>Ga0208716_1000798_pt1 | contig 12576 bp, 13 predicted proteins | sample NGESurdeep092012_8_FD_184482 | JGI IMG/M metagenome (GOLD analysis project Ga0208716, IMG submission 184482) | Arctic peat soil microbial communities from Barrow, Alaska - NGEE Surface sample 415-3 deep-092012 (SPAdes) | ecosystem: Environmental > Terrestrial > Soil > Wetlands > Peat ...
CGGCTGGATTCAGGGAACGTCGCGGCCGGTCTTGGTGAGCACGAGGCGGACGCCGACAACGGTGCCTGAACGCTGGTTCGCAGAACTCGAAAGCGTGTGTGGGTGAAAGTCCACCGTGGGTTCAAATCCCACCGCCACCGCCAGGGGGTAGTTACGAAACTACCCCGGCTCAAGTTACGAAACCCCCCCGTTGGAGACCGGAAACGGTTCCTGGCGGGGGGTTTCGCTGTGTTCTGGGGCAGCGGTGGTCTTGCTGGTGCCCGGCAGTGCCAGCGCTGCGGCGGGCGCGTTGTCGTTCGGCTATCTCGGGGCAGCAGTGGGCGCCCACCGGCGCGAAGGCCGACGAGCTGCTGGGGCGGTGTGTTCAGGTGAAGTGGCGCGAGGCGGGTCAGGCTGTGGCCGGCGGGCTGGTGGCCCCGACACCGCCGGTGGCCGGGTCTATCTCCTCGAACGAGACCGGCCCGACCTCCATGAGGGTGAGCGGGTCGGTGACGTCACCGGTCGCCCTTGACCAGGTCAGCAGCTGTCTCAGGTTGGACGCGGTGACCGCCACAGCGAGCAGAAGGGTCGTCTTGATGATGCCGACCTGACGGGTCCAGCCGCGTTTGACGTTGCAGGTCGCGTCGTTCTTCAGGAACCCGAACGTGGCCTCGACGCGGGAGCGGCGGTTGAAGGAGATGATCCAGGCCGGGGTCCCCCAACGCTCGCGTTGCCGTAGTTTCGGGCTGACAGTCATCGGGACCGAGATCGTCCGCTGCTTGCACGCGGCCGGCAGGCCGGGCTCGGTCGGCGGGTTCGGCACGGGGCAGGTCGGGGGGGGGCGTACTTGGACAGGGCCAAGCCCACCGCGGAGCTGCTTGGACCTCTTTGCAACACTGTGTACTTCCGGGTACTATTGCAGACATGACAGCACTGCGTATGCCTGTGAGCACGGCCTCCCGCAAGGGGGTTTCCGGTGTGGTGAGCGCTGCCGAGGAGCAGCGAGTCATCCTGACCAGCCACGGCAGGGCCGTCGCCGTCGTGGACTCGGCCGGGAATCTGGACGAGGACATCCGCCGCCTGCGCGAAGGTTCACTTGCGGTACTGGACGCAGCAGCAGATCTGGTAGCCGGGCGCTGCCTGAAGTTCTCCCTCGACGACGTCTGCGCTCGCTTGGGCATGGACGCAGACCAGATCCGCTCACTAGCCGAGAAACGGGCCAAGGGCGCACGTTGAGGGCCGGGGGCACCTTCCCGGGTGACCAGGCGGAGATCGTTTTCAACGACGTCTTCGTCGAGTACCTCGAAGCTCTCCCCGCGGCGCAGCGGCGCAGCGTTCTCGTTGAGGTGACGTCCCTGTGCGCCAACCCCTCCGGGGATCACCCGCTGAGCAATCGCACGGCCACCGACCAGCTCGCGGGGTGGAACACCCTGGAAGTGCTCAACAAGGAACACCGCGTGGTGTTCTCCAGTCACGTTATCGGTGGGGTGGGGACGATAGAGGTACTGTGCGCCGGGCCGAGGCGCGCCGAGGCCGCCTACGACCTCGCCAGCGCCCTCATCCGCACCGGGCGCCTGGAGCCCGAAGAGGTCACAGAGATCTGGCAGGTGTTGACACTGCTGGATGTCTTGGCCGAGCAGGCCGGCCTGGATGGCTGGGATTATGCACCCCCCGCTGCTCCGCAGGGCATGGTGCGGGCCGCTGTCGCTGCCGGACTTCTGGACGAGGCCACGGCGAGGCTGCTCTCCAAAGATGAACTTGAGGCAGCCATGTCACACGGGTGGGGCGCCGGCGGGGCTGACCCGGTGGCCGCACTTCGAGCGGCCATGGCGCGGGCGCGGGCGGGCGTCGACCCAGGTGACGTCGTGGGCCAGGTGCTGCGCCGTCGGGAGGGCCGGTGCGCTGTGGTGCTGCCACGCACCCACCAGGTGTGCATCCGTAAGGCCGGACACCCTGGAGCTCACCGCTCCACGGCGTGAGTACGTCCGGCGGGTAGGCCGAAGGAGCCCCTTCAATCGTCGTGTCTACCGACCCGCCACGAACACGCTGAAGAGTGTGTGGTCAAAGCGGCAAAACATGTGTGGTCAACATCTAAAGCTTGGGCCCGGCGCGCCCCTGACCTGCGCCTTTGGGGTTTCGTAACTACCCCGCCAGGGGTTCTTGTGAAACTGAGAACTCACAGGTTACGAAACCCCTTACCGGATGCCGAAAACGGCCGTTGGTGTGGGGTTTCGCTGCGTCCGCGTCCGTCACGATCTCAGGCTGCGCGGCCGATCGTTCGCAGGGTGGCTTTGCGGAGGTCGTCGGACTTGACGCCGAGCTCTGCCAGGACTGCGTTGATGTCGCTGTCGTCACACCTCAGCAGCCCGAGCAGGATGTGCTCGCTGCCGATGGCGCCGGCCTTGAGCCAGATCGCTTCACGCAACGCCAACTGAAGGGTCTTCTTCGCGGGCCGGGAGAACCGCGGCGAGAACCGTGGCCGACCGCGGCGAGGCTGGCTGTGCGGCACAGCCTCGGGACCGAAGGATTCCGTCAGGTGCTCAAGCACGACGTCCAGGTCGATGCCAACAGACCGGAGCGACTCGGCATCTTCCTGTGTCAGAAAGCCGTCTCCCGGAGTGCGCCGGCGGACCACCTCATGCACTCGATCCGCCTGCAATCCCGCACCGTGCAGGACCTGGTACCCGGTTCCCGTATCGGGGCTGAGCAGCCCGAGCAGCAGGTGCTGAGTGCCGATGGAGTCGTGGCCGAGTTCGCCCGCCTGCTCCACTGCGACCGAGACAACCGCCCGGGCCTCTTCAGTGAACCGCTCAAACATTTCGAGCACCTCTTCCCTTCTCAGCCGCTGAATGCTTCTGGTGCACGGCTTGCCTGCTCACCCCGAGCACCTCGGCGATGTCCTGCCATGACCACCCCTGGCGGCGGGCATTGGCGACCTGTGCAGCCTCCAGGGTCTCGGCCAGGCGACGCAGCGCCGAGGCGGCCCTCAACCCCACTCGCGGGTCAGCGCCACTGGCTGTCGATGCCAGGTCAGCTGTTGTGCTCATGCGTCAAGTTTAATTGACGTTCAGTTTCTGTCAAGAACTCTTGACGATGGATCTCGGAGACCTTGTCATGGGCTCTCATCAGGCAGAGCGCGCGTTGCCGCGGGGCTGTCGTCCCGGTTACCGAACCTCAGCAAGCCGGCAGCCGATCAGAGCTGCTGGCAGAGCCTCGGTGAGTTCGGCCGGACGCGAGAGGAACGGCGAGTGTCCGCCCGGCAGCTCGAGCGCCGACACACCGAGCTTTGCCTGCGCGGCCCGCCGGGCCCATTCAGGGCTGACCAGGCGGTCCTCGGTGCAGAGAATGTAGGCCGACTCCACATCAGGCCAGGCGTCGACCGGTCATCTCTCAGTCCACAGCGAATACTGAGCCTGCAGCTGAGGGAACGACCAGGCGGCGACGGCCGGTTTGCTGTCCTGCCACAGAAATCGGGCCGCGGCCACCTCGTCGACCCACGCCGTTGTCCCGTCATCGTGGTAGGCGATCCCGGCTAGCGGTTCGGGCGCCATGTCCGCATCCGTGCCGTCCTCAAAGCCCTCGGCCAGACTCTTTCGTGGATGCACTCGGAGGCGGGGTTCGAGCGCCGGACCTGCGTTTGAGAGGTTGAGCATCCATGGATGTCGCCGATACACAGAGCGAGCCTGCCGGGCGAGCGCGAGCAGACCTTCAGGACCGGAACCGCTCAGCTTCCTGCGGTAGGTGAACTCACCAATCACAGTGTCGGTCATCAGCTCGAGTGAGATCGCGTTGCGGTGATTGCTGACTTCATTTGCCGAAAGCGGAGAAGCCCTTGTAGACCATGAATGCCGGCCACACGATGCCCTGGAGCACTGCGAACAGGTGTCCCCAGAACGTGTCGGCTTGTTGCCAGAAGAACACCCACGCGCCGAACATGCCTAGTCCGTAGAGGGCGCCACCACCCGCGGCCGCACCGGCGTTGTTGTTGCTCACGTTGACCCCACCTCTCATCGTCGACCCTCGGCGTCTTCGCTTGACGACATTCGCGCCCCGCTTGAGCCCAGGCGATCTGCTCACCTCACACCGCCATCCTGGCACGACCTTGCGGTCGAACTCAGGTCCTCGTGCGTGCGATTCTCTTCGAGCTTCGGGCGGTATCGCGCCCGCATCTGTCAGGTCTCAGGAGTCCAGTGAGGTGCTATCCGGCACGTATTCAACAGTGATTGAACGTGATGCGGTACTCCGTGTTGCGTAACGTCATTCCCTCGCCTCGCACCCTGTCGACCACTCTCACCGAGCTTTCGTCGGATGCTCCCGAGGGACCGATCCGCCTTCACCTGGTTGCCTGTGAGGACTCAACATTCGGTGACACCTACACTTCGAGAACCTACTCGTCGACTGTGCCAACCTGGGGCCGCGCGTTGCGCAAGTCCTGGTTCGGCCCTCATGACCTCAGGAGGAATGCATGGCACTTGCACCTGCACCCACGTTGGGCTCACCCGGAATCGACCAGTTCAGCCCCGCCCAGCTACTGCGCACCGCACGCCTTTTCGCATCTGATCCGTCACTGCCATCCTTGGTGGATCCCAGTGAGCAGGAATCACGGTGGGTTGAGCTCGACTCCAGCCCTCACCTTCAGATCTGGCTCCTGTCCTGGCCCACCGGAACGCATAACGAATGGCATGACCATGGCGAGTCCGTCGGCGCTTTCCAGGTTGTCAGCGGCACCCTGCTGGAGCAGACCTCAAAGAATCACCGCCGGGAGTTCCGGACCCTCATCGCCGGCGAGGGCAGGTCTTTCGAGCAGAACCACATTCATCACCTCGGCAACGTCCGGGTCGGCACTGCCGTGTCCGTGCACGTCTACGCCCCTCGTCTCACCACTACGACGCGGTACGAGATCACCCCAACGGGGTTGCAGTCAAGGACAGAGGGCAAGGCCGGGGTGCCCTGGTGACCACCGACTCGGCACCGGATCGGTGACCGGTCACCGATCCGGCCGCGAGACCAGCATGCCAAACCTGCGCTGTCGTGCGGCTCTCCTGCTGGTGGTCAGTCTTGGTTTTGGAGAGCGGCGGCAAGATCCGCCAGGATTTCGCCGGCTCGGTTCAGGATCATGGTGAGGTGGCCGTCGTCGGGCAGCAGCCGTGCCCGGCAGGTCGGGAGAGCATCGGCGAGCCAGCGTCCGTGGGCCGGGGGCACCATGAGGTCCTGCTCTCCCTGCCACAAGAAGACGGGCACGCGAACGTTAGCAAGCTCGAACCCCCACGGCTGGGTGAAGGCCAGGTCGTCGTCGATCCACCCATCAACCCCTGCCTGAAGTGCCAAAGAGATGCTCTCATGCATGTGCTCGGCCACAGCTCCGGTGAAGATTTCCCGGTCCGGGGGGCTCAGCACACTCTGCATGGCGGCGAACGTGCCCTCCGGCCCGGCCGACACCATCTCCCCACGCCAGGGCACGAGCAGGTCCCGCAGTGGCGCTTCTCCCCTTAGCGCAGCGCCGAACTCGACCTCGTTGCCCTCGCCCATGCCGGCGAGGAAGTCCAGGCCCTTCGCAGCCCAGGGGCCGACACCGCTGACGACCGCAACAGCAGCACACCGGTCGCCGGCGAGAGCTCCACAGGCCAGCGCGTGGGGGCCGCCGCCGGAGGCACCCACGACAGCGAAACGCTCCACGCCCAGCGCATCGACCGCGGCCAGTACATCGGGCACTACGTCGGCTACGGTCCGTCCCGGCATGCGGGTAGAACCGGCGTAACCCGGGCGCGCGAGCGACACGATCCGGATCCCGGCCAAGGCCGCCGCCTCCTCCACGGACGGAAGGAGAACGTGACCCTCAGGGGTACCGGGAATGTTCACGACCAGAGGCGCACCTTCCGCCCCCACCACAAAGACATCGAGGCTGCGGCCCCCGGCCACAGTGAGAAGTCGGCGCGTCGTTGTCATGGCGATGAGACTGCCACAGCCCGGCACCAACAGAGGCAGAGGCGCTTGAACAGGTCACACACTGCTCCCAGACCGGAATGATGGGTTCGGCCAGGAAGTTGATGTGACCATGACCACCTGGGGATTCATCGGAAGCGGAAACATCGGCACCAGCGTCGCCATGGCCCACCAGCGGGGGCGACGCACGACGACCACCATGCGCCACAGATGAGTCGACCGACCGCCACGACCAGGAATGAGCCATGACACGACCGCATGATGGCCGCAGCCCAGCGCCCCCCACGAGAGTCCTCGTGTGCTTCCACGCCCACCCAGACGACGAAGTTTTCACCACCGGTGGTGTGATGCGCCTGGCCGCAGACGCCGGACACCGGGTGGTGCTGGTGACCGCCACCGACGGCGCGCTGGGAGAGGTACCGGACGGGCTTCTGGCCGAGGGCGAGCGGCTCGTTGATCGGCGCCGCCGCGAGCTGGCGGCCTCGGCACGCGCACTGGGAGTGCACCGGGTGGAGATGCTCGGCTACCCGGATTCGGGGATGGCCGGAACGCCAGACAACGCCCGGGCCGAGGCGTTCTGCAATGTGGACGTCGAGGTCGCCGCCTCGCGGCTGGCGCAGCTGCTGGTCGAGGAGGGCGCTGACGTGCTCACCGTGTATGACCCGCATGGCAACTACGGGCACCCCGACCACGTACAGGTGCATGTCGTCGGGGTCCGGGCCGCGGAGCTCGCCGGGGTCACCCACGTGTACGAGGCGACAGTGAACCGCGACCAGATGGTCAGGCTCATGGCCAGCAACCCGCAATGGGCGGCTGATGCCACACCGCCGGACGTTTCAGAGTTCGGCCTGCCCGAGTCGGAGATCACCACCGTCGTGGATGTGCGCGCAGCGATGGCCGCAAAGCGCTCGGCGATGGCTGCGCACGAGTCCCAGGTGGGCGACTTCGGCCCATTCCTGGCGATGCCCGCCGAGCAGGTCGAGGCCGCCTTCGGCCAGGAGTCTTTCCGCCGTCGCGGGGGCGCCGCCGGCCAACTTGGTACGGCGGCCCTGGAGACCGCCCTCCCGCTGTGACTCAGCGCCTTCCTGGGCTGGTACCCGATCGACCAACTCGCGGTCTGTATCTCCGAATGCGGCAGGTTTAGCATCGAAGGGAGCGCGGTCGACGTCGATCCTCGCCGCCGTTCGCGCCGTCACCGTGGAGGCGCGCCATGGCAAACGCAGCGATCCGGACCCTGGGACTCACCAAGCACTTCGGGCGCGTCGTCGCCCTCGACGGCCTTGACCTCGAGGTCTCCACTGGCGAGATCTTCGGCTTCCTGGGCCCCAACGGGGCCGGCAAGTCCACCACCATCCGCCTGCTTCTCGGGCTCCTCCGGCCCACCGCCGGCGAGGCGTGGCTGGCCGGCGTTCCCGCCTCCGACGTCGAGCGCGCCCACCGATCGGTGTCGTACGTACCGGGCGACGTCTCTTTGTGGCCGCAGCTCACCGGCGCCGAGAGCCTCGAGCTGTTCGGCAACCTGGCGGGCGGGGTCGACGTCGCGTTCCGTGACGAGCTGCTCGAACGCCTCGACCTCGACCCGAGCCAGCGCGCCCGGTCCTACTCCAAAGGCAACCGGCAGAAGATCGCGCTCGTCGCCGCGTTCATGACCCGGCCCGACATCCTCCTGCTCGACGAGCCCACCGTGGGGCTCGACCCGCTCATGGAGGCGGAGTTCCAGTCGCTGGCGCGGGAGGCGGCAGAACGCGGGCAGACGGTGTTCCTCTCGTCGCACCTGCTCGACGAGGTCGAGGACCTCTGCCACCGCGTGGCCATCCTGCGCTCCGGCGTCCTGGTGGAGATCGCGGCTCTCGAGGATCTGCGACGGCTCACCACGACCATCTTCGAGGCTTGCCTCTCAGGCCCCGTCCCGGTGTTCACCGACCTGCCCGAGGTGGTCGGCGTCGAGCCGATGGAGGGCGGGGTACGCGTGACCGTGAGCGGGGCTCCGGGTGAGGTGCTCACGCGGTTGAACGCTGCGGGCATCACGCGGCTGCACAGCCAGGCTCCGACCCTCGAGCAGATCTTCCTCACGTACTACGAGACCAGCTCGACGCAGCGTGAGGCCGTCGCTGCGGCGCACGGAGACTCGGGTGTCTCGGCTCGCGGAGGGGGCGAAGAAGCATGACCGATACCGCGCATCGCGGCGCGCACGAGCTCACGCAGAAGTCGGGCCGCGGGGCTCAGCGTGCCGAGGCCGCCTCGACCGCTCGTGACATCGCACCGCGGACTGTCGGGGGTTCCCACCCGCGCCGCACGGTCCTCAGGTTGTATGCCCGGCTGATCCGGCGTGGCGCGCTGCTGATGGCGGTGGGGATGGCGGCGTACGTGGGCTTTGAGGTGGCCAGCTACAGCGCTGCCTACCCCAACGGCGTGTCAGCAACGCAGTTCGCGATGTTCCAGGACAACCCGGCCGTGCGGATGATGCAGGGCGTGCCGAATGCCCTCGACAGCGCCGGCGGGTTCACCGTGTGGGACGGCGGCTGGTTCTTCCAGCTCCTGCTCGCGGTGTGGGCGCTCCTCACGACAAGTCGGCTCCTTCGGGGTGAGGAAGATGTCGAGCGGACCGACCTCGTGCTGGCCGGCCCGGTCCGCGCCACGCGCGCAACGGCCTTGTCGCTCGTGGTCGTCGCAGCGGCGGCGCTGCTGATCGGCCTCGCAGTGACGGTGACGATGCTTGCGTCCGGCACCGGGCTGCAGGGTTCGGCGCTGCTCGGGCTCGGGCTCGCCGGGGTCACTGCGACCTTCGCGGCCGTTGCTGCCGTGACCTGCCAGCTCGTGGACGTACGCCGTCGCGCGGCCGCGCTCGCCGGGGGAGTCCTCGGCGTCGCCTACGTGCTGCGCATGGTCGGCAACAGCACCGACGCCCGCTCCTGGGTGCGCTGGACCACGCCTCTGGGCTGGATGGACGAGCTCAGGCCGTATGGCGACCCCGACCTGCGCGCGCTCGTGCCGATGCTGATCGTCCCGGTGCTGTTGGCGGCTCTGGCCGTGATGCTGCGGGCTCGGCGCGACCTTGGCGGCGCACTCCTCGCGACCGATGCGGGCCGTGAGCCGCACCTGCGGATGCTCGGGGGCCCGACCGCGTTCGCCTGGCGCAGCAACCGGGCCGTCCTCCTCGGCTGGACCCTCGGTCTCGGCGCCTACGCGGCTGTCATGGGCGCCCTCATCAGCACCATGATCCACTGGCTGGCGCAGGACAAGAACTACCAGAAGATCATGGCTGACCTTGGTCTCGACCAGGCGCTGACGGTCCTGGGGTTTCTCGCCATGATCGGGGTCATGTTCGGCGTCGCGGTCGCCCTGCAGGTCGCCTGGCGGGTGGGTGCAGCCCGCGCCGAGGAAGAGTCGGGTCGGGTCGAAGCCATCCTCGCCCGCCCCGTCTCACGAGTCCGCTGGCTCGGCGGTCACGCGCTGCTGTCGCTGCTGGGCGGCGCCGTGCTCCTCGCTGCGACGGGCACGGCTCTCTGGCTCGGGGTCGCGGCGTCCGGCTCGGACGAGATCACCTGGGCCAACGCGATGCGATCGGCTCTCAACACGCTGCCCGTCGTGGTGCTCATCGGCGGGCTCGCCGTGTTCTCGTTCGGTTTGTTCCCCCGGCTCACCGTCGCCATCCCGGTGACCGTGACGGTGGTCGGCTACATCGTGACGCTGCTCGGCCCCGCATTGTCGTGGCCCGCCTGGGTGCTCAACTTGTCGCCGTTCACTCACCTCGCCTGGGTCCCGGCAGCGCCGTGGGCCGCTACGTCGGGGATCGTCATGACGTGCCTCGGGCTGGTGTTGCTCGGTATCGGGCTCCTCGCGTTCAACCGGCGCGACGTCGTCGGCAGCTGATCACCCCCAAGAGGAGAACGACTCCGTTCCCTCCGTGGGGTGACCGCGCGTCCTCTCCCTTTCCTTCGCCTGAAGGTCTCATCGCCGTTGTAGCCTGCCGTCATGGCGCAGGACACGATCGTCGTCGAGCGGGTTGTCGGCTGCTGTGGTGAGCTGGTGCTGCAGCGAAGCGACGGGCACTACGAGATCGTGGCGAACGGTGTCTTCCTTATGGACACGCGGGGCGGTGGGTCGGAGCGACTACACGTGACCGTGGCGGCTGACCGCATGCTGCCGCCAGGTCGGATGCTGATCGGCGGCCTGGGCGTGGGGTTCTCGCTGGCTGCGGCGCTCGCTCACCCCGGCGTTGGTGAGGTGCACGTCATCGAGCGGGAGCCGGCGGTGCTGCGTTGGAATCGGGGCCCGTTGGCGCCGGTGAACGGGCGGGCGCTGCGTGACCCCCGGGTCAGCACCCACGAGGCCGACGTGGTTTCCTGGCTGGCCAACGCACCGGCGCGCTCGCTCGATGCGATCTGTCTCGACGTCGACAACGGGCCAGAGTGGCTGGTATCGCCGGGTAACGCCTGGCTGTACGCGAATCAGGGGCTGCGCGCCGCCGCGCGCGTGCTGTCACCGGACGGCGTGTTGACGATCTGGAGCGCAGCGCCCACACCCGCCTTTGTCGCGCGGATGAAGGGACACTTCACCGAAGTGGATGTCCTAGAGGTACCCGTTGCGCGGGGCGAGCCGGACGTGATCGTGCTGGGTCGTGAGCCACGGGAATCTGGAGCAACGGCGGGTTGCTGGGCGGACCTCAGAGAGCCATCCAGGTTGAACAGCGGACGAGACAGCTCGCCATACAGCACCCGGGCACGACCTGGCTCGGACTAGCTGACATCGTCCAACCGAAAGCCGACCTTCAGACCGACCTGGAAATGAGCCACGGCGCCATCCGTGATCTGGCCGCGGATCTCTGACACCTCGAACCATTCCAGGTTGCGCAGTGTCTGGCCGGCGCGCGCTACGCCGTTGCGGATGGCCTGCTGCAGGCTGTCGGGCGAACTTCCCACGATCTCCGTGACGCGATAGGTGTGATCGGACATGTCGGACCTCCGGTTGGGCTGAGAACACCTGGATCAACAATCACACCCGCGCAGAAGTCCGTGCGCAACCCCCGGCGACCCACGCAGGAGCACCCGCACTCGTGCACGACTCACTCACAAGTCAACGAGTGAAACTGAGTACAACGCTTGATTCACTGAGAGCCGGCGTCGTTATGGAGTTTCGGGTTCGGCACACGGGAGGCGGCCGTCGTCGATCGCGGCCACGAATGCGTTGAAGTCACGCAGGTTCTGCTCGGCGTAAGCCTCGCTGAAGTCGGTGACCGCGCGGTCGAAGGCGTCCCCGTTGCCCAGGTACGCCGCGATCGATGCCGCGTCGCCCGATCGGGCGTGTCCGCGGGCGAGCGTTCGACCGCATAGCCGGGCGTAGAACTCGACCTGGTTCGCAGTTGCTCCCTCGGTCTCGACTGATCCCTTCCAGTCTCGCAGCTGCCGGACGTAGAACTGCCTGCTCTGCCGTCCTCCGGTCCAGCCCAGGAAGATGTCGGATTGCGCCTGCACCAGCTGCTGCCCCTCGACGACCCGCTGGCCGCTGTTGGGGTAGGCGCTGCCGCCGAGGAACTCCTCGAGGACGGAGGGACCTGCCTCCTTGATCTGCAGGAAAAGCGGGTCATCGCGGTCGCGGCCCTCCAGCAACATGATGAAGCATCGCGTGCCGACGCTGCCCACTCCCACCACCTTGAGGGCCATGTCGATGGGGGTGAAGCGTTCCACCAGGGTGCGCCGGTTTCCTGGAAGTGTCGCCTTGTACTGCTCGAACCCGACGCGCACGACCTCCTCGAGGACGGCCGGAGATGCCTCGTCAGGCAGCTCCCGCAACGGCACCAGCAGGGGCGGCTGGCTGCGGATACGGTAGCGGCCGTCGACCTCTTCGACCAGCTTCGCCAGGGCCTGCAGGTTCGTGCGCTTGCGCGCTTTGGTGCTGAACCGCTTCACACGCTCGGCCATCTCGGCGGCGCTGATGTGGTTGGCCGCCTGCAGGTCCTCGACCGTGAACTGGTCGTACCAGACGTCGAGGTATCCCATCGGCGCGTACTCCGCCATCGCCTTGCGGTAGGCCCTGGCGACGGTGGCCGTGGCCTTCCGGATGGCGGCGCGGTCGAGGCCGAGATGCTGCCCGGCCACCGTGAAGCTGGCTGCCAGCCGCTTGACGTCCCACTCCCACGGTCCGGGCAGGGTCTCGTCGAAGTCGTTGGCATCGAAGATGAGCTCTCGTTCAGGAGAGGCGTAGGCACCGAAGTTGGACAGGTGCGCATCGCCGCCGAGCTGCACCTGAAGGCCCGAGGTAGGCGTGGGTGCGAGGTCGGCCGCCATGATGCGGGCCGTGCCTCGATAGAAGGTGAACGGCGACACCCGCATCCGGGCGTGACGCACGGGCACCAGCCACGGCACGCGGTTGGCGTTCTGCTCCTCCAGCAAGGTCACCGGGTCGCGCCGGCCTGCGGCGGGCTCCCAGGCGCCGTGGCTCGACCGGGGCACACGCCGACGGGCCTCGCGCCCGATGTCGCGGCGCTCCTGCAACGAGAGTGGCGCCGGAGCAGCCGGTATCGCGGCGGCAGGTGCCGGGGTTGGAGCCTTCGCAGTCCGCTTGGCTGCCGGGGCGGGAGCTTTCGCAGTCCGCTTGGCTGCCGGGGCGGGAGCTTTCGCAGTCCGCTTGGCTGCCGGGGCGGGAGCTTTCGCA
>Ga0208716_1000800_pt1 | contig 12563 bp, 7 predicted proteins | sample NGESurdeep092012_8_FD_184482 | JGI IMG/M metagenome (GOLD analysis project Ga0208716, IMG submission 184482) | Arctic peat soil microbial communities from Barrow, Alaska - NGEE Surface sample 415-3 deep-092012 (SPAdes) | ecosystem: Environmental > Terrestrial > Soil > Wetlands > Peat ...
TGCCCGACCGCGCGACCATCGCCAACATGGCCCCCGAATACGGCGCCACCATGGGCTTTTTCCCGGTCGATGACGCGACCATCGCTTATTTCGAAGGCAGCGGCCGCAGCGCGGAGGAAATCGACGCGTTCAAGTCCTACTTCAAGGCGCAGGGCCTGTACGGCATTCCGAAAAAAGGCGCCATCGACTACAGCCAGGAGCTCGAACTCGACCTCGGCAGCGTGACGCCCTCGCTCGCCGGCCCCAAGCGCCCGCAGGACCGCATCGAAATCGGCAAGGTGAAATCGAAATTCGCCGAACTCTACGCCCTGCCCGTGGCCGACAACGGCTTCGCCAAAAAACCCGCAGACCTCCCCAAACGCTTCAAGGCCCGCAGCGGCATCGAAGTCGGCTCGGGCGACGTGCTCATCGCCGCCATCACCTCCTGCACCAACACCTCCAACCCGAGCGTGCTGCTCGCCGCCGGCCTGCTCGCGAAAAAAGCGGTCGAGCGCGGCCTCAGCGTCAAGCCGCACATCAAGACCTCGCTCGCGCCCGGATCGCGCGTGGTGACCGAGTACCTTACCAACGCCGGCTTGATGCCCTACCTGGAGAAGCTCGGTTTCTTCCTCGCCGGCTACGGCTGCACTACCTGCATCGGCAACGCCGGGCCGCTGGCCGAGCCGATCGAAGAGGCCATCGTCCAGAACGACCTGGTGTGCGCGGCGGTGCTTTCGGGCAATCGCAACTTCGAAGCGCGCATCCATCCCAATCTGCGCGCCAACTTCCTCGCCTCGCCGCCGCTGGTCGTGGCTTACGCCATCGCCGGCACCATGCTGCGCGACCTGATGACCGAGCCGCTGGGCAAGGGCAAAGACGGCAAGGACGTGTGGATCGGCGATGTCTGGCCAACGAGCGACGAGATCCACGCCTGCATGAAGTACGCGATGAATCCCCAGACCTTCCAGCGCCTGTATTCGAATCCGGGCAAGGACAATCCGCTGTGGCAGGGCATCACCTCGGCCGCAGGGCAGGTGTACGACTGGCCCAAGTCGAGTTATATCGCGGAGCCGCCTTTCTTCGAGGGCTTCAGCATGCAGCCGGGCAAGGTCGGCAACATCACCGGCGCCCGCGTCCTGGGCATATTCGGCGACTCGGTCACCACCGACCACATCAGTCCGGCCGGCTCGATCAAGCCGAGCTCGCCCGCGGGCGTGTACCTGCTCGAGCACGACGTGCCGGTCGTGGATTTCAACAGCTACGGCGCGCGGCGCGGCAATCACGAAGTGATGATGCGCGGCACCTTCGCCAACGTGCGCATCAAGAATCTGATGGTGCCGCTCAAAGCCGACGGCGCGCGCGTCGAAGGCGGGGTCACGGTGATGCAGCCCTCGGGCGAGGCGCTGCCGATCTATGACGCGGCGATGAAATACATCGCGCAGGGCACGCCCACGGTGGTGTTCGGCGGCGAGGAATACGGCACCGGCTCGAGCCGCGACTGGGCGGCCAAGGGCACGCAGCTTCTCGGCGTGAAGGCGGTGATCGCAAGAAGCTTCGAGCGCATCCACCGCTCCAACCTGGTCGGCATGGGCGTACTGCCCTGCCAGTTCAAGGGCGCGGACAGCGTCGCCTCGCTCGGCATCAAGGGCGACGAGGAGTTCGACATCCTCGGCATCGACGGCGCGATCAAGCCGCAGCAGGACGTGACCCTGGTGATCAAGGGCAAGGACGGCAGCCGGCGCGAAGTGCAGGTGCTGCTCAGGATCGACACCGCGATCGAGGTCGACTACTATCGCCACGGCGGCATCATGCCCTACGTGTTACGCGAGCTGCTCGCAGCGGCCTGACAGTTTCGGCGCCTACCCGGCGCTAACCCCGAAAGTCCGGCGTTCACGAGACGCCGGGCTTTTTTTCTCGCGCACGTTCAGGCCAGCCCCTGCTGCTGCAGGTATTCCTCGTAGCTGCCGCGGAAATCGGTGATGGCCGCGCCGATCTGCTTGCCCACGCCCGGCTTCATCTCGATGATTCGGGTGGCGATCGAAGACACGAACTCGCGGTCGTGAGAGACGAAAACGAGCGTGCCCGGGTAGCGGTCGAGCGCGCCGTTCAGGGATTCGATCGATTCCATGTCCAGGTGGTTGGTCGGCTCGTCCATCAGCAGCACGTTGGGCTGTTGCAGGATCAGCTTGCCGAAGGCCATGCGCTGGCCCTCGCCGCCCGAGATCACCCTGACCGATTTCTTGCCGTCGTCGCCGGAGAACAGCAGCCGCCCCAGGGTGGCGCGGATCCTCTGGTCGTCGTCGCCCTCGCGCCGCCACTGGCCGACCCAGTCGAACAGCGTCGTGTCCTCGGCGAAATCCGCGGCATGGTCCTGGGCGCAATACCCCGGGCGCGCCTTTTCCGCCCATTTCACCGTGCCGTAGTCCGGTTTCAAACCGCCCCGCGTTTCACCTAGGAGACAGCGCAAGAGCGTGGTCTTGCCGATGCCGTTGGGTCCGATGATGGCGACCTTCTCCCCCGCTTCGATGGTGAGATCCAGCCCCTTGATCAGGGGCTTGTCGAAGCTCTTGGACAAGCCCTTCACTTCCACCGCGAGGCGGTGCAATTTTTCCTTTTCGTCGACCTCGAAGCGGATGTAGGGATACTGGCGGCTGGAGGGCTTGACGTCTTCGAGCTTGATTTTCTCGATCTGGCGCGCGCGCGAAGTCGCCTGGCGCGCCTTGGATTTGTTGGCCGAGAAGCGGCGCACGAAGTCCTGCAGCTCGGCCACTTTCTCCTTCGCCTTGGTGTTGGCCGCGAGCAGTTGTTCGCGCACCTGGGTCGAGGCGAGCATGTAGTCGTCGTAGGTGCCCGGATAGACGCGCAGCGTGCCGTAGTCCATGTCGGCCATGTGGGTGCACACGCTGTTGAGGAAGTGCCGGTCGTGGGAAATGATGATCATGGTGCAGCTGCGCGCGTTCAGCACGTCCTCGAGCCAGCGGATCGAGTTGATGTCCAGGTTGTTGGTCGGCTCGTCCAGCAGCATGATGTCCGGATTCGCGAACAGCACCTGCGCCAGCAGCACGCGCAGCTTCCAGCCCGGCGCGATCGCGCTCATCGGTCCGTTGTGCTGCTCGATCGGGATGCCCACGCCATGCAGCAGTTCGCCCGCGCGCGCCTCGGCGGTGTAGCCGCCGAATTCGGCGTACCGCGCCTCCAGGTTGGCCGCGTGCATGTAGTCCTCTTCGCTCGCGTCCGGATTCGCGTAGATGGCGTCGCGTTCAGCCATCGCCTGCCACATCTCTTCGTGCCCCATCAGTACCACGTTGAGCACGCGCTCGTCTTCGTAGGCGAATTGGTCCTGGCGCAGCTTGCCCACGCGCTCGTTGCGGTCGACCGCGACGCTGCCTCCGCTAGCTTCGAGATCGCCGCCGAGGATTTTCATGAACGTGGACTTGCCGCAGCCGTTGGCGCCGATGAGGCCGTAGCGGTTGCCTTCGCCGAACTTGACCGAGATGTTCTCGAACAAGGGCTTAGCGCCGAACTGGATGGTGATGCCGGAGGTGACGATCAAGGTGTTTCCGTTTCTGGGGTACGCTGAAAGAGGCGGGATTCTACCGGAAAGCGGGGCTCCCGCCCCGCTTTATTCAGGTCCCGGTAAAGCGGTGGATCAGCCTGCGGTCCTTCTTCGTCGGCCGCCCCTTCACCCCGGCAGCCGGATGCGGCTGGGTCTTGCGCAGCGCAATCGCCGCCAGGCGGCGCGCGCGGCTGTCCTCGCGCTCGGCGTACAGCAGCGCCGCCTGCGCCGCGGGGCCGCGCTGCCGCGACAGCGCTTTGACCTCGACCACCCACTCCAGCTCGCCCACGCGTATCGCGAGCTCGTCCCCGGTTTTGAGCCCGCGCGAGGGTTTTGCACTCTCGCCGTTCACGCGCACCCTGCCGCCGTCCACGGCCTTGGCCGCCAGGCTGCGGGTCTTGAAAAATCGCGCCGCCCACAGCCATTTGTCGATGCGCTGGGGTTCGTCGTGTAGATGTTCGTCGTTCATATTCGCGCAGCATGATACCGCCAGCGCGCGCGCTTTGGTACCGCAATTCCGGCGCAAGCTGAAATCGCGCCAAAACCCCGCGCCGAGGAGATCGATGCCTTGAGGGCGATGGAACAGGGCGTGAAAGCCGCCTTATTCGCTGTAAACTGGCCGGATGATCCTTCGAATCAGCCTTTTTATCGTCGCCGCATTGCTTCTGGGCGCCCATTTCCTGCGGGCGGGCAATCTCATAACGGTGGCGCTGTGCCTGGCCTCGCCGCTGCTGTTTCTGTATCGTAAGCGCGGGAGCTTGATCGCGTTGCAGGTCCTGGCCTATGGCGCAGGCGCCACCTGGATAGCGGTGGCGATTCAACTCGTGCAGCTGCGCCAGCAAACGGGACAGCCATGGACGGCTGCCGCCGTGATACTGGGATCGGTCGCGCTGTTCACGGTCCTGGCCGGACTGCTGCTGAATTCCCGCGCGATCAGGGAGCGTTACCCCGGCTAATCCGGCCTTGGCTGGCCCGGCGTCGGACGGGAGACTGCGGACCGCTCAAACGACGGGCGGAAGCGGATCGGGATCGTCCTGCCAGGTCGTCGACGGCCGCGGCGTCAGGTCGATCCATTTGTCCAGAGCTGCGACGTGTTCGGTTTCCTCATGGGCAAACTCCGCCGCCAGCCGCTTCACCTCGGGATCGGTCGATTCCTCGGACACCGAGCGGTAGTACTGCATGGCCCGCACCTCGTTGGCGCGCGCGTATTTCAAGGCGTTGTAAGCCTCGATCAGGTAATCGAAGCCCTCCTCGCCGCCCACTTCCGGAGGCGAACGCCAGCGGTATTCCCAGGATTTCAGCTGCGGCAATTTGGTCGAACCGATTCTGAGCTTGATCGCGTCGCAATGCATCTGCGAAAACCGGGTCATGTTCCGGAACACCGCGGAGACGGGGTCGTTGCGGTGCGCCTCCATCATGTCGGCCAGTTCGAGATACCTTTCGGCGGCTTCCTGCTCCAATGCCACCGCATGGGCCAGGAATTCGGGCAATGCGTAAATCATGTAGCGCCTCATCTGCGTTCAGCGAAATCTGCCACGGCATTATAGGGGATTCGCTTCCTCGCGGCACGATTGAAGTCCGGTACAATTCCGTCATGTCCGCTTTCACTGCAACCGTCGCGCACGTCAGCATGTGCGCAATCGGTTTCGCCGCCGCGGCGATCCTCGCCGCGGCGCCCGCGCGCGCGCACGAGGCCTGCGCCCCTGTGGGCGAATGGAGTGTTCCGGGCGGCGGGCGCATTGCGGGGCCGGAAATCCTTGCGCGCGCCGCGAAGGCGCAGGTGGTGCTGCTCGGCGAATCTCACGACAACGCCGATCACCACCGCTGGGAGCTGCAGACCGTGGCTGCGCTTGCGGCCCTGCGCCCGAAACTCGTGCTCGGCTTCGAGATGTTTCCGCGCCGGGTACAGGGCGCGCTCGAGCCCTGGGTGGCAGGAGACCTCAACGAGGAAGAATTTCTCAAGGCAGCCGACTGGTCGAAGGTGTGGGGATACGATGCCGCGTTCTATCTGCCGCTGTTTCATTTTGCGCGCCTGAACCGCATTCCGATGGTGGCGCTCAATGTCGAGCGCGACTTCGTGCACATGGTCGGCTCCAAGGGCCTGGACGCCGTGCCGCCGGAAAAGCGCGAGGGGGTTTCTGTCCCCGCCCCGGCCAGCGAGGCCTATCTCGATCGCCTGTTTGCGTCCTACACGCTGCACCCGGAGATAAAAGACTCCGCGCCGACGCGCGCCGACTCGGGGTTCAGAAACTTCGTCCAAGCGCAGCTGGTCTGGGATCGGGCGATGGCGCAGGCGCTCGCGGACGCCGCCGCGCGCAACCCGGATGCGCTGGTCATCGGTGTAATGGGCAGCAAGCACATTGCGCACGGTGACGGCGTGCCGCGCCAGCTTCAGAGCCTGGGAATCAAACACATTGCCTCGCTCCTGCCCTGGGATACGGGCGACTGCGGCGAATTGTCTGCGGGCCTGGCGACGGCCGTCTTCGGCATGCCTGCCGCGCAAGCGGCGCTGCCGCCGCCGCGCCTGGGCATTTTCGTGGAAACCGTGGCCGACGGCGTGAAGGTGTCCTCCGTAGCCGCCGGCAGCATCGCCGAAATCACCGGTCTGCGCGCGGGCGATGTCCTCGTCGAGGTTGCGGGCACGGCCGTCAAGACGACCGAGGAGACGCGCGCCATCGTCGGCCGCATGGCGCCGGGCACCTGGCTTCCGCTGAAGGCCAAGCGCGGGACCGAGATGGTCGAACTGACGGCCAAATTCCCCGCGAAAAAATGACCAGGCTGGCCGGGTTCGTCGCAGCCCTGATTGGCGCGCTTTTGCTCCCGGCTGCGGCGGCCGCGCCGCCCGCCCATGAGATCCGGGTGCGCATTGAGCCGGACAGCCGCTTTCTTGAAGGCCGCGACAGCATACGTTTCGGCGCGCCGCGCGCCGCGACCCTGGTATTGTCGGCGCGCTTCCGTATCGATTCACTTGCCGTCGACGGGCAGCGCATCGAGGTCGCAGGCAGACCAGCCGCGGGGTTCCAACGGATTGCGCTGCCCGCGGCGCGCCGCGTCGACTTGCGCTGGAGCGGCATCCTCGCTCCGCTGGAGCGCAATCTCGATCATCGCGGCACGCTCGCGTACGCCGAGCCGGCGAGCGGCAAGGAAGGCACGTTTCTTCCCTCCGGCTCGGGCTGGTATCCGGCGGTGGAGGGGGCGCTAGAGCGCTACAGCGTCGAACTCGACCTGCCTGCGGAACAGCGGGGGCTCGTGCCGGGGCGGCTCGTCGAAGAGCGCCAGGCGGGCGGACGCTATCGCGCGCGCTTCGAATTCAGCGAGCCCGCCGAAGGCATCGCGCTCATGGCCGGACCGTACCGCATCGAGGAGCGGCGAACGCGCACCGCGGCCGGCAGCGAAGTGCGGCTGCGCACCTATTTCCATCCCGAGATCGCCGGGCTCGCCTCCGGCTACCTCGATTCGATCGCCGGCTATCTCGACCTGTACGAACGCAGGATCGGAGCCTATCCGTTCTCCGAATTCAGCGTCGTGTCCAGCCCCACCCCCACCGGCTTCGGCATGCCCACCCTCACCTACCTCGGGATCGATGTACTGCGCCTGCCTTTCATCCGCGCGACTTCGCTCGGCCACGAAGTGCTGCACAACTGGTGGGGCAACGGCGTCTATCCCGACTACGCGCGCGGCAACTGGTCCGAGGGTCTCACCACGTTCATGGCCGATTACGCCTACCGCGAGCGCGAGAGCCCGGAGGCCGCGGCCGCCGCGCGCCTCGCGTGGCTGCGCGACTACGCGGCCATGCCGCCCGGCGACGATGCGCCCCTGGTTCGCTTCACTTCGCGCACGCACGGCGCATCGCAAATCGTCGGCTACAACAAGTCGGCGATGTTGTTCTTCATGCTGCGCGACCTGATCGGCGAGGCCGCATTCGAGCAGGGTGTGCGCGGGTTCTGGAGCGCAAACCGCTTTCGCATCGCTTCCTGGGACGATCTGCGCGGCGCGTTCGAGCGCGCGTCGGGAAAGAACCTCGCCGCATTCTTCGAGCAATGGCTGGAACGCACCGGGGCGCCTTCCTTGCGCATCGCCGATGCCGAGGCCAAGCCTGTCGCCGGCGGCTGGCAGTTGAGCGTGTCGCTCGAGCAAGGCGCCCCGGCCTACGCGCTGTCCGTGCCTCTTGCGCTGCGCACCGCCGGCGGCGAAATCACGCGGCGCGTGGAACTGTCGCGCGAACGCGGCACTGCGGTGCTCGAACTGCCGGCCGAACCGCTGCAGGTCGCGCTGGATCCGGAATTGCGCCTCATGCGCAGGCTCGCTGCAGCGGAGGCGCCGCCGATTCTGCGCGACGCGATGCTCGCTGGCAATCCGACGCTGGTCATGGCGACTGCGAACACCGCCGTCGAGGCAGCGGCACGCGAACTCGCGGCGAGCTTGCTTGAACGCGCTGCGTCAGAGCGCAAGTTCGCGTCCACACAGCTCGTCGTCGGATTCCATGCCGACATCGATGCCTGGCTGGTCCGCGAAGGAATGCCATCGCGGCCATCGACGCTTGCCACCACGCGCGGCAGCGCGCAGGTGTGGACCGCCCGCGCCGACGACGGACGCATCGTCGTACTCGTCTCGGCGCAGGATGCGCCCTCACTGGCTGCGCTTGTGCGGCCCTTGCCGCACTACGGGCGCGACAGCTATCTCGTGTTCGAAGGCGCGCGCATGATCGAGCGCGGCTCCTGGCCCGCGCAGCCGCAGGTATGGGAGCTCAAGCCGAAGGCTGGCGTGCGCTGACGCGTAGGGCGCCCACGGGTCGAATCCCCTGAAGCAGAGCACAGCGGGCAAGCAACGGGAGCGGAACGGCGTCAGAATAACTTTTTTACACTCGACCGCCCCGAGGGGATCGCGCGGCAGTTCTGCTCGATCGAGCAGCGGCGAGCAAAAGCCTACGCTTTCCTCAAGGTACGCACGCCGGACGCTACGCTGTCTTGCAACAGGCGTAAAAACGCGTCCTCCGGCAGAGGCTTGCTGAAATGGTAGCCCTGCATCTCGTCACATCCGTGCTCGCGCAGGAAGCTTAGCTGCTCCTCGGTTTCGACCCCTTCGGCGATTACCTTGAGTCTCAGGCTGTGCGCCATCGCGATGATCGCGCGCGTAATCGCCGCATCGTCGGCGTTCCCCGGAATATCCCGGATAAAGGAGCTGTCAATTTTCACGCTGTCCAGCGGGAAGCGCTTGAGATAACTCAGCGATGAATAGCCCGTGCCGAAATCATCGATCGAAAGATAGACCCCCAGGTCTTTGAGCCGGCTCAACAGTTTCACGGCCCGCTCCGGGTCGTGCATCACCATGCTCTCGGTGATCTCGAATTCCAGCGCAGCAGGATCCAGCCCGGTCTCGTCGAGCGCCCTTGCCACGTCCTGCAACAGGTTTTCATGAGCGAACTGGCGCGCCGACAGGTTCACCGCCATGCGCAGCGGCGGCAGCCCTTGTTCCCGCCACAGCTGGTTCCGGGCGCAGGCGGTCTCGAGCACCCATGCGCCGATCGGCACGATTAGCCCGGTCTCCTCGGCCAGCGCGATGAACTGCCCCGGCGGAATCAACTCCGTCGCCCGCTGCTGCCAGCGCACCAGCGCCTCCATTCCGGTGATGCGCCCGCTGGCGATGTCGACCTTTGGCTGGTAATGCAGCAGAAACTCCTTGCGCTCGAGCGCTCGGCGCAGGCCGGATTCCAGCGCCAGGCGCTCGACGGTGTGGACGTTCATCAGCGCCGAGTAGAACTGGTAATTGTTCTTGCCCTGTTCCTTTGCGCGGTACATCGAGATATCCGCGTTCTTCAGCAGGCCCGGCATGTCTTCGCTGTCGTCAGGATAGGTGCTGATGCCGATGCTCGCGGTAATGTTGAATTCCTGTGCGCCGACGATGAACGGTTTGACCACGGCGGCGAGAATTTTCTGCGCCACCGCGGCCACATGCAGAGGCTCGGGCAATTCCTCGATCAGCACCACGAACTCGTCCCCGCCGAGGCGGCCGACGGTATCGCCTTCGCGCAGGCATCCGAGCAGCCGCTGCGCGACTTCCTTGAGCACGCGGTCTCCGGCCTCGTGCCCGAGCGTGTCGTTGATGTTCTTGAAACGGTCGAGGTCGATGAACAGGATCGCCAATGGGGTGTCGTGCCGCCGCGCCTGGATCAGCGCGTGGCCGAGGCGCTGGTTGAACATGCTGCGGTTGGGCAAGCCGGTAAGCTCGTCATAATGCGCGAGACGATGCACGCGCTCCTCGGCCTGTCTGCGCGCCATGAACTGGCCGATCTGGGCACCGATCGAACCCACGCTCTGCAACAGCACTTCGTCGGGCGGGAGCCTCGCGCGGCTGAAAAACTCCATCACGCCGAGGATGTCATTGCCGAACACGATCGGGAACGCAAACGCCCCGTGCAACCCTGCCTTTGCCGCGAGCGGCGCGCGCCGGAAGCTCGCGTCCTCGGCCACATCGGTGATCCATACGGGCTCGCCGCTGGCCCAAACGCGCCCGATCAGACCGCCGGTGGTTCGCTGCGGGTACATGGGCTGGCGACCGGCCGCGACAAATTCCACGATCTCGGCAGAGGGCACGCTCCAGGTCTCGGCGCAGCGCATCACCTGAACGTCCTCGTCCCGGAGCATGCGCGCACCGCAGGCAAAGCCGAGCGCTTCGCAGATCGCCTGGATGATCTTCGGCATGCCTTCTTCGGGCGATTCGGATTCGGACAGCAATCGGGTCACGCCGTGTTCCATGGCCTGGCGCAGTTCCGCCTGTTTGCGCTCGGTAATGTCGGTGATCGTGGTGACGACACCGGTGGCCTCCGTATCCGACTCCCCGAACAGCGGCTGCGCATTCATCGAAAGCCAGAGCACGCTGCCGTCGGTCTTGCGCAGACCCACCACCTCGTTGGATTGCGTCTGCCCGGTGCGCAGCGCCCTATTCACCGGACGCTGATCCGGGGAGACCGCCGTGCCGTCTTCGCGAAACCACTCCCAGCTCGGCTCGAAAAAAATGCTTCCCTTCATTTGCTCCAGCGTGCGCCCGAGGATGCGCTCGGCGCTCGCGTTGCAGGCGATGATCCCGGCGTTCCTGTCCCGCACCAGGACACCTTCGGCCATCGCGGCGACTACCGACCGGTATCGCGTTTCGCTCTCGCGCAGCGCCTCCTCCGAGCGCTTGCGTTCGGTGATGTCGATGATGATGCCGGTCAAACCTGCGACGCTGCCGTCGGCGTGCGTCAGCGTGGCTTTGTAGTAAATCGTGTCGTGCTGCCGTCCGTCCGGGGTGGTGATGGATGTCTCGTGCACCTGGGTTCCGGGGTGCTCCCACAGCAGCTGATCCTGCGCATGCAGCCGTCGCGCAATTTCGGGGTGGTTAGGGTAGAGGTCGAACACCGTCTTTCCCACGAACGCCTGGCGCGACAGGCCGAAATAGTTCTCCCATGCCTTGTTGACCCCGAGATAGCGGCCGTCGATGCGCTTGAAGAAAATGGGATTCGGCAGCGCCTCGATCAGTTCCTGCGTCGTGCGCTGCGCCTCGGCCAGGTGCGCCTCGCTCCGACGCAGATCCTCGGTGATGTTCGCGGCCAGCGCCACCGCGCGCCCGCCCACGCTCGCGAGCGAACGTATCAGCCCAAACAGCAGCAAGCTGATGATGGTGCCCCCAAGCATGACGGCCGATGGCAGCCAGCGGTCGGAGAACGAGGTCAATTCCTGACGCGCGCTGAAATGCACATTCCAGCGGCGCCCGCCCACCTCCAGGCTTGACCTGCTGGAGAGACCCGCGAGCTCGCCCTCAGCGGCTGCCTCGCGCGCGGACGGCGCCGGGAGCAGGCGGTCGCTGTCGAACATCAGATTCTCGGCCGCATCCGGCTTCAAGCCCTGCGGACCGTCCAGAAAGCCGGCGTCATGGATGCGCAGGTGGATGGTCTGCAGGAACGGCTCGCTCAATACTCCGCGCATCAGGTCGATCACGATAAACGCCGCGCTCACCATGCCGGTGAAAGCTTCGCGCCGCTGCGCCACAGTGCCAAGCGGCATGCCTTTTCGATACACCGGCAGGCGCATCGCGAACCCCGGATGCCTGCGCGGATCAAGCGCCAGCGCAATGCTTCCGGACGCCGTGAGCCGGCCCGAGTCGCGCGCGCGCTCGAGTGCGGCAAAACGCACCGCATCGGCGGCGAGATCGAGGCCGAGCGCTACTTCGTTCCCCGCCGTCGGCTCGACATATCGCACGACTACATACTCCGGCCGGCTTCCCGGCGGTTTGATCGTAAACCCCGGATAACCGCCGGGATCGACACCGATGTCGTCGCGCGTCATCGCCACAAAATTCAGCTCTTGCGCCGCGGAGATTCGCTGCGCGTAGTTGATGCCCTGAATGCCGGGATAGCGGTGGCTCAGTGCGAGACTGTAGATATAGTCCCGGAATTCGCCCCGGCTGACAGAATCCGATGCGATAAACAATCCCCTGACCCCGAACAGGACGTCGGAATAAGCGCGAATACGCGAGTCGACGGCCTCGCGCGCGCCTGCGACGGCGCTTTCGAATTTCAGCCGGACTTCGCGCTGCACTTGCTTGGCCGTCCAATACGCTGCGGCTGCGGACAGGACGATGCCGATCGCGAGCACGGCGAACGCCGTTGAGGCGTGGCTGGCGAAATGGACCCACTTGGACGGCATGCGCGGGCCAGGCGGAACGGCTCCGTTGTCGGAATTCTCGGAAATGCTAACCTCCGGGCGGGATATGTTCCACCGGGCGAGTTTATCCTCCCCCGGCGCGACCTGCATGGGGATTTTGCGTGGGAGCGAGCTCGCTCGCGAACGATGGAATTCGCGAGTCCCCCAAGGGGATTTCCTCCGGGGCATAAGCGCGCCCCCGCACTCGATCGGCCCGTGGGCTGGCCTTCTACGGCCCCATCCCCTTTGTGGCGGCGCCCCGGCCGCTGCAGCGTTTGACGAATTCGACGATGGCCTTGGCAACGATCTGCGGCTGGTCCTTTTGCGGGGAATGCCCGCACTGCTCG
>Ga0208716_1000803_pt1 | contig 12549 bp, 8 predicted proteins | sample NGESurdeep092012_8_FD_184482 | JGI IMG/M metagenome (GOLD analysis project Ga0208716, IMG submission 184482) | Arctic peat soil microbial communities from Barrow, Alaska - NGEE Surface sample 415-3 deep-092012 (SPAdes) | ecosystem: Environmental > Terrestrial > Soil > Wetlands > Peat ...
GCGCATGCGCACGCTCACGAGCGACGACACGCCGGGCTCCTGCATCGTCACGCCGTATACCGCGTCGGCCGCCTCGGTCGTCGTGCGCGGATTGTGCGTGATGACGATGAACTGCGTGTGGGCCTTGAACTGGTTGAGCATCTTCACGAAGCGGCCGACGTTGGCGTCGTCGAGCGGCGCGTCCACTTCGTCGAGCAGGCAGAACGGGCTCGGCTTGGTGAGGAAGATGCCGAAGAGAAGTGAGAGGGCAACGAGTGCCCGTTCCCCACTAGAAAGCAGGTGGATCCTCTGCGTCTTCTTGCCGCGCGGCGACGCGTGGATCTCGATGTCGCAGTCGAGCGGCGCTTCCTCGTTCTCGAGGCGCAAGTCGCAGTCGCCGCCGCCGAAGAGCGTGTTGAAGATGTGCCGGAAGTGGCTGCGCACTTCCTCGAACGTCTTGAGGAACATTTCACGCGCGGTGACGTCGATCTCCTTGATCGCCTGCTGGAGCGAGACCTGCGCGTTCGCGAGGTCGTTGCGCTGCGACTGCAGGAACTCGAGTCGCTTCGTCTCCTCCTGGTGCTCCTCGATGGCAAGCGGGTTCACCGGTCCGAGCGACTCGAGGCTCTCGCGCAGCTGCTCGGCCTCGGTCCGCAGCGCGTCGTCTTCGGCGTCGACGGCGGTGTAGTCGGCGAACAGTTCGTCGAGGGGGCGGCGCCACTCGGTCTCGAGGCGCTCGCGAATCGCGGCGCGCCGGCCGGCGAGTTCGGTATGGCGAAGCTCCGCGTGGTGCAGTTCGTCGCTGAGCGCCGTGGCCTCGTGACGCATGCGGTCGAGCGTGTGCTCGGCGTCCGCGAGCGCCGCATCGGCGGCGCGGACGCCCGCTTCCGCGCCGGCCTGGGCGGCTTCCGCCTCGGTCAGCGAAAGTTGACGGGCGGCGAGCTCGGCCCGCCACGCGTCCATCTGCCGCTCCAGCGCTGCATCGTCTTCGGAGAGCGCGGCGAGCTCTTGCTGAAGTGTCTGAAGCCTCAGCAGGGCATTTGCCTGCTCGCGCTCCAGCCGTTCACGCCGCTCGGATGCCACCTCACGCCGGGCCTGCGCCTGCGCGTGCGTCACCTGGGCGGCGGCACGTGCCTCTCGCGCGGCGTCCTGCCGGCGATCGGCGTCGCTCAAGGTGTCGCGGGCGGCGACGTCGGCACCCTCGGCTTCCGCGAGCGCCGCGGCCTCGCGATCCTGCGTCGCGATCCCCTCGGTGACTCTGGCCGTGAGTTCGTCGCGGCGGCCGCCGAGGCGCTCGGACAAGGCGACCGCGTCGGCGAGCTCGCGCGTCGTGCGGAGGTGCGTGCGCTCGCGTTCGGCGCGTGCCTGCGCCGCTACCTGCGAAACTCTATGGGCGCGCGTCGCCGCGTCCGCCGCGGCGCTGGCGGACGCTTCGGCCTGCTCGAGGCTCGCGTGCACGCTCTGCAGCGTGGCGGCCGCCTGTGCGCGCGTCGCGTCCATCGTCGCCGAGGCGGCACGCAGTTCGGAGAGCTCGGCGCGGCGGCGCAGCGGGCCGGCACCGGCCTGCGTACCCGGAAGCCACACGGCTCCGCGCGCATCGACGAAGGCGCTGCCCGAATCTTCCGCGTGCACATGGCCGAGGAGCGCGCCCACCCAGTCGCGCACGGGACCTTCGGTCTGCACGAGCGCCGAGAGCGCGCCGGCATCCGTGCCGCCGCCGTACGGCGACGGTTTCGCGTCGAGCGGGAGGAGCAGCAGCGGGCCCGGGTTGGCCTGCGCGTGCCAGCGGCGCACGGCGTCGGCGGCGGCGCGATCGCGAACCACCACGGCGTGCACCGAAGGTCCCAGAAAGCGTTCGACGAGCAGTGCCGTGGCCGCGTCGGCGCCGATGTAGTCCGAGAGCGGACCGAGCACGGCGCCCGCGCCGAACTGCTCGCGGTCGCGCAGCAGGCGTGCCGCTGCCGGAGCGAGCCCGACGCGTTCGCGCTCGAGCCCCTCGAGCGCGCTCAACTTGCCGTGCATGCCGGCGTGCTCTTCCTCGATGCGCCGCAGTTCCGAACGAGCGGCGGCGTCGCGGTCCCGCCCGTCGTGCGCCGCGTCGTGCGCGGCGGCGAGGGCCGCATCGGCTTCGGCCGCTGCGGCGGCCGCGACGGCGAGCTGCTCGTCGGCGCTCGCCAGTTCGCGCTGCGCAAGCCGTTGCTGCGATGCGAGCTGCTCGTGCTCCGCCGCCAGCGTGTGCGAGCGCTGGGCGACGTCGGCGAGTTCACGCTCGGCCCCTTCGCGCTCCAGCTCGAGACGGCGCAGGCGGTCGCGCAGCTCGCGCACGAGCTTGTCGGCGCGCTCGAGTCCATCACGGCGCACGGCGACCGCGCCGCGCGCTTCTTCCTCGGCGCCGACCTGGCGCTGCAACGCTTCGACGGCCTCGCCGAGCGATGCACCGGTGCGTTCCTCCTCTTCGCGGGCCGCGGCGAACTCGGCGACCACGCGCTCGCCCAGCGACGCTCCTTCGCTGCGCTCCTGCTCGGCGCGCGTGCGGCGGGCGAGGGCATTGCGGTGCCGCTCCGCGGCCACGGCGATCTCGCCCTGCAGGGTGAGCGACGCCTCACGGGCATCGCTCACGACTTTGTCTCGCTCGTGACGGCGGGCTTCCGCCGCGGCGCGCGCGGCGTGCGCGGCGTCGCGGGTCTGCTCGGCCGCGTGCACCTGCTGCTGCGAGCCCGGCGCACGGCGGCGCAGCTCCTCGAGCGCCAGGTCGAGCTGGCCGAGTTCGTCCTTCCACGCGGCCATCTCGCGCGATGCGAGCGTGAGCTCGACGGCGAAGCGGCGCGTGGTGATCTCGCCGTGGCGCTCGGCACGCTTGCGCTGGCGCGCGAGCGAGCGCACTTGGCTCGTGACCTCGTTGACGAGGTCGTCGAGGCGGGAGAGATCGGCGGAGGTCTGCTCGAGGCTGCGCTCCGTGCTGCGGCGGCGGTCGCGGTACAGTCCCACGCCCGCGGCTTCCTCGAACAGTTCGCGACGGTCGTCGGGGCGATCCGAGAGCAGCGCGTCGATCATGCGGCTCTCGATCACGACGCCGCTGTCAGCGCCGAGTCCGGTGCCGCGCACGAGATCGTGGATGTCGCGGAGGCGGCACGGCACACGGTTCAGGAAGTATTCGCTCTCACCCGCGCGCGAGAGGCGGCGCGTGATCACGACTTCCTGGAACGGGACGGGGAGCCCGCCGTCGTCGTTCGAAAAGTGCAGCGAGACCTCGGCGAGGTTCACCGCCTTTCTCGCGGACGACCCCTGGAAGATCACCTCTTCCATCTTCGCGCCGCGCAGCATGCGCGCGCGCTGTTCACCGAGCACCCAGCGCACGGCGTCCGAAACGTTCGACTTGCCGCAGCCGTTCGGTCCGACGACCGCCGTGACGCCCGTGTCGAAGAGCATCTCGGTGGGGTCCGCAAACGACTTGAATCCGTGCAACTCGAGTTTCGTCAACTGCACTTAGTACGTTCTCCCAGTTCGAAAGGCGAGGACCGGCGCCACTCCCGCCGCGCGCAACGCGGAGGCCAGCGGCGCGGCCTGAGCCGGCGTCTCGAAAGCGCCCGCGAACAGGCGAACGCTTCCATCATGCTGCACCAACACGTACGGGTTGAATCCGCGCCGATGCCACGATTCGTGGAGACTCAAGGCCTGCGTTCGCTCGATGTTGTCCGCAAGCATCAGCGCGTACGGCACCTTCACCACGCGTCCTTCACCACTGCGCACCAGCCGCTCGCGTCGCAGCGCGGCGAGGAGCGAGTCGGCACCCGCGCGATCGTGCGATGCGCCGACGACCACCTTGTACCACACGCTCGTCGAACCACCGACGGTGACCGGCGAAACCGTCGCGCCGTTCAGTGAGGTGCCCTCTCCGTTATCCGCGAGAAATGAATTTGCACCCGCGAGGGTGTTTGCCGCCATGACTTCCACGGCAAACGCCGCCGTGACGGATGTGTCGGCGGGGTTGACAGGATCGATGAGCCGCACTGTGTCTGCGGGCGGAATTTCGGCGGCGGGAGCCGGAACAGGAGCGGTTCCAGCGGCCGCCTGAGGCGCGGAGTGCTTCGCGATTGCCGCGCGATAAATCGAGCTGATGCTGCTCCGCGCGAACCAACCCGCGGCGGCAATCGCAAGCAGCGTGGCGATCACCATGAGCACCGCGCGCCGACGGCCGCGATCCGCCGGCGCGCGCAGCACATCGCGCGTCGGTTCCGGCGACGTGACCGTCGCGAGCACCTTGAGGCCTCGCGCGAACGACGGCGGCACGTCGACCAGCACGGTGCCGCCGGTCGCGGCGGCGAGCGTCGCCAACCCCGGAGCGTCCGCAGGAACCACCAGCATCAGGAGCGCGCCGACTTTGGCGAAGCCGTTCACCAGGCGCGGCCAGCGCTCGTGCGCGAGGATCTCCTCGCACGCCACGGGCGGCGAGCCGGCGGGAAGGACGAACAGCGATTCACGATCGGGCGACGGCCGCGCGATGTCATTGAGCGGCAAGCCTTGACGAAGGCAGTCCGAGAGGCCGAATGCGTCCTCGCCGCCTGCGACCGCGTACAGCGGCGCCGCCTCGCCGGTGAGGTCGCCGAGCGCGACGTGCCGGTGCTCGCTCTCCACCTGCGCGATCGCCAGCGCGACCCGCGCAGCATGTTCGGAGTCCGAGCCCACGATCAAGACCGCGGAGACTTCGCGCAACTGCCCGGCGATCCTGCGGCCTTCGTCTTCCCACCAAGTTGTTCCAGTCTGCCGCGTATCGAGCGGTGACGTCACGGCGCGCCCTCGTAGACCCAGTAGGGAAGGCCCGTGCGCCTGCCCGCGCGCTCGGCCTCCTCTTTGGTGTCGAACGGTCCGTACACCACGCGGTATACCGGCGTGCGATCGCTCACGCCCGGCACGACGCGAACCGGATGGCCGTCCACCGTGATCGATGCGGCCAGCGTCTTCGCCCGGTCTTCCGAGAGCAGCGCGGCGAACGAGAGCGTGAACGTGCCGTGCTGCGGCGCGCCGATGATCGCGCGCGGCGGCGGAACCGGCTCCGCGGCGCGCGGCGCGGGCTCGGGCGCTCGGGCGGCGGATGGAGCCGCTGGCTGCGGCGCGGCGCGCGTGCTGTCCGCGGCGGCGCCGGCGGGGGCATCGGGGTCGGAGCCGAAGCTCACCGGCACGTCGAGCCCCCTGGCGCGCGGGCGGAATCCGTTCCAGCGGATGAGCGTCCACATGTCCGTCGCGCCCGCGAGAAAACGCGTGCGTTCCCGGTGCGATTCGACACCGACGATCACGACGTCGCTGTCCTGCAGCACCGCGAGACCGCCGTCGGGGCCCAACAGCGGCAGGTCGGCACGCCACCGCGAGCGTACGGTGCCGATCGCACGCGACGCGCCGATCGCGACGATGCGCACGGAATCGCCGTTGGCGCTGCGGGCGAGGAGGTAGCGGCCGTCGGGATCCATCCGCAGCGCGGTCGCGGTTCCCGCGATGTCGATCGTGCGATCGATCTCCTCCGTGAAACGATCGACCACGGTGATCGATTTCTTCCCTTTCAGCGCGACGAAGATCCGGTCTCCGCTTGGCGTCGCCACCGCGTCCACCGCCTGGCCGGGAAGCCACACGGTGCGCGTACGCGTGAGGTCACGCGTACGCACGCCGGCGAGTCCCGAATCGCCGACGAAATAGAGGCGGTCGCCGAGATCGGTGCGGACGAGCAGGTCGGCGTGCGGAACCGACGTCGTCTCGGTCACGTGCGGCTCCGGCGGATGCAAGCGGCGGAGTTCGTGCCGGTTGCCGATGTCGGTCAGCAGCACGAGCGAGCCGTCGGGCAGCGGCAGGAGCCCGCGCGGCTGCTGCTCCGGCGTGAACGTCCAGGTGCCGCTCGGCGTGAGCCTGCTGACGTCGTGCTTGGGCGTGAGCCCGTAGATCGCCCAGCCGTCGGCGCTCGCGAGGCCGGTCAGCGCAGTGGTCGCGGCGGCTCCGGCACTGCCCATGCGCAGGTCGAGCCGGCCGGGGACGCCGCGCGCGTCAACGTAGGCGAGCGAACCCTGTGCGTCGTCGAACGCGAGCGTATGCGAGAGCATGGGCACGCGCTGTGACGACGACCAGAGGACCGAGTCGGAGCCCCAGCGATACGCCCTCGCCGTTCCGCCGTTTCCGGCGAGCCTGATGAAAACGGCGTCGGGACCATTCGTCCCGCCCGCGAGCGGAGGGTGCGCGCCCGTCGAGCCGCGCGAGCACGCGGCGAGGGCGAGAACGAGCAGGAGCGTGTAGCGCACCCCCCAAAACTAACGGGCGATTAGAACGATTGCCCGATCGACCAGTTCCAGTAACCTTTGTTGTCGAATGAGTCGCGCGGGATTGCGTAGTCGAACTTCAGGAGCGCGATGTTGAAGACGTTGATCCGGACGCCGTAGCCGAAGCTTCGCAGCGGATAGCGCATCGTGGTCGGATCGTAGTTCGCCGGCTTGGTGAGGCTGACCGACTGCCCCCCCGTCCACGCCATCCCCGCGTCGTAGAAGAAGACACCGTCCACCGGGGGCATGGTGATGGGCAGGAAGCCGAGGTCGAACCTGCGGATGAGCGGGAACCGGAGCTCCACACTTGCGGCCGCAGTCCTGCTTCCGAGCAGCTGCTCGGCAGAGCAGGTCGAAGTGCCGGTCGACGCTGTCGGTGTTTGGAGCGCGCCGCAGTTCGACGAGAGATAGGCCTCTCGGTCGTATCCTCGTATGTAGTTCGGCGCATATGGATTGGCGATGAACTGCGGGAAAAGCGTCTCGCCGCTACCGACATTGACGTTCGCGTAGAGGTGTGTGGCGACCGTCAGGAAGCTGAAGATCACTGCATCGTACCGGCGAATGTCGGCGATGTAGCTCATCCACTTCTGCGTGCCGGCATTCGTTCCCACCTCCAAGCGGTACCGGTGGCCGTAGATTCCAGTTCCGGTGCCGTTGAAAAGCGCGTTGTCCGCCACGTACGCCACATACGGCGATGCGTAGTCGAACGAGCCGGTCCCCTTGATGCTGTCGACGTAGTAGCCGGTGCTGTAGCCCGTCGAAAGATCCGCCACCTGGCTCACGAATTCCGCCGACTTGTCGATGTTGGTCAGCGACGCGCCGATTTCGAACCGCTCGAAGCGGTTGCGCGGGTAGATCGAGGAGAAGAACGCGGTCCGGATGATGAAGCGGTCGAGCTCCTCCGAGATCTGGTACTGGTTGTTGCCGACGGCGCCCTGCGTCGCGTTGGCCAGGAAGAAATAGGGCTGCTGCTGGAAGCCGGCCGACCAGCTGAGCCGCCGGGAGAGGCTTATGTAGTCCACGAACACCTGCGCCTCTTCCACGCGGCCGTTGATCGCCGCGGCCGTGATGAGCTGCCTGTTGCCGAGCAGGTCGCCGAAGATGATCGCCGTGCCACCGAACACCCCGCGCCCGTAGTTGTTCTGCGCGTATCCGATCTGCGGCCGCTGCACGGCCTCGGCCTTCAGCGACGGCTTGTACGGCTCGTCGGTAAACGTCGCCGGATTCGGCAGCGCGAGCGCCGAGCTGTCGAGCAGCGCCGCCACCGACACCGCGGACTGCGCGCCGGGCTGGCCCGGCGCCGGAAGCTCACCCGACGCGCGGAGTCCCGCGGGGCCGCGATACACGGAGACACGTCGCCCGCTCGTCGTGTCCTTCTGTGCGCCGGCCACGGCCTGCCTGTTCTTCTCGTCCTGCTGCTGCGCGATCGCCTGGAGCGCGGCGGCGGTCTGCGCGGCGCGCTGCGCGGCCGAATCGCTCGCGGTCATCTTCGCCACGACGGTGACCTTCGGCGGCTGGCGGTACGGATCCTTCTTGAGCTGCCGCGGATTCGCGAGCGACCAGATCGTGAAGTCGCCGTTGTCCATGTATGTGAACGCGATCTTGTCCGCCTGCCGCGCCCACGAGATGGCCGGGCTGTTCTCCGTCACGGACTGCACGCCGCCGATGAACTTGGTGATCTGGTAGTGCTCTTTCGCGTCGAAGTCGTAGATGAACAGCTGCGCGATGCCCGTGCGATCGCTGACGTACGCGAGCGACTTGCCGTCGGGCGCCCACTGCGGATTCAGGTTCTTTCCCGCCTGTCCGGGGACCACGTCGATGTTGCCGCTCTGCAGGTCGAGCGTGTTGATCTGCCACTTGCCGAACCTGAGTGTCTGGAAATCGGTGGACGGCCCGCGATCGCTGACGAACGCGATCCTGCGGCCATCGGGCGACCAGGCCGGCATGAGCGCCGCCCAGTCGCCGGTCGTGATCTGCTGCAGGTTCCGGCCGTCGGAGTCGATCTTGTAGAGATTCGTAAAGCCGCCCTTGGCGCCGCTGAACACGATCTGCTTTCCGTCCGGCGACCAGGTCGGCCCGATCATGCCTTCGAGGCCGGTATCGAGACGGCGCACGATGCCGAGACTCTTCACGTCGAGGAGATACAGGACGTCCCTGCCGCCCGTTTGCGCCGTGAAGGCGAGCGTGCGCCCATCGGGTGAGAACGCACTCTGCGAGTAGCCGTAGCGCAGCTCCTCGAACTCGGGATTGAGCGTGCTCGACGTGAGGCGCTTCAGGCGCTTGCCCGTCGTCGCATCGGCGAGGTAGAGGTCGAGGAAGACTTCCGCGCGCAGCAGGTTGCCCGTGGAGATATAGGCGATCTGGCGGCCGTCCGGAGAGAACGCGGGCGCGATGTATACGGGAATGATGCCGCCCGTGCGTTTTTCGTTGAGCAGCGGCTGCGCGATCTTGCGCGGGCGGTCGAGGCTGGCGACGGCCGGCAGGTACGTCGTCTGCATCGTCTCCTTCCACTCGTCACCGAGCTCGGAGAGGTCGAAGCCGGTATGGCGCTTGAAGGCGCGGTCGACGCCGAGCGTGGGCGACGCGGCGAGGATCTCGCCGATGATCTCATCGCCCCAGCGCTGGCCGATGAAGCGCCAGAACGACTCGCCGTAGCGATACGGGAAATACTTGTCCGGGCGCTCGGTCATCTGCTTCATTGTCGGCAGGTTGCCGTTGAGCGCCGCGTCGCGGACGACCGCGTCGGTGGCGGGGTGGTCCGGGCCGATCGAGAGATATTCGGCCATCCCTTCCATGTACCAGGAGGGCGGACCGTTCTGCGCGAGCGCCTGCAGGCCGTTGCCCGAATGGCCGCGCGCGTAGACGTCGAACTGGAACTGGTGCACCATCTCGTGCGTCATCACGTGCTCGGTTTCCGCGAGGTCGCTCCCGAGGAAGAACGTATTGCGCTGGTGCACGACGTCGGTGACGCCGCCGGTGCCTTCACCGAGATCGCCGAAGACGTTGCTCTGCGCGAAATCGCCGCGCGACGCGAAGATGACGATCGGCTTGCGCTCCTTGAACGTGTAGCTCAGCAGGCGTGAGAGGCGCGCGTACGAGCGCTCGGCCATGCGCGCCGCGATCTGCACGGCCGCCGCTTCGGAGGGGTAGTAGTGCACGTCGAAGTGTTCGGTGCGCAGGATGCGCCAGTCGAACTTCTGGTATTGGACCTGGTTCTGGCCGAAGTAGCCCTGTTGTGCGCCCGCGGCGGGCGCGCCGATTAGCGCGGCGGCGGTGAGCGAGGCGGCGGACAGCAGGCGGAGAAGATCGCGACGCGTGTGCATCAGCAAGGCCCCCTCAGGGCGAAACGGCGAGAGCCGGGGCATCACCCCACAGCCGCTCGAGTTGGTAGAACGAGCGCAGCGACGGATGAAACACGTGCACCACGAAATCGACGTAATCGAGCAGCACCCATCGGCCCTGCGAAAGCCCCTCCACCGACTGCACGCGCACGCCGTCCTTGGCGAGCGTCTCGACCACGTGCTGCGCGATGCTGCGCACGTGCGTGTCCGACGTTCCCGACGCCACGATGAAATAGTCGGTCATGTCGGTCACCTCGTGCAGGTCGAGCAGCACGACGTCGTTGGCCTTGTTGTCCGCGCAAATCGCCGCGGCGCGGCGAGCGAGCGTTGTCACGTCATTCGGAACTGGAGTGGACTTCATTATCCAGCGAAGTGGTCGGATTCCTGGGCTGTCAGATAGTAGACGCGCGAACTAAGAAAGTTCCCACAACGCTTGCAACAATAACGGTTTGGACCGCGGTTGGTGAGGCGGAATACTACGGACAGACCGCACCGGCGCGGGGGGCCGTCAGACGACACCTCTCAGACCAGCAGCTGTCAGACGGCAAAGCGGCCCGGGGAATCTGCCCCGGGCCGCCTCTCTGTCTGGAAGCTTTCAGCTGAGCGCTGTCAGGTGAGAGCCCCCGGTAGTGCTCTCACGCCTTGATGACCCACACCTTGATCTCCGGCTTCACATCCGCGTGCAGCTTGATCGGAACCTTGTAGACTCCGAGCGCGCGAATGGGTTCATGCAGGTCGATCATGCGCTTCTCGACATCGATTCCCTGCGCCTTCAGTTGCTCGACGATGTCGGACGGCGTGACGGAACCGAAGAGCTTGCCCTCTTCGCCGACGCGCGCCGAGAACGTCAGGGAGACCTGCTCGAGTTTCGCCGCGAATTCCTGCGCCGATGCGACGCGGGAATTCTCGGCCGTCTCGAGGCGGTCCTTCTCCTGCGCGATGCGCTTCTTGTTGCCCGGCGTGGCCTCGTACGCGACGCCGCGCGGCAGCAGGAAGTTGCGCGCATATCCCGCCGAGACTTTCACGATGTCGCCCGGATGTCCGAGCTTCTCTACCGCCTGCCGCAGAATGACTTCCATCGTAACCTCAATCGTTAGGTTTTCGGCTTGGCCCGGGCGCGCCAGTTCAGCCACGTATCCCCGACTCCCAGCCCCACCCCCAGTACGCCCAGCACGAGGGGGAACACCACAGCGAACACGATCAAAACCGCCATCATCACGCGGCCGGGCGACAAGAACCACAGGCCCACGCCCACGCCGCGCAGCACATACAGCGCGCCGAAGAACACGAGCAGGTTCGCTCCAACCACGCTCATCGAACCGAAACCGGGCACGACGACCATTGCGAGCCCGGCGACCAATCCCCACACGAAGTGGTCGCTGAAGCGGAAATCTTTCAACGCGGCGAGCGGCGGTCCCAGCCGTTCGCGTCCTATCCGGTGATACACAGCCCACGCGATGGCCAGCGCGATCAATGATTCGAGCGCGAGCATCGATGGAAACAGCGCGGACGCCAGTGCTGGGGCGGCCTCCAGTTGCGACTCCATCGTGGTGGCGATCGTCTTCGCGTCGGGGTTGCCCGCGAACAGATTGCTCCACTCCTTCGATCCCGTCGTCTGGCGCCACTCCGCGAGCGACTGTTCGCTGCGCTTCGAGGCTTCAGCCGACACCACCTGTGCCACCGTCGCCGCGCCCTGCTTTGTGGCGAGCGTCGCACCCGCGGCGAGCACCAGCGTGACGCCGATCGCCGCGAAGGCCTGCGACGAAAACGGCCGTGGTGCCTCACGACGCGTGAGGATCACGAGACTCGCGAACGACGCGGCCAGCAGCACCGCCCATCCGCACGCGAGATAGGCGAACGATCCGCCCGCCGATGTGAACATCACCAGCACCCAGCCCGCGAGCGCGATCCACATGAGCGCCAGCGGAAGCCGCCCTCCGGCCCACCATCCGGCCACTGCGCAGGCCGCCAGGGCCGGCGCGAGGAGCACGAACGCCTCGTCGATCGGCAACACGATACGAATGACCGGTGTCACCGTCACGAACACGAACAGCAGCGTAGCCAACACGACGCGCCACCATCCCCGCTCTCGAACCGCTATGGGCGCCGGTTCGGAGGTGACGTCGGTCATCGTTTCCAGCTTACGTCTGAGCCCCGCGGGTGTACGGCAGCAGTGCGAGATAGCGGGCCTTCTTGATGGCCTTCGCCAGCTGACGCTGGTGTCGAGCATCCACGCCGCTCAGGCGGCTGGGGAGAATCTTTCCGTTGTCGGTGATGAAACGGGCGAGAAGGCGTTCGTCCTTGTAATCAACGAAGCGGATGCCCGCCTCGGTGATCGGACACGACTTCTTGGCCCGCCGCATGGTGTCAGTCCTCATCGTCATCGTCGTCATCGCCCTGTTTGCGCGCGGCTAGTTGTTCCTCGGTCATCGGCGGCGCGCCGAGCTCGTGCTCGTGCACCGAGATGAGGTAGCGAACCACGCCGGCGTCGAGCTTGAGCGCGCGCTCGAACTCGGGAAGCGTCTTCGATTCGGCATGGAAGCGGGCGACCACGTAGTAGCCGGTCTCGCGCGTGCCGATCTTGTACGCGAGTTGACGGCGACCCCAATGGTCGAGCTTGATCTCCTGGGACGAGCCCAGGAGCGCGTGATGCTTCGCGATCTTGTCGTTGATGGCGGCGTCTTCGAGAGCAGAATCGAAGATGTACACCGCCTCGTATTCACGAGACAATGCGGCAATCCTCCTTTGGTCGTTTCGCCCCCCGCGGGTTGCCAGCGCAGGAGGAGGGTGGTTGCCGAGGACAGGCGTCGCGGGGCAGGGCCACTATTTGGTTACAGTCATGAAACTTAGCTGGTCGTGAGGGTCAGGTCAACCGACCAGCTTGAAAAGCGAGTAATCGGTACTTGGTCATTAGTCGTTGGTAATTGGCT
>Ga0208716_1000804_pt1 | contig 12548 bp, 12 predicted proteins | sample NGESurdeep092012_8_FD_184482 | JGI IMG/M metagenome (GOLD analysis project Ga0208716, IMG submission 184482) | Arctic peat soil microbial communities from Barrow, Alaska - NGEE Surface sample 415-3 deep-092012 (SPAdes) | ecosystem: Environmental > Terrestrial > Soil > Wetlands > Peat ...
GCGTACAATGGCGGAGCCGATGAAGCCCGCCCCTCCGGTGACAACGTAGTGGCTCATCATGGAAGTTGGCCGATCTGGTTTTCGAGATGCCGCAGGCTTTCGTTGGCCAGGCGTTCGGCGCCGGGTGTGAAATCGAAGGCTTCGAGCGAAACCCAGCCCGTGTACCCGCGGCGCTGAAGCACTTCGAGGACCGGCTTAAAATCGTAGCTGCCCGCGCCGCAGTGGCGGCCGTCCAGTTCGTTGACGTGCACGTGGTGGATGAAATCGAAGTAGCGGTCCACCAGCGCGGCGTGCGATTCCTCTTCATCGATGGCGTTGTGCACGTCGAACATGGTGCCGATGGCGGGGCTGGCGATTTCGCCCACGATGGCGACGGCTTCGGCCAGGGTCTGCACCACGTCCGACTGCGCGATGGGCAGGGCCTCCACCAGCACCTTGACGCCGCGGTTTGCGGCCTGTGGGGCGACCGCGGCGAGGCCATCGATGTAATGGCGCGTGGCCTGCTCGCGGGTCAGGCCGCCGGTGGTTTTTCGTTGATTGGGTGACCCGAACACCATGACGCCGTCCGGTCCGAGATCGGCGCACAGATCGATCAGGGCGCGGATGTGGTCCCAACTGCGGCGGCGCAGACCGGCATCGGGGCCGGTGACGTGCAGGCCTTTGGGGCTCACCATCAGCCAGTGCAAGCCGACGAACTTCAGGCCTTCGGAGCCAATGATGTCGCGGTATTCGGCGCGTTGGGCCGCCGTGATCTCCCCCGGCGTTTCGGCCAGAGTGAAGGGTGCAATCTCGATTCCGGTATACCGGGCTTTGCGGATCGCCTTGCAGGCGTCGGCGAAAGGCCACTTGTCGAAGGCCTCGTTGCAGATGGAATGGCGGAACTCCATGAACTCTCAGTGTACAAGCAACGCCGGAACCTTTCGAGGCTGACTATTCAACGCAGAGACGCAGAGACCGCAGAGATAAGCGCAGAGAAGACCAAAACAAGGAGAAGAACAAGGAGAAGGATCGCTCCTCCTCTGTGCGCTTTTCGGGAAGAGATGAATGCCGTTGCTAAGGTTGAACCTGTGCCTGTTTTCTCTGCGCTTTCCTCTGCGTTCTCTGCGTCTCTGCGTTGAAGGCCATCCCCGATTGGCTGGAACTTCGCCCCTCTGGATTTGCCAACCACGATAAAGTGGTGTTAAACTCTTTTATGGGCCGACCAGCCCGAAATACAGAAGAACCTACCGGTTCAGGAGATGCTTTCATGTTGAAGAGATTTGTACTGGCATTCGCCATCCTCGGGCTCGCTGTGGCGAGCGCCGAAAGCTATCGCGTCACCCTGTCCCAACCTTCCACGGTAAAGGGCAAGCAGTTGAAGGCCGGCGAGTATCGGCTCAACGTCGAGAATTCGAAACTCACCATCGTCAACGGCAAAGAGTCGGTGGAAGTTCCGGTGAAGGTACAGACCGGGGACACGAAGTTTGACAGCACCTCGATCCGCTACACGGGCACTGGCGACAAAGTGTCGATCACGGAAATTCGCATCGGCGGGACCAAGACCACGCTGTTATTTGAAGAGCAGGCCGGTTTGTAATCGGGACTTATTGCTTCTTCCGAGTTTCCATCGCGGGCGCGCGGTCCTCGACCGCGCGCCCGCGATTCTGTTTTGGGACGGCCGGGACGCCGAAAAATCCGGCGATCAGCCAGAGATTGCGGATCTGCCGGTAACCCGGATTCTCCGGGATCGCGGTCAGGCACAGGGCGGCCAGGGCAGCCGGTGCCATGCCGCTGGGTGCCGCCAGTTCACGCAGCACTACAGCCGCCATCGAGATGACGATTCCCGCCCCGGCGCTGGTCACCAGCACCAGCGCCGCCAGTGCCGGGGGGACCATCCCCGCGATCCAACCGGCGGCCGCCAGAATGGATGAAGGCGCCCACCAAGCCAACCGCCGCGTAGAGCGAGCCTCGGGCCACCAGCGATGCCGCCGGCCAGGTCATCGGAGGATCAGCCGATTGAGCCGCGCCACCAGTTCCATGGGGCTGAAAGGCTTTACCACGTAATCGTCGGCTCCCAGAGTGAAACCGCGGATGATATCGCTTTCCTGCTGGCGCGCGGTCAGCAGCATGACGCGCACCGGGAGGTTCTCCGCGCGCATCGCCGCCAGTACCTCATAGCCATCCATTCCGGGCATGTTGACATCCAGTATGGCCGCCTGGGGGCGCCAGCGGCGCGCGGCATCCAGCGCCTTCGGGCCGTCGGCCACCAGGTGGCATTCCATGCCGGAATTTTCCAAAGCGGTGCGCACCAGCGCCAGCACGGTCGAATCGTCATCGGCTACCAGCACACGAATGCGCCCGCCGCCGGCCATCGGCGGCGCGGGTCGAGCCTGCTGGCGACCGCGATGCGTCAGTGCCAGGCTAAGTCGCACCAGCGCCTCCTCGGGCTGCCAGCTATCCATCAGGAATTCGGCTGCCATGGCCTGTACCGCGGGGTCGAGCTCCGCCAGGTCCTCACGCTGGCCGACCAAGACCGTGGGATGGCCGGCCACGGCGGAAGACGGGTCCAGCCACGCCGAATCCCCTCCGCCGGGGCGGACGTAGGTGACCACCACATCGCACTGCGCCAGTGCGGCGGAATCGGGAGGGCTGGCCAGCTCGAAAGCCATGGCCCGCGCCCCAGCTCGCTCCAGCGCCACGCAAAGACGTTGCGTTTCATGCGCCGGCAGGCCCACGATGGCGGCGCACTTTCCGCGCAGTGCCTGGACGATGGCGTCGGGGATGGGAGCATCGAGGGCCTCACGCGGCGTGCTGAAGGCCAGCAGCAGATTGCTCAGCGATTCGCGCACTTGCGCCATGTCCACCGGCCGCTCCAGCAGCAAGGCCTCCACCTCGCGGGCCAGGCGGGCGAGAACCGTATAGCCGAGCAATCCCCCGGTTCCCACCCATTGGTGCACCGCGCGGGCGGCTTCGTTGGCGTGGAATGCGTCCTCCAGGTCCACCAGCAACTGGCGCGCCCGTTCCTGGCCTTCGTGCAGGAAACGGCGGCGCAGCGCCTGCATTTCGGCGGCCGGAATGGCTTCGTGCTCGGTCGGCGGGGCCACAGCCGGCGTCTCGGATTCGGCGCGCTGGGTCAGCAACCGGCGGATCCGTTCGCCCAGCGTACGCGTGTTGATCGGCTTGGTGATGTAGCCGTCGCAACCTGCATCCATCGCCTTCTGCTCGTCGCCTTTCATGGCGAATGCCGTCAGCGCGACCACCGCGATATCGCGCGTTCGTTCATCCTGTTTGATCAGCCGCGTCATCTCCAGCCCGTCCATGCCGGGCAACTGGATGTCGGCCAGGATCAGCCGTGGACGGTAGCTGCGCAGCACTTCCAGCGCCTCCTCGGCGCTGGCCGCGGTCAGTACCCTGTATCCCTCATTCACCAACAGAATTCGAGTGAGTTTCAGATTTACGGGTGTATCGTCGACGATGAGAATCGGCTCGCCCGCCATGGTCAATCTCAGTGTATCGTAGTGTGCCGTTGCGTCCCCTTGCAGTCTTACCCGGGGGCGCCAACCGCATGATCCAAAGGTAGTATCGCCGAAAATACGCTACCCCGCCCCGCTTCACTCTGCACCGCGACCGCACCGCCCTGGGCCTCCACGATGTGGCGCGTCAGCGCCAGACCCAGCCCCGTTCCCTGCTCCGCGTGCCGGCTGTTGGGCAGTTGTGCAAACTCCTGGAACAGCCGCGGCACCTCGTCGGCGCCGATGCCGATTCCCGTGTCTTCCACCTCCAGCCGCAACTTCTTGTCGCCCTCCTCGGCGATGCGCAACGTTACGCTGCCTCCCGCGGCCGTGAACTTGACCGCGTTGGAAAGATAGTTGTACAGCACTTGCTTGAAGCGGCCCGGGTCGATGTTCGCCGTCAGCGTGGCCGGAACCTCCAACGCCAGGTGCAAGCCTTTCTTCTCGGCCAGCGGCCGGATCACGTCGCGGACTTCCAGCGCCAGTTTCTCTATGCGGCAGCGTTCCGGATGGAACTCCATGCGGCCCGCCTCAACCTTGGAAAGGTCGAGCACGTCGTTGATCAGTTGCAGCAGATGCCGCGCGCTGCTCAGGATATCGCCGAGCACATCCACCTGGTCTTCGGCGACGGGTCCGAGTTTGCCGTCGTACAGTAACTCGCTGAATCCGATGATGCCATTCAACGGCGTGCGCAGTTCGTGTGACACGCTGGCCAGAAAGCGGCTCTTGGCCAACGTGGCGGAGCGTGCGGCCTCTAGCGCGCGTCTCAGTTGCTCGTTCTTGTTGCGCAACTCCAGCGCGTACTGCTCCACTTTGCGCGCCGCCACGGCGGCCAGGTTGCGCTCCGTGACATCCAGCAAAGAGCGGATCATTCCGGTGATTTCACCGCGATCGTTGCGGATCAGGTTCTCGCGGATTTCGACCGTAAGGTGCGTGCCGTCGTCCAGCACATATTCGCACTCGAAGGGGCCGGTTTCCCGGCCGTTTTGGACGCGACGCATCATGGCCTCGCGCGCCTCCTCCTGGCGCTCCGGCGACATGAAATCCCAGGCGAGCCGGCCGAGCATTTGATCCGGCGTACATCTCAGAAGGGTGCAGACCGCCTGGTTGAAGCGGCTCACCACGCCCGCAAGGTCGGTCTCTTCGTAGGGGATCGGCGCCCGGTCGAAAAGGTCGCGGTAGCGCCGCTCGCTGACCCGCAGGTCGCGTTCCCGTTCGCGCAGCAGATAGGCGGCATCCTCCAGTTGATTGCCCAGCGTGGCGATTTCATCCGACCCCGGCGGCAGCGCTTCCAGCGGCAAGCCGTGCGCCAGGCGCCGCGCATTTTCCTCCACGGCTTGCAGGCGCCGCACCATCCGGCCGGCCAGCAGCAGGTGAATAAACAGGGCGCCCAGCGGGCCCACGATGCCGCAGACCATAATCGTGCGGAACAGGCGGCGCCGCGCCAGATCGCGCTCATAGTGGGCTTCGGTGAACAGCCGTTCCTGGGATTCCCTGAGCAGCGCCACCCGTGCCTGAAGATTGCCCATCACGGTTTTGTCGCGATCTCTGAGCGGTTCCGTCACACTGTGCCGCGGACTTTGTTGGCGCAACTGTTCCAGGATCCCCACCTCTTCGGCCGTGAGGCGTTGGATCTCGGCGAGCGACGTCATGCCCTTCGCCTCGCCAATCAACTGGGCGGCAGTTCGCGACAGTGTCCGACCGATCGCCTGGAGGGACGCGTCGTAAATCGTGAGAAAGCGCTTCTCGCCCGTGGCCAGGTAACCCCAGACGGCGGTCTGGGTATCCAGCAGCGAACTCCGCAGGTCCACCAGATCGCCGCGCATGGCATACGCGCGCACCACGGTCGCGTCGGCTTCGCCGACATCGCCTTCCACCCAAAAAATCGAAAGCAAAGCCGCGAACAGGGCGGCCATGGGTACGGCCAGCACCGCAACGCCCTTGGCGCGCAGAGAAACCCGCCACCAGCCGGTCAGGATCTCCCGGGGATTGCCATCTGGCGCAACAGCCATATCGAAGACTCATTCTAATATGCGGCGGCATCCGAAGCCGTGGAATATTGAGATCCATCATGAGAAGGCGGTCTGGCGTACTTCCGTTTGCGATTGCGGCTCTCGCCCAACCACCCGTCGAGCCCGTCCCCGCCGAAGGCAGACCCCTTGGCGTCCGGATAGCCGCCTGGGGCCGCGACGCCGCCCTCGTCGCGGTCGCCACGCAATTGGAAACCCAAATCTTTGGCCGCCGATGAACGCCGATGAACGCAGATCAACGCAGATAAGAATTTTGTGTTTTGTTTTATCTGCGTTTATCTGCGTTCATCGGCGGCCCTTAACGATTTTTCACAGCTTCTCAGGGAGCCCCCCTATCCCACGCGCTTGGCGATCCAATCGGCGATCAGGTCGAGGACTTCGGGAGCCATGGTCTGTTCGATCGATTCGTATTCGGAGAGGGCGCCGGTCTTGCACTGCTGAAAGAGATGATTCAGGCCGGGCAGGACCTTGATGGTGACGTCGCGGTTGCCGCCTTTGCGCAAGGCGGCCTCGATGGCAGGCAGATTCTGCTCGGCGTCCACCTGCGTATCCTTGGCGCCGTTGAGCGCCAGGACTGGGATTTTCACGTTGCCGAGGACGGGGCGCGGGTCGTGGCTGATGAAGTAGCGGTACCACGGAGAGTTCAGGCGCGGCGATTCGGCTTTCAGAATCTGCTGCAGGCCCGGGGTTGCTTCGGCAAGCGCCATGAGCTTACGCTGCTGCGCCTCGGCGTCGGGTTCGGCCTTGACGATGTTCAGAATCGCGCGCTCGAGTTCACGTGCCTGTCTCGCCGATTCTTCCGAAGCGCCGCCGGCCAGGTTGCCGCGATAGACCTGTTGCACGATCGTCTCGTCGCCGGGCACGCCGGTGCCGGCGAGCAGGATGAGAAACGCCACTTCCGGCATGCGGACGGCCACCATGGGCGCGATCGCGCCGCCTTCGCTATGTCCCAGCAGGCCGATGTGTTTGGCGTCGATCTCAGGCCGCTTGAGCAGAAACTGCACACCGGCCATGACGTCGGTGGCGAAATCCGCCGTGGTGGCGGTGGCGAATTTGCCGGTGGATTCAGCGGTGCCGCGATCATCCACGCGCAGCACGGCGATGCCGTGCCGGGTCAGGAAATCGGCAATCAGCAGGAATGGCTTGTGGCCGAAGATCTCCTCATCGCGGTTCTGCGGGCCGGAGCCCGTAATCAGCAGCACCGCGGGGAACTTGCCCGGTCCTTTCGGCTTGGTGAGCGTTCCCGCCAGACGCACTCCCTCGGCCTGAGGGTTCGGGTAGCTGACGGCTTCGGATACATAAGGGAAGGGTGCTTTTGGTTCCTGCGGCCGTAGGAGCGGCGGGGGCGGCGCCGCGTGTTTGAACTGGAGGGGGAGTTTGCCTCCGCCCTGCAATAAGGTCCCGGAGATCGCGCCGCTGGCTGGGTCGAAGGCGCCTTCGTAGACAATCCCGGCGACGGCCATTTTCCAGACCAGTTTGTTGCCGTCCACTTCCACCTGGTCCATGCCAATGCCGCGGGCGCCCTGATCGAGGCTGTCGAAGTTGCCGCTCCAGCGGCCGTCGTCGTGTTTCAGATGGAGTGCGATGCGATGAGGTTTCCCGTTGATGTCGAGCGTGCCCATCCAGTCGCCGGCGAATGGGGTGTCGCCGGCGGCTGCAGCGAGCGCGCAGGCGGCGAGAGTCGGCAGAAGCGATTTCATAAATACCTCAAGAGTACGGGCACCAGGCTGAAGAGGAGGATCAGTCCCCCGAACAGCCACGTCACGCGGTTGGCGAAGTTGATGGTGTACCCGATGCCGAAGCGCTTCTCTACGAAGATGGCGGCGTCGGCGGGGTTGAAATAGAAGATGCCGAGCTTCCAGCACTGGTCGGGCGTGCCATCGCCGCCGCCGCCGGTGGTGCGGCCGATGCGGATGAGACGCCACACAAACGGGATGGCCAGGGCCAGCAGTCCGAGGGCGATCAGGATCGGCGGCCAGTTGCCGAGCGGGCGCTCCCCAAGCACGGGAGCCAGCGAAACCGCGGCCAGCAGGAGCGCCATCCCCCAGACCGCGGCGACCAGGAATTGCAGTATGACGCGGCGGAATTGCGCGCTGGCCGCCGCATTGGCGGCCACGCGGCCGCGCGGCGAGAAGCGCAAAATGCCGAGCCCGATGAGCAGCATGAGCCCGCAGTGGGCCGCGCCCAGCAGCAGGGGCGTGTAGACGCCCTGCCAGGTTCGCCCGCTCCAGCGGTCGGGGGATCCGTCGATGCCCCAGTGGACCGGAAATCGTTCGGCAATGCGGCTCCAATTGAGATACAGATAGAGGGCGGTGGCTCCGAGGATGGCGAAGGGCACGAGCACTGCCGCAAAGCCACCGGGCAGGCCCTCGGGCGCAACCGTCAGCGAGGCGGAGCGGACGGGACTGGGGCTCACGGCATGCGGCAGGGTCCGGCGGCGCGCGTGCGCGAAGGCGGTCAGGGCGCCCGCCAGTTCCAGGGTCATGGCCGCCGGGAACGCCCAGGGAAAGTCCGCCGGCGCACCCAGCGCGGTCACCGTGACGGCGGCCAGGGCGAGTAGCCAGATGGCGATCCGGAAACGGTGCAACACGCTACGCGCTTCGGGACCGTCCGTGTAGCCGGGTGCCACCGTGACGCCGAACCAGATGCCGTTGCGTCGCCATAGCGGCATCCAGTGGAAGATGAGCGGCAGCAGCGCGATAGGAAAGATTGCGGGCCAGGCGCGGTTCATGGGGTCATTCCTTTTGCCAGCGAGTCGAGTTCGCTCGCGATCTTCTTCGCCGAAACGCCTTGCGATCGGGCTTCGGCGACCAGTTGGCGGAGACGGCGGCGGAACAGTTCGTCGGCTTCGCGGTCGGCGGCGGGCGCGCGGCGTGGCAGCACGCGCGCGCTCCGTCCGTGAGAGATTTCGAGCCAACCCTCTTCGGCGAGGGTGCGATAGGCGTCGGCCACCGTGGCGAAATGGACGCCCAGATCGGTCGCCAGGCGGCGTACGCTGGGCAGGTCGGCGCCCGGTGGCAGCACGCCTTCCACCAGGAGGGTGCGGATCTGATCGACGATCTGGCGGTTGACCGGCGTCGAAGCGTCGAGGTCGATTCGAATTTGAGTTCCGTCGCTCACTGTATACTGTTTATAAACACTATACAGTTGGCAAGCGGAGCTGTCAAGAGGAGTTTTTAACGGGGCAACACCACTCGCTTGGAAGCAGGGCAACCGCGGGGCGGGCGGACCCAGAGGGTACCCCGCCTGCCCCACCGGATGGAACAGTTATACGGCTTCGGTTTTCTCGTGCAACTCGGCGGCTTCCAGGAGGTAGTGGAGTTCGCGGCCGAGATTCGGACGAAGGCCGTTCATGCGGACGAACCTCGACTGGTCCGGGGTCTCCGGGCATTCCTGCAGGATCAGCAGGTCACCCACCGCGAAATTGCCGCGGGCGCGGGAAGTCGACTGCTGGGCACTGAAGGACTGCGTCACGCGGCGTTTTTTCATACGTATTTCCTCCACTCACATCTCAGCGAGAGCCGTACGGCGGATCTCAAGTCCAGGGCGCGGGCGCCGCATAGACCGAAGGACGCCGCGGGGCTTTGGGTAATTTTGCGCCGGCGGCGGGCCGGCTCGCCAGGTAGTCCCGCATGTGTTGTTCGGTGAGCGGGCAGCAGGCCAGGTCTTCCCATTTACGGCCCGCCTCCAATTCGGCGGCGATCACGCGCATGCAAAGAACGGGCCCTTCCTGAATGGCGATGCGCAAGGTGTAGAACAAGGCCAGGTTCGCCGCCACCTCGAAGCACTGGGTGGGTCCGCCGGGCGTGATGCGCTCAAAGCGGAAGCGCCGCAGATTCTCCAGGTGCCGGAACCCGACGTAGCGGAGCTGGGTGATCTCTTTGTATCGATCGGCACCTGGGTGAACGGCGGCGGGGGGTTCGAGCGAGACGTTGATGGCTTTCGAGGGCGCACGGCCGGCAGCTTCGAAGTGGACGAATTTCCCCGCGGCGAGCGCGGCGACATCGTAGGTCAACACTCCGGCGAGGTCGAAGTCGAAGTGTTCACCCTGTTCCGAGCGGATCGCACCACTGGTGGTCAACTTGCTGAATCGGGTGATGGTTCCGAGCATCCACTCTCCTCTTTTCCCCCGTGTGGCGGCCGGGCAGGCAACGGAGCCCATCCGCGATTCGGGTATAGCCAGCACAACATGCGTACACGAATCGACTGGACTGGCGGGCAATCGGTAGGTGCGTGAGGTGCTTTCAAAGTATCCAGACTCCGCACCGGGTCAGACCAAGCGGCCACAGCATAAAAGGCTCCGATCTTTGCAGTGTCTAAGAGGTGGGTCCGGATAACCTGACTTAGTTCAGGCCGTCCGAAGAGGGAGGAAAAAGATACCTCGCTCATTCCTCAGGATAGTTGAATTCGACCGATTTGTCAAAGAGCGGGTGTGAGGCGCAGCAGCTTTGCAGCCAACGTGATTGGCGAGGGTCCGATCAATTTCTTGATGGTGGTCCATAAAGATAATCTATGAAGCGCCGGAGCAAAACCATTGCGGCGGCGGCGGCCGTCAAGGACAATTAAGACATCCCATCATGACCCCGAACGAACTGCAAAACTTTTTGACGCTCTCCTACGCAGAGCTGGAAGACCTGAATCTGGCTGCCAAGGCGCAGCGCCAGGGCCGCGTGCCCATGCACCAGATTCAAGAGGAGCGCCTCAAGTACCTGGCGGACGAGAAGCGCATCAAGGCGGTGACCGTCCTGTTCACCGACCTGGAAGGACGCCTCCACATGCTCGATTACGACAAGAAGTTTCTTGTCAAGAGCTGGGACAATCTGACCTTCGACGGATCGTCGATCCGCGGGTTCACGGCGCAGCGCGAGAGCGATCTTCGGCTGCACATGGATTGGAGCGCCTTCTACTGGGGGCCGAGCGACGTCTTCGGCGCCGGCAAGGTGCTGGTGTTTGGCGAGGTGATCGACAAGGACGGCACGCCCTACACCGCGGATATCCGCGGCGTGCTCAAGGGCTACGCGCAGAGCCTGTACGAGAAGAACGGGTACACGCTGAACGCGGCCAACGAAATCGAAGGCTTCCTGTTCCAGGGTTCCGACGCCGAGCGGCACTATCACGAGACGGAGAAGTTCGACTACGTGAACACGGGCGGATATTATCACTCGCTGCCGAGCGATCCGCTGCGGCACTTCATCGACCGGTGCGCGGAAGTGCAGCGGGCGATGGGCTTCGAGAACGAGAAGGACCACCCGGAAGTGGCGCCGTCGCAGTTCGAAATCAACTACAGCTATTCGGAAGTGGTGGCGGCGGCGGACCAGATTCAGTTGTACAAACTGATTTGCCGGCAGGTGGCCACGCGGCTGGGGCTGACGGCGAGCTTCCTGCCGAAGCCGGTGGTGGGCGTGAACGGCAGCGGGATGCACACCAACGTGTCGGTGATGAAGAACGGGAAGAACCTCTTCTGGGATCCGAAGGGCGAAGAGAAGATCAGCAAGTTCGCCTGGCAGTTCATGGATCGGATCCTGACGCACGGCAACGACATCTGCCTGTTATTGAACTCGAGCGTGAATGCGTACCGGCGGCTGGACCCGCATTTTGAAGCGCCGAACCAGCTCAAGGCGTCGGCGGTGGACCGGGGGGCGATGATCCGGATCCCGATCGGCAACGAGCGCAGTGCGCGCCTGGAAGTGCGCGCGGTGGCTCCGGACGCGAATCCGTACCTGGTGATGTTGAGCGTGTTCAAGACGGGGCTGGACGGGGAGATCGCGAAGATCAAGAATCTGCGCGGAGCGGAACGGTACCTGCCGGACAATATTTACGATGCGCTGGCGAACTTCAAGGGCGCCCCGTGGACCACGACGCTGTTGGGCGAAGACGTGAAGGGGCGCTATGCGGATTTGAAGCAGGCGTCGGCCGACCGCTGCCCGCGGTTGCTGGGGACCGTCGTGAAGGCGCCGGAAGTGCAGTATCACCACGAAGTCTACAATCAGTTCTTGTGGAATATGTTCTAGCCGGGAGAAGCAAATTCAGCCACAGATCAACACAGATAAACACGGATAAGCAAGTTGGTTTTATCTGTACTACTAACAATTCATTTATTCGTGCGCCGCGACGATTCCACCGTAGCGTAGCCTTCCAGGCTGCTATGCCCCCTAAAGTGGACCCCATTGTCAAGACCATTTTTCGCCCGCAACAAGCTAATATCCGGCGGTGTCTAGTTTGTATTTTGGGGGCGGCCTCTGCATCGAAGCCGCCCCTTGCCATTCCGGCGCTCGAACCGGCGCTCGGGTCGCATCCCTGCGGAGCCCTATCCTCCGTTCGAGTGCCTTCCACTGTACACCAAACATTCCGGCCCAAAGGCGTTAAATCCCAGGGGTTCGGGGACAGCGTCCCCGATTCAATCGATGCTCTTTTCCTCCTCTTCGTCGCTCCGCTCATTGATGTCACCTGCCCAGGTAGATCGCTGCCGGCGTCCGGTAGTCAAGACTTTGGTGCAGCCGTTCCTGATTGTAAAACCGGAAATAGCGTTCGATCCCGACGCGCGCTTCCGTCACCGACTCGTAGTCCTTCAGGTACACCTCCTCGTATTTAAGCGACCGCCATAATCGTTCAATCCAGATGTTGTCCATGCAGCGTCCGCGGCCGTCCATGCTGATGGCGATCTGCTTCGCCTTCAGGGCTCCGGTGAACTTCTCGCTGGTGAAGTGCGAGCCCTGATCGCTGTTGAATATCTCCGGCTGTCCCCGCCTGAACGCGCTCTTCAGCGCCTCCAGGCAGAAGTCGATTTCCAATGTCAATGACAGCGACCAGCTCAGGACGTACCGGCTGAACCAATCCATCACCGCCACCAGGTAGACGAAGCCCTGCGCCATCCGGATGTACGTGATGTCCGTGCTCCACACCTGATTGACGCGCTCCACCGTCACTCCTCTCAGCAGATACGGGTAGATCTTGTGACCCTCTCCCGGTTGGCTCAGCTTCGGCTTCGGATAGACGGCCTCGACTCCCATCACCTGCATCAGCCGCG
>Ga0208716_1000808_pt1 | contig 12529 bp, 10 predicted proteins | sample NGESurdeep092012_8_FD_184482 | JGI IMG/M metagenome (GOLD analysis project Ga0208716, IMG submission 184482) | Arctic peat soil microbial communities from Barrow, Alaska - NGEE Surface sample 415-3 deep-092012 (SPAdes) | ecosystem: Environmental > Terrestrial > Soil > Wetlands > Peat ...
CGCTGCGCTCCGCCGGGATGCTTCGCCTGCCCACTCACCACCCTTTTTCGAACTAGTGGCCTCCTTCCCCGACGGGCAGGAGCCGCTCGCCTTGACCGACTTCCAGGTCCAGGTGGCTCAGCTGTTCTTCTCCCTGCCTGAAGCTGCGGGTTTCCTCCTGGCTGGTGGTGCTGGCCTGGTGGCGCAACACCTGACGACCCGACCCACCCAGGACCTCGACTTCTTCACCCGAGTCGGCGCCACTGGTGTTCCTGCCGCTCGGGACGCCCTCGAGGCGGCAGCTCACGACCGGGGCTGGACCATCGAGAGGGTCCGGGACGAGGCGACGTTTTGTCGGCTCATCGTCCACGGCGAGGAGGCGTTGCTGGTCGACCTCGCTTTGGACTCGCCGCCCGAACGTCTCGCCACGGCGAGCCTGATCGGCCCCACCTTCGCACCCGAGGAGCTCGCTGGCCGCAAAGTTGTGGCCCTGTTCGATCGGGCCGAGGCTCGCGACTTCGCCGATGTATTCGAACTCTCTGAGCACTACTCCAGGGATGCCCTTCTCGCACAGGCCTTCGAGGTCGATCGGGGTTTCGGCCGCGTCTTCTTCGCCCAGATGCTCCGCAGCCTGGCCCGCTTCAGCGACGCGGATCTGCCCGCCCCCGAAGCGCACATCGCATCGATGAGAGACTTCTTCGCCACCTGGGCCGACCAGCTCGACACCTGATCCGGATCAAGAGGCCGGTCGTGGCGTTGGCCAGCCACCTTCACATGCTTTTGGTGCCCGCTTCGTGCCCGCTTACTGGTCAGAATCGGTAGGTATCTGCAATCACCCTCCGATACCAATTGCGTTGCTAGTGCTCAAGAGTGGCCCATAGTCGTCAACGTCAAACCGCTCTGTGAGTAATCGGCAGGTTACTGGTTCGAGTCCAGTCGGGGGAGCATCCTGAGCACAAAGCCACGGTTCTCAACCCTTCGGGGTTGGGGCTCGTCAGGCAGCGGTGCTGACAGTGAGTCCGGTGGCGGCGACCATTCGCCGGATTGCCAGCGCGGCGGGTCCGGGGATACGCGCGGTGGGCTTCGGCGCCGGGACGAGCCGGATCGGTTTGGAGGTGAGGTGCCAGCCGTGGCAGTCGGAGCATTCGTACGAGCGGATCTCGCGACGGCTACACGTCACCTTGTTCAGGCGGGCCCGGGAACGATCCGAGTCCGCCTGTCGCATCACAAGCTTGATGTCCTTGAGCTCCCCGTAGCGGAGCTTGCCGCTGGTCGGGCAGATCGGGTAGCGATGATGAGACATGGGCTACTCCTCGCGAACGGTTTACCTTGTTCGTCAACCATCAACCTCAAACATGGGCAAACCCTCGGAGAAACCTGCGCACTCCCTGACAATCCCCCGTGAGGCTGGGAGATGTGGCCCGCTCGGCAGGGTTCGCCAGGTCACCAGTCGCGTCTCCGACCGTCGTTGTGGGCCAAAGATGGCCGATGAGACTGCAAGTGCCTGAACGATTTTCGCGGCTACGATGAAGACCGCGCCCAGCGGCTCAACGCTGGGCTATCGGGGAGAACAAGAAACGAAGGGGAAGTCTTGCCCAGCCACCCTGTCGAGCCTGCCTCGCTCAGCAGGCTGAGTGTGGGCAGCGACCCGACGCCTGTTGTCGGGGAGGATGCCGCAGCTCGGAGCGGCACACGGTCCTGGGCCGGTCCGCGGCGGGTGGGGTTCGGCGCGTTGCCGTGGCTGCTGGCGTTGGTTGTGGCCACAGTGGTCCTTCTGCAGGTGGGCACGCCCGCCGTGGACATCGCTCGTTACGCCGCCTACTGGTGCTTCGGGTTGACCCTTCCTGGTCTTTTGCTGGCCCGTGCCACGGTCGGGACGCGGGGCAACTGGCCCGAAGACATCGCCATGGGCGCCGTGACGGGTCTTGCGTTTGAGCTCGGGTGTTTCATGCTGTGGTCCGTTTTCGGGTGGCAGCGGCAGCTCTGGCTCTGGCCTCTTCTCGTAGTGCTGATCTTCGTGGCGGTGCCTCGACTACGGCGGCACTGGCGGATCAGCTCGCCGCAGCCACTGCCAGTTCTGTGGTCGTGGGGGGTCGCGTCGGCGATCGTCGCCTGCACCGTTATGGTGCGCCAGGCTGCCTTCGCTGCCCCATTGCCGCCGGCAGGAGGGTTCTACGACCAGGATGTCGTCTGGCACCTGTCCATCGTGCATGAGCTCACCAGGTCGTTCCCCCCACAAGTTCCTCAGGTGGTCGGTGAGTTTCTGCGCTACCACTGGTTCTCGCACATGCACATGGCCGCAGCGCACCTGGTGTCGGGAGCACCCGTAGCCACGGTGGTTCTGAGGTTGTGGATCCTTCCGCTGCTCGCGGTCACTGCGTTGATCGCTGCGCGTCTGGCGATGGAGCTGTCCAAGACATGGTGGTCCGGGCCGGTCGCCGCGTGGTGCGTCATCGTCTTCACCGGCACGGGTCTCCTGCCGGTGGTGGGGGAGGCGGGGGTCATCTTTCCGACGAGTCCCTCCGAGGTCTATGTCCTGCCGCTCGTCCTGGGCATCGCCGTTCTGATCGTCCGGGCCCTGCGCGGCGTCAGGCTGGGGGCGGGCTGGGCGGTCCTGGGGTCACTGCTCGTGGCGGCGGCGGGAGCCAAACCCAATGCCATGCCGCTCGTGCTGGCGGGCACCCTTGTGGCCGGTTTGAGCCTCCTGGTCCAGCGCCGCAGGCAGTGGCGGGCGGCCCTGTCGGTCGTGGCGATAGTGGCAGTCATCCTCCCGGTGTCCATCCTCGTCGTCGCCGGCAGCGACGGCGGATCCACGATCCGCCTGTTCGACTTCGTCGAGTGGAGTCCGGTCTATCACAGCCTGACCGGAGCAGGCTTTAGTCCCGGGTTCGGTCCTCTCCTTCCAGAGGGTGTGCATGACCTCTCGACGCGGTCACTGGTCATCCTGGGCCTTCTGCTTCTGGTGCCGTTGGTTCAGAACGTCGGACGCCTGGTCCCGTTCGCCTGGCTCGGGTCCAAGAGGCTGCGAAAGGATCCGGCAGCCTGGTTCATGGCGGGCTTTGTCATCGCGGGATGGGTCGTCTACCTGGTTCTGGCGCACCCGTCATACAGCCAGGCGTATTTCCTTCGTCTGGCCAACCCGGTTGCCTCGGTGTTCGGCGTGTGGGCACTGGCCGCCGCGGTCCCTCCCACAGTGAAGACCGGGCGTCGGGTCGTCGCGGTGCTGGCTGGCGGCACACTCATCGGTGCCGGTGTTGTCGCACTCGCCCGCGTACTGACGCCAACACTGTCCCAACACACAAGGGACCTCACGGCGGTGGTGGCCTCGCTCCTCCCACCTCTTGCTGTCGTATGCGTTGCCGTCGCCGGGGGCCTTGTCGCATGGGTGCTGGCACGCCGCAGTTTCCCGGGTCTGCGGGGATGGGGTTCGGCCCTGGCTTTGGCGGCGTTGGTCCTGGGGGGGCCGGCGGAAGGTGTGCTCCATGGCTTTGACCGTGACCGCATATCCCTGGTCACCAGACCTGTGGTCAATGGCGTATTGATGCCTCCGAAGACAGACGGCTACCGGATCGGCGCCGCCGGCGCCGCCGCAATGGCTTGGGTCGACCAACACACCCCGAATGACGCCGTGGTCGCAACCAATCGGCACTGCGTCACCGGGCGGCAGCGGCCAGGTTGCTTGTCCATGGCATTTTGGGTTAGCGGACTTGGCGGCCGACGTATGGTGCTCGAGGGCTGGGGATACACCAGTGCGGCCAAGTGGGTGGACTCTCCGACGCCCTTCCCGGAGCGGCGTGCTGTCAACGACGCTGTCTTCAGCCATCCCAGCGTGACAACCATCGACCGGCTTCGACGGCGTTACGGCGCGAGCTGGCTGGTTGCCGACAGGTCGGCCGGACCGGTCTCTTCGAAGCTGACACTGTTCGCCGTCCCGAGGTTCAGCAGCGGGGAGGTGACCGTCTACGAGCTGCGCTGACCCGGGCCAACACATATCGGCATTGTTGGATGGATCACACAGGGTGGCGCGGGTCGTTGAGGGATCTTGTTCAGCCGTAAGGTGAACGACGTCGAATGAGAGGACTTCATGCAACCCCAGCTCATAGCCGGGCGCTACCAGGTGTTGCGCGCCATCGGGCGTGGGGGCATGGGCACTGTGTGGCTGTGCCGTGACGAGGTCCTCGGTCGCGAGGTGGCAGTCAAGCAGATCGGCGCGCTGCCCGGCGACTCGGCCAGCGAGACCAAGCGCGCCATGCGCGAGGCCCGCTCGGCCGCCGCGCTCAACCACCCGAACGCCGTGGCCGTCTACGACGTGGTCAACCATGACGGCCGGCCCTGGCTCGTCATGGAGTATGTCGAGGGTCAGACTCTTGCAGATGAGATCGCCCAGGAGGGGCAGCTCTCGCCGCAGAGGGTGGCTGACATTGGCGCCCAGCTTGCCGGCGCCCTCGCTCGCGCCCACGAACGTCTCATCGTCCACCGCGACATCAAGCCCGGCAACGTCCTCATCGACGAGGCCGGCCGCCCCAAGATCAGCGACTTCGGCATTGCCCGCGGGCATGGTGACGAGCAGCTCACCCAGATCGGCTTCATCACCGGAACTCCTGGGTACCTTTCCCCCGAGCTTGCCCGCGGCGGCGACCCCCGCTCGGCCTCCGACGTCTGGGCCCTGGGTGCCACCCTCTACGCAGCCGTCGAGGGCCAGTCGCCCTACGAGCCCCGCAGCAACCCGATTGCCCTGTTGCGGGCCATCGCCACCGAGCGGCCCCGGCCGATGACGCACGCCGGCGCTCTCAGGCCCGCCATCGACGCGATGATGCATGAGGACCCGGCCTGCCGTTGGGACATGGCGACCAGCGCCCGCCGGCTGGGTGTCATCGCTCGCGCGGGCGCCCCGGCGGTGCCCCGAGTCGACCGCTCGGCCACCAAGGTCCTTGCCGTGGCACCCCTCGAGTCGACCCAGCCCCTGGCACCGACCCAGCGCATCGCACCTGTAGTCGTTGCACCTGTAGTCGTTGCACCTGTCGTCGTCGCAGCCGAGCCCGTCGTTGCCAAGACTGCGGTGGCTGCACCCGTTGTTGCCAAGGCACCGGTGGCCAAACCGCCGGTTGTTGAAGCCGCTGTGGTCTTGCCGCAGGTGGTCGCCAAACCGCCGGTGGTCGCCAAACGGCCGTTGGTTGAAGATCCTGTGGTTCAGCCTGTCGCCAAAACGCCGAGCGGCCGGGGGAGCGGGCGCCGCTCGAACCCCATCTTGCTCGGTGCGCTCCTCGTGGCGGCGCTCGGCGTGGCATACCTGCTCAGTCCGATCGGCGACCAGAGCAGCCCGACCGCTACCTCGCGTACGACGCACGCGACCGCGCCGGCAAGGCCCAGGGCGATCAGCTCGCCGAAGGCCTCCCAGGCGCCCAGTGCCGTCAGCTCAGCACCGAGCAGTCCGTCGGTCGCACCCGCTGCGAACGCCGACAAGCAGCTCGAGAACTTCGTGAACTCGTACTACGCCACCGTTACCGGCAACAGGGATGCCACATGGGCGCAGCTTTCGCCCACGATGCAGGGGTTCGCCCGCGGTCGAAACGGGTACGACGGCTTCTGGAAGACCATCCGCAGTGTCACGGTCAACCAGACTCGGGCCAACGCCTCCGCCAACACGGCTGTCGCCAACCTCACCTTTACGAACACCAGCGGCGGGACGTCGACAGAGAACCATGCGTTCACCTTCGTCAAGAGTGGTGAGGGCTACCTCATTGCCACCGACACGCTCGTCCGCTGAGCGTCTGCGCAGCAGCTTCGCCGCTGTCTAACGGCCAGGCCATCAGGCACTTGCTGATGAGGTGTGAGTGATGAAGGTGCTGTGTTCTGATAACCGGTAGCGCCAGGATCTGCGGAGCGGGGGACTGTGGACGGGCCCAACCGTCAGGCATACCTCGATGCTCTCCGGGCGGCCGACGCGGACCCCGGTAGCATCGACCGGCTCGTCAGGTTCGCCCGGTCCTGAAGGCATCCCGACTGTGCACGAGCAGCTCTCGAAGTGCGGGGCTCGGTCTCCTGGTCCAGATCAGGGCCAGCACCGCAGGCGTCTCGATGTCGTCGATGGCAACAGCAGTCAGTCGGCCTCCGTGGTTGGCGGTCATGGACTCGCTGAGAATGGCCACGCCCAGACCCCGGATGGCCAGATCGGCGACGGCGTCCGGGGCGCTGGCCTGTAGGGCGATATGCGGCCGTATGCCGCGTGTAGCGCAGGCCTGGTCGAACACCGCGCGAATACCGGTCCCTACCGGTAGGCAGACGATCGGGTATGCGCTGATCTCGGCCAGGGTTGTCCTCCGCCGTCTGGCCAGGCGATGGCCGACCGGCACGGCCGCAACCAGTGGCTCACTGATGATCGGCAGGGATTCCAGACCCGGGGGCTCCGTGCCGGCCGAGCCGATGAGGGCCAGATCGGTGTCACCCGTGCGCACGCTCTCGATGAGCCGGTCGGAGCTGTTCTCAACCAGGGTGATCTCAACACCGGGGTGGGATCGGTGGAATGCGGCGAGGGCGTCGAACAGGGGAGTCACGGTGCAGGCGGTGACCATGCCGACCACCAGGCCGCCTCGCACCAGTCCGTTCACCTCGTCCACTGCCTGCCGCACGGCATTCACGGACGCGAGTGCCGCGCGGGCGTGCTCGAGCGCAGCCTTTCCCGCAGTGGTCAGGGTGGCAGTGCGCCCCGACCTGTCGATCAGGGTCGCGCCGAGATCGCGTTCGAGCTGCCGGATCTGGGCGCTGACACCTGACTGGCTGATATGCACGCGTTCGGCCGCCCGGGTGAAGTTCGCTTCCTCGGCCACCGCGACGAAGTACTCCAGCTGCCTCAGTTCCATACCTACAGATACTAGTTGCCAGAAGAACTATCTGTTGGACTTCTGTTACGGTCTGATTCAGGCTGAACGTGTTGACACTCGCCATGCATGGAAGGACCCAGATGTCGGTTCACGAGAAAGCCCTGAAGCCCGAAGACCTCACCCGCTTGTTCGTCGAGCGTTCCAATGCCGGTGACGCTGAAGGCGTGGCGGCGCTCCACGAAGAGCAGGCCGTGATGGCCTACCCGCCGGGCAGCACGACAGTGGGCCGCGATGCGATCCGCGCGTTGTGGGAGAAGGTGCTGGCGAACGCGCCCCGCTTCGAGCAGGAGCCACCGCTGCCGACCCTGGTCAGCGGCGACATCGCACTCACCTCCACGCCACCCAGAGATGGCGCCGGCGCCCGCGCGCAGGTGGCTCGCCGGCAACCCGACGGCACCTGGCTGCGCCTGCTCGATCAGCCGGAATTCGTCTCACCCGCGGCCTGACGAGTCATCCCGGCCCCGACGTCGGGGCCGGGATGAGGGGATGAAGTCCCAGACTGATGCGCACTGCGCGGTCCACGTGAAGTGCTGTCGTGTCATACAGCACCGTGCCCGGCATGTTCTCTGATGCGACCAGAAGACTGATCTCGGTGCATCCGAGGACGATGCCTTGAGCGCCCCGGGCGAACATGTCACGGATGATCCGCAGGTACTCCTGCCGTGAGTGGTCGTCGACGATCCCGCGGGTCAGCTCCTCGAAGGATCATCGGGATGTCGAGCGTTGACGCCATCGTTGATCCGCCGGTCGTACTCCCCGGAAGCCACACCGCTCATGCCACCGAGGACACCGATCGTCTTCATTCCGCCACCCTAGGCGGCGTCGCCTGTGATGAGGGAGGCTGTCCATGTGTCAGCCGAATCCTCCACTGAGCGGGTCGACTTCGTGACGGGCGCGCCGACATCATCGGGATCCCTCGATGTGCGGTGGCACCACGGAGTCCGGCCGGGCAGCGGCGACAGCGAGCCGAAGATCCAGGCGCATCGTTATGACGACCACACGTTCGTCTTGCGTCAGAGCAAGACGGTCAGCTATGAGGCTCCCTTCCTCTACCTGTTCTTCGGCAACGACCGAGCTCTGCTGCTCGATACCGGCGCGACCGGCGACCCGGCCCGATGTCCGGTGCGCGAAACGGTTGATCGCCTGATCAGGACCTGGCTGGCCACACATGCCCGGACGCCATACCCCCTGGTGGTTGCGCACACTCACGGGCACCGTGACCACTTCGGCGGCGACCCCCAGTTCGAAGGCCGTCCTGAGACGACCGTGGTCGGCACCGACCGCCCCTGCGTCACGGACTTCTTCGGCTTCACGCACTGGCCCGATCAGGTAGTACAGCTCGATCTCGGTGGACGGGTTCTCGAGATCACCGGGACTCCGGGTCATCACGACTCCTCGACCTCGGTCTTTGATGCGTGGACCGGCTTCCTGCTGACTGGTGACACCGTCTATCCGGGACGGCTGTACGTCCAGGACATACCGGCATTCATCGACAGCCTCGACCGGACGCTCGGGCTGGCGGAATCTCGAGCGGTCCGCCAGGTGATGGGCTGCCACATCGAGATGAGCCGCACACCGGGACACGACTACCCGCTTGGTACGAAATACCAGCCGCGGGAGCCGCCGCTCCAGATGACCGTCGACCAGCTGCGCGCTGTACGCGATGCCGCAGTCAGGGTGGCTGCCTCGCCGGGCGCGCATGTCTTCAACGACTTCGCCATCTTCAACGGACCCAGCAGGGTAGCCTGGCCCGGCAGCGGGTCAGACGCGTGTGGACGATCTTGTGCCGGCACTGACTCGGCGTCGTCGCCTGCTGATCCTGGCGATCTGCTGCATGAGCCTGTTGCTGGTCGGCATTGACGTCACGATCGTCAACGTCGCGCTGCCGTCGATCCGTAGGGACCTGCACGTGTCGGTGTCGGGTCTGCAATGGACGATCGACGCCTACGTCCTGGTGCTCGCGAGCCTGCTGATCCTGTCCGGCTCGACGGCCGACAGGCTCGGACGGCGGCGGATCTTCCAGACCGGGCTGGTCCTCTTCAGCCTCGGCTCGCTGCTGTGCAGCCTGGCACCCGGGCTGGGTTGGCTGATCGCATTCAGGATGGTGCAGGCCATCGGTGCCTCGATGCTCAATCCTGTCGCGCTTTCCATCATCACCAACGTCTTCATCGAACCGCGCGAGCGCGCCCGCGCCATCGGGGTGTGGGGCGGCGTCATAGGTATCAGTCTGGGACTCGGCCCGGTCGTTGGCGGCCTGCTCGTCGAGACGGTCGGCTGGCGGTCCATCTTCTGGATCAACATCCCGATCGGCCTCATCGCGATCGGCCTCACCGCACGCTTCGTCCCCGAGTCGCGGGCACCGCGCCCCAGACGGGTGGACGCCGTCGGCCAGGCTCTGGTGATCCTGGCGCTGGCGAGCCTGACCTACGCGATCATCGACGCGCTTCAGGCGGGCTGGACGTCGCCGAGAACACTGGGCCTGATGGTGTTGGCAGTTGTTGCGATCGGGACGTTGCTGGCCTACGAGCCTCGGCGGATCGACCCGCTGCTCGAGCTGCGCTTCTTTCGCAGCGCCCCGTTCTCCGGCGCGACGGCGATCGCCATCAGCGCGTTCGGCGCATTCTCGGGCTTCCTGTTCCTGAACACGCTCTATCTGCAGGACGTCAGGGGGCTGTCCGCGCTGCAAGCCGGGTTGTGCACGTTGCCGCTGGCGGTGATGACGTTGATCTTCGCACCGTTGTCCGGTCGCCTCGTGGGTTCGCGTGGCCCCCGAGTCCCGTTTCTCGCTGCCGGCGCCGCGATGTGTGCCGGGGGCCTCATGCTTGTCGATCTTGACGCGGCCACGTCGCTGGAGTGGTTGCTCGCGAGCTATCTGCTCTTCGGTCTGGGGTTCGGACTGGTCAACGCGCCGATAGCGAACACTGCCCTGTCGGGGATGCCACGCAGCCAGGCCGGGGTGGCAGCGGGTATTGCGTCCACGAGCCGCCAGGTCGGTGCGGCCCTCGGTGTCGCGGTGGTCGGCTCGGTGCTGAGCTCTGGCCTGGCGGGTTCGCTCAGGACGGGCTTCGTCACGGCCAGCCATCCGGCGTGGTGGATCGTCGCGGGCTGCGGGCTTGCCGTACTCGGTATCGGTTGGCTGACGACGGGACACTGGGCGGTCGGCACCGCGGAACGGACCGCTCGCCTGTTCGACGACGACGGCTGAGCAGTCACTTCTGGTTGACGCGCCGAGGTACCAGGCAACAAGGGCCGTCTGTGCGGGGGCCAGCGGTATTACGAGTGGCAGGGACCGTCACATGGGGCGAGACTTTCATCACCCATGCGCCATCCGTGTCTCGACCTGGAGGACCAATGACCACAGCGACAGTGACCCAAGATGTCTGGTCCACCCCCCTGACCCCGCTGTCGTTCCTCGGCCGTGCCGCAGAGGTGTTCCCCGATCGGGAGGCCGTGGTCTACGGCGAGCGGCGGATGACGTACACACAGCTGTCCGCCGAGGTCACCCGGGTCGGGCACGCGCTGCGGGCCTGTGGGGTCAGCCCGGGTGACCGGGTGGCATACCTGATGCCGAACATCCCCGAGATGCTCGTCGCCAACTTCGCCGTCCCCCTGGCCGGGGGAGTCCTGGTGGCGATCAACACCCGGCTGGCGCCCCCGGAGGTCAAGTACATCCTCGAGCACTCCGGCGCCACAGTGCTGGTCGTCGACGCCGCACTGCACAACCTGGTCGACTCGGTCCTGGCGGATCTGCCCGAGCTGCGGCACGTCGTGACGGTCGTGGACCCGGCCGGCGGCGTGGAGCCGTCACCCACTGTCCCGGGCTTCGGGTACGACGAGCTGCTCGCCATGGGCAACGACGAACCGCTGCCATGGACGGTGGAGGACGAGCGTTCGACGATCTCGATCAACTACACCTCGGGCACCACGGGGCGGCCCAAGGGCGTCATGTACCACCACCGCGGCGCCTTCCTGAACTCCCTCTCCGAGATCATCCACTCCCAGCACAGCGCGCGAACCCGCTACCTGTGGACCCTGCCCATGTTCCACTGCAACGGCTGGTGCACGGCCTGGGCGATCACGGCCATCGGAGGCACCCATGTCTGCCTGCGGGCCGTGGACGCCGAGGTGATCTGGGACCTGTTCGACAAGGAGGGCATCACCCACCTGAACGGCTCCCCGACCGTGCTGGTGTCCATCGCCAGCTATCCTCGGGTGCACACTCTGGACCGCGAGATCTTGGTCACGGTAGCCGGGGCTCCACCCAGCCCGACCGTGATCTCGACGATGACCGGGATCGGCGCCAAGCTCGTGCACGTCTACGGCCTCACCGAAACCTACGGGCCGTACACCGTCTGTGAGGCCCAGGACGGTTGGGACGCCCTCGACGTCAGGGAGCGCAGCAAGCTCATGGCTCGCCAGGGTGTCGGCATGATCGTCACGGACGGCATCCGCGTGGTCGACGAGAAGATGAACGACGTACCGCGTGACGCGACGACGATGGGCGAGGTCGTCATGCGCGGCAACAACGTCATGAAGGGCTACTTCGAGGACCCCGATGGCACCGCGGAGGCCTTCCGCGGCGGCTGGTTCCACTCCGGCGACCTCGGGGTGTGGCACCCCGACGGCTACCTGGAGCTGCGGGACCGTGCCAAGGACATCATCATCTCGGGTGGAGAGAATATCTCGACGATCGAGGTCGAGGCGGCGATCGACTCCTATCCTGGGGTGCTCGAGGTCGCCGTGGTCAGCCATCCGGACGCGAAGTGGGGAGAGCGGCCGAAAGCCTTTGTGGTTGTCCGGGCGGGCGAGGTTCCTCCGACGGCCGCGCAGATCATCGCGCACGTCCGAACGCAGATCGCCCACTACAAAGCACCCGACCAGGTCGAAATCGTCGAGTCACTGCCCAAGACCGCGACCGGCAAGATCCGCAAGGTCGAGCTGCGCGAAGCTGAGTGGGCCGGATACGGCAGCCGCGTTCAGGGCTGAGCGCTGGTCATCACCTTCAGCACGTTGCAGTGGGTGAGTGCGGCCGGAAGCCTTGTGGTTACGGACGTTCCGAGCAATCACTTGCCCGGTTCAGTAGACTGACGGCGACTGCGAGAGACGCGCGGTGCCATAACGGTGCCGAAGACGATAGAAGAGGAGGCCGTGGTGGCGCAGGACTCCTCGAACGCCGGCCCAGCTCCCCGGGCCACCATGAGCGACATCGCCCGGCGTCTGGACATCTCCAAGGCGGCTGTCTCCTATGCGCTCAACGGACAGCCGGGTGTGAGCTCGGCGACGCGCCAGCGGGTGCTCGATCTGGCGAAGGACCTCGGCTGGTACCCGAGCAGCAGTGCTCGCGCGCTGTCCGGCGCGGAGACCGGGGTGATCGGGCTTGTGCTGGCGCGGCCATCCGACCTGCTGACCATCGAGACCTTCTTCATACATTTTCTCTCGGGGGTCGAACAGGTTCTGACCGAGCGTGGTTCGAGCCTGCTCTTGCGGGTCATCGGTGAGCACCCCGACGCGGAGACCAAGACCTACGAGCGGTGGTGGGGAGAGCGCCGCGTCGATGGGGTCATCCTCGTCGACGAGCGTTACCACGACATGAGAATACCTGCGGTTGAACGACTCGGCCTGCCCGCCGTCCTGTGTGGGGGTCCGATCAAGGGCAGTGAGCTGCCCTG
>Ga0208716_1000809_pt1 | contig 12509 bp, 11 predicted proteins | sample NGESurdeep092012_8_FD_184482 | JGI IMG/M metagenome (GOLD analysis project Ga0208716, IMG submission 184482) | Arctic peat soil microbial communities from Barrow, Alaska - NGEE Surface sample 415-3 deep-092012 (SPAdes) | ecosystem: Environmental > Terrestrial > Soil > Wetlands > Peat ...
GCGCGCTTCCTGGCAGACCGTATTGAGATGCTTGTCCGCCACGAGCGCCGCAATGCCGCGCGACAGCTCGTTGTCGTGCACGCGCACCTTCAGCCACTCTGGCCGGGGCGTGATTCCATAGAGCGGGCGGGGGGTGGCGCTCATGCTTCGAGTCTAGCCCGAGCGCCTCATCGGCCTCGCCCTACGGCCTCTCTTCCGGCAGCACTAGCCGCGCCCCCGGATCCCTTCCCGCGCCGCCCACTGCCATACGGAGTCCCACGCGTGGTAGACGCAGCGGACCCCTTCCACCTCTTCCTCCTCCAGGGGCGCGGGGAAGCGGACGTCCACCGTGTGCTCGACGGCGGCGCGTGCGGCTTCGCGGACAACGAGCCATTCGCGCGCGTCCGTGAGGTCCCCGGCATCCTCGTGGTACGGGTCCACGCCGAGCGTGAGGAGCGTGGGCAGGTTTTTCGGGCTGCATTCGACGTCGAGAATCCGCACGGCCTGCAGGCGGTTGCGGCCGTTGGGGTCCGTGAGGAACTCGCGCACGGCCACGTGAAGATCCTCGGGATCGAAGTAGGCGAACGCCATGAGCGCGTCGCACCGCACCGCCGGCTCGACGTCGAGGAGGAGATCGCGGATCTTCCCGGCGAGCGGCCGGAACGGTTCGAGACGGGCCGGCGTGTCGTCCTGAAGGCCCGCGAAGACGAACAGCCCCGCGCGACGGGTCTCCGGGTCGGCGTCGACGAGCGCCTGCGCGACGAGACCGACGGTCTCGTCGTCCACCGGAGCGCGCACGATCCGGTCGAACGGCAGCGTTTCGCCCTCTCCGGTGTGCGGCGCGACGCGCGCGGTCAGGAGCTCGTAGATCTCGCGGCTTCCAGGTGCCGTCATGGCGATTCACCCTTCTCCCTTTCGAAGACCTCGAGAAAGTGGCTCACGAAACATTCTGCGACCTGCGGCAGCGCCGGCGTCGGATTTCCCTGGTTCTCCCTCGAAAGAGACGTTACGCCGCCGTCGGCGATCCCGCACGGAATGAAGAGGGAAAACCTTGCCAGGTCCGTCGCGACATTCAGGGCGGCGCCGTGGGTCGTGACCCAGCGCGACAGGTGGACGCCGATCGCCGCGAGCTTGTCGTTGCCCACCCAGACCGAGGCCCAGCGCTCCGGCACGGCGCTGCGCGTGGCCGCGACGCCGAAGTCAGCCGCCGTGCGGATGAGCACCTCTTCGAGGTCGCGCACGTATCGCCGCACGTCGCGCCGCCCGTGCGAGAGGTCGAGGACCGGGTACGCGACGAGCTGGCCGGGGCCGTGGAACGTGAGCTTGCCGCCGCGGTCGGCGATCCGAAGCTGGACACCCCGCTGCAGGAGGAGATCCTCCGAGACGAGCAGCTCGCCGAGGTCGGCGTTGCGGCCCGCCGTGATGACGTCCGTGTGCTCGAGGAGGAAGAGCGTCTCGCGTCCGCCCGCCTTCACCCGCGCCTCGGCTTCCTTCTGAAGCGCAAAGGCCGCGTCCCACGAGACGCGGCCTTCGGGGAGGAGCGAGCGGATGTCGAGCGACCGGGGCATGGATGATTCTAGCCGAGAGACTCCAGCTCGCCCCACGACCCCTTCTCGAGCGTCGACTTCACGACGTTCACGAAGGCGTCACCCTCGGCGCCGTCGATGATCCGGTGGTCGAACGTGAGGGCGATGTAGCCCATCGTCTTGATCGCGAGCGAGTCGGAGCCGTCGGGCATCTCGACGACCTTCGCCCGTTTCTCGATCGCGCCGACGCCCATGATCGCGACTTGCGGCTGGTTGATGACGGGCGTCGCGAAGAGCGAGCCGAAGGAGCCGTGGTTCGTCACCGTGAACGTGCCGCCCGCGACCTCGTCCGGCACGAGCTTCTTGGCGCGCGCCCGCGCGGCCAGGTCGTTCGCGGCCCGCGCGAGGCCCACGAGCGAGAGGTCGTCAGCGCGCCGGATGACCGGCACGATGAGGCCCCAGTCGAGAGCGACGGCGATGCCGAGGTTCACCTCGCGGTGGTGCACGATATCGTCGCCGACGATCGAGGCGTTCACGAGCGGGCGCGCCTTCAACGCCGCGACCGCCGCCTGGAGGATGAAGGGCAGGTACGACAGTTTCGTGCCGTACTGCTGCTCGAAGCGGCCCTTCACGCGATTGCGCAGTTTCGCGATCCCGGAGTAGTCGATCTCGAAGACGGTCGTGACGTGGGCCGACGTCTGTTTCGACTCGACCATGCGCTGCGAGATCTTCTTGCGCATCGCGCTCATCGGCTCGATGGTGATGCTGCTTCCGGACGGGAACGCGAGCGCCGTCGGTGAGGGCTCGGGAGCGCGCGCCGGGACGGGAGCGTCGGCGGGGCGCGCGGCGAGGGCGGCGGGAGCCGGCGTCGGCGCGGGCGACGGGGCGGGTGCGGGAGAAGGGGATGGTGAAGGCGCGGCCGCGCGAGCCGCCGGGGGAGCGGCGGCTGCGGGGACAGTGGTGCTCGGCGCGCCGGAGGCCAGGTAGCCTTCTATGTCGGCCTTCGTCACGCGGCCGGAGATGCCGGTGCCGGGAATCCGGGAGATGTCGACGCCTTTCTCCTCCGCGATCGCGCGGACCACGGGAGACGAGCGGCGCTTCAGCAGCTCTTCCTGGGATTCCCCGGGCTGCGGGGGAGCCGACGGGGAGAGAGAAGGAGAGACCGAAGATTTCTGAGAAGGCGCGGGGGTGGGCGTCGCGGTTGGGGCCGACGGAGCCGCGGGGGCAGCCGCCTGCACCCCCTTCGAAGAATCTTCTCTTTCTCTTTCCCCCGCCGCCGGCGCGGCCGGCGGCGCAGAGACTTGTTCTCCGGCCTCGGCCAGCCGCGCAACGACCGTGTTGACCGGGACGGTCTGGCCCTCGGGGACGAGGATCTCGAGGAGGGTGCCGGCGCCCGGCGAGGGAATCTCGGCGTCGACCTTGTCGGTGGAGATCTCGAAGAGGGGCTCGTCGCGCTTGACCGCGTCTCCGGGCTTCTTGAGCCACTTCGTGAGTGTTCCCTCGGCGATCGACTCGCCCATCTGCGGCATGATGACGTTGGTCGGCATGGTCTTCTTCTCCGGTCGGCTAATACCGCACGAGCTTACGCGCGGCGGCAAGCAGGGTGTTCACGTTTGGGAGGAACGCCTCTTCCAGGGGAGGAGAGTACGGCACCGGCGTGTCCGGCGCCGTGACGCGCAGGATCGGGCCGTCCAGCCACTCGAACGCCTTCTCGGAAAGCGTCGCGGCGATCTCGGCGCCGAGCCCGCCCGTGCGCGTGTCCTCGTGGAGGACGAGGCACTTGCCGGTGCGCCGGACGGACGCGAGGATCGCCTCTTCGTCGAGCGGGAGGAGCGTGCGGAGGTCGAGGACTTCCGCCGAGACACCGTCCTTCGCGAGGATTTCGGCCGCCTCGAGGGCGGTCCAGACCATCGCGCCATACGTCACGATCGTGAGGTCCGCCCCGGACCGCCGGATCGCGGCCTTTCCAATCGGGACGACGTAGTCCTCCTCCGGCACGCGGTCCTTCACCCTCCGGTAGAGGAACTTGTGCTCCAGAAAGAGAACCGGGTCGTCGTCGCGGATCGCGGCCTTCAGGAGGCCCTTCGCGTCGTACGCGGTCGCGGGAGCCACGACCTTGAGGCCGGGCGTCTTCACGAAGTACATCTCGGGATTCTGCGAGTGGAAGGGCCCGCCGTGCACCCCGCCTCCGCAGGGCCCGCGGACGACCATCGGCACGCCGACGCCCGTGCGGTAGCGGTTCTTGGCCGCGAAGTTCGTGAGGAGGTCGAAGGCGCGCGAGATGAAGTCGATGAATTGCATCTCGGCGACGGGACGCATGCCGCGCATCGCCGCGCCGATGGCGCCGCCCACGATCGCCTCTTCGGCGAGCGGCGTGTCGAGGACGCGCTCTTTCCCGAACCTCTCCTGCAGCCCTTCCGTCACCTTGAAGGCGCCGCCATAGACGCCGACGTCCTGCCCGAGGACGAAGACGCGCGCATCGCGTTCCATCTCCTCGAAGAGGGCCTGGCGAATGGCCTCGAGGTAGAAGATCTCGACGCCGGCGGCGCCGTCCGTCGTGAGCGTGAGGGTGGCCCCGGCTCGCGCGACGCGTGGGTCGGCCATCAGAGGCCTCCCGTGAACACGTCGGCGCGCCCGCGCTCGAGAATGCCTTCGTCGGCGTAGACGCCGCGGAACGCCAGAGCCGGGTCCGGGAACGGCGAGGCCTCGGCGAATGCCACGTCCGCGTCGAGCCGGCTCTCGACCTCGTCGTGGACGCGGCGGCGCTCCGCGGCCGGCATCGCTCCCGAAGCCTCGAGGGTGGATTCGAGGCGCGCGAGGGGGTCGCGGGCGCGCCAGGCCGCGAGCTCTTTCGCGTCGACGTACGCCTGCGCGTCGTGCTCGGCGTGGCCCTTCATGCGGTAGGTCTTGCACTCCAAGAGCGTGGGCCCGCCGCCGGCGCGCGCGCGGTCGACGGCCGCCCGCGCGACCTCGTACACCATCAGCGCGTCGTTGCCGTCCACGACCACGCCGGGAATTCCGTAGCCCACGGCCTTGTCCGCGAGCGTCCGCGCCGCGCACTGCTTTTCGTAGGGCGTCGAATACGCCCAACCGTTGAACTCGACGACGAGGACGAGCGGAAGCTTCTGAACGGCCGCGAAGTTGATACCTTCGTGGAAGGCGCCGACGGACGTGCCCCCGTCCCCGAGATACGTCATGCCCACGGTGCGCTTGCCCTGCATGCGGTCGGCGAGGAGCATTCCGGAAACGACCGGCACGAGCGTGCCGAGCATCGCGATGGGGGAATAGACGCCCTTCCCGGGGACCGAAAAGTGGAGGTTCGCGTCCTTGCCGCCGGAGGGCGCGGTCGCGCGCGCCATGTACTGCGTGAGGATGTCGCGCGCCGGGATCCCCCGAGCGAGCACGGAGCCGAGATTGCGAATGAGGGGCGCGAGGATGTCGCCCTCGTCCAGCGCGAAGGCGGTCGCGACGGACGTCGCCTCCTGCCCGAGCGAGCGGTAGAGGCCCCCGACGACCTTGCCCTGGCGATAGAGGTTCACCAGCCGCTCCTCGAGCAGCCGGTTGAGCAGCATCGTGCGGTAGAGGTCCGTCAGGCGTTCGGGAGGAAGGGACGTCATCATGTCGTGGGTACGCCGCGGGAGCGCGGCGCGGACGGCGATTATCGAAGGCCGTGCCGAGGGGGTCAAACCGGCATTTTTCCGGGCATGCGCCGGACCCGGATATACTCCACGTCCATGAACGCCGTCGTCATTTCCCGAAAGTGGATGACCGCGAAAAAGACGACGCCGCCATGCGGCGGGCGATGGAGCGTTCTGTAGATCGCGGACGATCGAGGCGATCACCAGAAGACACCAGGGCCCGCCGGAAGGCGGGCCCTTTGCTTTTTGCATTTCGAGAGGAGCTTTCATGGCGACCCAGAATGACTCCCGGATTCCAGTGGCGATCCTCGGCGCGACAGGCGCCGTCGGGCAGCGCCTCGTCTCGCTGCTCGAAGGGCACCCGCAGTTCGTCCTCGCCGAGGTTGCAGCCTCCGAGCGCTCGGCGGGAAAGACCTACGCGGAGGCGACGCGGTGGATCCTGCCGGGCGACATCCCGAAGGAGGCGCGCGGCCTCGTCGTGATGACGGTGGACGCGGACTTCGCGTCGCCGGTCCTTCTCTCGGGCCTCGACGCGGCCGTCGCCGACACGATCGAGCCGCTGCAGGCCGGCCGCGGCAAGCTCGTCGTCTCGAACACGAAATCGTTCCGGATGCGGCCCGACGTGCCGCTCGTGATCCCCGAGGTGAACGCGGACCACCTCGCCCTCCTCGACGGGCAGCCGACGCGCGCGTCGGGCGGCGGCATCGTGACGAACCCTAACTGTTCGGTCGTCGGCCTCGCGATGGCGCTGGCGCCGTTGCACCGGGCGTTCGGCGTCGAGGCCGTCGCCGTCACGACGCTTCAGGCCCTCTCCGGCGCGGGCTACCCCGGCGTCCCGTCGCTCGATTCGAACGCCAATGTGATCCCGTTCATCGACGGCGAAGAGGAGAAGATCGAGCGCGAGCCGAAGAAGATCCTCGGCCGCCTCGAGGGCGGGCGCGTCGTCGACGCGGACTTTCCGATCAGCGTCTCGGTCAACCGGGTGCCTGTGCGTGACGGCCACACCGAGTCGGTCTTTCTCAAGCTCAAGGCGAAGGCCTCTCTCGCGGACGTGAGGGCCGCGCTCGAAAACTTCACCGGCGAGCCGCAGCGCCTGAAGCTCCCGTCGGCCCCCGCGAGGCCCATCGCCGTGCGCCACGAGCGCGACCGCCCGCAGCCCATCCGCGACATCGAGGCCGGCGCCGGCATGACGGTCACGGTCGGCCGTCTGCGGCCCGATCCCGTCTTCGACGTGAAGTTCACGCTGCTCGTCCACAACACGGTGCGCGGAGCCGCCGGCGCGGCTCTCCTCAACGCCGAGCTCCTCCTCGCGCAGGGCCGTCTCGCTGCGCGAACCTCGGCTCGGTGACCGCTTGACCGACGTCCTCAAGTTTGGCGGGACCTCGGTCGGAACGGCCGAGCGGATCCGGGACGTCGCGCGCCTCGTCGGGACGCGCGGGGGAGATCCGTGCCTCGTCGTCGTCTCGGCGATGGGGGGCGTGACGGACCTTCTGGTCGAATTGAAGATTTCTTCGAGTGGAAGAGACAGGGCGGCCGCCGAGGCCGGACTCGAAGTCCTTGCGGCCCGCCACCGCGCCGCGCTCGACGCCCTCGCGCTCCCGAACGGTGACGCGAAGGCCTGCGCGGACGATTTCGAGATGGAGCTGCTGCGCGCCCGCGAGCTCTCTCTCGGGATTTCTCTACTCGAAGAAGTTTCTCCTCGGACGTCGGATGCGCTCCTGAGCCTGGGCGAGCTCGTGTCCTCGCGATTTGTCGCCGCCGCGCTCCGTGCGCGCGGCACCCAGGCCGTGTGGATCGATCCGCGCGAGATCCTCGCGACGGACGCGACGCACGGTGCCGCGCTGGCCGACGAGGCCGAGACGGCGCGCCGCGTCGCGGCGCGCGTCCTCCCGGAGCTGGCGGCCGGGCGCGTCGTCGTGACGGGCGGCTTCGTGGGCGCGGCCATGGGCGGCGCGACGACGACCCTCGGGCGCGGCGGATCGGACTACTCGGCCGCGCTCTTCGGCGCGGCGCTGAAGGACGCGGGCCGCGAGGTGGGCGCCATCGAGATCTGGACGGACGTGGACGGCATCCTCACCGCCGATCCCCGGCTCGTGCCCCATGCGCGCCTCGTGCCCGAAGTGAGCTCGGCCGAAGCGGCCGAGCTCGCGTTCTTCGGGGCCAAGGTCCTCCACCCGGCGACGATCCGGCCCGCCGTGGCGCGCGGGATCCCGGTCGTGGTGAGGAACTCGTTCCGGCCCGAGGGCGCGGGCACGGTCGTGCGGCAGGACGCGAGCGGCACGGGCGTCCGCGCGATCGCCATGCGCAAGGGTGTCACGGCGCTCTTCGTGGGCAGCCCGCGCATGCTGCTCGCATACGGCTACGCGGCGAAGGTGTTCTCCGTCTTCGAGCGCCATCGCGTCTCCGTCGACGTCATCGCGACGAGCGAGGTGTCGATCTCGATCACGGTGGACGAGAAGGCTCCGCTGGACGGCATCGTCCACGACCTCTCGGAGTTCGCGGAGGTCTCGCTCCTGAAGCATCTCGCGGTCGTGTCCGTCGTGGGCCGGAACCTGCGGTCTACGGCGGGCATCGCCGTACGTGTCTTCGCCGCGCTTGGCGACGTCAACGTCGTCCTCATTTCGCAGGGCGCGTCCGACACGAACATGACGTTCGTCGTCGCCGAGGCGGACGCGCCGGAAGCGCTGCGGCGGTTGCACAAGGAGTTCTTCGAATGAGAGCGCTCATTGTCGGATACGGGAAGATGGGGAAGGCGATCGAGGCGGCCCTCCTCGCTCGCGGCCACACCATCGCAGGAAGATTCGGACGAGGAGAGATCTGCTTAGAAGGTAATTCGGAGAAGGGGGACGCCGCGGAAGGTTGCGACATCGCCTTCGAGTTCACCACTCCGGATTCAGCACTTGCGCGGGTTTCTTTCTTCCTTTCCAAGAAAATCCCCGTTCTTTCCGGCACCACGGGCTGGGACGTCGCTCCGGCGGTCCGGCAGGCACGGGAACAGCAAATTCCTTTTCTTCACTCTTCGAATTTTTCCCTCGGCGTCGCCGCGCTGCGGCGCGCGGTGGCGGCGGCGGCCGCCGCCCTTGCGGCATTTCCCGAGTTCGAGCCGGGCATCGTGGAAAGACACCATTCGAAAAAGAGGGACGCGCCTTCGGGGACCGCGAAAGTGCTGGCCTCGACTCTCGAAGAAGCGTCGGGGCGCGCAGGCGTCCCGATTGCGTCTCTTCGTCACGGCGGGGCGCCGGGGGAGCATCTGGTTTTCTTCGAAGGGGAAGACGAGACGCTCGAGCTCGTGCACCGCGCCCGCTCGCGCGCGATCTTCGCGCAGGGCGCGGTCCGTGCCGCGGAGTGGATGCTTTCCTCCGGGCGCAAGGGCCCGCTGACTTTCGACGAGTTCTTCACGGCGACGACGGAAGCGAATGCATTGCTCGGCAGAGGAAGGCGGGCCCCATGAACTCTTCACCTTCTAAGAATCTCTCGTTCTCTGGTGTCTTTACCGCCCTCGTAACCCCGTTCCAGGGCGACGGCGCGCTCGACGAGCCGGGATTGCGCCGGCTCGTCCGGCGCCAGATCGCGGGCGGCGTCCAGGGCCTCGTCCCGTGCGGGACGACGGGGGAGGCCGTCACGCTCGATCCGGACGAGCACGAGCGCGTCGTGGCGATCGTCGCCGACGAGGCTCGTGCGTCGTCCCGGCGCGTGCGCGTCATCGCGGGCTGCGGCTCGAACGACACGAAGAAGTCGCAGGACCTCGCCGAGCGGTGTCGCCGGGCCGGCGCCGACGCGCTCCTCGTCGTCACGCCTTACTACAACAAGCCGACGCCGCGAGGCCTCGTCGCGCATTTCAAGGCCGTCGCGGACGCGGGCCAGATCCCACTCGTCGTCTACAACGTGCCGGGCCGCACGGGCCTCAACATGCTCCCTGAGACGGTGCTCGAGCTCGCGAAGGACCCGCGTATCGCGGGCGTGAAGGAGGCCTCCGGCAGCCTCGACCAGGCCTGCGAGATCCTCCGGGCACGTCCCGCGGGATTCGCCGTTCTCTCGGGCGAGGACTCGCTCGCACTGCCGATCGTCGCCTGCGGGGGAGACGGCGTCATCGCCGTCGTCTCGAACGAGGCGCCCGCACTCACTGTCGAGTTGATCGCGGCGGCTCTCGCGGGCGACCGCTCGCGCGCCGCGGAGCTCCAGGCGCGCCTCTTCCCGCTCATGAAGGCGAATTTCCGCGAGTCGAACCCGATCCCCGTGAAGTGGGCGCTCGAGCGGCTCGGCCTCATCGGCGGCGCGCTGCGCCTGCCGCTCGTGCCGCTCTCGCCCGCGCACCACAAACCGATGGAGGAGGCGCTCGCGGCCGCCGGGCTTCTCGATGCCGCCGGCCGGCCTGTCGAGGCGGTGGCGGCGTGACGCGCGAGGACGTCTTCGCGCTCCTCGGGGCGCTGGAGCGCGGCGAGGTCCGCGCCGCCTCTCAGGATGCGAACGGCGACTGGGTGGCGAACGCGGTGGTCAAGGAGGGCATTCTCGCGGCATTCCGGCTCGGCGTCGAAGAACCCAGCGAGGCGGGCCCGCTCCTCTTCCGCGATCGCGACACGCTCACGCCGCGCCGCCGGCTCCCCGAAGGCGTGCGCGTCGTGCCGGGAGGGACCGCGCTCCGGCGCGGCGCCTACCTCGCGAAGGGCGTCGTCGTGATGCCGCCCGCCTACGTGAACGTCGGCGCGTACGTGGACGAGGGCTCGATGATCGACAGCCACGCCCTCGTCGGTTCGTGCGCGCAGGTCGGGAAGCGCGTCCATCTCTCGGCAGCCGCCCAGGTGGGCGGCGTCCTCGAGCCGGTGGGCGCGGTCCCGGTCGTCATCGAGGACGAAGTCTTCGTGGGCGGAGGAGCCGGGATCTACGAAGGCGTCCGCGTCAGGAAGCGCGCCGTCCTCGCAGCGGGCGTGATCCTCACGGCGTCGAGCGTCCTCTTCGACCTCGTGAACGAGAAGGAGCTCCGCTCGACGCCGGACCGCCCGCTCGTCATCCCGGAGGGCGCCGTCGTCGTCCCGGGCTCGCGGCGGGCCACCGGTGCCTGGGCCGAGGCCCGCGGGCTTTCGCTCTCGGCTCCCATGATCGTGAAGTATCGCGATGCGAAGACGGACGCGCGGACGGTGCTCGAGAGCGCGCTGCGATGAATTCGACGGTTCTTCGTGCAGCGGCGCGGTATGGGACGCCGCTGTATCTGTACGACTTCGACGTGATCGAGCGCCAGGTTGTGCGCCTTCGGCGCGCGCTCGGTCCGCGCTTCGAGCTTGCTTACGCGGTCAAAGCAAACCCGTCGCTCGGGATTCTTTACTTTCTAAGAAAGTTCGGTCTCTCTTCGGACGTCGCATCCAAAGGCGAGCTGCTCGCGGCGCGCCGCGCCGGATGTCCACCTTCGAAGATTCTTTCGACCGGCCCCGCGAAATCCGACGCGGACATCGAAGCGCTCGTGAGGGCGCGAGTATCGATCATCCATGCCGAAGGGGAGTGGGAGCTCGAGCAGCTCGAGAAGATCGCGAAGCGTGCACGGCGCACTGTTCGCGTCGGCCTCCGACTCAACCCGCCCTGGGGAATCGCGGAGAAGAGAGTCATGATCGGCGGCTCCGGCGCGAAGAAGTTCGGCTTCGACCTGGCCTCCGCCGCGAGAGTTCTTCGGAGGAAGGAGAGCTTCCCGCATCTCGAGATCTGCGGGTTTCAGGTCTTCAACGCGTCGAACGTCCTCGGTGCAAGACTCCTCGTCGAGAACACGCGCCGCGTTCTGGCTCTTGCTCTTTCACTTTCGAAGAAATTCGACGTTCCCTTGCGCACTGTGGATTTCGGCGGCGGCTTCGGCGTGCCCTACGCCGAGAACGAGAAACCGCTGGATCTCGGAATTCTGAGAAAGGGGCTGGGGGGGATTGCGAAATGGGCCGCCGGCGAATCACGCTTTCGCGGCACGTGCTTCGTCTTCGAGCCCGGGCGTTTCCTCGTGGCCGAGGCGGGGGTGTACGTCGTGAAGGTCCTCGGGACGAAGAAGAGCCGCGGCGTCGACTACGTCCTCGTGGACGGCGGCGTCCACCACTTCCTCCGCCCCCTTCTCCTCGGGACTACGCACCGCGTGAGGCTCGTGGGACGAGCGCGAGGACGCACCCGGAGCCTTCCGACCCTTTCTAGGAAATCTCTCGTCCTCGCGGGCCCCCTCTGCACGAGCCTCGACGTCCTCCACCCAGCCGCGCGGTTGCCGCTGCCGGAGCGCGGCGACCTCCTCGCGTTCGAGAACGCCGGCGCGTATGGCTATACGGAATCGATGCCGCTCTTCCTGTCGCACGAATGGCCGGCGGAGGTCGGCGTCCGCAAGGGCCGCCTCGCGCTGCTCAGGCGTCCGCCGCGCGTGGCCGACCTGCAAGCGCGCCAGAAGACGCCATTCTGACCGCGCGCCCGTCGGGCGGATAATGGCTGACCGCAGGGAGGCCGTATGGATGTTCGTTCGCTCGGCACGCACGGCCCCACCGTCTCGGCGATGGGCCTCGGCTGCATGGGGATGTCGGAGTTCTACGGGACCCGCGATGACGACGAGTCCGTCCTCACGATCCACGCAGCCCTCGACGCCGGGCTCGACTTCCTCGACACGGCCGACATGTACGGCCCGTACACGAACGAGGAGCTCGTCGGGAAGGCGATCGCGGACCGGCGCGACAAGGTCGTCCTCGCGACGAAGTTCGGCATCCTCCGGGATCCTGCGGACCCGACGAAACGCGGCATATGCGGGAGGCCCGACTATGTGCGCGGGTCGTGCGAGGGAAGCCTGAAGCGCCTCGGGGTCGAGACGATTGACCTCTATTACCTCCATCGGGTCGACCCCGCGACGCCCATCGAGGACACGGTCGGCGCGATGGCGGGCCTCGTGAGGGAAGGGAAGGTCCGTTGGATCGGCCTCTCGGAAGCCTCGCCCGAGACGCTCCGGCGCGCGAGCCGTGTCCATCCGATCGCCGCGCTTCAGAGCGAGTACTCGCTCTTCTCGCGCGACGTCGAAGCGGCCGTCCTGCCCGCCTGCCGCGAGCTCGGGATCGGGTTCGTCGCCTACAGCCCGCTCGGGCGCGGGTTCCTCTCGGGTCGCTACCGCAGCCTCGCGAATTTCCCGGAAGGCGACTATCGGCGCACGGCGCCGCGCTTCCAGGGCGAGAACTTCGCGAAGAACCTCGCGCTCGTCACGAACGTGGAGGAGATCGCGAAGCGCCGGCGCGCCACGCCGGCACAGGTCGCCCTCGCGTGGGTCCTCGCGCAGGGCGCCGGCATCGTGCCGATCTTCGGGACGAAAAGCCGCGACCGGCTCCAGGAGAACGTCGACGCCTCCGACGTCGTCCTCACGAAGACCGACCTC
>Ga0208716_1000810_pt1 | contig 12507 bp, 12 predicted proteins | sample NGESurdeep092012_8_FD_184482 | JGI IMG/M metagenome (GOLD analysis project Ga0208716, IMG submission 184482) | Arctic peat soil microbial communities from Barrow, Alaska - NGEE Surface sample 415-3 deep-092012 (SPAdes) | ecosystem: Environmental > Terrestrial > Soil > Wetlands > Peat ...
TTCGATCCGCTCCCCGCGCATCAGGATCCGGCACCGTTCGACGAAGGGATCGATGGATGCGAACGCGCTTTCCCGGGACGGAGGCTCCTTCCAGCCGCACGGGACGTGAAAGATGCGGACCCCCGGGAACGGCGCGGCGACCTCGACGGTTTCCCCCGTGGCGCGGGTGAGGACGTCGGTGGCGATTCCCCGCTTCGACAGCCCGCGGAGCAACCCGAGGAGGAAGACGTTCATCCCCCCGGCGAGACCCTCCCCCGGCTCCTCCATCGGACATGTGTGGTAGGAAACGAGAAGGTGCCGCGTCAAGCGGAAACCGTCAGGCGATAGACCACCCGGTCCACCCCTCCGAGGTCGTACTTGTACCGTTCCGTCCCCCGCAGGAAGTCGTACTCCGCGCAACCTTCATCGACGGCCTGCCCGATGGAGCGCGCGATGAGGACGAGCCCGGGGTTGGCCGCGCGGAGCGAAGGATCGTACCCGGAGTTGTAGAGAAGCAGCGCGCCGTCGGTGCGAAACTGGAACACGGAGGCGACGTCCACCCCTTGCGTGGAGAGGAACGCGAGTCGCAGGCGGCCGGAGGCGAGGAATCCCTCCGCGACTTCGCGGAAAAAGGTCGCCATCGACTCGTCCATGAACGCCTGCTTCGCAGGGTGGCTCTTCCGGAGCAGTTCCACGAAGGAGGGAAGATCGTTCGCGAGTTCGTCGGGCGTCCGGGTCACGCGGAAGGAAAGCTCCGGCAGGAGCTCCCCGGCGCGCCGCATCTTCCGCCGCAATTCGTGCCGCTCCTTCGCGCCAAGCCGTTCGAGATACTCCGCGAAGGAGCCCGGCAGGGAGACGAAGGGGGCCTTGTCCACCTCCTCGACGGAGCAGGAAAGGCCCGTCTCCCGGCAGATCGGCGGGAGGAGCGACAGGGCCGGCGCCCCTTCCACGAGACCCGGGAGCCTCAGGGGACCGCCGCCAAGGGCGGGGAGCCCCCGTTCGAGGAACTCCCGCCAGAAGGCTTCCGCGGCGCCGGGCGCGACGAGTGCGTCGAGGTAGTCCGCGACCTGCTCGCCGCCGAGGAAGATCCACCCTCCCTCCCCGCAGCGGCACAGGAACAGGAGCCCCTCGTCGGGGCCGCTGTCCGGAGCCCAGCGGGCGACCCGGACGTCGCACCCCCGGCCGAGGGCGCGGTGCCATGGGAGGAGGAACCGGGGCGAGAGGAACGGGGAGGTGCGCGGTCCCCGGCCGTGGAGTTCCTCCCACCTCGCGAGCGGGACGTCCGCAAGGTGGTGGACGATGGTGAGGCTCACGACGACGGTGAGACGACCTTGGCCTCCAGCAAGATTCGGGCGGCCTCCTCCGCGACGGTGTTGGCCGTGGACATCAGCGCCTCGCGGATATCGTCGGGCGTGACGAAGAGGTCCGAGAGCGACGCGCTGCTCGTGACCGTCTTCTCCATCGACCCGGAAAGACCGGGGCCCTCCACCGTGATGGCCAGGTTCACGACCGCCTCCGTGACCACGGTCAGGTTGCCGGTGCGACGGGTGTTCACCTCGAACCGGCGGAGCACCCCGGAGATCCGCACGGGAACCGCATCGGCGCCCTGCGCATCCGCGCCCCGGCGTACCGTCACGACGCCGCGTTCCGCGAGGACCGCGGCGATCAGATCCGCCATCGCCTTCCCGGGCTCGCCGTTCCAGGCGATCGTTCGAGCGCGGTCGAAATCCCTCCCGACGACGCCGTCGGGGGCCGCCGCGAACGCGAAGTCCGCGATCACGGCCTGCGGCGCGCCCGCCCTGGGTGCGGAGGCGTGCGCGGAGCGCGTCAGGTCCCCTGGAACGTGGAGCGTACTCCCCGCGCCGCACGCGGAAAGGATCAGGCACGGACATACGAACAGCAGGACCGTTCGGAAAGCGCGTTTCATAATGTCCCCCTGCGAACACTTTACGGCATGGCGCGGGTCGATTCAACAGGTGGGCGAGGGACACTCCTCCAACCGCAGTGGGAGGACACTCCTTCCCTCCACCCGGGCTTGAACCAGGAATGTCCCTCGAAATCGCTTGCACCTTCAAGTGACTCCCTCCTGCCGTACCTCCCGCCGAGAAAACCCCTCTGTGGCGTGTGCCGCGGGTGGAGGCGACGGAGTTATGTAAGTGCCTCCACGCGCGGCTTGCGGCGCCGGCGGAAATTGGCGTATCGTGATCCGTCGTCATCGCAGCGGCTTCACCAGGGAGGGAAGATGCCCGCATCGCCGGAGATCCGGGAGGCGATCCGCCAAGGTTCGTGGATCCGGAAGATGTTCGAGGACGGAGCCGTCCTCAAGGCCGAGCGCGGCGAGGAAAACGTGTTCGACTTCACCCTCGGGAACCCGTACGGCGACCCGCCGGCCGCGCTTTCCGCCGAACTGGCGCGCCTGTGCGCCGACCCGCCGCCCGGACTGCACCGGTACATGCCGAACGCCGGGGTGCCGGAGGCCCGCCGGGCCGCGGCGCTATCGCTCTCCCGTTCCACTGGCCTGCCGTTCACGGAGGACCTGGTGGTGATGACCGTGGGCGCCGCGGGCGCGCTGAACATCGCGCTGCGCGCCATCCTCTCGGCGGGAGACGAGGCGGTGATCCTCGCCCCCTACTTCGTGGAGTACCTCTTCTACATCCGCAACGCCTTCGGTGCGCCGGTCGTGGCGGAAACGGACGCGCGGTTCCAGCTCGACCTGGCGGCCGTCGAAGCGGCCCTCACCCCGAAGACGCGCGTGCTCCTCATCAACACGCCGAACAACCCGACGGGCGCCGTCTACCCCGAAGGAGACCTCGCCGCCCTCGAAGGGGTGCTGTCCGCCGCGGAGAAGCGATTCGGGAACCCGATCTACGTGATCTCCGACGAGCCGTACCGGAAGATCGTTTTCCGGGGTGTGTCGTCCACGCCGGCCGCCGCGAAGATCCGCAACGCCCTGGTGGCCTATTCGCACTCGAAGGACCTGAACCTTCCGGGCGAGCGGATCGGCTACCTCGCCGTTTCCCCGCGCGCGGCGGACGCGGCGGAGGTGGCGGGGGCGTGCGTCTTCTGCAACCGGGTGCTCGGGTTCGTCAACGCCCCGGCCCTCTTCCAGTTCGCGGTGTCGAAGTTCGAGGACGCGCCCGCCGACGTCTCGGTGTACCAGGAGAACCGGGACATTCTGCTCGACGCCCTGCGGCGGGCGGGGATCGACGTCGTCCCGCCCGGGGGAGCGTTCTACCTGTTCCCGAAGTCCCCCGTCCCGGACGAGATGGCGTTCGTCGCCGCGGCGCGCGACGAGGGGATCCTCGTCGTCCCGGGATCCGGGTTCGGGCGAAGCGGCCATGTCCGCGTCGCCTACTGCCTCTCCCCGGAAACGGTGAGACGCTCGGTCGCCGCGTGGGAGCGGCTCGGACGCCGCTATTCCGGCGGGGGAGGGCGGCGATGACCGTCGTCTTCCGGCGAAATGTCTCCCGCATGGAGGGGTACGTTCCCGGCGAGCAGCCCCGGGAGAGCGGCTTCATCAAGCTGAACACCAACGAGAACCCGTACCCCCCATCGCCTTCGGTGCGCACGACGATCCTCCGGGAACTCGGGGAGCCGCTGCGGCTCTACCCCGATCCCGGGTCCACCGCGCTGCGGCGCCAGGCCGCGTTGACGTACGGCTTCGACCTGCCCTGGGTGATCGCGGGGAACGGCTCGGACGACCTGCTGGCGATGATCGCGAGGGCGTTCGTGGGCGAGGGGGATCGCCTCGCGTGCCCCGTTCCAACCTACACGCTCTACGACACCCTCGTCCGCATCCAGGGGGGGAAACTCGCGGGGGTCCCGTACCCGGACGACTACTCCCTCCCCCGGGGTCTTGCAGGGAAAAAGGCGCGCGTGACGGTCGTCGCGAACCCGAATTCGCCGTCGGGGACCGCCGTGCCGGTCCGCGCGCTCGCGGAACTTGCCGACGCCGTCCCGGGCCTGCTCGTCGTCGACGAGGCGTACGCCGACTTCGCGGACGAGACGGCCCTCGCGCTCGCGAGGGAACGGCGGAACGTGATCGTCCTGCGGACGCTCTCCAAGTCGTTCTCCCTGGCGGGGATGCGGATCGGGCTCGGGTTCGCTTCCCCCCGGATCATCGAGGGGCTGGACAAGGTGCGCGATTCGTACAACCTGAACCGCCTGTCGATCGTCGCGGGGGTGGCCGCGCTCGCGGATATCGGGTGGATGGAGCGGAACGCGGCGAGGATCCGGAAAACCCGCGAGGCCCTTGCGTCGGCCCTTCCCGGGGTGGGGTTCACGCCGTTCCCGTCGCAGAGCAACTTCATTCTCGCCCGGCGCTCGCGGGGAGGATCGGCCCGGCCGGTCTACGAAGCGCTCAAGCGCCGGAAGATCCTTGTTCGGTACTTCGACACCCCGCGGCTCGCGGGGTGCCTCCGCATCACCGTCGGGACGGACGACGAGGTCGGGGCGCTCCTGGGCGCGCTGAAGGCGATCCGGTAGGGATCGGTCGCCGGCTCCTCAAAGGGTCACGACCCAGTTCCCACCGCTTTCCCGGTTCCTCCACCCCACCTCGAAGCCTCCGTCCGGCCGCCGCGCGACGGTCTGGAAGCAATACTCGACCCCGCTCCCCGAAGGCCCGAACACGAACGCCTCGAAGACGCGAGGATTCGGCAGGTGGGAAAGGGCGGTCTCCCTCGCCGCGAGAAACGCCGCCCGGTCTTCCGAGAAAAATTCCTCGGCCGCGGCGAACGGGCCGGCCGCATACCCCTTGGCCTCCATGAGGGAGAGGTTCGTGGCCCGCCACGCCGAATCGCCCCAGATCATCCGGGCGGAGACGACGATCCCGCCGGGATCGGCGAGGGCGATGCGGGCGCACGCGATCTTGTCGGCGCGCAGTTTCCCGTCCGCGGAGAGGTGGTACAGGAAGTACGGCATCGGCCGGTTCTTGAGGACCGAGAGAGCCTCCGGGACCTCGATGACCGGCGCCGGGCCGTATCCCGCGTCGATGGCGGCGCGGCAAAGGGACGGAGACGGTTTTTTTCGCATCGCGCCGAAGCCGAACCGGAAGGAGCCGGACGCGCGCTCCCCCTCCCCCAGCGGCAGGACCAGGCGGAAATGTCCGCGTCCCGGCGCGGGCGGAAGGTTCGGCGTCCCCTCCTCGGGGATGCGGTAGAGATCCGCGATCGCATCGTCTGATGGGACGACCACCTCGTACCACGGCGATAACCGTTCTTCCCCGCCGCGAACGATGGAGAACCGGTATCGCACGCGGATCCGCTCTCCCTCTCCCGGCTCGGGGAGCGGAAGGTGCGCTACCCGTCGGCCGGGCGTCTCCGAGGGGACGACCGCCCGGGTGAACCGCCGCGTCGGGCCGGCGGGACCTCCGTCCCGGGTAACCTCGGCGTGCAGAAGGACGATCTCCGGCGGTTCGGCGCCGTCGCGGTACTCTCGTCGAAGAAGGAGCATTCCGAACCTCCTGGTGCGGCGTCTCGTGGCTACACTTGCTGGAGCCTCATTCGTACCCGAGGCGGGAGAGCTCCTCCTCGTCCATCCCGAAGTAGTGGCCGATCTCGTGGAGCAGCGTGATCCGGATCTGCCGGCGCAGCTCGCTCCGGTCCGGGAAATCCTCCACGAGCGGCCCCCGGTAGACGGAGATCATGTCGGGAAGGAGGCCGGAATCCTGGACCGACCGGGCGGGAAGCGGCACGCCGTGGTAGAAGCCGTACAACGTGTCGTCCGGAGGAACGCCCAGTTCTTCGAGCAGGGGATCCGACGGCCACTCCTCCACGACCACGGCGACGTTCGCCAGCGCCTCGTGGAACTTCGGAGGGAGTTCCGAGAGCGCCTCCCGGAGCGCCCGGCTGAAATCGTCTCGCGCCACCGCCCCCCCTACTCCGCGCCCATCTCCTTGAGCGCCTTGAAAAATGCGGACCACCCGTCGATGTTGGGCAGGATCTCCTTCTCGAGAATGTCCGCCACGGCGTTCCAGTCGTTCCCCTTCTGCGTCCTGAGCAGCCGTTGGAGGATTCCGGCCGTCGCATCGGGAGGGGTCGGAAGCTCCCCCTCGCTTCCGGAACGAACGGCGAGCGGGAACACGCCGGTCCCGATGGCGTTGAAGACCGCCCCCGCCAGCTGGAAGAACGTCCCGAGGGACTCGATGCAGGTCGTGTACCGGGGACCCGCCGCCGCGAGGTCCCCCGCTCGCAGGGACGACAGGATCGTCGCGGCGTCGCGGCGGATGGCGAGGGAGAGGTCGACGGCGCCGTCGAGCGCCTCCCGGAACAGGGCGTCGGGGGTCGTCGTCGTGACGTCCACCGTGTCGATCTCCCCGACCGGCCGGTCGGCCATCTCCCGCTCGAACCGCGTCGAGATCTCCCGCCCGTCGGCGACGACGCGGGAGACGACCCGACCCCGCGAGGCGACCTGGTGACCCGCCTCGACGAGAACGGCGCCGAAGGTCGACCCCTCGGGCAGGTCCAGGAAAGCATCGCAGCCGTCGATGCGCAAACGCATGGAAAAACGATACGACAACGATGGGGGACAGGCAATGGAAATCGGGCGGGATGGTACGCCAGGGTCAATGGGGGCGTTCGCGGAGTTCCCGGACGGCGTCGGAGACCATCTTCCCGGCGACCTGTTTCCCGTCGACCCGGTACGTTCCGTCCCGCAGGGCCGACCGGATCTCCTCGATCCGTCGCGCCCGGCCCTCGGACAGCACGTCGACCGCACGGCGCGTCTCGTCGAGCAGCGCGCCCCACTTCCCCCGATCGAAAACCTTCAATGCCCCTCCGTTCCGCGACCGGCGACACGATGACCGCACAGTATTCTTATCGACGGGCGGGATCGGAAACTTTACCCGGGAGGGACGATTCTGTACACTGGACCGGATGAAAAAATCCCTCCTGATCGCCGAGGACGAGGAAGTCACGCTTGCCCTCCTTCGAAACGTGTTCGATCGCTCCGATCTCCTGGTCCACGAGGCCCGCACCGGGGAGGAAGCCCTTCACCACATCGATCAGCACCCCGTCGACGTGATCCTCACCGACCTCATGATGCCGGGGACGGACGGGCTCTCGGTGCTCGCCCACGCGCGAAAGGTCCGTCCCGGGGCCGAGGTGATCCTCATGACGGGCCACGCCTCGGTCGAATCCGCGGTCCGGGCCATGAAGCTCGGCGCGTTCCACTACATCACGAAACCGTTCGACATCGACGAGGTCTCCCAGCTCGTGGACCGGGCCCTCGAGCTCGCCAGCGTGCGCAGGGAAAACGTGAACCTCCGAAGCCTGGCCCGGGGGCGGGGGAGGCTCGAAAATTTCATCGGTGTGAGCGACGCCACGAAGGAGGTCCTCTCCCTCGTCCGGAAGGTGGCCGACACAGACTCCACGGTCCTGATCACGGGAGAGAGCGGGACGGGAAAGGAGCTGATCGCGCGGGCGCTTCACTATCTTTCTCCGCGCGCCGAACGGATGCTCGTACCCATCAACTGCTCCGCCATTCCCGCCGAACTGCTTGAGAGCGAGCTCTTCGGGCACGTGAAGGGGGCGTTCACCGGGGCCCACGCCGCGCGGGCGGGAAAATTCGAGGCGGCCCACAACGGCACGATCTTCCTCGACGAGATCGCGGAGATGAGTCCCTCGCTGCAGGCGAAGCTGCTCCGGGTTCTGCAGGAGAAGTACGTCACCCCCGTCGGGGGAAACCGGGCGATCCAGGTGGACGCGCGCGTCATCACCGCGACCAACAAGGATCTCGACGAGGAGGTCTCCGAGGGGAGGTTCCGCGCCGACCTCTACTTCCGCCTGAACGTGATCCCCATCCGGATCCCGCCGCTCCGGGACCGGCGTGACGACATCCCCCTGCTGGTCGAGCACTTCGTCAGGAAGTACAACCGGGAAAAGTCGCGCGCGCTGGAAGGGGTGCGGCCCGAATCCCTCGAGATCCTGCGGCGGTACACCTGGCCGGGAAACGTCCGGGAGCTCGAGAACCTCGTCGAGCGGATCGTCGTGCTCAAAGGTTCGGGATGGCTCGAGCCGTCGGACATCCCGGAAAAGATCCGGCGGGCGGAACGGTTCCTCGAGAGCGCCATCCCCGTCCTGGGCGATTCGGGCCTCGACATCAAGAGCGCCACCGAGGATTTCGAGAACGCCCTCATCCGCCAGGCGATGCATCTTTCGGGCGGGAACAAGAATCGCGCGGCCACCCTGCTGGGCCTGAAGCGGACGACCTTCGTGGAGATGCTGAAGCGGAAGAGCCTCGACGCCGACGAAGCCCCCGGCCCGGTGAGTTGACCTCGCCCGGATCCCGAATCGCGGAAATCGTCGACGGGATCGGTCTTTCCGCGGAACAGCGGGAGGAGATCCGCCGGCGGCTGGAAGCGTGCCTCGACGCTTTGGTGCGCGCCGGGGCCACGGAGAGGGACGAGCGGATCGAGGCGCTTTCGACCCGCCTCCTCCAGGCCGAGGAGCAGCTGGCGCAGGCGCAGAAGATGGAAGCGATCGGGCGTCTGACCGGCGGGATCGCCCACGACTTCAACAACCTCCTGACCGGAATTCTCGGCTACTCTTCGCTTCTCAAGACGTTCCTTCCCGAAAACAGCCGGGGCTACGAGGCGGCCGCCTACATCGAACGGTCCGCCCGCCGCGCCTCCGAGCTGACCCGGCAGCTGCTCGCCTATTCCCGGCGGGAGACCCCGACGTTCCGCCCGGTGGATCTCCGGAGGGTGATCGAGGAGGCGATCGGGATCCTTTCCCGCTCCGTGAACAAGAACGTCGAGATCCACGTCGATTTCCATCACCCGCAGGAACCCGTGTCGGGAGACCCCGGGACGCTCCTGCAGGCGATGCTGAACCTGGGGGTCAACGCCTCCGACGCCATGCCCGGCGGGGGGCACTTGACGTTCTCCACCTCCACGTTCGTTTCCGACGGGGAGGTCTACCTGAACGACGTCCTCGTCCCCGAGGGGCGGTACGTCTCCATCTGCGTTGCCGATACGGGAAGCGGCATCCCGGAGGAGATTCGCGACGAGGTCTTCGCCCCCTTCTTCACGACCAAGGCGCCGGGCGAGGGCACGGGGCTCGGTCTCTCGATGGTGTACAGCTGCGTCCGCACCCACGGCGGGTTCGTGCGCCTCGTGAGCAGCGTCGGCGTGGGAACGACGATCCAGATCCTTCTCCCGATCACGGAAGAGTCGGGGGATGCCGTCGAACCGCGCGCGCCCGAGCCGGACATCGCCCGGGGTACCGAGACCGTGCTCGTCGTCGACGACGAGGAGATCCCGCTGAACCTCCTGTGCGACGTGCTCCGATCGCTGGGGTACACGACCCTGCCCGCTTCTTCCGGCGAGGAGGGGATCGAGATCCTCCGCTACGCGCCGGAAAAGGTGGACCTGGTGATTGCCGACCGGATCATGGCCGGGATGGACGGTATCGAAACCCTCGCGCGGCTCCGCGCCATCCGACCGACCCTCCGGACGATCCTCTGCTCCGGGACCTCCGAAGCCGAGGGGATACCCTCCGGGGCCGTTCCGGACGGATTCGACGATTTCCTCCAGAAGCCGTACGAGCGGGAGACGCTGGCCCGGACGGTGCGATCCGTTCTCGACGGAAGACCGTCAAAATTTTGACGGTTTGCGGGGAGTATTGACGCCCCGCCCGCATACTCTTTTTCCTAAAAAATAAATAACGAATACATATCAACGGTTTATGTATCGTTGCCGGATGGCACACCGTTTGCTCTCCTAATGGGCGACACGATTCGTCACAGACCCCAATAGACGAGGGCAAACGCCATGATGCAGGGACTGGCAGCGCTTCCCAAGGACAGGATCCGAAAGGCATCCCCCCGGAAATCCCGCAAACCCGACCGGGAGGCGATCGTCAACGAGTTCCTCCCGAGCATCCGCATCCACGCCGCGCGCCTGAAGCTTCGCATCCCTCCCCACATCGAGACCGACGATCTCGTCAGCTCCGGCGTCGTGGGACTGCTGGACGCGCTGAACCGGTACGACGACTCCCGCGGGATCAAATTCAAGACGTACGCCGAGTTCCGGATCCGGGGGGCCATGCTCGACTACCTTCGCGAGATGGACTGGTTCCCGCGGTCGGCCCGGCAGCACTCGACCCGGCTGCAGCAGACCTACACCCGGCTCGAAAACATCCTCGGAAGGGCTCCCGAGGAAGAGGAGATCGCGGAGAACCTGGGGGTCACCGTCGACGAGCTCCGCAAGCAGCTGGCGACGTTCATGGGGATGACCGTGTTCTCCCTCGACGCGCTCCAGGACGAGGACGAGGAATCCGGGGCGGGGTGGCGTCACGTCCTGGCCGAGGCGGCGATGGATGAAAGCCGGGAAGAGGAGCTCACCCGGGAACTGAAGGACGTCCTCGGGAAGGCGATCGACATGCTCCCCGAGCGCGAACGGCAGCTGATCGCGTTCTACTATCAGGAGGACCTGACCCTGCGCGAGATCAGCCGGATCTTCGGGCTGGGCGAGCCCCGCGTCTGCCAGCTTCACGCGCAGGCGGTCTTGAGGCTGAAGGGAAAGATCAACCGTCACTTCCGGTAGGGTTTCACGTTCGTGGTAAGATGCGCGGACCGCTTCCAGGAAGAGGTCCGATGTTGCAGGTCTCCAAAAGGATGGCCATCCACGGCCTGAACATCTCGATGGCCGTCTTCATGGGCCTTTCCGCCTACGGGCTCCTCCTCTACTACGAGGGGGGCTCCGACGCCGCCAGCGCCACCTCCCTCCTCACCATGGTTTACTACATCGCGGGGATCGTCGCCTGCATCGCCGGAATCGTCTTCTTCGGCGTCCAGCTCGACCGCCGCAAGTCGGAGGAGCGCCGGGAGGAGGAAGCCCGCAAGGCCGAGGAAGCGGCTCGGAAAGGCCGGCGCAAACCCACCCGATCTTCGTAGTCCAAGGTTAACGCACGGAGGGGCGACCGCTCAACACCTCGCCGACCAGTTCCACCGGGGACCTCGCAGGCCGGAACGCCGGCTTCTCCCCCTTCGGCGGAACGATCTCGTCCCCAAGCGTTCCCATGGCGTACCGCAGCGCCGCCCCGGCCACAAGGTAGTCCCTCCGGGCCCGGGCAAGGCTCCCATGCGCCAGACTGCGGTTCAGCTGCGCGTCGTCGACATCAAGACGGGTCTTCACCCCGTACTCGTACCCTTTCTCCGCCATCGTCACCAGCCGGTCGGCCTGCTCCACCGTCCCGCCGAGGGCGTTCACGATCTCCCCCGCGTCGCGGACCGCGTTCGTCGCGTCACGCACCTCGAGGGCGATGGCGTCGAGGAGTTGCGCCTCCTCGATCCCGAGGGTGCGCACGTTGCTGCCCGCCTGGGCGATGCGCCCTCGCGTCCGCATTCCGTCGAAGACAGGCCAGGAGGCGTACACGCCCGCGGACCATACCTTGCCGGCGGTGTCGAAGCCCCCGAAGTCGACTTCCTGCCGACCGACGGCGCCCTGGAAATCCAGCCGGGGACGGTTGCCGGCGCGGGCGATCACCAGCAGCTCCTGCGCCACTCCCAGGCGATGCCGCAGGTCGGACAGCTCGGGGCGATGTTCCACGGCCGTCCTGAGCGCACTGTCGTAGTTCACGGGGTCGGCCACCACGGCCGACAAGTCCCCTTTCGCGTCCACCTCCCGCCCGTCCCGCCCGAGAAGGAAGCGCAACCGCTCGCGGAAGGTCCGGACCGCATTCTCCGTCCGGACGACCTCCGGGCCGGCGTTCTGCAGCGCCACTTCCGCGGCGAGGACGTCGTAGTCGGTTGCGGTCCCGATCGTGTATTTCTTCCGCGCCTCGTCGAGGTGCCGCGTCTTCTGCGCCTGGTCCTCGACCGCGATCCGGTTCAGCTCGCGCGTGAGCAGGATGTCGTGGAAGACGGCGTGGACCTCCCGCAGAACGGAGTGCCGCGCGATCCGGAGCCGGTCGTCCGCCGTCGCCAGGCCCTTGCCTGCCGCCCGGATCCCCGCGGCGACGACTCCGGATGTGTAAAGGGGCTGCGTAACGCCCACCTTGGCGGCATACCGGTTGCTGGCGGGGGGTATGCCGAAGACGACCTGGCTTTCGTCCCAGGAGCGAATCGCCTCCGCGGTTGCGAGAAGCTGCGGGAGGGCGGCCGCGCGCTCCTCGACGTATTTGCCCTCGAGGGAGGACCGCAGTTCCACCGCTTTCCCTACGTCCCGGTTGCTCTCGAGGGCGATCCGGAGGGCCTCGTCGAGCGTCAGGATCTCCACGGCGGAGGAATCGGCGGCGAACGCGGCCGGGGGCCCGAGGGAAGGGATCCCGTGGAGGAGGACCAGCAGGCCGACGACGGCGGCGGCCACGGCTTTCTTCCCGTCCCATCTCCGCCGCATCCAGGCGGCGAAGTCGTCCAGAAGCGTGTAAACGACCGGCACGACGAGCAGCGTGAGGAAGGTCGACGTGATCAGCCCCCCGACGACAGCCCGCGCCATCGGCGCCCGCTCCTCCGCGCCCGCCCCGATCCCCAGCGCCAGGGGGAGCATCCCGAAGATCATCGCCAGCGTCGTCATCAGGATGGGCCGCA
>Ga0208716_1000813_pt1 | contig 12500 bp, 7 predicted proteins | sample NGESurdeep092012_8_FD_184482 | JGI IMG/M metagenome (GOLD analysis project Ga0208716, IMG submission 184482) | Arctic peat soil microbial communities from Barrow, Alaska - NGEE Surface sample 415-3 deep-092012 (SPAdes) | ecosystem: Environmental > Terrestrial > Soil > Wetlands > Peat ...
GGTTGCAGCGCTTGTGCTGGTCGACGTGACGGGCGGCGGCGGTGACGTCGGCGGCGGGGCCGTCGTGGTGGCCGGCGCAGCTGTGGGCGTAACCGTCGTGGCACTGGGCACCGTCGTGGGCGCAGCCGTGGTGATCGGAGCAGCTGTGCTGGGCTCAATGGCTGGTGGCGGCGCGGGCTGCTGCGTGGTTGGCGGCGGCGCCACGGTCACCGGCGGCGGGGTCACCGGGGCGGGCACCGGACGCGGCACGATCTGCGGGACCCAGGTCACCGACCCGTACCTGGTGGGGTTCACCGGCACGGTCCGGGTCGGGGTTCCGGTCGAGCTCCGGGGGGTCAGCGACACCCACGGCACGCCGGACGATCCTGACGAGGAGACCTGCTGGCCCTGGATCAGCGAGGTGAAGTCCGCGACGCCGGGAGCCCCCGCCGCCGGACCGGTCCAGTACCGGTAGAGCCGGTCGTCGACGTCCGTGCGGGTCAACGGCACGATGTGGATCGGCGTGCCGACCCAGGACGCCTCCAGGATGTACGGCCGACCGCCGAAGGTGCCCAGGTAGATCGCGACGTGGCCGGGGAAGCCCACCACGTCGCCGGGCAGCGCCTGCGCCCAGCTCACCGTGACGCCGGCGGAACGCTGGGATCCGGAGTTGTCCGGAATCCGGTACCCGGCCTTGCCCAGCACGAACGCCGTCAACCCCGAGCAGTCGAACCCGATCGTGCTGCCGCAACTGTTGTACTCGCCGCCGCCACGGCCACAGCCGTTGTTCGGGCCAGCGCCCGACCCGCCGCCGCCCCACACATACGGCAACCCCAGCGCCGAGAACCCCGCGGCCAGACCGGCGGCCACCGCCGCGTTCGGCGCGGTGATCGTCTGCCCACCCAGCGCGGCGGACACGAACTGGTTCGCCGGGATCTTCACCGCGGTGCCGGTGGCCAGCACCGCTGACGTGGCCGTCGTCGAGCTCCCGCCACCGGTGGAACCGAAGTACTTGCGGAACAGGTAGAAGAAGTTCCGGTTGCCGTACGCCGAGCACGCGTCACCCACCCCCGGGTAGGCGGCCAGCGAGGCCGCGTTCGGCTGGTACGGCGTGTAGATGTACAGCGACGCGGTCGCCTGGTTCGCGATCGTCACCGGCGCCGATCCGCACCCCGACTCCGCGACGTTCCACAGGATGTCGACCGTCTGGCCCGCGTGGTAGTTGTACCTGTCCGGGTCCAGCTTGTACCGCGACCACTGCTTGGCCATCCCGTACGCCTGGTTGAAGAACCCCGCGTACGCCGGGTCGCAGTTGGCGCTGCCGCCCGGTCCGGTGTCCGGGCAGTGCCAACCCCACGCCGCGTTGTACGTCGAGGCGGACACATCGGTCCTGGTCAGCAGCGCGGACTCCTTCTGCAGAGTGACCAGCATGACCTGCGGGTTGATGCCACAGGCCACCGACACCCGCAGCAGCACCGCAGCCACGTCCTCGTTCGCACCGCCCTGGTAGGCGGCGCAGTACCGATCCGCCGGCTGGCTGGGCGTGCTCACCCGCAGGTTCTTCAAGCAGTACGCCGCCGTGCACCCCTCGCCCTGGGTCAGCACGAACTGCCGGATCTGCGCCTGCGTCATCGCACCGGTGTTGTAGAAGACGGCATCGGAAATGATGTTGCCGGGATCGAAGCCGGAACCTGATGTCGTCGCGGGCGATGCCGGAGCCGGAACACAGGTCACGTCGTCCTGGGCCAGTGAGACGCTGTCGATCAGTTGCCCGGCAAGATCGCGGGCCATGTCCTGGTACTCGCCGAACCGCTCACCGGTGCCCGTCAGCTGCACGACGTCGCCGATCTGGTAGTCGGTCCGCGGATCGGTGTCGTATCCCGGGACCAGCCTGAGCAGTCGGTCGTAGAACATCCAGGCAGCGCCGCCGGGCTCGGTGCGCGGGTACATGGTGTAGTCGACGGGGTTCTGCTGGAACAGTCCCAGCCACGCCTCGTTGACCGCGTCGGGCCGCAGGCTGGATTGCTCAGTGGCGACCGCGATGCCGATCTCGATTCCGCGGCGGGTGATCCCCATCTGCTTGCCGACCGCTGCGACGGTGGCGGCCATCTTCACCTGCTCGGCGTCCAGCGCCACCCCCGCGAAGGTGCCGCCGTCCACGACACCGGCCGGCACGTTCTGCAGGTTGCCGAGCGGGGCTGGCGTCCCGCTGCCGGCGATGGTGGTGGCTTCCCGTCCGGGCGGGCACACCGGCAGGGCGGACGACGAAGCAGCGGACGGTGCAATGACCTGCGCCGAGGCGGAGAAAAGGCCCACCGAGCCCGTGAACGTCGCCGCGAGTGCGAAGCTGACCGCGATGGCGATGCGCGGAACGGAGCGCCTTGTGCGCAGTCTGACGGCAGCCGTCTGGGGCTCGACAATCATTTCGTGGCCGGTCGTTTCGGCAACAGGGGTGCGGTCATCCCGGCGCTTCGTCGGGAAACAACGGGCAAGAGTGCTCACCACCCGTTGTGTCCACTCACCGCGCCCGCCCACGGGCAGTCCCCCACCGGTTGCCGAACCACATCCGAAAGATCACCTTGCCTAGGACGATACCTGGCGCACCCCCGCGGAGTATCCCCAAACCTAGTCACCCCCGGTGCGCTACCGCTGCACCTGATCGAGTGACAAAACCCGACCGACCAACTCCATTGGGTCATCCGGCCGCCCGCCGCATCGGGTCGGTCACGTATCTCCCCGTGCGGTGACCAGCCGTCCACCGCAAGGGGGTCGAATCAGGGATCCACCAGATGTCGGAAAGCCGTGAGATTCCGCACCGACTGCCCCCGCGACGTGCGCCACGCCCATTCCCTCCTGATCGCGCCGGCGAATCCGCGTTCCAGGATGGGATTGAAGTCCCGGTCGGAGGTCGCCAGCAGCACGCCCAGCACGGTGTCCAGCTCCTCGGCGGTCAGCGCGGACCGGGACACTCGACCAACCAGGTGAATGTCCCCCGAACTGTCGAGGGCGTACGCCACTGTGCGCAAGGTGGTGTTGCGCTGCAGCAGGAACCGGTAGACCGCCTCGGCGTTCTCATCAGGGGCTCGGCAGACGAAGGATTCGATCAGCAGTTGATGATCGCCGAGCACGAGCCAGACCAGGGTCCGCTGCCGGCGCTCGCCTGGCAGGGTGACCAGAAACGCGTCCGCCCCGTCCCGCCGGTAGTCGACACCCAGCAGGGTCAGGGCGCCGTCGAGCTCGTCGGGCGTCACCGGCCGACCGGATGCAGTGCAAATTCTTCAGCAACTCCATGCGCGTCACGGACTGCCCGGATCGCCCGGGCGTAGGTAGCGAGCAACCCATCCACCGTGACATCCCAGGAGAACCCCGCCGCGTGCAGCGGTGCCGCCGCAGCCAGCCGGGCGTGGAGCGCCGGATCGAGCACCACCCTGGCCAGGTGATCGGCCCACAACGCCGGGTCGTGGCCGGGAACGAGCAGCCCGCTCACGCCGTCGGCCACCGCGACGGTCAACCCGCCGACCGCGGCCGCGACCACCGGCGTGCCTGACGCCTGCGCCTCGAGGGCGACCAGCCCGAACGACTCGTTATAGCTGGGCACCGCGACAACGTCCGCAGCACGGTAGATCTGCGCGAGTTCGGCCGCCGGAACCGGTGGCCGGAAGTCGACCAGGGCGTCGATGCCCAACTGCTCGGCCAGGTCGGCGAGCCGGTGCTCGTCCTGCCGCCCGGTACCCGAGACGCCGCCGACGATGATCACCCGCCAGCGCTGGTCCGGATGGGCCGTTGCCAGCCGCCGGACGGCCGAGATCAGCACGTCCGGGCCCTTCAGCGGTTGGATCCGGCCGGCGAAAACGATCACCAGCTCATCGGGGTGCAGACCGAGGGCCTGCCGCGCGGCCAGGGCTGCGCCGACCGGCCCGGGGGAGAACACGTCCGTGTCAACGCCGGGCGGGACGACGTCGATCTTGTCGGGGTCCGCGCCGTACAGCTCGATCAGCTGCTCGGCCTCGGTGGCCGTGTTCGCCACCAGCCGGTCGGCCTCGGCGACCACCTGTTCCTCGCCGATCAGCCGGCCGCGCGGCTCCGGCCGGTCGTCCTGCGCCAAGGCGGCGTTCTTGACCTTCGCCAGGGTGTGCGCGGAGTGCACCATCGGCACCCCCCACCGATCCTTCGCCAGGTAGCCGACCTGCCCCGAGAGCCAGTAGTGGGAGTGCACGATGTCGTAGTGCCCGGGATCGCGGCGCGCCTCGGCCCGCATCACCCCCGCCGCGAACGAGCACAGCTGGCCGGGGAGTTCTTCCTTGTCGAGTCCCTCGAAGGGCCCGGCGACGATGTGCCGGACCAGCACCCCAGGCACCACCTCGGTCACCGGCGGCTGATCGGAGGAGGTAGCCCTGGTGAAGATCTCCACCTTGACCCCGCGGGCGGCCAGCCGCCGGGAGGTCTGGTCGACGTAGACGTTCATCCCACCCGCGTCGCCGGTGCCCGGCTGGGCCAGCGGCGACGTGTGCAGCGAGATGGCCGCCACCCGGGAGATACCGCCAGTCGAACCACCGGGTCCCGACGCGTAGGCACTGCGTCCCACCGACGAGTGCCCGTTCCCGACGTTCGTATCCATGATCGGAGCAACGCTACCTGCGGTTCAGGTGTTACCCGTCCTGCTGACTCCCCGGACGAGTCCCGTGCTCACAGAGCGCTGAGCTTCTGCCAGTCGGCGAAGGAGTAGATCCAGTCGTAGATGGCGTCCTTCTCCGTCATCGGCACGCCGGTATTGGTGACATCGACGGGATCGCCGTAGATCGCGGAGTTGTAGTACTCCTCGGCATCGCCGACGCCCATGTTGACGCAGCCGTGCGAGACGTTCGCCTTCCCCAGGAATGGCGTGGTCAGCGGATTCTCGTGGATGAACTCGCCGTTGTTGTTGATCCGGACGGCGAACTTCTCCTCGACGTTGCAGTAGTCGAACTGCGGGTTGCACATCGAATAGGTCGGGAACTTCTCGGTCACCACATGCACGCCGCTGACTGTGGCCTTGCCGGGCTCCGACTCCTTACCGAACGAGACCGGGTAGTTCTTGACGATCTTGCCGTCGAGAAGAACAACCAGGTGGAACGTCGTCACGTCGGCTTGCACCCGCTGGTCGCGACCGACGGTGAAGTCGGTGGTGATGTCCTCCTTTCCCCACTTGTCGTCGCCGTACTTCACCCCCATCAGGTTCGCCTCGACGTGCACGTTCGTATAACCGGGCCAGTAAACGGCCGGCCGGAAGTGCACGATCGACTGCTTGACGCCGGTGCCCTGGATGTCCTCGTCCTGCAGCCAGCCCCAAGAACCCTGGATGTCGCCCTTGTCGGTGGTCAGCTTGAAGGTCTTCTGTGCGGCGGCCTTGTCCTCGATGGACTCGGCGAAGGTGATGATGATCGGAGCCGCCACCCCGACCGTGGTGCCGCTGGGGATCTGGAACGAGGCTCGGACGGTGGCCGCCGGCTTGATCGTGGCCATGGTGCCGGAGATCGGGTTCTCCGAGCCGTCGTCGTTGGCGATCGCTGTGCCAGCGAACGTGTAGGTGGTGTTGTAGGCCAAACGCTGGGCGAGCGTCCAGGTCGCCTGGTCCGGCGAAATGGTCCCGGTCACCACGGAGCCGTCGTCGCCGGTGACCGTCAGGTCCTTGATCTTGGCCGAGAACACGGTGAGCGTGATCTGGTCCGTCGGCGCGACATCGGTGCTGCCGAACTTCGGTTTGACGCTCACCCGCACCTTGGAAGCCAGGTTCTCGGTGCTCGCGGTGGCGGCGCTCGTCGCGCCGGACAGCCCGGGCGCGGTGACGGTCGGGCCGACGACGGAGGTCACCGTGACGACCACGTCGTCGGAACTCGCGCACGCGGAAGCGGCCAGCGCCACCGAGATGATCATGGCCAGCACAGCGCCGATTCTGCGGTGACCTAGCCGGGTCGCCTGGTATCGCATCTGGCTGGTCCCTTCTGCCGCGAGCTGAACTGATCGATGCACTGGCATTTCCACCGTAGGCCGCCGCCGTGAGGTTCACGTGACCCCAACACCATTCGCGACCAACCTGAGACCTCGTCGAAAGGTCCGTCAGTCGTCCAGGCTGACCCCGATCAGCATCGGCTCGGGCTGCAGCGAGATGGTGAACGCGTCCCGGACGCCGTCCCTGATCTGCCGCGCGAGCGCGATCAGGTCGGCCGTGCTGCCGCCGCGATTGGTCAAGGCGAGGGTGTGCTTGGTGGACAGCGAAACACGTCCGCCCGGGCCGGCGAAGCCCTTGCTGAAGCCCGCCCGCTCGATGAGCCACGCAGCGGACAGCTTCACCCGACCGGCAGGATCGGCCCGACCGTCCGGACCCGTGACCGGGTACGCCGGATAGCTGGTGGCCGGACCGAACCTGGCCTTGATCGCCTCGTCGACGTCCCGGGCCTGATCCTTCCCGACGATCGGATTGGTGAAGAACGATCCCACGCTGTAGGTGTCCGGGTCGTCCGGGTCCAGCACCATGCCCTTCTTCCGACGCAGGTCCAGCACCGCGGCCCTGACCTGGGCGGGCGGCGCCGTGGCGCCGATCCGGACGCCGAGCGTGCGGGCGAGTTCGGCGTACCTGACTGTGACCTCGCCGCGGCGCAGCCGAACGGTGATCGCGCAGACCACCGCCCGGTCGGTGCCGCGAAGGACGGAATGCCGGTAGCTCAGGCCGAGTTCGACGGCCGGCACGTCCCGGACGAGACCCGCGGTCCGGTCGTACACGGTGACCCCGGTCAGCACCTCGGCGATCTCGGTGCCGTACGCACCGACGTTCTGGATCGGGGTGGCACCGGCGGAGCCGGGGATGCCGGAGAGCGGCGCGAACTCGGCGAAGCCCTTCCCGGTCAGTTCCGCGACGACGTCGTCCCAGTTCTCGCCGGCGCCGATGGTGACGGTGGTACGTCCATCGGCGCGTTTGTCGTCGCCCGGGTCGACCTGGATGCCCCGCACCCCGATCCGGATCACGGGTGTGTCGATGCCGCGGTCGGCGACCACCAGGTTCGACCCGCCGCCCAGCACCAGCACACCGGCGCCGGCGCGATCCGCGGCGCCCACCACATCGGCAATCTCGTCAACGGTCCGCACCGTGACCAGGTCCGGTGCCGGACCGCCCAGTCGCAGCGTGGTGAGCTCGGACAGACGGACAGGGTGTGGCACCGGCACAGGCTAGTTACTCCGGAATGATCAGCGACGGGGTGCCCCGGTTCAGGGTCTCGCCACGGAAGAACGCGGGCTGCCGCGCCCGCATGATCAACATGACCACCACGCCCAGCAGGATCAACCCGAGGCCGAGCACCAACACGGTGCCCACTCCGAAGATGGACGATCCGGAGTACTCGGGGTCGGCGCTGTCCTTGATCGTCACGAAGAAGACGAACCACAACCCCAGCCCGCCGAGCAGTGGGAAAAGGAACTTGAAGATGATGTTGGGGAAGCTGGTGAACAGCTCCTTCCGGAAGTACCACACGCAGCCGATCGCGGTCAGCCCGTAGTAGAAGCAAATCATCAGGCCCAGCGACAGAATGGTGTCGAAGAGGACCGCTTCGGAGACGAAGGTCAGCACCGCGTAGAAGGTGCCGGCGATGATGCCGGCAACCACCGTGCCGTAGGCCGGCGTCAGGTACTTGGGGTGAATGCTGGCGAAGCGCTTCGGCAGCGCGCCGTAGGACGCCATCCCGAGCATGGTGCGGGTGGTCGGCAGGAAGGTCGTCATCAGGCTCGCCGCGCTGGACGCGAGCACCGCCAGGAACAGCAGGTTGTTCAACGGCGTGCCCATCACCGGTTCGGCCAGCGCACCGAACACGTTGTCCGAGATGTCTTCGTTGCCGAGGCCCAGACCCTCGGTGCCGTCACCGGCATACATCAGCGTCGACACCGAAACCAGCAGGTAGGTCAGCAGGATCGACACCACCGCGAGCAGCGCAGCACGGCCCGGCGTCTTCTCGGCGTCCTTGGATTCCTCGTTGACGGTGAGCGCGCTGTCCCAGCCCCAGAACGAGAAGATCGACGCGGACAGCCCGGCGACGAGGGCGCTCACGGTGAGCCCGGTGAACGGGTTGAACCAGTCCCAGGAGAAGGCCAGACCGCCGGGATCGTCCGGCCCGCCCGCCTTGGCAAACGCCATCACCGAGAACAGCACCAAAACGCCCAACTGGAAGAAAACCAGGACGAATTGGACCTTTTCGGTGGTCGTGATACCCCGAAAGGCGATGGCAGTTGCCATCAAGAGGAACAGCAAACAGGTGCCGACGTTCACGAATCTGTTGGTCCACAGATCGCCGAGATCTGGATTGTTGAACACACTGCCCAGGAGTTGATAGAAGAACTGCACGCCGATTCCGGCCAGGTTGGCCAGCACGATGATGGTGGCCAGGATCGCCGCCCACCCGCCGAGCCATCCGATATAGGGACCGAACGCGCGGGTGGTCCAGGTGAAGGATGTGCCGCAGTCCGGGTCGACCTTGTTGAACTCGCGATAGGCGTAGGCCGCGAACAGCATCGGGATGAAGCCGGCGATGAAGATGACCGGCATCTTGACGCCGGCCACCGCCGCGACCAGGCCGATGGTCGCGGTGAGGGTATATGCCGGAGCGACACACGAAATGCCCAAAACGGTACCGCCGAGCAACCCTACGGAGTTGGCCGACAGCCCTTTTTCCACTTGTGGGTGATGGTGGCCATCGGAGTGTGATTCTCCACCCTCGCCGGCCGGTCTGGCCGAGCCTTCGATCGTCATGGGACACCTCGTTTTGGCTCGAAGAAGTGAGCTAAATCATCGCTGGTCACAGTAAACTAGCCATCCCCACTTGGATAGCTCAGCTGTTCTTGTCGTCATAGATGCCGCCGCTGATCAACTACCTTCGACGGCCATCCTGCGACGTGCTCACTGAGCCGACGGATTCGGATGGCCAACTTATGACCGACGCCCCGCAGGATTCCGTCAGCGGCTCAGTGAGCGCCGCCCCGAGCGACTCCGTCCCGGACGCGAGCCCGCCGGCCGCGGTCGGCATCGTCGTCGGTGTCGACCTTTCCCCCTCAAGCCAGGGCGCGCTCAACTGGGCCGCGGACACCGCCGCGGTGTACGGCGTGCCGTTGACGGTGCTGATCGCGCATCCCGACGCGGAGGGCGATATCGAGGTCGAGGAGTACGCCGAGGACCTCGAGGGCGGTGTGCAGACCGCCGTCGCCGGGGTGCGGGAGCGGCACCCCGACCTGGTGGTGCACGGCGTCCGTTACCCGACGCCGCCCGTGCAGTCCCTGCTGAGCGCGTCGGAGACCGCGCAACTGCTGGTGATCGGCGCCCGCGGCTGGGAGGGCTTCACCGGACTGTTGGTGGGCTCGACAGCCCTGAACGTCGTGCCCTATGCGAAGTGCCCGGTCGTCGTGGTGCACCCGACGCCGACCGTCGGCGCTGCTGGCTCTGCTGGCGATGCTGCGGCCGCTGAGGGTCCGCACGCCGGCCAGGTGGTGCTCGGCTACGACGGCTCGGTCTCGGCGAATGCGGCCGCGGCGGTGGCCATCCGGCATGCCTCGGCGCTGGGCACCGGGCTGGTGGCGATCACCGTGCACCACCGCCGCAAGTCCGTCGAAGTGAAACAGGTCGACCCGGTCGCCGACGGGCCTGGCTCGCCGACGGCCAGCTTCTGGGCTCCGGTCATCTTGGACGGCAACGCATTTCCTTCCGTGCCGATCACCTACTGGGAGGCCGAGGGCAGGCCCGGAGCAGTCCTGGTCGAGCAGTCCCGCGGCGCCCAGCTGCTGGCCCTCGGGTCACGCGGCCGTGGCGGGTTCCGCGGCCTCGTCATGGGTTCGGTGAGCCAGCAACTGCTGGCCCACGCGCCGTGCCCGGTTGGCGTGCTGCACTCCACCGCCGCTCAGGTGAGCTGACTCCAGCGGGGTTATCGTCGTTCTGTCCAGCCAACGAAAGGGCACCGAAAAGATCATGAGCTCAGCGACGAGCGGGACCGGCGGCACCGAGAAGGCCGTGCTGCAGAACATCATCAACGGGGAGTCGGCGCCGGCCGCTGACGGTGCGTCGATGGACATCATCGATCCGAGCACCGGTGCGGTGTACGCGACATCGCCGTTGTCCGGTGCCCAGGACGTCGACCGCGCCTACGCCGCCGCCACGGAGGCCTACAAGACCTGGCGCTGGTCGACCCCCGGCGAGCGCCAGCTCGCGCTGCTGAAATTCGCCGACCACGTCGAGGAGCACGCCGACGAACTGGTCGCGATCGAGGTCCAGGACACCGGCAAGCCGACGGCCCTGACCAAGTCCGAAGAAGTCGGCCCGATGGTCGACCAGATCCGGTTCTTCGCCGGCGCCGCCCGGGTGCTCGAGGGGCGTTCGCAGGGCGAGTACATGCGCGGGCATACGTCATCGGTCCGCCGGGAACCGGTAGGAGTCGTCGGCCAGGTGGCACCGTGGAACTATCCGATGATGATGGCGATCTGGAAGATCGCTCCCGCGCTGGCGGCCGGCTGCACAGTGGTGCTCAAGCCGTCGGACACCACCCCGGCCAGCTCGGTGTGGATGGGCACGGCGCTGCAGGAGTTCTACCCGCCTGGTGTGGTGAACGTGATCTGTGGTGACCGCGACACCGGCGCGGCGCTGACCTCGCACAGTGCGCCTGCCCTGGTGTCGATCACCGGATCGACCGGCGCCGGGATCGCAGTGGCCACCGCGGCCGCCAAGAACCTGACCAGGGCACATTTGGAATTGGGCGGCAAGGCGCCGGTGGTGGTGTTCGACGACGCGTCGCTGGAGGCGGCCGTCGAAGGCATCGCGACCGCGGGTTACTTCAACGGCGGCCAGGACTGCACGGCGGCCACCCGGGTGATCGCGCAGGCCGGCATCTACGACGACTTCGTCGCGGCGCTCTCGGCGAAGGCGCGGGAGACGCAGACCGGGTCATCCGACGACGAGGACGTGCTGTACGGGTCGATCAACAACGCCAACCAACTCGCGCACATCGCCGGGCTGGTCGAGCGGGCTGCCGATCACGCCGACGTCACCGCCGGCGGCCACCGACTGGACCGCCCCGGCTACTACTACGAACCGACCGTGGTCGCAGATGTGCACCAGAGCGACGAGATCGTGCAGACCGAGGTTTTCGGCCCGGTGATCACCGTGCAGAAGTTCACCGACGAAGCGGAAGCCCTCGGCTTCGCCAACGGCACCGAATACGGGCTGGCGTCGTCGGTGTGGACGTCGAATGTCGATACGGCGGCGCGGATGTCGGCGCAGATGGACTTCGGGTGCGTGTGGATCAACACCCATATCCCGCTGATCGCGGAGATGCCGCACGGCGGGTTCAAGAAGTCCGGGTACGGCAAGGACCTGTCGATGTACGGGCTCGAGGACTACACCCGGATCAAGCACGTCATGCACTACCACGGGTTCGGGGCCTGATCCTGCCTCGGTCGCTCTCGGGCCATTATTTCTTGGCTGCCGCCCGCGCGAACGCGCCGGCGATCAGCTCGAGGGACCGCAGCCTGGTCGCCGCGCCGTGCACCCGGGTGGTGATCAGCATCTCCGCAACGCCGAACCGGTCGACCAATTCACCCAGCCCGGCAGCGACCTGCTCGGCGTCGCCGACCACCTCCGTCGTGCGCATGGCACGGACCAGGTCGAGTTCGGCGTCGCTGTAAGGGTATTCGGCGGCCTGCTCGGGGGTAGGGATCTCCTGCAACCGCCCGGTGCGCAGGAGCACCATGGACAGCGCGCCGGCTCCGGCTTGGAACCGCGCCTCTTCCTCGCTGTCCGCGGCCAGCGCGGTGACGCCGATCATCGGGTACGGCTCGGTGAGCGCCTGGGAAGGCTGGAACTGCGAGCGGTAGATGTGCAGCGCCGCCTCGGTGTTGCCGCCGGCGCCGGCGAAATGGTGGGCGAACGCGAAGGGCAGCCCCAACCGCGCGGCCAGCCGGGCGCCGTAGTCCGACGATCCGAGGATGTAGAGCGGCACCGGCGAGGCCGGCGTCGTCCGAATCCGCGAGAACGGGTGGTCCGCCGGGAAATCGTGACGGAGAAAATGCTCGAGCTCGGCAACCTGGTCGCCGAAATCCTCGGATCCGGCTCCGTCCATCCGGCGTCGCAAGGCGTAGGCAGTGAGCTGGTCGCTGCCGGGGGCGCGGCCCAGCCCGAGGTCGATCCGGCCGGGGTGAAGTGCCGCCAATGTGCCGAATTGTTCGGCGATCGCCATCGGCGCGTGGTTGGGCAGCATCACGCCGCCGGAGCCCAGCCGGATCGAGTGGGTGTTCGCCGCCAGGTGGGCCAGCAGCACGGCGGGCGCCGACGACGCGACGGCCGGCATGCCGTGGTGCTCGGCAACCCAGAAGCGATGGTAACCAAGCTGTTCAGCCTGAACCGCGAGTTCGGTGGTGGCGGCCAGGGCGTCGCCCACCGAGGCGCCGACGCCGACTCCGGCAAGGTCCAGCACGGACAGCCGCACGCCCCGGGCATCGCCGTCGGGGGACAGTCCGTC
>Ga0208716_1000814_pt1 | contig 12497 bp, 8 predicted proteins | sample NGESurdeep092012_8_FD_184482 | JGI IMG/M metagenome (GOLD analysis project Ga0208716, IMG submission 184482) | Arctic peat soil microbial communities from Barrow, Alaska - NGEE Surface sample 415-3 deep-092012 (SPAdes) | ecosystem: Environmental > Terrestrial > Soil > Wetlands > Peat ...
ATCGGGAGCGACCTGTTCGATGAGTTCGCGTGACATCCGCGCTTCGGGTTGGAACCAGCTGAGCTGGTCCGGTCCCTTCGCGCGATACACCTGCTCCCAGTGCGATTTCAGGTCCATGGCGAGTGATTCAAAGCTACGCATGCGTACGCCGACCACCACACCACTGCGAACTATTTTCCGGCGAGATTGTGGGCGGCGAATCCGGGCCGCTACCGAGGTCAGCGATCCTCAGCGCCCCCCATCACCACCGCCCGAGCTCCTTCCACCCCGCAGGTACTTGTCGAACCACTCGATCATTCGCCTGCGCGAATCCTTGATGAACACCGGCCGGCGGAACCCGTGCCCCTCACCCGGATACCGCACCAGCGTCGCGTCCACGCCGAGCTTTCGCAGCGCCGTGTACATCTCCTCGGCCTGCGTGATCGGCACGTCGTGGTCCACCTCGCCGTGGATGAATAGCGTCGGTGTCGTCACGTGCTCGACGTGGGCGAGCGGCGACCACTGCCAGAGCAGCGGATAGTTGTCCCACGGCATCATGTTGAACTCGGCCTCGATGAGGTCCGTGTACAATGACGTGCCGTAGAACGAGATCAGGTTGCTCAGGCTCGCGCTCGCGACCGCCGCCTTGAAACGGTGCGTCTGGGTGATCACCCAGTTCGTCATGAAGCCGCCGTAGCTCCCGCCATGCACGCCGAGCCGCGTCGTGTCGATCCACGAATTCGCCCCGATGGCGGCGTCGAGTCCCGCCATGAGGTCCCTGTAGTCGCCGCCGCCCCAGTTCAGGATGGAGCCGTCGCTGAACGTCTGTCCGTAGCCGACCGAGCCGCGTGGGTTGATGTAGACGACGCCGTATCCCGCTGCGGCTTCGTCCTGGAACGCTTCGCTCCAGGTGAATCCGAAACCCCCATGTGGTCCTCCATGAATCTCGAGGATCGTGGGATACTTCCTTCCCGGCTCCGCGCCCGCCGGCTTCATCACCCACCCCTGCACCCGCGTGCCGTCGAAGCTATCGAACCAGAACTCCTCGGCGCCCTGCAGCGCGCGTCCCGAGAGGAAGGCCGCGTTGTGGTTCGTGAGCTGCCGCGCATTCTTTCCGTCGGCCGCGGCGACGAAAACTTCGGCCGGGTGCACGTCGTCCGCGCGCAGGAACGCGATCGTCGCGCCCTTCGCGTCGAGCGAGTACGCGGTCGCGTGGAACCGGCCGCCGATCACGGTCTCGACCTTGTCGTCGGACGGCGACACGCGATAGATGACGTTGGCCCCGCGGTCGGCCGCCGCGAAGTAGACGTACTTTCCTCCGCCCTGCCAGTCGCTCTCGGTGATGCGGCGATCGAGCGCGCGAGCGAGCTGCCGCGGCGCGCCGCCATTGGCGCCGACGATGAACAGGTGCTGGTCCTCACCCGGGCTGTCCTTGGTGTTGTGCGGCCGCGTCCACCCCTCGAACGTGATCCACGCACCGTCAGTCGAGAAATGCGGTGAAAACTCCGCGCTGGGCGACTTCGTCACCTGCACCAGCGCGCCGGTGGACACGTCCACTGTATAGATGTCGTTGCCGTACGTGTTGTCCGGATCCGCCGACCGGTCGCTCACGAAGGCGATGCGCTTCGAGTCGGGCGCCCACGCGATCGAGTGCTCGTCGAAGCTGCCACAGGTGACGCACTTCGGCGCGCCGCCGGCCGAAGGAATCACGTACACGTGCGACTTGCGGTTGTCCGAGAATCCGGTGCGCGTCTTGTACATGATGCGCGAGTAGGCCCTGGGGCCGTCGGCCGGCGCAGGCACCGGTCCGTCGGCGGCGACGTACGCGATCGTCGAACCATCGGGCGACCACACCCAGTTCTTCGGTGAGCGCCCGAGCCAGTGGTCGGTCTGCGGCGGATCCACGAGGAATCGCTCGGCGCCGGTCGCCACATTGTGAATGAAGAGGCCCGACCGGCTTTCGCGTCGGCCCATGAACGCGATGACCGTGCCGTCGGGTGACCAGCGCGGCGACGAGCCGGCGAAGGTCGCCTTCACGGCGCCGCTCGAGGTGGCGACCAGCACCACCTCGGAAAGCTGCGCGTCCGTTTCGTAGTTCGACTGCGACCGCACGTAGGCGACCGTTGCGCCATCCGGCGAGAGCTGCGGATCGCCCACGGCCTGCATGGACGACATGTCGCCCAGCTGCAACGGACGCTGCTGCGCGGCAATGGGTGAAACGAACAGCGCAAGCGCCACCAGCGTAGACAGAGTTTTCACATCGCGACCTTCGGCTTCGGTGTCGTGTCGATCAGAGGAAGCCCGTACTTCTTCAGGAGCTCATTGAACTTCGCGAGATCGCGGTCGTAAAGCGTTTTCATCCTCCCCGTCTGCACGCCCAGTTTCGCCGACAGCTCGTTGAACACCTGCACCGCCTGCGCCGTGGGCGCGCCGGGCGCCGACGCGACGGTGCCGTTCAGCGCGGCCAGTTTGTTGTTCAGCTTGATCGGGAAGTTGAGCGGATCCTGGCTGCTCTGGTTCTTGATCTGGTAGACTTCCGCTTCGACGCCCGTGAGGTTCGTCTTGAGCGGCGCACCGGCGGCGGAGAGCTCCTGCGCTGCCGCTGATGGTGCCTTCTTGAGCCGGTCGTCTATCTCGCCCTTCACGAAGCGCATCGAGATCACCGACTCGTTCGCCTCGGTGACCTTGTCACGGATCTTGATCAGGAAGTTGAACTGCGCGAGCTGATCGGCCGCCGTAGCCTTGCTGCGCGGATCGTTCAGCAGACGGAACGTCTGCGACTGCGGCGCGCCTCCGCCCACGCGAAGCCGCACGCTGTACGTGCCCTGCGGCGCGATCGGCCCGCGCGTGTCGCCGGACCAGAGAATCATGCCGGGGAACGTGACGGCGTCCGCGTACCGCATGTTCCACGCGAACGCATTCAGTCCGGCATGGTTCGCCATGCGCGGCGGTGCGTTTCCCCGGCCGCGGCCGCCTCCTTCCTCGGGCGGCGCGTCCTCCGCTCCGGCGCCGCGCCCGCCACGACCCGCTCCCGCCGCAACGCTCGCGCTGTCGGCGTTCGACGAGAACGACTTGATGACCTTGCCCGCCGCGTCGACGAAGTCGAGCGACACCACCTGCCCTGCCTGCTTGAGCGTGTAATAGACCTGCACGCCGCTCGGCGGAGCCACGCTGGCGCCGCCACCACCGCCGCCGCGCCCGCCGCCCCAGTCGATTCTATAGGTATCGCGCGGCTTGTAGAGCTGCGCGTCCTTCGCGAGCGTCGTGGCATTCATCTGCCGGAGTGGCGAGAGATCGTCGAGTATATAAAACGACCGCCCGTGCGTCGCCGCGATCAGGTCGCCCTCCTTGATTGCCAGATCGTGCACCGGCGCAGGTGGGAGGTTGAGCTGCATGCGCTGCCACTGGCCGCCGTCGTTGAACGACACCCACACCCCGCGCTCCGTGCCCGCGTAGAGCAGCCCCCTGCGCACCGGGTCTTCGCGAATCGTCCGCGTGAACTCGGCCGCTGGAAGCCCGCTCACGATGTGCGTCCAGGTGACGCCGAAGTCAGTCGTCTTATATAGGATGGGCGAGAAGTCGTCCTGCTGGTAGCGGTTCGCCGCCACGTACGCAGTGCCCGCGCCGAAGTGCCCCGCCTCGATGATCGAGATGCGCGTGTAGTCGCCCATGTCCTTGGGCGTGACGTTCTTCCACGTGACGCCACCATCGCGCGTGACGTGGATGAGGCCATCATCCGACCCCGTCCAGATGACGCCCTTCACGAGCGGAGATTCGGCGAGCGCGAAAATGACGCCGTACGTCTCGACGCCCGTCTGGTCCTTGGTGATGGGGCCGCCGGACGCGCCGAGTGTCTTCGGGTCGTTGCGCGCCAGCGGCGGACTGATGATCCGGTAGCTCTGCCCTTCATCGTGCGTCACGAAAAGCTGGCTGCCGCCGACGTACATGGTGCCGGGGTCGTGCGGCGAGAACATGATCGGAAACGTCCACTGGAACTTGTACTTGATGTCCTCGGACGACATGCCCATTGGGTTGTCGGGCCACGGATTTACCTCGCGCGAGAGCTCGGTCCGCATGTCCTTGCGCGTGAGCAGTCCACCGTAGCTCCCGGCGAACACGACGTCAGGATTCAGCGGGCTCGCAGCGATGTAGCCCGACTCGCCACCGCCTGCGTCCTCCCAATCGGAGATGCGGATGCCGCCCGCGCGCCGGCTCGGCCCGCACAGTGTGCTGTTGTCCTGCTGCGCGCCGCACACGTGATACGGAAAGTGATTCGTGGTCTCGACGTGATAGAACTGCGCGGTCGCGAAGCTCTGCGGAGTCCAGGTGCGTCCGTACGACATGGACACGTTGGCGCCGCCATCGTTCGCGTTCACCATGCGGTCGGGGTCGTTCGGCGCGATCCAGAGATCGTGGTTGTCGCCGTGCGGCACGACCAGCGCCTGCGGGAACGTCTTGCCGCCGTCGCGCGAGCGATAGATGCCCGTGTTGAGCGCGTAGACGACGTTCGTGTCGCGGGGATCGGCATAGATTTTCGAGTAGTACCATGCGCGCTGGCGCAGCTTGCGCTCGTCGTTCATCTTCGCCCACGTCGCGCCTGCGTCGTCGGAGCGATACACGCCGCCCTCGTCGGCTTCGATCAATGCCCACACACGCGATGGCTTGGCCGCGGACACCGTCAGCCCCACCTTGCCCCACGACCCTTTCGGCAGCCCCGCGTGCGCGGTCAACTCCGTCCAGTTTTCGCCGCCGTCGGTGGACTTGAAGATTCCGCCGCCGGGTCCGCCCGACTCGAGCGACCATGGCGTGCGATACGCGTGCCAGAACGCCGCGTAGATCACATCGGGATTGGACGGGTCGAGCACGAGATCGGAGATGCCGGTCTGGTCGTCGCGATAGAGAACACGGCGCCACGACTTGCCGCCGTCGGTCGTCTTGAACACGCCGCGCTGAGGGTTCGGACCGAACGCATGGCCGAGCACGCCGATCCAGACGATGTCGGGATTGGTGGGATGAATGCGAATCCGGTTGACGTGATCCTTCACGTCGAAGTATTCGATGCGGCTCCAGGTACGGCCGTCGTCCTTCGTCATCCACACGCCATCGCCCGGCGCCGTGTTGCCGCGAATGTCGCTTTCCCCGCCGCCGGCCCAGACGATGTCGGGATTCGATTCGCTCTGTGCGAGCGCGCCGATCGTGCCGCCGAAGTACCGATCCGTCGCCGGCCCCCAGTTCATTCCGCCGTCGGTGGTCTTGAACACACCGCCCCCCGTCGTGCCCATCCAGTATTCGAGCGGACGCTTCGACGATCCGGTGACCGTCACGGAGCGACCGCCGCGGTAGGGACCGATCTCGCGCCATCGCATGCCGGCGAAGGCGGAGGAGTCGAAGGTTTGGGCGCTTGCGACGACAGGGACGACGAGGAGCAGTAGCGTCGCGATTGCGATGATCGGCAGGCGACGGAGAATTATGGCGGACGACACGTGCAGGCCTCCGTGAGCAGCGAGTGGTCGATTCCTGGGTCGAATATAGCGATTGCGGTTCGCCTCCGTGCAGGCACACTTTTGCGCATGGTGCAGAAGCCCGGCAACCTCGCCGGCGACATCGGGGGCGGCGTGTCCGCCATGCTCGTCGCGCTTCCCTCGGCGATCGCGTTCGGCGTCACGATCTTCGCGCCGCTTGGCGGCAGCTACGCGGCGCAGGGCGCGATCGCGGGAATCCTCGGCGCCACGGCGCTCGGGCTCGTCACACCCGTGCTCGGCGGGACGAACCGGCTCATCTCGGCGCCCTGCGCGCCCGCCGCCGCCGTGCTCTCGGCGCTCGCCATCGAGCTCGTGCGGCGCGGCATCGCGCCCGAGGCGGTCGCGCTGATGCTCGCGATCGTCGCGCTGCTCACCGCCGCGCTGCAGATCACCTTCGGCGCGGTCGGACTCGGACGGCTGATCAAGTATATGCCGTACCCCGTCGTGAGCGGGTACCTGAGCGGCGTGGGCTTGCTCATCATCATCGCGCAACTGCCGAAGCTGCTCGGCGCGCCCAAGGGGACGCCGCTCTGGGAAGCGCTCACGTCCCCCTCCGCGTGGCAGTGGCACGGAATCGTGGTCGGCGCGGTGACGATGGGCGTGATGTTGATCGCGCCCAAATTGACGAAAGCGCTGCCCGCGACCATTCTCGGCTTGGTCGCCGGAGTCGCGACCTACTTCGCGTTCGCGCTTGCAGATCGCTCGATGCTCTCGCTCGCTGGGAACGCCGCCGTGGTCGGGCCGCTCGTTGCGGGCAGCACCGGCGGCGGCTTCTTCACGGCAATCGCCGGACGCGTGCAGGCGGTGCGCACGCTCCACCTCGCGGAGGTGACCACGCTCATCGTGCCGGCGCTGTCGCTCGCCGTGCTGCTTTCCATAGACACGCTCAAGACCTGCGTGGTGGTGGACGCCATCACACGATCGCGGCACGACTCGAACCGCGAGTTGATCGGCCAGGGGTTCGGCAATCTCGCGTCCACGCTCATCGGCGGCATGCCGGGTGCCGGCCAGATGGGCGCGACGCTCGTGAACATCTCGAGCGGCGCCAAGACGCGACTTTCGGGGACGATCGAAGGCGTGGCGACCCTCGTCGCGTTCCTCGCGCTCGGCTCGCTGCTCGCGTGGATCCCGATCGCCGCGCTGGCGGGCATCCTGATCGTCGTGGGCGTGCGGATGTTCGACGTCCGCAGCCTGCAGTTCCTCAAGTCGCGGTCGACGATACTCGATTTCGTGGTGATCGTCTCGGTGGTCATCGTGGCGGAGACCGTGAGCCTCATTGCGGCGTCGGGCGTCGGCGTCGGGCTCGCGATCCTGCTCTTCATCCGCGAGCAGGTGCGCGGCTCCGTGGTGCACCGGAAGGCATACGGCAACCACCTCTTCTCGAAGCAGGTGCGGTTGAAGGACGAGATGGAAGTGCTCGAACAGCGCGGTGACGCGACGGCGATCTTCGAATTGCAGGGAAGTCTGTTCTTCGGCACCACCGACCAGCTCTACACTGCCCTCGAGCCCGAGTTGAAGACCCGGAAGTACCTGATTCTCGATATGCGGCGAGTGCAATCCATGGACGTGACTGCCGCCCACATCCTCGAGCAAGTCGAGGACATGATGCGGGAGCGGAACGGCCGGTTGCTCTTCAGCAATCTCCCGCGCGGGCGCAACGTGGAGGAGTACCTCGGGCAGGTGGGGTTCACCGGGGAGCATGCGGTGCAGCTGTTCGGTGAGCTCGACGAGGCGCTGGAGTGGGTCGAGGAACAGGTGATCGCGGAGGCACACCTGGAGAAGTTGCTGCGTCCGGCGCTCGCGCTACACGAGATCGAGTTGTTCAGGGGCCGGAAGGCGGAGACCCTCGCCGAGCTCGAGGCGTGCATGGAGGCGCGGCAGTTCCCGCCCGGGGCGCGGATCTTCTCGGCCGGCGACACGGGCGATGAGCTCTTCCTGATCCGTCGTGGCGCGGTGCGGATCGTGCTGCCCATGGGTGGCGCGCCGGCGCACCATCTCGCGACGTTCCGGCGCGGGGACTTCTTCGGCGAGATGGCGTTCCTCGACCGGCATCCGCGGTCGGCGGACGCGTTGGCGGAGCGCGAGACCGACCTGTTCGTGCTGTCGCGCGTGAAGTTCGACGCGCTCGCCGACCAGCACAAGCGGCTGGCGCTGAATCTCTTCGAGGGCATCTCGCGGGGACTGGCGCATCGGCTCCGGCACACGAACATGGAGCTGAGGTCGCTGGAAGAAGCGTGATCTTTGGCGATGCCGACGAGGGGCGTAAAGACCACCCACTACCCACGGTGTGTCAATTCGTATTTCGACCGCAACAAGATCCGTGTCGCGTCGAGCCGACTGGAGCACGTCTCACAAACCAGTGCTGAAGGGTGTAGTGAGGGAGTGCAGAGGGGCGAGATGAATGCGGAATGCGGGACTTCGCCTCGATGCAGAATGCAGAAGAGGAATGCGGAATGCCGAAGTAGAGGCGAGAGCTGAGGTTGCATGCGGCATCCGGAAACGGCTTCGCCATCCTTCCCACTCGGTTCTGCTCCCGGGTCCCATCTCCAACTCGCCTCTCCCCGCTTCTCCCGAATCCCGCATTCCTCTTCTGCATTCTGCATCGGGTCGAAATTCCGAATCCCGCATTCCTCTTCTGCATTCTGCATCGGGGTGAAATTTCGCATCCCGCATTCATCTCGCCTCTCCCCACTCTTCCACTCAAAGACGCCGGGTTTACGAGATGGCCTCTAGAACCATGCAATTCCCATCAGCGGCAATACCCGCTGAAGAATGGCTCCCAGGCAGAGTAGCACGACGAGCAGTTTGAGGAGCTTCGCCAAACGGCCATCACGAGCAAACTTGTCGATGGCCCAAAAACAAATCGCGCCGATGACGCAAGTGATCAAGACACTGATCATGGCTGAAAGCATGACATCCTCCCGGTGGAGTTCGTGAGCAAAAGTCTGGCTTGCAGCGCCTGCCTGAGCAAGGGGAACCGGCGTCAGCCTATGGTTGCCGCGCGCGGCGAAGCTCCGCCTCGACGCGGTCGTGCAGCGCCGACCTGGCCCGCCCGCGAATGTTCAACACACCGCCCGGCAAGTTGTCGAAACGGTATTGGCGCAGCAACATCAGGTAGATCCCGTCACCGCGGGGAGCATCGCGTCGGTTCACGATGATGCGCTCGTCGAGCATCCCCTCGAAGTAGTGGTCCGCGTAGATCTGCTTGGTGACGGCCACGGTCATACCTGGCGTGCCTGAAGGCGACGACACCACAACGTGATTGATGGTGAGTGTGGGTAGCAATCCCTTCAGTGCTTCCACGGACCAGTAAATGGTTTCGTTCGCATCGCCCGGCCGACTCCGCGGGTATTGCTGAAGGTACCGTTGCAGTGCCGGCGCATTCTGCGTGAGGTAGGGAGAGGCGGCCAGGAGCGCCGCGAACGCATCGCTCGCGCGGACGCCACCCTTGCCGAAGTCGTCGTACACGATCATCGCCGCGTTTCCGCGGGCGTGGTAGTCGCTCACGTACTCCGCAACCCGGCGACGTGCATAGGCGGCAAGTTTCACCGGCCCGTCGCCGCCGCTGTCGAGCATCGCCTTGGCGCGCGCCATTTCCGACGCCGGAAGCTTGAACTCGCACTTTCCCGTTCGGCACTTTCGCAGCGACGACGCGTCGTTTGCGCCGATCGTGAACGTCCCCACGTTCGCGCCGGCAGTCGGGATCCTGAACACGCCGAAACTCTGGATCCCCTGCGCGCGCAGCGATTGCGGGAAGTTGGTAAGGCGGTTCACGAACGCCTTGCGCGTGCCCTTTATGGCGACGATGCCGAACACGGCGACGACGCGCCCATCCTTCGTGTTCAGGACCTGCACGGCGGGTTCGCCACGCGCGAGGACGGCCGACTGTTCGGCGGTGAGCGCGATGGCACGCCCCTCGAACACCGGCAGTTTGGGAAGTGCGCGCGGTGGGCCGCCCTGAACCGACGGTACGAGAAGCGTGCAAACCATGGGCAAGAGCGAACGCATGGAATCACCCGTTAGTGGTTCCCGCGCGGCGGAAGCTGGCGGGATAGGCGCGTGCTGCGGGCTCGAGCAACCATTTGATCTTAACTGGTTTCGCCATACCACGCCGTGCGCCGTTGTGGGTACTCACAACGGGCGATTGTCTGCCATGGTCGCGCCCCGTAACCTGCAGTGTGATGGCGAATTTGTATCGAATCCGGCGCGAGGTGGTGCTCGATTCCGCCGTGCCGAACCGCAGAGCCCAGCCCCAGGGGGAGTCACGATGAGTTCAATCAAGAAGTCAACGAAGGAAGCCATGGCGCGCGGTCGCGATGCGGCCGTGCGGGTCGGCAAGATCGCAAAGTCCGCGGCGGTTGCCGGCGCCAAGGCCGGCGCTACGGCGGCGATGGCCGCCGGCGCGCTCGAGGCCGAGCGGAGTTGGAAGGAAACGAGCCCGGCGGCGGCGAAGAAGCGGACTCGCAACGGAGTGGCGGCTGTGCTCGCGGGCGCTGTGGTGCTGGGCGCGGTCGGCGCGGCGATTGCGAGCTCGCGTAAAAAGTCGTAACCCCGTCCCCGGCCAAGGGACTATTCCGTCGTCTTGCCGTCGAAGTGCTCGTTGTCGGCCTCCGCATCGGCGCGGGTATGGTGCACAACGCCGTCCCGATGATTCGGGGGTGCATAGAGCGTATATAGCTTCAGCGGAACAGTGCCGGTATTGACGATGTTGTGATTCGTCCCAGCAGGGACGACCACCGCGAAGCCCGCTCGGATCGGCGTCCGAACGCCATCGAGAACCGCTTCGCCAGAACCCTCCTCGACGCGAAAGAACTGATCGAGCTTGTGGACTTCCGCGCCGATGTCTTCCTTGGGCTTCAATGCCATGAGGACAAGCTGGCAGTGTTTTGCCGTATAAAGCACCTGGCGAAACTCGGCATTCTTGATGGCGAGACCCTCGATGTTCTGCACATAGCCTTTCATGACGGCTCCTTGAAACGATTTGCTCCCACAGGGGCGCGAACGATGGAATAGAACGACGTTAGGCCGTTGCGTCCGACGCCGCCATGGCTCAAGAGGAGTAAGGGAGTAGCCCGCAGATGGTAGACCCGGTCATGGTGCGGTGTTCGACACGGCGGTGCAACCCAATTCACTTCTTCGGATCGGGATCCTTGGTGGCGAATTTCACGGGCGGCGGACGCGGGCCGAATCGTTCCACGTATGCCCGGGTAAACTCGGCGCCGAGCAGGATGATCTGAGACGAGTAATAGACCCATACCAGGACGACGATCACTGATCCCGCGGCCCCATAAGTGGACACAAAGCTGCTGGTGCCCAGGTAGAGGCCGATCAGAAACTTGCCGACGGTAAACAGCACCGCGGTCACCAGCGCTCCCACCCAGACGTCTGCCCACTTCAGCTTCACGTCCGGCAGTACTTTGTAGATCATCGCGAAAAGAAGGGTGATGACCCCGAGCGACACGACCGCATACCCGGCCGCCCACAGCGCCGCGACGCCGGGAACGGCGCTCCCAATGTAGCTGTGCACGGCCGCCAAGGCGGCGCTCACTACCAGCGAGGTCAGGAGCAGAAACGCGAACCCCAGTACCAGACCGAACGAGATGATTCGCTGCATCAACAGGTCCCGCAGAAAATTCCCCCGCGCCCTGGGTTTGACTCGCCAGATGGCGTCCAGATCGTCCTGAAGCTCGAGGAAAGCGCCGGTGGCACCCAGGAAGAAAGTGATGACGCCGATGATCGTGGCCGGGATGCTCCACGACGATTTGGCGGCGCCTTCGAGTATGGCTTGAATCGCCTGCGCTCCATCGCGTCCCACGAGGCCCTGGATCTGCGCCACGATCTCGCCCCGCACCGCTTCGGGGCCGAAGGCCATGCCGCCGACGGCGATTACCACGACGAGGATCGGCGCCAGGGCGAAGAGCGTGTAGTAGGCGAGCGCCGCACCCATGCGCGGAACGTTGTCGTTCAACCACCCGGCAAAAGTCTCCTTGAGCACTGCCCACAGACGGTCCGGTGTCGTCCGGTCCTTCCGCGCGCTACTGCCAGGGCGTCCGGTGTGCCTGTGTGCCATCAAGTCCTCCTCGCTTCTCTCCCCTTCTTTTCCGCAATCGGCTTACTTCGGCATCAGCTGCTGCAGGCGTTGCGGCTCCTCTCCCAACCACTCCGGGTTCTGGGCAGTGCTGTCGAATATGGATGTGGTCTTGAATGGCTCGAACTCGCCGCGTGCCGCCGCCTCAGCGGTCTTCGATCGCAGGGACCGTACCTCCTCATCGCTCATCGGGCGAAACGTCCGCACTGCTTCGCATGCCTGATCCATGATCTCCATGCTGTCGATACCGGTTACGACCACGGAGGTGGCGAGATTCAACGCGTAATGCAGGCACTCGATCGGCGTCACTGTCTTCGACTTCAGCAGGATCCCGTTCGCCATGCTCTTCATCCCGATGACCCCTGTATTCTGCCTTACCAGTTCCGGCAATACCTCCCTTTCAAAACTCCGATAATGCGCGTCCATCACGTTGAGCGGCATCTGGACCGTATCGAAAGCGAAGCCGAAATTCGCCGCCACTTGTAGCATGTGCAGATGGATCCTTGGGTCCTTGTGTCCCGTGAAACCGATATATCGAATTTTTCCAGCTTCTCGGGCCTCCACGAGCGCGGCATTGGCTCCTTCGTCATCGAAGATCCGATGCGGGTCTTCGTACCGGAGCACCTCGTGGTGCTGGACGAGATCGATCATGTCGACCTGGAGGCGACGGAGCGATTGGTCGAGTTGCCTCGCCGCTTCTTTCTTTGATCGGCCATCGATCTTCGTCATCAGAAATACCCTGTCCCTGTAACCATCGCGCAGCGCTTTGCCCATGCGGATCTCGCTGGCCCCCTCGTTGTAATCCCAGCAGTTATCCATGAAGTTGATGCCGCGGTCTACGGCGGTGCGAATGATGCGGATGCTCAACTGCTCATCCACCCCATTCAAGCCAATATGCCAGCCCCCGA
>Ga0208716_1000817_pt1 | contig 12472 bp, 10 predicted proteins | sample NGESurdeep092012_8_FD_184482 | JGI IMG/M metagenome (GOLD analysis project Ga0208716, IMG submission 184482) | Arctic peat soil microbial communities from Barrow, Alaska - NGEE Surface sample 415-3 deep-092012 (SPAdes) | ecosystem: Environmental > Terrestrial > Soil > Wetlands > Peat ...
AGCGGACGGTCCGCATCGTGAACTCGCTCGGGTTGCACGCCCGCCCCGCGGCCGCGTTCGTGAAGATCGCGGGCCGGCATCAGTGCCACCTCCAGGTGCGCAAGGACGACCTCGAGGTGAACGGGAAGAGCATCATGGGGATGATGATGCTGGCCGCCGAGTGCGGGAGCGAGCTGGTGATCCGCGCCGACGGGGACGACGCCGAACAGGCGGTCGAGGAACTCGTGGCCCTGGTCCAGGGCGGCTTCGGGGAGGACTGAGTGCCGCATCGGCTGTTGCGGGGGGTCGCGGTGTCGCCGGGGGTCGCCGTGGGCCCGGCCTTGGTGGTGCGCTGGGAGGTGCCGCCGGTGCCCGAGCGCACCGTGCCGCCGGCGGAGGTCACCCGCGAGCTGGAGCGCCTGCGCGAGGCGCTGGCGTGGGCGCGCGAGCGCAGCGAGCGCATGCGGGAGCGGGCGCTGGTGCGCGCCGGCCCCGACGAGGCCCGCATCTTCGACGCGCAGCTGATGATGCTGCAGGACGTGGACCTGATCGGCGGCGCGGAGCGGCTCATCCGGGAGAACCGCTTCGCCGCGGAGCGGGCCTTCTCGCTCAAGGTCTTGCAATGGCGCGGCCTCTGGAGCGGGCAGGACAACGCGACGCTGCGGGACCGCCTCGCCGACCTCGCCGACGTCGAGCTGCGGGTCCTCGGCCGCCTCCTCGGGCTCCCGGAGCGGGACGTGCTCGACGCGCGCCCCGAGTCGCCCGTGATCATCGTCGCCCGCGACCTGACGCCCTCCCTCACCCTGCAGATGGACCGCTCGGCGGTGCTCGGGATCGCGTGCGAGGGCGGGACGCGCACCTCGCACGCCGCCATCCTCGCGCACTCCCTCGGCATCCCCGCCGTGATGGCGGCGGAGGGAGTGCTCGAGCAGGTGGCCTCGGGCGACCGGCTGGTCGTGGATGGATGGGCGGGCACCGTGCAGGTGCGCCCCACGGGCGCGGAGGTGGCCGTCGCGGAGGCGCGCGACCAGCGTCGCCGGGAGTTCGACCGGGAACTGGAGTCGGGGGCCGGGGAGCCGTCCGCCACCACGGACGGGGTGGCGATGCGGATCCGCGCGAACCTCGACCTTCCGGAGGAGCTGGAGGCCGCGCGGCGGTCGGGCGCCGAGGGCGTCGGCCTGATGCGCACCGAGTTCCTGGTGGTCGGCCGCAGCCGCATGCCGACCGAGGACGAGCAGGCGGCGCTCTACCGGCGCATCGGCGAAGCGTTCGGCGGGCACGACGTCGTCATCCGGACCTACGACATCGGCGGCGACAAGTTCCCCGCCGCCTTCCGGACGCCCCCGGAGGCGAACCCCTTCCTCGGGTGGCGCGCCATCCGGGTGTGCCTCGACGAGCCGGAGATCTTCCGCACCCAGATCCGCGCGATCCTCCGCGCCGCGGCGCACGCGCCGCTCAAGCTGATGATCCCGCTGGTGACGCGCGTCGAGGAGGTGGAAGCGACGCGGGAGATCGTGGAGAAGGAGGCGCGCGCGCTGCACCGGGCGGGCATCGAGGCGGCGGCATCGGTCCCGGTCGGCGTGATGGTGGAGACCCCCGCGGCGGCGATCCTCGCCGATCGCTTCGCCGAGGTGGCGGACTTCCTCTCGGTGGGGTCGAACGACCTCACCCAGTACACGCTGGCGGTGGACCGCAGCAATCCGCGGATGGCGGGGCGCTTCGACCCGCACCATCCGGCGGTGCTGCGCCTGCTCCGCGACGTGCAGGCCGCCGGCGCGGCGGCGGGGCGCGAGGTCTCGCTGTGCGGCGAGATGGCGAGCGACCCGGTCTCCGCGTACCTGCTCGTCGGCCTCGGCTACCGCGTCCTCTCGGTGGCCTCGCCGAGCCTCCCGGTGGTGAAGTGGCTGATGCGCCGCATCTCCGCGGCGGAGGCCGCGACGTGCGCCGTGGACGCGCTCGAGGCGCGCACCGCGGCGGACGCCGTGACGTGCGCCCGCGCGGCGGTCACCGCGCGCGTGGACCTGCGCCTTCTCGACCCCTCGGCGCGGTTGCCCGGCCGTGGGCGCCGGGGTACGTTGCACCCGTGAGCGACTGACCCCGAACCCGAGTGGACTGATGCGCGATACGGACCGCTGGCTCTTCACGTCGGAGTCGGTGACGGAAGGGCACCCCGACAAGATCGCCGACCAGATCTCCGACGCCGTCCTCGACGCGATCCTCGCGCAGGACCCCGCGGCACGCGTGGCGTGCGAGACGTTCGTCACGACCGGGATGGCCGTGGTCGGCGGCGAGATCACGACCACCTGCTACGTGTCGGTCCCCGACATCGTGCGCGGGACGGTGGAGGCGATCGGCTACACGGACGCCACCTACGGCTTCGACGCCGAGACGTGCGCCGTGCTCACGTCGATCGACCGCCAGTCGCCGGACATCGCGCAGGGCGTGGACACCGGGGGCGCCGGCGACCAGGGGATGATGTTCGGCTACGCCTCCGACGAGACGCCGGAGCTGATGCCGCTGCCGATCATGCTGGCGCACGCCCTCACGCGCCGCCTCGCCGAGGCCCGCAAGAGCGGCGAGCTGCCGTGCCTGCGCCCCGACGGGAAGTCGCAGGTCACCGTCGAGTACGAGGGGGATCGGCCGGTGCGGGTGCACACCGTCGTGGTGTCGACGCAGCACGCGCCGACGGTGGGCCACGCCGAGCTCGAGAAGCTGGTGCTGCAGCACGTCGTCCGGCCGGTGCTGCGGGAGTGGATCCGCGACCCGGAGCCGAAGTTCTACGTGAATCCCACCGGGCGGTTCGTCGTCGGCGGCCCGCAGGGGGACGCGGGGCTGACCGGACGGAAGATCATCGTGGACACCTACGGCGGGATGGCGCGTCACGGCGGCGGCGCCTTCAGCGGCAAGGACCCCTCGAAGGTGGACCGCTCGGCGTGCTACGCCGCGCGCTGGGTGGCCAAGAACGTCGTGGCGGCGGGGCTGGCCCGGCGCTGCGAGGTGCAGGTGGCGTACGCCATCGGGGTGGTGCAGCCGGTCTCGCTCCTCGTGGACACCTTCGGCACCGGGTCGGTGCCCGAGCCCGTCCTCGAGGCCGCGATCCGCGAACAGTTCGACCTCGCCCCCCGCGGCATCATCGAGGCGCTCGACCTCCGGAACCCGATCTTCAAGGCCACCGCCTCGTACGGCCACTTCGGCCGCAAGGCGGAGCGCCGCGTGGTGGACGGACGCGAGCTCGACTTCTTCACCTGGGAGCGGACCGATCGCGCGGCGGAGCTGCGCGAGACCGCGAACCGTCTGGCGGGCGCCGCGAAGGGCGCCGGCCGCTAGGAGACCGCAGGATGACCGTGGCAGCCAAGAGCCCGGCGGCCGACATCCGGGACCTCGCCCTCGCCGACGAGGGAAAGCGCCGCACCGAGTGGGCGGAGCGCAACATGCCGGTGCTCCGGCTCATCCGGGAGCGCTTCGCGAAGACGCGTCCGCTCGCGGGCCGGCGGCTGTCGGCGTGCCTCCACGTCACCTCGGAGACCGCCAACCTCGCCGTCACGCTCAAGGCCGGCGGCGCCGACGTGGCGCTCTGCGCTTCGAACCCCCTCTCGACGCAGGACGACGTGGCCGCCCACCTGGTGCGCGACCACGGCATCAAGACCTTCGCGATCAAGGGTGAGGACCACGAGACGTACTACGACCACATCCGCGCCTGCCTCGCCCACCGGCCCGACATCACGATGGACGACGGCGCCGACCTCGTGGGCGCGCTCCACATGCTGGCGCTGGGCCGTCTCGACGACCTCGCGCCCCCCGTGCGGCGCTGGGTGGACGGCCTCTCCGCGGCGGACCGCAAGGCGGTGCTCGACGGCGTGGTCGGGTCGACGGAGGAGACCACCACCGGCGTCATCCGCCTCAAGGCGATGGCGAAGGACGGCGTGCTGCGGTTCCCCGTCATCGCGGTGAACAACTCCGAGACGAAGCACCTCTTCGACAACCGCTACGGCACCGGGCAGTCCACGGTGGACGGGATCCTCCGGGCCACCAACATGCTGCTCGCCGGGGCGACCGCGGTGGTGGCCGGCTACGGCTGGTGCGGGCGCGGCGTCGCGATGCGGCTGCGCGGCCACGGCGCCAACGTGATCGTCACCGAGGTCGAGCCGGTGAAGGCGCTCGAGGCGGTGATGGACGGCTACCGCGTGATGCCGATGGCCGAGGCCGCGCCCCTGGGGGACGTCTTCGTCACCCTCACCGGCGACGTGGACGTGATCCGGGTCGAGCACATGCGGCGGATGAAGGACGGGGCCATCGTCGCGAACAGCGGCCACTTCAACGTCGAGATCGACCTCGCGGGCCTCGCCAAGGCCGCCCGCGGCCCGCGCGCGGTGCGCGGCTTCGTGGACGAGTGGGTGCTGGACGGGAAGCGGGTCTTCGTCCTCGGGGAGGGGCGGCTCATCAATCTCGCCGCCGCCGAGGGCCACCCCGCCAGCGTGATGGACATGTCGTTCGCCAATCAGGCGCTGGGGGCGGAGTACCTGGTCGAGCACGGCGCGGAGCTCTCGAGCGACGTGCACAACGTGCCTCAGAAGCTCGATCGCGAGATCGCGGCGCTCAAGCTGCGTGCGATGGGCGTGGGGCTCGACGAGCTCACGCCCGAGCAGCGCCACTACCTCGCCTCGTGGGACCTTGGCACCTGAGGCGGCAGGGGGCCCGCTCGTCGAGGTGCGGGTGGCCCACCTCGGCCTCGACCGTGCCTCCAACGCGCCGGTGGTGGTGCTGCGGGAGCAGGACGGCCGCCGGGTGCTCCCGATCTGGATCGGGCCGGCGGAGGCGAGCGCGATCGCGATGGAGCTGGGCGGCGTCAAGTTCGCCCGCCCCCTCACCCACGACCTCCTCAAGCTGGTGATCCTGGGACTCGGCGGCGAGCTGCGGAAGGTGGTCATCAGCGCCGTCAAGGAGAGCACGTACTTCGCCGAGCTGCACATCCACCGCGACGGGCACGACGTCTTCCAGGTGGATGCGCGTCCCTCCGACAGCATTGCGCTGGCGCTGCGCCTGCGGGCCCCGATCTTCGCGGCGGAGCCGCTCCTCGACCTCGTGTCCCCCGACGCCCTCGAGACGCCCACCGACGAGCCGGGCCTCGACGCCGACTCCCTCAAGACCTACCTCCAAAATCTGGACCCTGAGGACTTTGGCAAGTTCACGCCGTGACGTCCTGATGGCCGCGCTGCTGTGCTGCGCCGTCGCCCCCGCGGCGGCCGCGCAGGCGCGCGGTCCCCTCGTGCTCGCCGGCCGCGCCCTCCGGGTGACCCTCGGCGGCGACAGCGTCCCCCTCGCCGGCACCTTCGTCGTCGGGCACCACATCGGCGCGCAGGGGCAGGGCCCAGTGGATTCCGTCCGCAGCGACGCCGCCGGCCGGTTCCGCCTCGCGGTGGCGCGCCCCGACACCGGCGGGCTGTACGTCGTCTCCGCGCGCTACCGGGACATCGGCTACTTCGGCGAACCCGTGGCGCCGCAGGACCGCGCGCACGCCGGCGCGATGACGCTCGTGGTCTTCGACACCAGCGCCACGGGCCCGGCGCTCACGGTGGCGCTGCGGCACCTCGTGCTGACGTCGCCCGATCCCGACGGCTCGCACCGCGTCCTCGACATCTTCCAGGTCCACAACCCCTCCACCACCACCCGCGTCGCGGCGGACAGCAACGGCTCCACCTGGCGGGTGCGGCTCCCCGCCGGCATCGCGAACTTCGTGCTGGGGGAGAGCGACATCTCCCCGGCCGCGGTGCGCCACGAGGGGGACGAGATGCTGGTCGGCGCGCCCTTCCCGCCGGGCGAGAAGCAGGTGCTCGCGAGCTACACGCTGCCGCGCGGGACCCGCGAGATCCGCATCCCCATCGATCAGGCCACCGCCCGGTTCGACCTCCTCGTGGAGGACAGCTCCTCCTCGGCGAGCGGCCCCGGCGTGAGTGCGGCGCCCCCGCTCCAGCTCGAGGGGCGCACCTTCCGCCGGTTCGCGGCGGAGCGCCTGCGCGGGGGCGAGGTGGTGACGCTCCGGCTCTCCGCCGCCGCCGACGCGGGGCGCCGTTTCACCTGGCTGGTGGTGCTCGCGGCCGGGCTCGGGCTCGGCGCCGCGCTCCTCTACTTCCTCGCGCGCCGCGGCACGCCGGGCGCCGTCGCGGCGCCGTCGGAAGGCGCCGGGCCGGAGGTGCTCGCCGCGCAGATCGCGGCCCTCGACGAGCGGTTCGAGGGGCGCGAGGCCGCGACGCAACCGGAGGATTGGGCGCGCTACGTCGCGCGCCGCGCCGAGCTCAAGGAACGCCTGCGCGCCGCGCTTGCGCGGGATGGCGCGCTCTGACACATTGCGTTTGACAACTGACTGACGCGAGCGGGGACCCCGGAAGCCGGTGTGAATCCGGCGCGGCCCCGCCACTGTAACGGGCTGGGACGACGGTCGTCCCGCCGTCCGCTCACGACGCCACTGGCTGCGGCCGGGAAGGCGAGCGGACGGGCCCGGAGCCAGGAGACCTCTCCGCTCGCGCATCACCCGAAGCCCTCGCGGGAGGGAGTGGTGGCCGTTCTCCGGCTTTCCGCGCGTTCCGTCCTGTCCATCGTCGTCCTCGGCGCCCTGGCGGCCTGCAGCCGTCCGGCGGGCCGCGGCGCCATCGTCCGCGTGGACGATTGGGGCCGCACCGTCGCGCTCGCGGCGCCGGCCCGCCGCATCGTCTCCCTCATCCCCGCGACCACCGAGCTCGTCTTCGCGCTCGGGATCGGCGAGCGGCTGGTGGGGCGCACGCGCTGGTGCGAGTATCCGGCCGCCGCGCGCACCGTCCCCGACGTGGGCGACGGCATCTCTCCCAATGTCGAGGCGGTGGCCGCCCGCCACCCCGACCTCGTGATCCTCTACGCCTCCAGCGCGGATCGCGCCGCCGCGGACCGCTTCGCGGCGCTCGGCATCCCCACCGTCGCCCTGGCCCTCGACCGGACCGCCGACGTGCGCCGCGCCGCCCTCCTCGTCGGCGCGCTGGCGGGGGTCACGCACGCCGCCGACTCGCTCGTCGCCGCCTTCGACTCGCTGCGCGCCGTCGTGATCGCGGAGGGGGACCGCCGCCACGGCCCCCGGCCCAAGGTCTACGTGGACGTGTGGGCGCAGCCGCCGATGACGGTGGGGCGGGGCAGCTACCTCGACGAGATCGTGCGCGCCGCCGGCGGCGACAATCTCTTCGACGACGTCCGCGCCTCCTCTGCGACGGTGAGCCTGGAGTCCATCGTCCGGCGCGACCCGGACGTCATCCTCGTCCTCCAGTCCGACACGACGCGCGTCCCCGATCTCGCCTCCCGCCCCGGCTGGGGCGCAGTGCGCGCGGTGCGCGAAGGTCGGATCCTGGTCGTGGACGGGGCGCTCTACGGACAGCCCTCTCCGCGGATGCCGCTCGCCGCGCGGGACCTGGCGGCGCGGCTCGCACACATCGGGCCGGTGCGATGAAGCCGCTCGGCGGCGCGCGGTTCACGTTCGCCCTCGCGCTCCTCTTCGTCTTCGCCGTGGTCGTGGGGGTGTTCGTGGGGCCGGCGTCCCTCACGCCGCGCGAGGTCTTCGCGGCGCTCACCGGCGGGGGCGGTCCCGGCGCCGCCATCGTCTGGGCGCTCCGGATCCCGCGCGTCGTCCTCGGCCTCCTCGTAGGCGGCGTGCTCGCGGTCTCGGGGGCCTCGCTGCAGGTGCTGGTGCGCAATCCCCTCGCCGATCCCTACCTCCTCGGTCTCTCGGGCGGCGCCGGCCTCGGCGCGGTCCTCGCGATGACCGCGGGCGTCGGGACGCCGTGGCTCGTGCCGGCGGCGGCGTTCGTCGGGGCCGTGGCCACCATGGGCGCCGTCTACGCCCTCGCCTCCGCAGCCGGCGGCGCGCTCGACGGGCGCGTGCTCCTCCTGGCGGGCGTGGTGGTCGGCGCGTTCGCCGGCGCCCTCGTGAGCGGCATCCTCGCGGTCAGCGCGTCGCAGGGCGCGCGTTCGGCGCTCGTCTGGCTGATGGGCGGCCTGGGGGGCGTCGGCTGGCCGGGGGTGCTCGCCCTCGCGGCATACGCCCTCCCCGGCCTCGTCGTTCTCGCGGCGGAGGCCCGGACCCTCAATCTCCTGGCGATGGGGGAGGAGCCCGCGCGGCACCTCGGCGCCGATGTGACGCGCAGCCGCCGACGGGTGTACCTCGCGGCGTCCCTCCTCACCGCCGCCGCCGTCGCCGCGGCGGGGATCATCGGCTTCGTCGGCCTCGTCGTGCCCCACGCGATCCGGATGCTCCGGGGGCACGACCACCGCGTGCTGCTGCCCGCCGCGTTCGTCGCCGGGGGGGCGCTCCTCGTGCTGGCCGACGCCGGCGCCCGCACCGCCTTCGCACCGCTCGAGCTCCCGGTCGGCGTCGTCACCGTCGTGGTCGGGGTGCCGGTCTTCGCCTTCCTCCTCCGCCGATGGACAGCCCGGTCTTCGAGCTGAGCGGCGCCACGGTGCGCTACGGCCGCGGCCTCGCCCCCTCCCTCGACGGCGCGGGGTTCCGCGTCGGCGCCGGGGAGATCGTCGCGCTCGTCGGCCCCAACGGGGCGGGGAAGACCACGGCGCTCCGGGCGCTCCTCGGGCTCGTCCCCCTCGAGGCGGGGCGCGCCGAGGTCCTCGGGCGGCCGGTGCGCTCCTGGCGCCCCCGCGAGCTGGCGCGCGCCGTCGGCGTGGTGGTGCAGCGCGAGGAGCCGGCGTTCCCCGTCACCGTCGAGGAGACCGTGACGATGGGCCGCTACGCGCACGCGGGTCCGTGGCGCGCCCTCGGGGACGCCGACCGCGCCGCGATCCGCCGCGCGCTCGAGCGCGCCGACGTCGCCGGGCTCCGGGAGCGCCTCGTGCAGACCCTCTCCGGCGGGGAATGGCAGCGGGTGCGGGTCGCGCGGGCGCTGGCGCAGGAGCCGCGCGCCCTCGTGCTCGACGAACCCACCGCGAGCCTCGACCTCCGTCACGAGATGGAGCTCTTCGAGCTGGTGGCGGGGCTGGTGCGGGACGAGGGGCTCGCCGCGCTGGTGGTCTCGCACCACCTCAACGTCGCCGCGCGCTTCGCGGGCCGCCTGGTGCTCGTGCACGGCGGGCGCGTCGTCGCGGACGACGTTCCCGAGCGCGTCCTCGAGCCCGAGCGCCTCGCCGCGGTGTTCGGCTGGCCCGTCGCCGTGCAGCGCCTCCCCGACGGCACCGTCCAACTCTACCCGGAGCGGCGTCCCGCGGCTCCCGGAGGCCTTCCGTGATCGCACGCCGCCGCTCCCCGGTCCACGCCGCGCTCCTCGTCGCGGCGCTCCTGGCGAGCGTCCGGCCGGCGGCCGCGCAGCAGCCGCGGGACACCGTCTGCCTCGACACGCTGGTGGTGACCGCGACTCGCCTCCCCCTGCCGCGCGCCGCCGTGGCTTCGGCGGTGACGGTCGTGACGGGGGACGCGCTGCGGGCGCGGGGGATCACCACGCTCCTCGAGGCGCTGCGCGACGTCCCCGGCGCCGCGCTGGTGCAGGGGGGCTCGTTCGGCACGCCCGCGTCCCTCTTCCTCCGCGGTGGCGAGAGCGATTACGTGAAGGTGCTGGTGGACGGCGTCGCCGTGAACGATCCCGGCGGCGCGTTCGATTTCGCGCACCTCACCACCGACGACGTGGAGCGGATCGAGATCGTGCGCGGGCCGGCCAGCGTGCTCTACGGCTCCGACGCCGTCGCGGGCGTGGTGCAGGTCTTCACGCGCCCCGGGCGCGGCGCGGTGCGCTGGCGCCTCGCCGGGGGCGGGGGCACGTACGGCACCACGCAGTTCGGCGCGGAGGCGGCCGGCGGGTCGGCGGGCGCGGGGTTCAGCCTCGCCGCCTCGCACACCGAGAGCGACGGGACGAACGCCTTCAACAGCGGCTACCGGCGGAGCGAGATCGCCGCCCTCCTCCGCGCCTCGGCGGGCAGCCGGACCGACGCCCGCCTCACCGTCCGGATCGACGACCACACGACGCACTTCCCGACCGACCCCGCCGGGAACGTCGTGGACCACAACCAGTTCACCACCGGGCGCCAGGCCACGATCGGCTTCGAGGGGCGGCAGATCCTGTCCCCGCGCCTCGAACTGCGCCTCCAGCTCGGTGCGAACACCGCCGACGCCGGGTACGACAATCGGCCCGACGGGCCGGGGGACACTCTCGGGTTCTACGCCGACGTCAGCACGGGCCGCACCGTGCGGCGGAGCGCCGACGTCCGGATGGTCGCCTACCTCGCGTCGGGCACCACGCTGACCCTGGGGGGCGCGCTCGAACGCCAGACCGACCGCAGCCTCGACAGCTCCGCGAGCCAGTACGGCCCCTTCGCCGATACCCTGATCGCCTCGCGCCGGAACGGCGCCGCCTACGCGCAGCTGGTGGCCGACCCCGGCGGCCGCGTCGCGCTCACCCTGGGCGCGCGGGTGGACCGGAACCAGCGCTTCGGCTCGTTCGGGACCTACCGGGCGGGGGTGTCGTGGCGTGCGGCGCCGGCGCTGCGGGTGCGCGCGTCGGTCGGGAGCGCGCTCAAGGAGCCCAGCTTCTACGAAAACTACGCCACGGGCTTCGTGATCGGGAATCCGGACCTGCGCCCGGAGAAGTCCCGCAGCTGGGAACTCGGCGCCGAGGCGCAGCTCGGTCGCGGCGGGCCCGAGGTCTCGGCCACCTGGTTCACGCAGCGCTTCACGGACCTGATCCAGTACACCGCGAGCCCGCCCGCACCGCAGACGACGAACTACTTCAACATCGCGGCGTCGGAGGCCTCCGGCGTCGAGGTGGAGGCCACGGCGCGGGTGCGCCGCGGCCTCACGGCCCGCGCGCACTACACGTACCTTAGAACCTCGGTGCGCGACGCGGGGTTCGCAATCGACCCCGGCGGCGCGTTCGCCGAGGGACGGCCGCTCCTCCGGCGGCCGGCGCAGGCGGGCGGGGCGTCGCTGGACGGGATGGTCGGCGCTGCGGCCTTCTCCCTCGCCGTCGAGGTGGTGGGCCGGCGGGACGACATGGACTACGCGGGAGCCACGGCCCTCCGCGTCACGCTTCCCGCATACGCCCGCACCGACGCCTCGGCGACGGTGCCGTTGCTGGGGGCGGGGCGGAGCGGAGGGCTCGCCGCCACGATCCGGATCGAGAACCTGATGGATGCGCGGTACCAGGAGGTGCGCGGCTTCCCGGCACGGGGCCGGACGCTCTTCGTGGGCCTGCGCGCGGAAGGGGGTTTCCGGTGACCAACGTGCGAGGCGCGGCGTCGCTCGTCGCCATCCTGGTGTTCCCGGAGGCCCTGGCGGCCCAGGGGCTCGAGAGCGCTCGTCCCGCGGTCGAGGCGCGCATCCGCTCCAGCGGCGCCGCGGCCGTCGGCGTCTACGCGCGCGACCTCGGGCGGCCCGACTCCCTCCTCGTCGGGGCGCTCATTCGGTTCCACGCCGCCTCGACGATGAAGGTGCCGGTCCTCATCCAGGTCTACCGCGACGTGGACGCGGGCCGGCTCCGGCTCGACCAGCCGATCCCCGTCGTCAACACCTTCGCGAGCCTGGTGGACGGCTCCCCGTACCACCTGAACGCGGGGGACGACAGCGACAGCACGCTCTACGGGTACGTGGGGCGCACTGTGACGCTGCGCGAGCTGGTCGAGCGGATGATCACCGTCTCGAGCAACCTCGCCACCAACATCCTCATCGACCGGGTGCAGGCGGTGCGCGTCCAGGTCACCGCCGTGGCGCTCGGCGCCGACTCGATCCAGGTGCGGCGCGGCGTCGAGGACTCCAAGGCGTACCAGGCCGGCCTCAACAACACGACGACCGCCCGCGACCTCGGCGTCCTCTTCGCGGCGATCGCCGAGGGGCGCGCCGCGTCCCCCGCCTCCTGCCGGGAGATGCTCGCCGTCCTGGAGCGCCAGCACTTCAACGAGGGGATCCCCGCCGGCCTGCCCGCGGGGGTGCGCGTGGCGCACAAGACCGGGTGGTTCACCGGCACCCACCACGACGCGGGCCTCGTCACCGTGCCCGACGGGCGGCGGTACGTCGTGGTCGTCCTCACCCGCGGCATCGAGGACACGCTCGCCTCGGCGCGGCTGATCGCCGACGTCGCGCGGCTCGTGCACGGAGCGGTGGCCCCGCGCTGAGCCGATGCCGCTGATCGCGACGCCCGCCATCGTCCTCAAGGTCACGCCGTACAGCGAGACGTCGAAGATCGTGCGGCTCCTCACCCGCGACCACGGGCTGGTGAGCGCGCTCGCGCGGGGCGCGCGCCGCCCGCGGAGCCCGACGGGCGCGGGGCTCGACCTTTTCGCGTCGGGCGTCGCGGCGGTCCGCATGAAGCCGCAGACCGATCTGCAGAACCTCACCGGCTTCGACTGCACCCGGGCCCACGCGAACCTGGCGGGCGACATGGCGCGCTTCGGCGCGGCCGCGGCGCTCACGGAGCTGGCCTTGAAGTGCGCGCCGGCGGAGCCCCACCCGGAGCTCTTCGAGCGCCTCGCCGAGGGGCTCGAC
>Ga0208716_1000818_pt1 | contig 12461 bp, 11 predicted proteins | sample NGESurdeep092012_8_FD_184482 | JGI IMG/M metagenome (GOLD analysis project Ga0208716, IMG submission 184482) | Arctic peat soil microbial communities from Barrow, Alaska - NGEE Surface sample 415-3 deep-092012 (SPAdes) | ecosystem: Environmental > Terrestrial > Soil > Wetlands > Peat ...
CCCTCGTCGCCCTCGCAATGCTCGACCTCGGCGGGATGTGCCCACCCCTTCCCGGCCGCGCAGCCGCCTGAACCCACCCACGGATGGGTCACAAGAGCCGAAAAACTCAGCATCAGCGTCAACGGCGCCCGCGTCGACCTGGGCTACCAGCAGGTTCACCTGCCGGCGGTCCGGATCGACGTGAACAGCCTGACCAACCACGACGACCACCAGGACGTGCGCATCGTCCCCGTTGGTGGCACTCCGGCCATCATCCGGTTCGCGCCCGCACTACCCGTCGTGCCATCCTGACTGCTCGGCCGCCTCATTCCATGCGTTGAACAGGTTATCCGAATCGGGACCGCCAAGCTCCCTCGAGTCGTCCAACAGTCCCGACGTGATAGCCGCAGCGGAATACGCGGCTCCTGCTCATGGCCGCCTTTGGTCGTCCGTGCCCGATCGGTCACACCGGTCACCGATCCCGAACCGGGACGGTGGACCCGGTCATCGAGAGCACGCCGCGACCTTCGCCTACACGCACCTGTGGTCATCGGTCGTGGTGTTCACTGTGGCGTCAATGGTGGGGCCCCGCGTCGTCGCCGTGGTGGAGTTACTACGTAGTCGCCGTGGCGGAGGCCGGCAGCGCTGCGCCCTGGCCGCCGTGCGCAGCCACGGACAGCGGCTGCCACTGGTTCCAGGTCGCGAGTCGGGACTCGTAGTCGGCGGTGGCGATGGCCAGCGGCGCCTCACCGAAGAAGACCCGCAGCGGCGGGTTGTCAGAGTCCACCAAGGTGAGCACGGCGTCCCTGGTCGCAACCGGGTCACCGGGGGTGCCGCGCCGGCTGGGCCGGTTGGCGGCCTGCTCACGGACCTCGTCGTAGGCGGCCAGCGCCGTGGCGTGCTTGGCCGAGCTGCCGCCCCAGTCGGTGGAGTAACCACCGGGCTCGATGAGGGTGACTTTGATGCCGAAGCCGGCAACCTCCTGGGCGAGCGCCTGGCTCAGACCTTCCAGAGCCCATTTCGACGCGTGGTAGATGCCGACGGTGGGGAACGCGGAGATCCCGCCGATGGAGGAGACCTGCAGGATGTGACCGCTGCCCTGGGCGCGCAGGAATGGCAGCGCCGCCTGGGTGACCCACAGCGCCCCGAACAGGTTGGTCTCGATCTGCTCGCGGGACTCCGCCTCGCTGAGCTCCTCGACCGTGCCGAACTGGCCGTAGCCGGCGTTGTTCACCACGACGTCGAGCCGGCCGAAGTGCTCGTGTGCCTGGGCGACGGCTGCGAAGACCGCGCCGCGATCGGTGACGTCCAGGGAGATCGGGAGCACCGCGTCGCCGTGGGCAGCAACGAGGGCGTCCAGGCTGCTGGCGTCGCGGGCGGTGGCGACCACGGAGTCACCACGCTCCAGGGCGGCCAGTGCCCATTCCCGGCCAAAGCCGCGGGACGTGCCGGTGATGAACCAGATCTTCGCGCTCATGTGGTCTCTCCTGATGTGGTGGGGTTCGGGTTCAGCCAAGTGGTGGGGGTTCAGGTTCAGCGCGGGTCAGTCAGCGCTGACCTGGTGGCGGAAGCGGTCACGCTTGGTGTGCAGGTCCCACAGGTGCCCGGCCAGCACGTCGGGGTCCTTCTCGGTGTCCCCGGCGATGATGCGGCCGCCGATGATGAGCTGGGACACCTGGATGCCCTCCTCACCGAGGACCTCGTTGAGCAGGCGCGCGTAGGCAGCCTGCCCGGCGAACGCCACGGACGTGCCAGTGACGTTGCGGCCCGGCGTGACGGCCGACCCACCGTTGACGAACAAGATGGTGCCGCGGTTCTCGCCGAGGGATCGCATGCCCGGCAGCACCTGGTGCACCGCGGCAACGGGCCCGTAGATGGAGAACTCGATGGGTCCGACGAGGTCGGCGGGGGTGGTCTCCAGCACCGGCCGCATGAAGTCCTTCTGCGGCAGCGGGCTGTACTGCAGCACCTCGATCGGGCCGAGGGTCTCGCTCACCTGCTCCAGGGCCTTGGCGATGGACGACGGGTCGCGCACGTCAGCGGTGAAGCCCTTGGCCTGTATGCCGTCGTTGGCCAGTTCCCCGGCCAACGCGTCCAGGTGCCCCTGGTGGCGGGAGATGAGGCCGACGGTGAAGCCCTCCGTGCCGAAACGCCGCGCCACTGCTGCCCCGAGTCCTGCTCCTGCTCCGATGATTGCGATAGAGGTCATGCTGGGTTCAAGGCGCGACGACGCCGAAGTGTTCCACCGGCTCATCCCAGGGCTGCAACACAGGTCGCCAGGGTGCACCGCGCCTCCTGGCAATCGTCGTAAGACGATCCTCTAACGGTGATCATTACTTCTGGCCGAACGTCGTCGAAGCTGTGGTCGGGCACCGCACGGCGTTTGGCCTGGCAGTCCGGGAGGTAGGGTCGCGTTGGGGTTACCACCTTCGGCAGAATGGCCGGGGTTTGGCGAGCCCGGCGCGTTCTGGTTATCGCTTCGTTGCGGGGTCAGTTCTTGGAGCGTCTGGCACAGAGTCTTGCTCGTCCTGGGGTCGTGTGGGCGGCAGTGCGATGGTCGCGAGCAGGCCGAGCAGGATGATGCCGGCGGCGCTGAGGGTGGTGATCCGTGCGGCTGTCACCATCGCGGACTCGGCCGCGGTCTGTGCCGGCTGACCACCTGGCATCCTTGCGAGCTCGGGGATCGCCGCGCCGGCGGAGCCCTTGACGATAGACACGACCTGTTCCCGGGCTGGATCACTAAGTCCGGGCACCGAGCTGAGGTTGTTCGCGGTGACGGCGCCGAGAGTCGAGACGAGGAGCGTGCCGAGCACGGCGATGCCGAGGGCAGCACCCAGCTGGCGAACGGTACTTTGCAACCCAGAGGCCTGCCCGCTCTGGGCCACCGGGACGTCGACCAGGATCACGTTGGTGAGCTGGGCGGTGGCCATGCCCACGCCCGCTCCGTAGAGGAACAGCCAGGCGGCCAGAACCGGGCCGCTTGCGGTAGGGCTGATGCTGAGCCCGAGCCCGGTGATGGCCACGGCCTCAAGGAGGAGTCCCACACGCACCACAGCGCGGCCACCGAAGCGTTGGGTGAGCTGAGCTGTCCCGCCGGAGATCAGGAAGGTCCCGACCGCCAGGGAAAGGATCAGCAGTCCGGTATTCAGGGCCGAGTATCCGAGCGCACCCTGAAGGAACAGCGGAAGGGCAAAAAGCATCCCGAACTCGCCGAGTGCCACGATCAGTGCGGCGATGGCTCCATAACGCAAGCTGCGGATCCGCAGCAGTGACAGGTCGAGCAACACCGGTTTGCCCGCGCGCGCCTTTGCCCGCTCGACGAACACGAAGGCGGTCATCAGGACCAGACCCAGGACCAGGGAGACGGGGATCGGCGAAATCGACCAGGTCCAACGGAAGCTACCGATCGTGAGCGGCGCGGTAGCCATTCCCCAGCCGTAGCGCTGACTCTCGATCAGGGCGAAGACGATGCCACTGAGTCCCGCGATCGACAGCACGGCACCCAGGATGTCCACCCGGCGTTCGGCGTTCGGTTCCCTTGTCTCAGGCACCCAGGCCAAGGTACCGACCAGAACGATCACGACGATCGGGATATTGATTAGGAATGCCCATCGCCAGGTGAAGTCGGTTGTCAGCCATCCACCGACAACGGGCCCGACGGCCGCCATGCCGCCGATGGTCGATCCCCAGATCGCGAACGCGATGCCACGCTCGCGCCCGGTGAACAGGGCGTTGACGGTGGACAGTGTCGCGGGCAGGATCATCGCCCCGCCGACGCCTTGAACCAGGCGTGCCGCGATCAAGGTGGTGCCGGAGGACGAACTGGCCGCCAACACGCTCGCCACGCCAAAGATGAGGATGCCGATGATGAGCAGGCGGCGGCGTCCGAAGATGTCGCCGATCCTGCCCACGGTGATCAGCAGGGAGGCGAAGACCAGGGCATACACCGAGTTGACCCACTCGGCGTCCGAGGCCGTCAGTGAGAGATCGCGGATCAACACGGGCAGCACGACATTGACGACGGTCGCGTCCATGATGATGATCGACACGGCCAGCGCGATGATCGGCATCGCCTTCCAACGCTTGGGATTCGGCGTGGATTCGACGGTCGTACGGGGGAGTGCCTCGGTCACGGTCGGTTCCTGATCTCTCGTCAATGATACTGACACCGTAGTCAGCAATGATACTGACAGTAAAGTCAGTATCATTGGGCATGGTGGTGCGCCGCGTAAACTGCTCGATGGCATGAACCCACAAAAGGAAGGACTGAATGCCGAAGATCTCCGCTCCGACCGTCGCGCAGCACCGGGTGCGCCAGCGTGACGCGCTTCTGCGCGCTGCGACCGAGCTGCTCGTCAACGGGGGAGTGAGCGCTGTGACTCCGGCGGCCGTGGGTGCCGCGGCGGGACTGTCCCGGCCGAGTGTGTACCAGTATTTTTCCTCGGGCGCCGACATCCTCGCGGCCGTCGTCGAGGAGGCGTTTCCGCCTGCGAACGAGTCGCTGCGGCTTGCACTCGACTCGGCCATCGGGCCGGCGGAGAAGCTCGACACCTATGTGCGCGAGACGCTGCGGTTGGCCGCGGAGGGTGCGCACCGCCCGGCTGCGGCGCTGGCTGCCGCCCAGCTGCCGGACGAATGTCTGGGGCGGCTGAGGGAGTTGCACCGCGAGCAGGCCGCCCCCTTCATGGATGCCTTGCAGGCGCTCGGGGTGCAGCAGCTGCCGCTCACGGCCCAGTTGCTGAGCGGCACACTCGAGTCCGCCATGGGCGCGATCGAACACGGCGCTCCCCTGGCCGTGGTCACCGACCTGACAATGGCACTGGTACGCGCCGCGGTCGGGGTGGTTACCACCAAACCCGATTCCCCGGTGGATCCAGGATCAGCTCGAGGGCGTCCAACTGGAACGTCACCCAAAGCGTCCGTAGCCGGTTCCGCTGCTGTCGGGACTCGTTCTCCTGCCGATGAGCGGTAGCCCTCGCATCTGGGATCTGCCGATGAGGTGGGGTGCTCCTGCGAGGAGGTCATCCGCTTGCCGCTCTCGCGCGGCTGATTGCTCAGAGGCCTGGATTGCGTCACGAGCCGTCGCGCAAGTCGCCCAGGCGTTCGCGGGTGAACCGGATGTCGTCGAAGGTGACGGCGCAGCCGTCCCCGGTCGGCGACTGGGCCTCGAAGCCGATCGAGACAGGGCCGGACGGGTCGTCGATCGTGAAGAAGCGGATCATCCGCCACGTCGTCCCGTCGAAGGACGCGTGATACGCGAAGGTGTGGTCGATGCGGGAGACCCGTAGCCACACCAAGCGTCCGTCGACGACGAACGCGTTGGCGTCGTCCGCCACGCCGCGGTTGACCACGGAGACGACCATGGGCTCACGAGCGGGCGAGTACTCGAAGCAGAGCTTGGCCCAGTGTTGCTCGTCGATCCACAGCAGCAGCACCCCCGCGTCGAACGTCGAGGCGAAGTCGACGCACACGCGGGCGCTGAGCTGGAAGTCGCCGTCAGGTGGGACCCCCAGCAACGTCGCGGCGTTGAGCATGGACTGCGCGTTGAGCGCGGAGCCCGCGCCGGGGTCGATGAAGATGTCGCTGTGCGGGTCGGCGGTCACTGTGATCGTGCCGGCCGGCCCGTCCACTGTCCATGCCACGCCAGAGGACGGGGTGAGCGGGAAGGGCACGCCGGGTGCAGCAAAAGTCGTCATCTGATCCCCAAGTCGAAGTGTTGTCGGGTCCCAACCACGAGCTCAGCGTGGTCGTTTCGGTGGCGCGCAAGTTTGGCCGCTGCGCGCGGACGGTGGCCAGCGGCTCCGCGATGGATCGGTCGGTCCCGAGCACCCCGGAGGAGACGGTGGTGGCGAGGACGGAAACGAGGACGACGAGGATCGCGCTGCGCACGCCCACCGGTGGTTGGGCCCGAGTTGCGGGTGGTGATCATGGTGGTCACGGTTGAGAATCCTTTCAGGAGGCGGTGTTGGCCGGTTTCACAGCGCCGCGAGGACGCGCTCTGGACGTGTGCGCGCGTCGCGTTGGGTGTGCGTTCTTGGCCGGTGAGGGATCCGCTTACGGGACGGGTGGACGGTCGACAAAATACGACCGCACATCAGCGTAAGTCGTTTTGTGTCAAGCCTTTGGTTGGTGCCTCGAAATGGCTTTCCGGAAGAGGCCACCGTCGACGTGCGGAGTCTGGGGTTCCGAAGGCCCCAGTCCCAAATCCCGTGGAGCCAGGCTCACTCCCTACGCGCCTCGTCAATCGTGAGCTCTGCCGCCGGGTCGGCATCCAGCCGCTCGTCAGCAATCGGCGCCCCGCTACGGATCGACAGACCGTACTTCCCATCGCTGAGCCGTTGCTCAGCACGGTCCAGCGACGCCAACCGATCGCGCAGGCTCGCTGCAACCGCATCGTCAATCCCCTCAGCGGTCAGAGGCTGCGCCTGGTCGTCTGCGTCACTCTGCTCATTCTCAGCCGAACGGTTCTGCTCGCCCGCTGCCTCGCTATCCGACAGCATCCTCTTGATCTCGGCTCGTTCCGCCCGCAGCCGCCCTCGCGCTGTGTCCGCGTCCACTGAACCTCTCCTGTCTTGGGGTGTGTAGTACGAAGTCTGAGTCCTCATCCGGCAACAGTCGAGCCCCCGACATTACGCCCAGAAATGCGGGCGGGAGGCACCGGTCTGGCGGCGGGTATTTCCCCCGCAGATGCACCCGCCGGGGAGGGAATCGTGCCGGGTGCCTCCGGTTGGATGACCACCACCTTGGCGCCTGGGCAATATGAGCTGGTGTGCAACCCTTCACCACCGGTCTTGGACGCTTCGCCGAGGCTGCCCGCCTCATCGATCTTGGCGTCGCCGGCAATCGGGCGCGTGCCGACAGTTTGAGAGTCCGCAAGCGGCAGGACGACCATTTCGTGATCGATGCTGCCGTCGTTGCGTCGGCGGTGGTCTACGAAGCGGGTCCGACCGGTTTCGGCCTGGTCCGGGCATGTGCGACCGCGGGTGTGACCTTTAGCGGTAAGTGGCACAGTTTCTTCAGCGCTATTTGGCACGGTCGGGCTGGCAGAGCGGGGTTGCAGCAAGAGCCGCGACGGCGGACACGGCCTGATCGGTGAGATGTTTGGGTCTACGTGTCGCCTATGACGAGGGTGCTGCGTGCGGTTTCGATGACGTCGTCAGTGATGACGGTACGAGTCCAAGCTCCTACCCAAGATCAGCCCGATCGCCCTGTGGGGGCTGCTGTTCACCGTGGTCGTCCTGTTCGCATTGCAGGGCAACACCATCACCTCCGAACCGCTGACGGTGGCCCGGATCGCCCTTCCGCTGCTCTGCTACTTCTTCATCATGTGGTTCCTGGGCTTCGCAACGGGGCGTGCCCTTTCCCTCACCTACCCGCGGACGACGACCATGGCCTTCACCGCAGCCAGCAACGACTTCGAGCTCGCCATCGCCGTGGCGATCGGGGTTTTCGGGGTCACCTCCGGGCAGGCGCTGGCCGGTGTGGTCGGACCGCTGATCGAGGTGCCCGTGCTCCTCGCTCTGGTCTACGTCGCCCTGTGGCTGCGTCGCCGTCTGTCCTGGCCGAACAGAACAGGTCACGCCGCCGCTGAACGACCGTGACTCCTCATCATGTGTAAACGCAACAGGTCTGACCGGTTCGCACAGACGCGAATTGCCAGATGATGGACGGAGGGATCGACATGACAGATGACACCAGCTCGCCGCTCATCGTGGTGGGTGTGGACGGGTCGGTGGGAAGCCGGGAAGCCCTGCAATGGGCGGTTGCTCAGGCCGAACTCAGTGGGGCAGCCGTGCAGGCGGTCATGGCCTGGCGGCTGCCGGAGGCCTACGCGGTCGTGTCGCGGGACTACGAGGCCGATGCCCGCCATGAGCTCCAGACTGCTATCGAGGAGACGCTCGGTCCCGACCAGCGCTCCCGCGTGACCAGTCTGGTGACCCCCGGGCGGCCCGGCCATGTCCTCGTGGACGCGTCCCGCCACGCCCGGTTGCTCGTCGTCGGCAGTCATGGTCACGGAGAACTCATCGGAAAATTTGTCGACTCGGTCAGCGCGCACTGCGTGTACCACGCCGAATGCCCGGTAGTGGTCGTCCGACATCCTGCGTCGTAGTCCGCCGGATCCGGTTGCGGAGGCACATGTGGTGGCGCGCGCTCCGGTCTGTCGGTTCTCGTGCCGCGGTTCAACGATCGCTGACACAACGAGTCGAGCCAACCAGCGAAGTCGGGACCAAGGTCCCTGCCCGGGCGGAATGCCGCCAAAATCATTCAGGTTGAACTGATCAGAGCGTTCCGAGTATCTGTCCGTATCATCTCTCCGGAGGTCCGCCGTGCCCAAGCTCGTGTACGACTTCGCGGAAGGCCACAAGGACCTCAAGGACCTGCTCGGAGGCAAAGGGGCGAACCTCGCGGAGATGACGCGGATGGGCCTTCCGGTGCCGCCTGGGTTCATCATCACGACCGAGGCCTGCAAGGTCTACCTCGCCACCGGCTACCAGCCAGCTGAGATGGAAGCCGAAGTCAGCGAGCATCTCGCCGCGCTCGAGAAAGCCATTGGCAAGACGTTGGGCAATTCCGACAATCCACTGCTGGTTTCGGTGCGCTCCGGTGGGAAGTTCTCGATGCCCGGGATGATGGACACCGTCCTCAACATCGGGCTCAACGACAAGTCAGTCGCGGGCTTCGCGAAGCAGACCAGCAACGAGCGGTTGGCCTTCGACTCCTACCGCCGGCTGATCCAGATGTTCGGCAAGACCGTTCTGGGTGTCGACGGCACGCTGTTCGATGGTGCCTTGCACGCAGCCAAGGAAGCCAAGGGCACCCACGACGACCTCGATCTGGATGCCGTTGACCTGCAAGTGCTGGTGGATGCTTACAAGGAGATCGTGCGCGAGCACACGGGCCGGGAGTTCCCGCAGGAGCCACGAGAGCAGATGGACCTTGCTGTGCGGGCCGTCTTCAACTCCTGGAACGCCGATCGCGCCATTCTCTATCGCCGCCAGGAGCGGATCCCCTCCGACCTGGGCACCGCGGTCAGCATCTGCTCGATGGTCTTCGGCAACGTGTCCTCGGACTCGGGCACCGGGGTGGCGTTCACGCGCGACCCGGCAACCGGAGCCCAGGGGGTCTACGGCGACTACTTGCAGAACGCACAAGGTGAGGACGTCGTCGCCGGGATCCGCAACACGCTGCCGTTGGCCGACCTCGAGGGCCTGGACAAGAAGCCGTACGACGAGCTGATGTCGATCATGAACCAGCTCGAGGAGCACTACCGCGACCTGTGCGACATCGAGTTCACGATCGAGCGCGGCAGGCTGTGGATGCTGCAGACCCGGGTCGGCAAGCGCACAGCGCAGGCGGCCTTCCGCATCGCGACCCAGCTCATCGACGAGGGCCTGATCGACGAGGGCGAAGCCCTGCAGCGCGTGAGCGGCGCCCAGCTGGCACAGCTGATGTTCCCCCGATTCGAGCACAACGCAATCCGCGAGCTCCTGGCCAAGGGCGTGAACGCCTCCCCGGGTGCGGCAATCGGCAAGGTCGTCTTCGACTCCGATACCGCTGTGGCGTGGGCTCGCTCTGGTGAGAAGGTCATCCTCGTCCGGCGGGAGACCACCCCCGGCGACCTCAACGGCATGATCGCCGCGGAAGGCATCCTGACCAGTCGTGGCGGCAAGACCTCACATGCCGCCGTCGTGGCCCGCGGCATGGGCAAGACCGCTGTGTGTGGCGCTGATGCGCTATCCGTCGACACCAAGGGCCGGCACTTCACGACCACGGACGGGCAGGTCTTTGAAGAGGGCACGGTCATCTCTATCGACGGCACGTCCGGCGAGGTGTTCCTCGGCGAGGTGCCGGTCGTCGTATCGCCGGTGGTCCGCTACTTCGAGGGCACACTGGATCCCAACGCGGCCGACGCCGACGAGATCGTCAAGGCCGTACATCGGGTCATGCGCATTGCCGACCACTCCAGTCGGATGGCCGTTCGCGCCAACGCCGACACCCCGGAGGATGCGGACCGCGCCCGTCGCTTCGGCGCCCAGGGCATCGGCCTGTGCCGGACGGAGCACATGTTCCTGGGCGACCGGCGTTCGATGGTCGAGGCGCTGATCCTGGCCGATAACGATGAGGGTCGGGATAAGGCCCTGGCCGAGCTGCTGCCGCTTCAGCGCGACGACTTCGTCGGGATCTTCGAGGCCATGGACGGGCTTCCGGTGACCATTCGCCTGCTCGACCCGCCACTGCACGAGTTCCTCCCGGACATCACGGATCTGTCGGTGAAAGTGGCCCTGGCTGGTGCTCGCGGCGAGCCAGATGAGGGGGATCTGCGACTGCTCAAGGCCGTGCGCAGGCTGCACGAACAGAACCCGATGCTCGGACTTCGCGGGGTACGTCTCGGCCTGGTGATTCCCGGGTTGTTCGCCATGCAGGCGCGGGCGGTGCTCGAGGCTGCGGTGTTGCGGGTCCAGGCCGGCGGTGAGCCGCGAGCCGAGATTATGGTGCCGCTGGTCGGAGCTGTCCAGGAGCTGGAGAACATCGCGGAGATGATCAAGGTAGTCGCCCAGGATGTTCGTGCCGCCTCGGGAGTGAACATTGATCACCTGGTCGGGACCATGATCGAGTTGCCGCGGGCGGCCCTGACAGCGGGCGCGATCGCTGAGGTTGCGGAGTTCTTCTCCTTCGGCACCAACGACCTGACCCAGACCACGTGGGGCTTCTCACGCGACGACGTCGAGGCGGCGTTCTTCGCGCAATACCTCGAAAAGGGTATCTTCGGCGTCTCACCGTTCGAGTCGCTGGACCGTGAAGGTGTCGGGCGCTTGGTGAAGATCGCCGTCGAAGAAGGCCGCAAGGCCCGGCCCGGACTCAAGATCGGCGTCTGCGGTGAGCACGGTGGTGACCCCGACTCGGTGCACTTCTTCCACGAGGTGGGACTGGACTATGTGTCGTGCTCGCCGTTCCGGGTGCCGGTGGCTCGGCTCGAAGCCGGTCGCGCCAATGGTTCCGGCGGCAGCGACTCCCGCTGACGCCAGATCGAAAACCTGGGCGCTTGCGAAAACACGATCGACAATTGATTGTCTTGTCACGCCACAACCACTGCGCCGCGCCATCGGCGTATCGGCATGTCCGGTCGTATTTTGTCGACCATCCACCGTCCCGATAGCAGAAGGCTGACTGACGATCAAAACCCTTCGACGCGGACGCCAACGAACAGGTCCTCGCTGTGCCGGTCGGGGATCGGCGTCTGGCACGGTCTGGTTAGGGTGAGACGCGATGATGACTCCCACACCAGAGATTTCGGAACACTTCTCGCCTATGTCGCCCGACCAGATTGTGCTGGAATCTTCTGTACTAAATGCGGAGGCGTTGTGGCGGGCCTTCGCGGTCGCTCGTGGTCACCGGATCATCGACGAACCGGCCTGGCTGGCGGTGGACTCAGGGGAGGACATCGGCGGAACCCGAGTGATCCTGCGCGGCCCAGTGACAGGTGTACTGCAGCGCGCCGCGCTGAGCCACCTGGTCGAAGGCTCGAGCCGGCCGGTTGTCGTCGAAGACCCCTTCGCGACCATCGACCTGCGTGCTCAAGGTCTCGCCCCCCGCGCCCTGTCGGTCATGGGGGCCGGACCTTTCACGAGAGAGGCGATACCGCCAGAGGTCGTGCCGTCGGCGGAACGACCGGGCATCACGGTGCGACGCGTGGCAGGCGACGAAGGACTGCTGTTGGACGCGGACAGGATTGTGGTGGAAGGATTCCCGCTGACCTCGTACCAGCCCTATCGGCCGGGCCGCTTACTGCCGGCCGGATTACTGGGGATGCCGCACATCTCGGTCTTCGTCGCCGATCACCTGGGAAAGCCTGGCGGGACGTGTATGACGGTGAAGGACGCGCACGGCGTGGGTGGCGTGTACTGGGTCGCCGTGTTGCCCGAGCATCGGCGCGTGGGCATCGGGCGGGCGCTGATGCTGGCGGCAATGCGGGAGCTGGCAGGGCTGCCGATGGTTCTGTGCGCCACATCGCAGGGGGCGCCTCTCTACCGGAAGCTGGGGTTCGAGACCGCACTGGAGTCGACATATTGGCAGGCCAGCAAACCGACCTGATAGCTCACCAGCGGGTGCCTCGGACCCGTAGGAAAAATCCACGCGGTGTCGCTGGAACCACCCTCGCACCTCTCTCCCAGCCACCGGACGTTTCTCATTGGCTGCGTTGGGTGTGCGTTCTTGTCCGGCCATCGTCCTTCGGTGATCGCCAGCGGATGGCGACTCGGTTCAGACCGTGTCATTCAGCATGTGGCTTCGGGACAGTCGTTGGGCCGAAGGCGCGGTCATCGGACGTCTTCTTGGTTCGACTGGCGACCCCTGTCGGACGTCAGAAAGTCGACCAGGCCGTTCATGTAGGTCTGCTGGTCGTCGTACATCGCCATGTGGCTGCCCGTCGGGCAATGGAGGTATGTGCCACGTGGGAAGGCGTTTGCCATCTCTTCCATGTG
>Ga0208716_1000822_pt1 | contig 12436 bp, 7 predicted proteins | sample NGESurdeep092012_8_FD_184482 | JGI IMG/M metagenome (GOLD analysis project Ga0208716, IMG submission 184482) | Arctic peat soil microbial communities from Barrow, Alaska - NGEE Surface sample 415-3 deep-092012 (SPAdes) | ecosystem: Environmental > Terrestrial > Soil > Wetlands > Peat ...
CATGACGGGGCTGTGGACCATAACGCGCGGGTCGAGCTTGCGGACCGCGTCCGGGATCGAGGTGAGCAGCATCTTCGGGTCGAGGAAGCCCGCCTGGACCCGCGAGGGGGCCCTGTCGTTATCAGGCGTGGCAGCTGACATGGCGGGAGGTCCTTCGGGGTCGGGTGAGGTGTGGGGTTCGGGGCCGCTGATGGTTGTCGACATCACAAGCCTTCCGCCAGTGGCCCGAGCGCAAGGGCGGGGAAATACGTCAGCCCGGCCACGATGATGATCACGCCGGCGAGCAGCATCACGAACAAGGCGGTGTGCGTGGGCAGGGTGCCGGCTGTGGCCGGGACCGATCTCTGACGTGCCAGCGACCCGGCCAGCCCGAGGGCGAGCACGATGGGGATCAACCGGCCCCCGAGCATGACAAGGCCGAGCGCAACGTTGTAGAAGCCGGTGTTCACCGACAGGCCGGCGAACGCGGACCCGTTGTTGTTGGCCGCGGACATGAACGCGTAGAGCACCTCGGACAGGCCGTGCGGTCCCGGGTTGAGGATGGACGCCCTGGCCGCGGACAGTCCCATCGCGAGCCCGGTCCCGGCCAGCACGAGCACCGGCGTCGTCAGGATGTACAAAGAGACGAGCTTGATCTCACGGCCGGTGATCTTCTTGTGCAGGTACTCCGGGGTGCGCCCGACCATGAGGCCGGCGATGAACACCGCGACGATCGCGACCACGAGGATCCCATAGATTCCGGAGCCGGTGCCGCCGGGCGCGACCTCACCCAATCCCATGTTGAAGATCAGCAGGCCGCCGCCCAGTGCGGTGAACGAGGAGTGGAACGCGTCGACCGCACCGGTCGAGGTGCCGGTGGTCGATGTCGCGAACAGCGAGGACGCGGCAACACCGAACCGGGTCTCCTTGCCTTCCATGGCCGCTCCGGCCAGCTTGAGTGCGGTCCCGGGGTGAGCAGCCTCCAGTGACCACACACCGGCCAGGATCAAACCCCACAGGGAGGCCATCGTGGCCAGGATGGCGTAGCCCTGCCGCTTGTCCTTGACCATCAGCCCGAAGGTGCGGGTCAGGGCGACCGGGATGAGCAGTATGAGGAAGATCTCAAAGAGGTTCGAGAAGGGGTTGGGGTTCTCGAAGGGGTGCGCCGAGTTGGCGTTGTAGAAGCCGCCGCCGTTGGTGCCGAGCTCCTTGATGGCCTCCTGGGAGGCGACTGGCCCGCCGGTGATGCTCTGGTGGATGCCGGCCAAGGTGGTGGCACCGGTTCCGGAAGAGAAGTTCTGCACCGCACCGGCCGCGATCAGGGCGATCGCTCCGACGACCGCCAGCGGCAGCAGGATACGCAGGCAACCCCGGATCAGGTCCACCCAGAAGTTGCCGATCCGGTCGGTGCGGGAACGGATGAAGCCGCGGATCAGCGCCACCGCCACAGCCATGCCCACCGCGGCCGAGGCGAAGTTCTGCACGGCGAGCCCGGCCATCTGTGCCAGGTGGCCCATCGTCGACTCACCCGAGTAGGACTGCCAGTTGGTGTTGGTCAGGAACGACGCGGCGGTGTTGAATGCCTGGTCGGGTGCGACGCCGGGGAAACCCAGGCTCAGCGGCAGGTGCGACTGGAACCGCAGCAGGCCATACAGGAACAGCAGGCTTACCGCGGAGAACGCGAGCAGGGAGCGGGCGTAGACCGGCCAGCGCTGGTCGGCCTGCGGATCCACGCCCATCACCTTGTAGCAGACCCGCTCGATGCGGGTGTCATGCTCGCTGGTGTAGACCCGCGCCATGTAGGCGCCCAGCGGCCGGTAGCAGGCGGCGAGCGCAGCAATCAGCAGAGCGACCTGCAGCAGGCCGGCAGTGGTGTCAGACATCTCAGAAACGCTCCGGGAAGAGAAGAGCCGCCACGAGGTAGCCGAGAAGAAGAACGGACACGATAAGCCCCGCGGCATTCTCGATGCTCACAGTCGCTCGACCCCCTTGAGGATGAGTGAGGCGAGCGCAAAGAACGCTCCGGTGAGGATCACGAACACGAGATCGGACATTGCATGCACTCCAGTCATCAGGTGGCTTAAACGGCGACCACGATGGAATTCTGGGGTGTTGAGGGATGCCGCGTCGACAAATTGACGGCTTATTGACGGGAATCGTGCGAAACCATGACGCCTGCGTCCGCTAGGTGGGCGGGCGACCTTGCGCACGTTGCCGATCAGGGGTGGTCAAGTGCCTCGTATGTCGCCAGGCTGGGTCCGCGGGTGGCCTGCAGATCGCGGGCGCCCGCCTCGGCAGCGCGCATGACGCGCAGGATGTTGCCGCCGGCCAGCTTGGTCAGGTCCTGGTAGGACCAGCCGCGGTCGGCCAGGGCGACGAACAGGCGCGGATAGCCGCTGACGTCCTCCAGACCGATCGGCAGATCCTCGGTGCCGTCGAAGTCGCCGCCGATACCGACGTGGTTGACGCCGGCGACCTCACGCACGTGCTCGATGTGAGCCACGACCTGGTCGATCGTCGCGGTGGGCTTGGCATGCTTCTTGCGGTACGTGGCGGCGAACAGGTCGAACGCGATGTGGTCGGTGGGCTTGACGCCGGCCTGGAGCGCCGCCAGCGAGGCCTCCTTGTGCCATTGGCCTGCAGCCGGGGAGACGAAATGGGGCACGAACGTCACCATGCACACGCCGTCCTTCTCGCCCAGGGTCGTGAGCACATCGTCAGGGACGTTGCGGGTCATGTCGCAGATGACGCGGGCGGACGAGTGCGAGAAGATCACGGGCACCTCACTGACCCGCAGAGCGTCCCGCATGGTGTCGGCAGAGACGTGCGAGAGGTCGACGAGCATGCCGATGCGGTTCATCTCGCGCACCACCTCGACGCCAAAGGCCGAGAGCCCGCCGCACACCGGCTTGTCGGTGGCCGAGTCGGCCCACGGGACGTTGTCGTTGTGGGTCAGCGTCAGATAGCGGACACCGAGCACGTGCAGCATCCGCAGCGCGGCCAGGGAACAGCCGATCGAGTGCCCGCCCTCGGCTCCCATGAGTGAGGCGATGCGCCCCGACGCGAAGACAGCCTCGAGCTCGTCCGCGGTGCGCGCGAAACCCAGCTGGTCGCCATACCGGGAGACCATCTGGTGGACCGCGTCGATCTGTTCCAGGGTCTGGATGACCGCCGCGCCATCGGGCAGTGTGGAAGGCACCCAGACCGACCAGAACTGCGCGCCGACGCCGCCGGCACGCAGACGCGGGAGGTCGGTTTGCGTGCTGCCCTGACGGCGTGCGAGGTCCAGCCGGTCGAAGTCGTATCCCGTCTGTTCGCGCGCCTCCCAGGCGAGGTCATTGTGCCCGTCGATCAGCGGGTGCCTTCGCAGCAGTTCGGTCACGCGGGCGAGGGTGTCAGGGGCAATGGTGTCTGGGGCGAGGTCGGGCATGCGGTCATTCAACAGCAGTCCACCTACGATGGGGGTATGACGCCCCAGACCTCGAGCGCTACCGGCGGCCCCCGGAGCGTGGCGTTGGTCACATTGGGATGCGCTCGCAACGAGGTCGACTCCGAGGAGCTCGCTGGTCGTCTGGCGGCCGAGGGCTGGTTGTTGGTCGATGACGCCGCCCAGGCTGATGTCGCCGTGATCAACACCTGCGGCTTCGTTCAGCAGGCCAAGAAGGACTCCATCGACGCGCTCCTCGAGGCCTCCGAGCTCAAGGGCTCGGGACGTACCCAGAAAGTCGTGGCGGTGGGCTGTCTGGCCGAGCGGTATGGCGAGGAGCTCGCCGCTGAGCTGCCAGAGGCTGACGCCGTGCTCGGCTTCGACTCCTACGCCGACATGTCGAGCCACCTCACCTCGATTCTGAACGGCAACAAGCACATCTCGCACGTGCCGTCGGACCGTCGGCGCCTGCTGCCCCTGTCGCCGGCCTCGCGGCAGGCCTCCGCAGGGTCCGTGGCCCTGCCCGGCCACGGTGGGTCGCTCTCGATGCCGGCGGAGGTGCTTGTCAGCACAGCTCCGGCCATCGAGACGATCGAGGGACCGGCTCCGGCCAGCGGTCCACGCGTTATCCGCGCACGCCTGGATGGTCGGCCGTGGGCACCGTTGAAGATCGCCAGCGGTTGTGACCGGCGCTGTGCCTTCTGCGCCATCCCGATGTTCCGCGGGTCTTTCGTGTCGAGGCGGCCCGCCGACATCCTGGCCGAAGCCCGGTGGCTCGGCGAGCACGACGTCAGGGAGATCTTCCTGGTCAGCGAGAACTCCACGTCATACGGCAAGGACCTCGGGGATCTGAGCCTGCTGGAGACGATGCTGCCCGAGATCGCCAAGGTTGATGGCATCGAGCGGGTCCGGGTGTCCTACCTTCAGCCGGCCGAGATCCGGATGGACCTGCTCGACGTCATGGCCTCGACGCCGGGTGTCGTGCCGTACTTCGACATCTCCTTCCAGCACGCCTCGGAGAGCCTGCTGCGCAAGATGCGCCGGTTCGGCTCGCCTCAGGCGTTCCTAGACCTGATCGACCAGGTCCGTGCCCGCGCCCCGCTCGCCGGCATCCGGTCCAACGTCATCGTCGGGTTCCCCGGAGAGACGCAGCAGGACCTCGACGAGCTCGAGGCCTTCCTGATCGCCGCGCGTCTGGACGTGGTCGGCGTGTTCGGCTACTCCGACGAGGACGGCACCGAGGCCCAGACCCATGAGGACAAGTTCGACAGGCATGTCATCTCCGATCGTGTCGCGCACTTCACGACGCTGGTGGAGGAGCTCAACATCCAGCGCGCCGAGGAGCGCATCGGCGAGCGGGTCGAAGTCCTGGTCGACGGGATCGACGAAGACACCGACGAGCTGACCGGACGGGCAGCCCATCAGGGGCCCGACGTCGATGGCGCCACGATCCTTCGGCTGCGCCCGCGCACCCAGGCCCCGGCTGTCGGCCAGATCATCGCCGCGGTGGTACTCGACACCGACGGTATCGACCTCATCGCGGAACCCGAGTGATCCCCGCCGCGGATGACACCCACGTTCGGCCTCCGCAGGCGAGCGTCTGGAACATCGCCAACGCGCTCACCATCTTGCGCATCGCCCTGGTACCCGTCTTCGGGTGGTTCCTGCTGCATGACGACGGCCAGCAGACGAGCTACCGCCTGCTTGCCGCCGCTGTGTTCGTGGTCGCAACGGCGACCGACCGGATGGACGGCGACATCGCGAGGTCAAGGGGCCTGGTCACTGACTTCGGCAAGGTGAGCGACCCGATCGCCGACAAGGCCCTGATGGGTATGGCGCTCGTCGGGCTCTCGATCATCGATCTGCTCCCGTGGTGGGTCACCGTCGTGGTCCTGGTCCGGGAGATCGGCATCACCGCATTGCGGTTCATGGTCATCCGGCACGGCGTGATGCCGGCCAGTCGCGGTGGCAAGCTCAAGACCGCGCTGCAGGCGGTCGCGATCCTGCTCTACGTCTTGCCGTTGAGCGATCCCTGGCACACCGTGGCCGTGGTGGTGATGACGTTGGCAGTCATCGTGACAGTGGCAACCGGCGTCGACTACGTGCTGCGGGCGCACACGCTGCGCAATACCAGCCCCCGTGCACAGGCAAAACGTGACCGTCGCGCGGCGGCGGCACTCGAGGCGGCGGCACTCGAGGCGGCAGCTCGTGAGGCGGCAGCTCGTGAGGCGGCAGCTCGTGAGGCGGCAGCACGTGAGGCGGCAGCACGGCATACCGCGAAGCCCGAGGTCTGAGGGTGGCGCCCGGCGCGGCTGCCGATCTGGTGGCGCGTCTGACCGCCGCGGGTCAGACGGTGGCGGTTGCCGAGTCGCTGACCGGGGGCCTGGTCGCTGCGGCGCTGACCGATATTCCCGGTGCGTCGGTTGTCGTGCGCGGGGGTGTCCTCGCCTACGCGACAGACCTCAAGGCTCAGGTGCTTGGGGTCGATGAGACGTTGCTGGCTCGGGTGGGAGCCGTGGACGCCGACGTGGCCGAGCAGATGGCAAACGGGGTGCGGTCTCTGATGGGTGCGACCTATGGCCTGGCCACCACGGGTGTGGCGGGGCCGGATCAGGCTGACGGCAAACCTGTGGGCACGGTTTTCGTCGCAGTCGTCGGGCCAGGCTCCTCAAGGGTCAAGGCACTGAAACTGCCCGGGGATCGCGGGAGTGTCCGGGCGCAAAGCGTGCTGGCGGTCCTGGCGCTGCTTGCCGAGGATCTTGGCGCCAGAGCCGGGGAAGATCCTCTCGCTGCGCACAGTTGACTCAATCTATGGGACCCATCCGCCAATCCGGCAGGCGAACCGCATGGCATGGGGGGTACCGTTGTTGGTAAGGACTGTTGCTCGAACTGCTATTTGGGGAGGCGTCATGATTGTGCTTCGTCGTGAAGTCGGTGACGTTCTCCGTGGCCACCGACAGGCGCAGGGGCGTACCTTGCGTGAGATCTCGGCGTCTGCTGCCGTTTCGCTCGGTTATCTGAGTGAAGTCGAGCGCGGTGAGAAGGAAGCCTCCTCGGAGCTGCTCGCGTCCATCTGTGCGGCTCTGCACCTGCCGATGTCCCAGATGCTCAGTGACGTTTCGGACCGGGCCGCCGAGTCTGAGGCCATCAGCGCGTTGGCGACCCTGCCGATCTCTCAACGCGCCGACACCCTGGTCCGCGCCTCCGCCGCCTGATCCCCTTCCGCAAACCTGGGGACTGTGTTCCTCTCTCGACCACAAACCTATGGACTGTGCTCTCTGTTTGACCGCGAACCTGGGGCCTGTGTGCTGTCTGGCACTGGCCCGCTGTCATAGGACCCTGGTTGACCAACCGAAGCTAACCTGATGTTTGGTGAGTCGTGTCAGAGGAGGTGACGTGGCGAGCATTGTGCCCGGGATTGACCCTGACGTTCCGCCCAGTGGGCCCGGTTGTGCGGAATGCGAGGCCAGTGGTGACTGGCAGCTGCACCTGCACGCATGACGCGGTCGTCAACGTCTCAGGCGTAGGCCCCGGGGCGTTGCGTGGAAGCCGGCCCCGGCGAGGGCGGTTGCCAGAGGATGATCCGGACGCAGGACCGAGGCGCCATCCGCCTTCTCGACGGTCAGCTTGCCCAACGCCCCCTCGCGTACAGCCAGAGCCAGCGCATCGGCGGCGGACTGCAGCAGCCCCGGGTCGTCTGTCCAGGACAACAGGGTCCTGCCACCGCGCTCCACGTACAGGGTGAGTGCGCCATCGACCAGCACCACCAGTGCACCAGCTTTGCGACCAGGTTTGTGTCCATGGGCGGCCGGTGGACCCGGCCGTGGACTGGACTGTGGACCGGACACCGCTTTGGCCGCAGGTTTGGAGCCCCCGGGATCGTCGCTCAGATCAGTGACCCGGGCGGGCCAGCTGAGAGCTGCGCCATAGGGATTGGCCGGGTCCGAGGCCGCGAGAACCAGTGCTGACGGCGCGTTGTCCTGGCGTTCCGCATCTGGGGATTCGAGCTCGTCTGGCAGCGGCCGGCTCTGAGCGCGAAGACGGTCAACAGCGCCGGTGGTCGCGAACTGTGCTGCCCCCAGACTCTCGACAAAGTAGCCACGCCGCACCCGCCCGGACTCCTCAGCGGCAGCCAGCACCCGGTAGACGCCGGCGAAACCGCCCGCAACCCCTTCTGCGACAACGGAGCCACGGGTGACGATGCCGTAGCGATCCAGTAGTACCTCGGCCGTGGCGTAGGAGCGAACGGTGGCGTCAGGGTCGATGCTCGGCAGCAGCGACCATCGGCCGGCCGCAGTGGAAGGTCCGGTGCGCGGCGACGACGAGGTCCTCCCGGTGGAAAGCCGGCGACCGGACAGCGCGCCGAGGCTGCCGGATCTGCCGGAGTACCGGGCCGAGCGCGGGGCAGTGCGCCGTGGCTTGTGTGCTGTCCGTCCGCCCATGAGCAGTGCCCGCAAGGGGGCCAGTGTGTCGTTGGTGATGTACCCAGCCCAGATCAGGTCCCACAGAATGCGCGTCAGCCGCTCGTCGTCGTTGATGGCGACGGTGTCGTCGTTGATGGCGACCGTGTGGTCGTTGACGGCGACCGCGTCCGCGAGGGTGCGGAAGAAGAACGCGCCCCCACCGCCCAGGGCGTCCAGCACCTCGCGATGGCGCTCGGAGAGGTCGAGGTCCTGCGACGGTGCTGCCAGGGTCAGGTGTGCGGTTTCGGCGAGGTGCAGCGACACCCATCCGTCGTCGCCGGGCAGCGCTCCGTGCCCGCGCCAGATCACCTCGCCGCTGGTCGTCAGCTCGTCCAGCAAAGCCGGGCCGTATGCCGCCACCCTGCTGGGGAGCACCAGCGTCTCCAGTGCGCTTGCCGGCAGCACCGCTCCGGCCAGCTGCTCGACCGCCCGAAGGACGCCTTCGGTGCCACGCAGACCTGCGCCAACTCCTTGCCAGGAGGGCAAGAACCGGGCCAGATCGACGGCCGGAACGGGCTCGACCTCGGCGCGAAGTGCTGCCAGGGAGCGACGCCGAAGAGTGCGCAGAACCTCCGCGTCGCAGAAGTCGTTGCCGTGGACCCCGCCCCCGGACTCGATCGGTCGCAGCTCGCCCTCCACGACCCGGCCGCCGGCCACGAGCCGGCGGAGAACGTCGGCCACCACGGCCATACCGAGGCCGAACCAGTCGGCGACATCTCGAGCGGTGAAGGGGCCATGTGTCCGGGCGTACCGCGCGATCAGATCGCCCAGCGGGTCGGGAACCGACTCGAGGAAGACCTGGGGGACACCAACCGGCAGCGCGACACCCAGGGCGTCACGCAGCCGCCCTGAGTCCTCGATGGCGGCCCAGCGCTCCTCGCCCCCGACTCTCACCCGGATCAGCCGCCGGTCGCTCTCGAGGTCGACCAGCCAGGCGGAGACGTCCTTGGCAGTGGATCCCTCGACACATCGCTCAAGGATGGCCTGATGTGGTTCAGCGCCCAGCACCCTCACCAGATCTGCGACGTCTTCCATGCCCCGGCAACGCCGTCCTTGCGCAAGACGTTGCAGCTCGGACTCCGTCTGCGCCAAGGCTGCAGGGTCGAGCAGGTCTCGCAGCGCGGCGCCCTCGCCACGTCCGAGCAGCTCGGCCAGCAAGGTGGGGTCCAGCGACAAGGCCGCAGCACGCCGCTCGGCCAGAGGAGAGTCACCCTCGTACAGGAACTGCGCGACATAGCCAAACATCAGGCTGCGGGCGAACGGTGATGGCATCGGGGTCTCGACCTCGACGAGACGCACCTTGCGAGAATCGATCTCGCGCATCAGGGCGCTCAGACCCGGCACGTCGAAGACGTCCTGCACGCACTCGCGCACCGTCTCCAGGATGATCGGGAAGGACGCGTACTGGCTTGCCACGCTCAGCAGCTGAGCCGACCGCTGGCGTTGCTGCCACAGGGCCTGCCGGCGGTCGGGTCGGCGGCGCGGCAGCAACAGAGCCCGCGCAGCACACTCGCGGAAACGCGCTGCGAACAGTGCCGTTCCGCCGATCTCGGTGGTGACGAGATCGTGGACGTCATCCGCGTCGAGCGCGATCAGGGACATCAGCTCATTCCCGAGGCCGGCCGATCCCATGCCGGTTGACCGCGTGCCGATCGACATCGTGTCGGCCGAGGGAGGGTCTGCCTCGAACTCGATGTCGGGCAGCCGGAACACGATGCCGTCATCACCATGCATGGCCTGCACGTCCATGCCGAAGCGCTCACGCATCCTGGCCGCGACACACAACGCCCACGGAGCGTGGACCTGCGCTCCGAAGGGGGAGTGCACGGCCACCCGCCAGTCGCCGAGCTCATCGCGAAACCGCTCGACCACGATGGTGCGGTCGTCAGGGACGTGCCTGGTGGCCTCACGCTGTTCGTCCAGGTAGGTGAGCAGGTTGTCCGCGGCCCAGGCATCCAGACCGGTGGCGGTCACCCTGGCCCGCGCCTTCTCTGGGCCCAGTCGGCCAAGCTCGCGAACGAACTCGCCCACGGCCCGGCCCAGCTCGGCAGGCCGGCCCAGTGAGTCGCCCTTCCAGAACGGCAGCTTGCCGGGCTGGCCGGGCGCCGGGGTGACCAGCACCTTGTCGTGGGTGATGTCCTCGATCCGCCACGACGAGGTGCCCAGGGTGAACACATCGCCGACCCGCGACTCGTAGACCATCTCTTCGTCGAGCTCACCCACCCGCCGCCCGGTGCCCTCGCCGGAGGCGAGGAATACGGCATACAGACCGCGGTCTGGGATCGTGCCCCCGCTGGTGACTGCGAGCCGCTGCGCTCCTGGCCGCCCGCTGAGCGTGCCCGTCACCCGGTCCCAGACCAGGCGCGGTCGCAGCTCGGCGAACTCGTCGCTCGGGTAACGCCCGGACAGCATGTCCAGCACTGACTCCAGGATGGATCGGGGGAGGCTGGCGAACGGAGTCGCCTTGCGTACCAGCGCCTCCAGATCATCAACCGCCCAGTCGTCCATCGAGCACATGGCGACGATCTGCTGGGCCAGGACGTCGACCGGGTTCGCCGGGACATGCAGCGACTCGATGGCTCCCTGACGCATCCTGTCGACCACCACGGCGGTCTGCACGAGGTCTCCGCGGAACTTGGGGAAGACCACTCCGCGAGACACCGCGCCCACCTGGTGACCCGCGCGCCCGACCCGTTGCAGCCCGCTGGCCACGCTCGGAGGCGACTCCACCTGGATGACCAGGTCGATCGCGCCCATGTCGATGCCTAGCTCGAGGGAGCTGGTGGCGACGACCGCGGGCAGGCGGCCGGCCTTGAGGTCCTCCTCGATCAGGGCGCGCTGCTCCTTGCTGACCGAGCCGTGGTGAGCGCGGGCAAGCGTTCCCGGAGCGCCCCTGGATGTGCCTGCCTGTGCCATCATCTGCGCGGGCGTCCGGAAGTTGTTCGTGTTCCGGTTGCTCACCTCTTTGTTTACCGTGTTGTCTGCGGTGTCCACGCTGACCGTGGCGTCCGGATGCCCAGCAGCGCCAGGAGGTCCAGCGGGGGGCCCGGTAAGGGACGCGAGCTGGAGGCGCTCTTCCCAGATCTCGTTGAGCCTGGCGGTCAGACGCTCGGCCTGACGGCGAGAGTTGGCGAACACCAACGTTGAGCGATGTTGGGCGATCAGGTCGACGATGCGTTCCTCGACATGCGGCCAGATCGAGGCCCGACGCTCGGGACCGTTCGCGGCACTGTTGCCGTCCGCGACCGCCTCGCCCAGTGCGGACATGTCCGGGATGGGGACGACCACCTGGAGGTCCCACCGTTTTGTCGACGAGGGCTGGACGACGGTGACCGGCCGACCACCCGAAAGGAAGCGTGAGACCTCCTCGACCGGCCGCACGGTGGCGGACAGGCCCACCCGCTGAGCGGGCTTGTCCAGCAGGGCATCCAGGCGTTCGAGGCTCAGAGTGAGGTGCGCGCCACGCTTGGTGCCGGCCACGGCGTGGATCTCGTCCAGGATGACGGTCTCGACACCGGCGAGAGCCTCACGCGCCTTGGAGGTCAAGATCAGGAACAGGGACTCGGGGGTGGTGATGAGGACGTCGGCGGGGCGGCGGGCGAACAGCCTGCGGTCAGCCGCCGACGTGTCGCCGGATCGGACCGCGACGCTCACCTCGGGCCTCGGGAGGCCGAGCCGGGCGGCGGCGTGACCGATGCCGACCAGGGGTGAGCGCAGGTTGCGTTCGACATCCACGGCCAGAGCCTTCATCGGCGAGACGTAGAGGACGCGGCATCTGCGCAGTGGTTCGGCAGGCGGGGGAGTCGTGGCCAGGCGGTCCAGCGCCCACAGGAACGCAGACAGCGTCTTGCCGGAGCCAGTCGGGGCCACCACGAGGGTGTGGGCGCCGGAGCTGATGGCATCCCAGGCGCCAACCTGCGCGGTCGTGGGCTCGGCGAAGCTCCCGCTGAACCAGTCTCGGGTCGCGGGCGAGAAGCGTTCGAGGACGTCGCCCTTCTTCATGACCAACCAGCCTGCCACGTTCCACCGACAACGCCACGAGCCAGATGTCAACGGTCCTCTTGGGAAGGCTCAAGGTGAGTTGCGCGACCCACTGCTGTTCATATCCTGGGGTCTGGAAAACGGGTGTGCCTCGCAACACTTTCCGCGTAATGTGCCGAGAGTAGTCCTGACTCTGGGGGTGGATTCTGATGGCTCTGGCGCACAAGCTGGTTGGCAATGCGATGCAGATGGCGGTGTGCCAGCTGGGGGAGGGCCAGAGCGTCTATTGCGAGGCAGGCAAGTTCTTGTGGAAGACGGTCAACGTCTCGGTGGAGACGCGGCTGACCAAGCCCCAGGGCAACCAGCAGGGCGCGCCGGCGAGCGCCGGCGGCCTGTTCCAGAAGGCACTTGACATCAGCAAGCGAGTTCTCGCCGGTGAGAGCCTGGCCTTCCAGTACTACCGGGCCAACGGTGGTAGCGGGCTGGTCACCTTCGCGGGCGTCCTGCCGGGGGAGATGCGCGCCCTAGAGCTGGACGGTACGACGGGCTGGTATGCCGAGAAGGACGCGTTCGTGGCAGCCGAGTC
>Ga0208716_1000823_pt1 | contig 12422 bp, 9 predicted proteins | sample NGESurdeep092012_8_FD_184482 | JGI IMG/M metagenome (GOLD analysis project Ga0208716, IMG submission 184482) | Arctic peat soil microbial communities from Barrow, Alaska - NGEE Surface sample 415-3 deep-092012 (SPAdes) | ecosystem: Environmental > Terrestrial > Soil > Wetlands > Peat ...
CAAGGCCGGCATCGTGCCGTTGCACGTCTGGCTGCCGGACGCCCACCCGGTGGCGCCGAGCAACGTCTCGGCGCTCATGTCGGGCATTGTGATCAAGTGCGGGATCTACGGCATGGCCCGCGTATTCTTCGACTTTTTCGGGCCGGCGCCGCTGTGGGGCGGCACCGTGGTTCTCGCCGTGGGCGTGGTCACCGCGCTGGTGGGCGTTCTGTATGCGCTGCAGGAGCACGATCTCAAGCGCCTGCTGGCCTACCACAGCATCGAAAACATCGGCATCATCGTCATGGGTTTCGGCGCCGCGCTCATGTTCCGTACTCTGGGGCATCCCAATCTGGCGGCCATCGCCATCGTCGGCGCTTTGTACCACACCTTGAACCACGCCATTTTCAAGGGCCTGCTGTTTCTCGCCGCCGGCTCCGTCGTGCAGTCCGTCCGCACACGGAACATGGAAGAGATGGGCGGACTGATCCGCCGCATGCCCGGCACCGCTTTCTTTTTCCTGATCGGCGCCATCGCCATCTCCGGACTGCCGCCGCTGAACGGATTCGTCAGCGAGTGGCTCACCTATCAGGCGCTGCTCGCGGGCTTCGGAACCACGCAGAGCCTCACCCGCCTGATGTTCCCGATTGCGGGGGCGCTCCTCGCCTTGACCGCCGCCCTGGCCGCGGCCTGTTTTGTGAAGGCCTTCGGAATCCCGTTTCTGGCCTTGCCGCGCAGCGAGGCCGCGGCCAACGCGCGGGAAGCCGCGCCCGCCATGCAGTACGCCATGGCGCTGCTGGCTACGGTCTGCGTCGTTTTGGGCCTGGGCGCCACCTGGATTCTTCCGGTGTTCGACCAGATCACGCAACACACAGTGGGCGTGGCGATCAGTCCTTCGTTAGTCGCCCACGGCATTGCCTTGCAGGCGGGCACCGCGCAGAGCGGCACCGTCTCTCCCGCCGGGATCGCGCTGGTGTTCCTCGCGCTCACCGGCACCGTGGCATTTTTGGTCCGCCGGCGCCTCCGCCACGCGCGCGTGGCCACCGGCCCGGCCTGGGATTGCGGCCTTCCCGGGCTTACCTCCGATAACGAATACACCGCCACCGCCTTCTCGAAGCCCTTGCGATTGATCTTCAGCGCCTTCTACCGGCCGAACCGCGAAATCCGCCCGGAATACGATGTCTCGCCCTACTATCCCAGCGCCATTCGCTTTGAAAGCGGCATCGAGCCCACCTTTGAAAAGCACTTCTACGGCCCGCTGAGAACCTGGATCTTCGCGCGCGCCCGGAAGATGCGCGCCATTCAGGCCGGCAGCATCCACGCCTATCTGGCGTATATCTTCGTCACGCTGATCCTTCTTCTGCTATTCGGGGTGCGCCAATGATCCCGGTATTCCTCACCGCCGTGGTGCAGTTGCTGCTCTTGTTGACGGTGGCTCCGCTGGTCGGCGGCCTGATCAAAACGCTCAAGGCGCGGCTGCAAGTTCGCCGCGGCCCCGGCATTCTACAGCCCTATCGGGATCTCCACAAACTGTTCCGCAAAGGCATGGTCCTGCCCGAGACGGCCTCCTGGATCTTCTCCGCCACGCCCTACGTGGTGTTCAGCGCTACCGCCATCGCGGGCCTGATGATCCCCATGATTTCCGCCAAGGCGCCGCTCGGCCTGTTCGGCGGCGTGTTGGCGGTGGTGTACCTGCTCGGGCTGGGCCGCTTCTTTCTGGCGCTCGCCGGATTGGATACCGGCAGTTCATTCGGCGGCCTCGGCAGCAGCCGCGAAATGACCATCGCGGCGCTCGCCGAACCCGCCATGATGCTGGCCGTCTTCACCGTGGCCATCGGCGCCAATTCCACCAGCCTCTCCGAAATCGCCAGGGTGGCGACCTCCACAACCTGGCATTTCCTCGCGCCCGCCCAGATGTTGGCGTTTGCCGCTCTCTTTATAGTTTTGATCGCCGAGACCGGTCGGATTCCCGTCGACAACCCCGCCACCCATCTGGAGTTGACCATGATCCACGAGGCCATGATTCTGGAGTACTCCGGTCCCTACCTGGGCCTCATCGAATGGGGCGCGTCCATCAAACAACTCTTGCTGATGACCCTGCTGATCAACGCCTTTCTGCCCTTCGGCCTGCAATCGAAATGGTCGCTGGGCGGCCTCGCGATCAGCCTGGTGTACCTGCTGTTGAAACTGCTGGTGCTGGCCGTCTCCATCGTTCTGGTGGAGACCGCCAACGCCAAGATGCGCTTCTTCCGCGTTCCCGACCTGCTCGCCATGGCATTCACCCTGGCGGCGCTCGGCCTGGTGTCCACGTTCCTCTTCTGAGACCCGATGCACACTCTACAAGATCCCGAATTCGGCAACAAAATGGTGACCCTGATGGCGGCGCTCGTGCTGGTGCTGCAGATCGCCATGGTGGCGCAGCGATGGATCGTCACCAACATCCGGCTCTTCGCCGCCCAGTCCTTTTTGTTGGCCGCCATCGCCAACACCATCGCGTACTATAATCACGCACCGCACATATACGTTGCCGCGGTGCTCACCTTGCTGGCCAAGGGCATCCTGGTCCCCATCGTGCTGGAGCGCCTGGTGGCCCGGATTGAGATTCGTCAGGAGATCGAGCCAATCGTCAACATACCGCTCTCCATCGTGATCTCGGGCGGCCTGACGCTGGTGGGTTACGTGCTCGCCGAACCGTTCTATCGTCCCGAAGAAGCCCCGGGCGCCGCCACCCTGGGCCACAACGCGCTGGCCGTGGCGATTTCTCTTTTCCTCATCGGTTTCTTCATGATGATCAACCGGCGCAAGGCGCTAACTCAGGTCCTGGCCTTGTTGTGCCTGGAAAACGGTCTCTTCCTGGCCGCTATTTCCCTGACTTACGGCATGCCCCTGATCGTCGAATTGGGCGTCCTGTTCGATGTCCTGGTGGCGGTCATGGTCCTCGGAATTCTGGTCTATCGCATTCGCGAGACCTTCGAGTCCATGGACGTCAGCCGCATGCGGAGACTGCGCGGATGATTCTCGCTCTCCTCCTGGCGGTTCCGCTGTCTGCATGCGCCGCGTGCGCCGTGTCGGCCGTGTCGGCCGTGTCGCGCCGGCGCTCCGTACTGGAAGCCGTCAACGTCACCGCCTTCGCCATCACGTTCCTGTTGGCTCTCGCAGTAGCGTCGCAGGTGCTGCGCTCCGGCGCCATCTCCCTGTGGAACGGTTTCCTTTACGCCGATGCGCTGAGCGCGTTGGTCATCCTGCTGAACGCGGCGGTGGCCCTGGTGTGCTCGGTTTATGCCGTCGGCTACCTCCGCGAAGACCAACGCCTGGGTGCCCTCGATGGCGAGGTGGGGAGCCACGGTGCGGAAGCCAAACTCCGCATGTATTACAGCCTGACGCCGCTGCTCGTGTTTTCCATGCTGCTGGTGACACTGGCGAATAACCTCGGCGTCATGTGGGCGGCCATTGAACTCACCACCCTCGCCTCCGTCTTCCTGGTCACTTTCTACGGCAAGGTGACGTCGTTGGAGGCCGCATGGAAATACGCCATGATCGGCGGCGTCGGCCTCTCCATGGCGCTCTTCGGCACCCTTCTCACTTACTATGCGGGCCACAAGTTTCCCGGTTCCGAAGGCGTGGCCGGGTTGAATTGGTCCATCCTGGTGGGACAGGCGGCACAACTGGACAAGCCCAGCATGCGGATGGCATTCATTCTGGTGCTGCTCGGCTACGGCACCAAAGCCGGCCTGGCGCCCATGCACACCTGGAAACCGGATGCCTACAGCGAAGCGCCCGTGCCCTCGGCCGCCATCCTGTCAGTCGCCGTGTTGAACTGCGCCATCTACGGATTGGTCCGGTTCTACGTGCTCACCAGCCGCTGCCTGGGCGCGCAGTATCCCGGAAGCCTGCTGCTCCTGCTCGGTCTTTTTTCCATGGGGATCGCGGTGCCGTTCGTTCTAGTACAAAGGAATTTCCGGCGCATGCTGGCATATTCCACCATCGATCAGGCCGGCATGATGGTTACCGCTCTCGGCATCGGCGGCAAGCTCGCCGCGTTTGCGCTGATGTTGCACATGACGTTTCACACCGTGGCCAAGTCGCTGCTCTTCCTTTCCGCCGGCAATATCTATCAATGCTTCAAAACCGACCTTTTCCTGAAGCTCAAGGGCGGCGTGCTCAAAGTGCTTCCGATCACGGGCGCCGCCTTCTGCCTCGGCACCATGGCGATTGTCGGGTTGCCGCCCTTCAGCTTGTTTCAGAGTGAATTCCTCATGATCCGTGCGGCTTTCGGAACCGCACACTTCCTGGTAGGAGCGCTCTTCATCCTGTTCGGACTCGGTGTCTTCACCGGCGTCACGCTGCATGTCAGCGGAATGCTTCTGGGCACGTCGGAGGAACCCCGCGCCGCCTGGCACCCGTGGCGCGATACGCCGATCGCGATTCTGGCCGTCATTCTGATCGTAATCGGCTTCTGGCTGCCCGCCGACCTCTTGGAACTAATTCGCCGCGCCGCGGAGGTGGTAAGCCCGTAGCGTAGCCTTTCAGGCTGCCATGCCCCCATTCCTGGGGGCATTCTTCGCGGCAGCGGTATTTCGGTATTGAATATGGTTCTCTTCGACGAATTGCGTGAAAAATATCCGGATCTGGTGAACCCCGCGCAGACGCCGCCGCAGGTGGCCCACAACCAGGTCGCCATCGCTCTCCGCGGGCCGGACGTGCGGCCCCTCGCCGAGCACTTGATCTCCGCCTATTCATCCCGATTGGTGGCGGTGTTCGCCGAAGATCGCGTCGCCCCCGAGGGCGTCTATTATAACTACTACGTATTCGAACAACCCGCCGAACCATGTTACGTGATCTTGCAGGCGCCCATTGCCGCGGACCAGCCGCGATTCCCTTCCCTCGCCGCCGGCTTGCCCGCCGTCAACTGGCAGGAACGCGAGATCCAGGACTGGTTCGGCCTCGAAGCCACCGGCCATCCCAATCCCCGGCGCGTCGCGCTCCACGATAACTGGCCCGACGTGCATCCCCTGCGCAAGAGTTTTCCGTTGCGCCAGGTCTTGCCGCCCTTCGAAGGCGAGCGCCACGTCTATCGCCCCACCCTCGGAGAGGGAGTCTTCCAGATTCCCGTCGGCCCCGTGCATGCCGGAATTATCGAGCCCGGCCACTTCAATTTCGCGGTGGCGGGCGAGCCGATTCTATACCTGCAACTGCGCATGTTCTATACCCACAAAGGTACCGAGAAGCTGTTCGAAGACATGCCCATCCATCGCGCCGTCTTCCTGGCGGAAAGCATCTCGGGCGATTCCGCCTTCTCGCACGGAACCGCCTTCTGCCAGGCCATTGAGAACGCGGCCGAAACCCAAGTTCCCCCGCGCGCCCAAGTCATGCGGACCATCCTGCTGGAACTGGAGCGCGTCTCCAATCACATCGGCGATATCGGGGGGATCGCGACCGACGTCGGCTTTATGGTGGCCAACGCGCACGCCAGCCGGCTGCGGGAAATGGTGGTGCGCCTGAATGAAGGCTTGACCGGGAGCCGCTGGCTCCGCGGCATGGTGTGCGTCGGTGGCGTCCGCCGCAGGTGGAGTGCCGCGCAACGCGGTCTGTTGCGCGATACCGTAAATCAGGTGGAGCGGGAATTCGACTCTCTCGTCGCCCTGGTGCAGTCTTCCGATTCCACCCGCGACCGCCTGGAACATACCGGCATTCTGCGTCCCGAAACCGCCAAGGTCCTGGGTATCATCGGCGTCGCCGGCCGCGCTTCCGGCGTCGATCTCGACGTCCGCCGCGACCACCCGTACGCCGCCTACGACCGCTACCCCTTCCACGTCCCGGTGTATCAGGCGGGAGACGTCTGGCACCGCCTGTTGGTGCGGGTCGATGAGGTGAAGGAGTCCTTCACCATCCTGCGCGCCGCCGCCAATGATCTACAGGAAGGTGCCCTGCCGCCCGGCCCCCACTGTGCTCCGGCGCAACCCGTGCCGCCCGGCCGTTGTGCGCTCAGCGCCGTCGAAGGCTGGCGCGGCGAGATCCTGCATTGGGTGCGAACCGCAGACGGCAATCGCCTGGAGCGCTGTAAGATCAAGGACCCATCGGTGAACAATTGGGCCGCCATCGTGGAGGCGGTGCAGGGCAACATCATCGCCGACTTTCCGGTGATCAACAAGAGTTTCAACCTATCCTATTCGGGCACGGACCGCTGAACCATGTTCAAGATACTCCAACAGGCCATCACCACCGGCATCGCCACCGTCGCCTACCCGTATGTGCCCGCGGTCGTCTCCGCGCAGTTCCGCGGCCGGCCGGAATTCGATTTCGCATCCTGGCGCGACGCCCGCCCCGCCGCCGAGGTCTGTCCCACCGGGGCCATCGTGGTGGGGCAGGCGGACCCCGAGGGTACCCCGCCTGCCAACCGCCGCGTCACCGTCGATTACGGCCTCTGCGTCTTCTGCGGCCAGTGCGCCGACGCAACACCCGATGGCGCGGTGCGCGTCACCACGGAGTTCGAACTCGCCACGCACATTCGCGCCAGCCTGATCCACGCGGCGGACTACAGCCTGAATTCCGATGGGACTCACCATCACTTGATTGCCGAGTATGAGGCGGAGGTCACGGCGGAAGAGGCGGGCGGCAAAGTCAGCGAAGCAATCCACCAGACGCTGGGGCGTTCGCTCGCCATCCGCCAGGTGGACGCCGGTTCGTGCAACGGATGCGAAATGGAAATCGTGGCGCTCAACAATCCGATCCACGATATCGAGCGTTTCGGCATTCACTTTGTGGCCTCTCCGCGGCATGCCGACATGCTGCTGGTCACCGGGCCGGTCACGCGCAACATGGAACTGGCGTTAACCAAGACCTATGCCGCCACCCCGGACCCCAAGGTGGTCGTGGCCGTGGGGGCATGCGGCATCAGCGGCGGCATTTTCGGTACGAATTACGCCTCCCGTGGTGGCGTCGATGCCACCATCCCGGTGGATGTCTACATCCCCGGCTGCCCGCCGCGCCCGGAAGCCCTGCTCTACGGCATCCTGCTCGCCGTCGGCAGGCTGGCGGAAAAGGTGCGGTAGGACAGACGATCGCCTTTCGGCGTCTGTCAACCGGGCGGTCTGCCCGCCGCTCCCCGGTACTGGCAGCAGCTTGGTAGGTCGCGAGGCTGTTTTTTGCCGTATGATGGAAAGGGATAGTATGGACGATTCAAACGCACCCGCGACCAAAGGCGACGTCCAGCAGCTTCGCACCGAGATGAACCACCAGTACAACGACTTGGTGGAGCGCATCTCAGACAGCGAAACGAAGCTCTTGCAAGCCTTCTACACCTACGCGGAATCGAACCAGAAGCGCGTGGCAGCCATCGAGATGGAAAGCGCCGGACTCAAGAGTCGGCTTTCGACCATCGAAGAACGCCTCACCGGCGTTGAAAAGCGGCTCAACATGGCGCCCCAGCAGTAAGCTAGCTCCGCCCCAGCAGGCTCACCTGGGCGTGCAAGTTCGCCACGCCCGCGGTGTAGCGCGAGTCGCTGACACTGAAGGCGACGGCGTCCTCCAGCCAATCGTGCCAGACGCCATCGGGATCGTGCGACGCCACGGTGAGCGTGTACTCCCCCGGGCAGAGTTCGCACCAGAAGGCAAATGCCAGTTCCAGCGTATTGCCCGCGTTGCAGGGACCGAGCTTGAGTTGTTCCAACTCTGTATTGGTGCCGTAAACATTGAGCCCGATGCGGGTGCGGATCATGACGCCTACCACCGGGTCGGCCACCGCCTCGCGGAAGCGCACGGCCACCCGCACCACGGCGCGCTCGCCGCTGCGCCAGACCATGGTGGGCTTGCCATTCTCGCCGATGGTCTCGACGCGCAGGATCTCGGCGCGTCCGTCGCCGCGGCGGACCGTCGGGGCGAGCGGCGGGGTGATGCTTTCGCCCCAGGCGCGCAGCCGGGCGGCCACGTGCTTGCGATACTTTGCCAGCATTTCCTCGGGATCGCCGCGGCCGGCCAGTTTGCCCTGGTGCAGCCACCAGACTTCGTCGGCGAGCCGGCGAATGAGTTCCTCTTCGTGCGACACCACCAGCGTGGTGGCTCCGGCGCGGCGGATGCGGTCGAGCGCTACGGCGGCGCGCTCACGAACGACCAGGTCGTGGTGGCCGAAGGTGCGGTCGATCAGCAGGACCGGCGCGGGCGCGAGATTCAGCGCATCGTCCGGGCCCAGCCAGCGGACGTCGCCAGAGGCTTGGATGGAGCCCGACGTGGGAGTTTCCAGTCCGGCGGCGAGCCGTAACAGGCGGCTTTTGCCGGAGCCGTTCTCGCCGATGATGCCGACCACGGTTCCGTCCGGCGCGACCACGTCCAAATTCTCCAGCGGCGCGCTGGTGACGTTGCGAAATGCAAGAGACATAAACGTTAGAATAACAACTGCCACGATGGAAGATCCTAAAGTATTAGAGCGCATGCGCGCCGACTGGAATGAGCGCGCCGGCGAAGACGCTTACTATTACGTCGCTTTCGGCCGCCGGGAGCAGGACGACGAGGAGTTTTTCTCCACCGCCAGCGACATTGTGAAGGGCCTGGAATGGGACCTGAAACGCGTGCGCGGCAAGGATGCGGCGCTCGAAATCGGCTGCGGCCCGGGACGCCTGATGCGGCCGCTGAGCCGCAACTTCGGCGAGATCCACGGGGTGGACGTCTCCGACGAAATGATCCGCCTGGCCGAGGAACGGCTGCGCGACACGCCCAACGCGCACCCGCGTCACAGCTCGGGTTCGGACCTGGCCATGTTCCCCGATGAAAAGTTCGACTTCGTCTATTCCTACGCGGTCTTCCAGCACATCCCCAGCCGCGAAGTGGTTTTCAACTACCTGCGCGAGGCCAGGCGCGTGCTGAAGACCGGCGGCATCCTGCGCTGCCAATTGAACGGGCTGCCGCCGCACGCCAAACAGTACGACACCTGGAGCGGCGTGCGCATCACGGAGGATGAGATCACCCAGTTTGCGCGCGACGAGGACATGCAGTTGCTGGTGGTGGAGCAGATCTGGACGCAGTATATGTGGATCACCTGCCGCAAGCGTCCGGCGGGCTGGACCGCGTCCTTGCCCGGACGGCGGGTGCCGCGCGCGGCGGTCATCCGCAGAGTCAGCAACGCGCTGACCGGAGAAGCCGTGGCGCCGGTGCGCGGGCCGCTGGCGGCGCTCTCTCTGTGGGTGGAAGGGCTGCCGGATGAAGCCGACCTGAACCACATGACCGTCACCGCCGACACTCTAGCGTGCCGCCTGATCTACATCGGCGAGCCGGAAAAAGACGGTATCGCGCAGGTCAATGTCGCGCTGCCCGAAGGCTTGCGTACCGGCATGGTGCCGGTGGAAATGGTGTGGCTGGGCCAGCCGGTGGCGGAGCCGGCGTGGGTGCGGATCATGCCCGCCGGCCCCTCCGTGCCGCGCGTCACCACCATTGCCGACGGCATCAACATTCTTTCCGGAACGCGCATCGTCACGGGCTCGGTGAAGGTCACCATGCACGAAGTGTCCGACGCGACGCAGTTCCACGCCACCATCGAAGGGCAGGCTGTGCTCGAAATCGAGAGCTTTTGCGCGGACCCGATCTCGCAGCGCCACGAATTCAATTTCCGGTTGCCGGCGGGGATCGTCCCAGGGCCGCACGAAGTGCTGGTCAGCCTGGGCAAGCGGACGTTCGCACCGCTAGAGATCGAGGTGGCGTAGTTGAGGTGGGTTCTGGCGGCCGGTCTGGTGGCGATCGCCGCCATGTTTCTGCTGGCGGCCAGTTGGACAAACCTGCCCGGCGGCCGGAGCGTGCAACTGGCGCCGGGCACGGTCGAAGTCCACGCCGAGATGGTGCTGGAGGATGGCGCGGAAGTGCGCGGCGCGGCCTCGGGTTCGGTGCTGCGCGCGGCGGCGGATTTCCACGGCCGCGCGCTGATCGTGGTGCGCGGCAATCATGTGCTCTTGCGCGATTTCGCCGTGGACGGCAATCGCGAAAAGCTGGAAACGCGCATGGGACTGCCGGGTTACGACGTGCCGTTCGCGCGCTTCACCCCAGGCAACGGCGTGCTGGCGGAGGGCGTTGGGCATCTCACCATCCGGAATGTGCGCTTCCGGGAAATCGCGGGGTTTGCCGTGCTGGTGAGCCGCTCGCGGCACATCGCGATCGATGGCGTACGGGTGGCCGATAGCGGCTCGCGCAACCCGGCGGGCCGCAACAATACCACGGGCGGCATCCTGCTGGAAGAGGGCACCAGCGATTTCCGGGTCACGCGCTGCGAGTTGCGCAACATTCGGGGCAACGGCATCTGGACGCACTCGCTCTACACCTCGCCGCGCAACGCCCGCGGCGTCTTCGCCGAGAATCGCTTCGCGCAGCTCGGCCGCGATGCGATCCAGGTAGGCCACGCGACCCAGGTGCGGGTGGAAGGCAATACCGGAACCCGCATCGGCTTTCCCGAGGAAGCGGTGGACGTGGAGGGGCGCGCCATCCCGGTGGGCGTGGATACGGCGGGCAATGTGGACCGCTCGATTTACGCGCGCAACCAGTTTTCCGGGATCAACGGCAAATGCATCGACCTGGATGGGTTTCACGATGGCGAGGTGAGCCGCAATGTCTGCCTGGACGTCGCCGGGTACGGCATCGTCATGAACAATACCAATCCCGACATGGAGTCGCGCAACGTGCGGATCGAAGAGAATCTGCTGGACGGCGTGAAATACGGCGGCATCTTCGTGATCGGCGAGAGAAACGTGATCCTGCGCAATCGGCTGCTGAATCTGAATACCGCGCACTGCGGCTGCGATTATACGGCGGGCGAGCCGGATCTGTTCTCTAGCGGGATCTATTTAGGCAGGGGCGCGGAACGCCCCGCGCCGGCGCGCGGCAACCGGATCGAGGAGAACGAAATCACGGGATATCAAATGGACCGCCGCTGCATCGGTATCGCCCCAGGCGTTCACTCGGATTGGAACATTTTGCGAGGGAACCGGTGTCAGTAAGAGTCCATTCAACGCAGAGACGCAGAGAACGCAGAGGAAGCGCAGAGAAGCATCAATGCAAACAGGATCGAGGAAGGAACTCGTCCCACGGAACGAGTGAATCCAGCTTATTCCGTCGAATTCGTTTTTGTTTTCTCTGCGCTTATCTCTGCGTTCTCTGCGTCTCTGCGTTGAAAAGCCATCGCCGTGTATAACTACTTCTGCGCTCTCAGGGTCTCGATCGCTTTCTCGATTTGGCGATCGTGGCCGCCCAGGAAATCGGCGGGCGTGTTGTCCACGAGCACGTCGGGAGGCACGCCGTAGTTTTCCATGTTTTCGCCCGAGGCGGTGAACACGCCGGCGCCGGGGGTGCGGATCGCCGAACCATCCAGCAGCGTGAACGAACCGGTACCGATCACCTGCCCCGAGGTCGGCACGCCGACCAGTTTGCCCAGCCCGAGCGCGCGGAAGCCATCCGGAAACATCTCGGCGTCGCTGGCGGAGCGCTCGTTTTGCAGCACCACCATGGGGCCGAAGAACGTGGAACCCGGGCGCTTCACGTCCAGCGAATCGCGCCCGCGCGTCACCTGGTAGGCTTTGCGCTGGTTGAGGATCTGCAGCAACTCCTGATCGATGCCGCCGCCTCCGTTGAAGCGCTGGTCGATGATCAGCGCCTTCTTGTCCTGGTTCTCCAGCAGGTCGCGCTGGAACTTGGCGAGCGAGGGCGCGTCCATCGCCTTGATGTGCAGATAGCCGATTTCGCCGTTGGTCAGTTTGGAGACCATCTGCTTGCGGTCTTCCACCCAGCGCTCGTATTGCAGGTTGCTCATGGCGGCGCCGGTGAGCGGTTCCAGATCGATGGTCCAGGCGCCATCGGTGGCGGGTTTGGAATTCACCAGGAACTCGAACTTGCGGCCCGGCAGAATATTGAAGAGCTTCCAGTAGTTCTCGCTGGTCTTCAGTTCCTTCCCGTTGACCGACAGGATGAAGTTGCCGGGGGCGATCTTGACGTAATCGTGATCCGCCGGACCCTTGCGGTAGATGTAGCCGACCTTGTAGAAACCGCTGGCATCGGGCTCCAGGTCGAAGCCGGGGTAGCGCGTGGCGATGCGTTCCTCGGGGGCGCCCTGGGTGGGCAGGCGGCTGCCGCCGGTGATGCCGGTGTGCGAGGCGTTCATATCGCCGATCATTTCCATGATCAGGTTGTGCAGTTCCTCGCTATCGGCGACGTGCGGCAGCATGGCCTCGTACTTGTCCTTGGCCGCGGCCCAATTCACGCCGTGCATTTTGGGATCGTAGAAACGGTTCTTCATGACGCGCCAGGCTTCTTCGAAAACCTGGCGGTGTTCGGCGGGGATATCGATCTCCATCTTCACGGAGAAGGGGATGCGCCGCGGGGCCGCGCCGGTGGATGCCGTGTCGGTGGAAGGGGCCGCGGTGGCGGTTGTACCGCCGCGACCGCCGCGACCGCCGCGGCCGGCAGTGGCAGCC
>Ga0208716_1000824_pt1 | contig 12412 bp, 12 predicted proteins | sample NGESurdeep092012_8_FD_184482 | JGI IMG/M metagenome (GOLD analysis project Ga0208716, IMG submission 184482) | Arctic peat soil microbial communities from Barrow, Alaska - NGEE Surface sample 415-3 deep-092012 (SPAdes) | ecosystem: Environmental > Terrestrial > Soil > Wetlands > Peat ...
AGGTTGGGCGCTCAATTTGCCCTGATTAGCTGGCCATCTTGCGGCAAGCCTCGGCGCAACGACGGCACGCCTCGGCGCAGCGCTTACAGTGATCCATGTCATGCGCGCCGCATTGTTTCGCACACCAGTCGCAAATGTCCGCGCACAGCTTGCAAATCTGCTTGGCGAACGGACTGTTGCGGGCGATCGCATCGACGCACAACCGGCAGATCGCGGCGCACTCGATGCAGCAGGCCGGGCAACTATTTTTGCTTTCCTTGCCGACCATGTGCGCGAAACAGTTGCCGCACTCGGTCGCGCAGTCGTTGCAGACGGCGATGCAGTCCTTGGCGCTCTGGTCCAGATGATGACTCATGTTGGGTTTCATGTTGTGTTTCCTTTAGTTGAGATCGGACGAGTTTGGCGCGCCCGCAACGCCTTCGCCTGCCAAGTGGCGGTCATTTTCCATGCTGGGCATCGTATTCGCGCCTTAAGCAAACGCAGAATCAAAGTTCACAGTTATTTTGCGGGCATGGACTCCATCATCTGCTCATGCTGCATCACCTGCTGCATCATCATCTGCATCATGTCCATGCGTTTTTCCATCATTTCCTGGTGCTTCATCATGTCGCCATCTTTCATGCCGCTTTTCATGCCGCCTTTCTTGCCGCCCATCATCATGCCGCCGTGCTCGCCGCCGCCCATCATCGTCGCGCCGCCCATACCGCGCATCGCCTTCATTTTTTCCTGCATCTGGCTCATGTGGTTTTCCATGTCCATGCTCATCGCCGGCTTGGCGGGCGCGGATTTTTCCTACGCTGATAGGATAGGCGCCGATAGGACACAGGCAACGATTGCGGCAACTAGTATTGAGGTTTTCATAGTGGTCGTTCCTTTAGGATTAAGTAAATTCATGTTTCCGTTACTGGCGACCGCTGGTAGCCGAAGCTTGCCCCTAGAATGGCTGGCGTAATGGCTGCGATATGCATCGCCGTACTACGGTTACGCCGCTGATCTCGGTGCTCCCAGAAGCAATCCGCATGGCCTATTGTAAGAATATCTGTATAGACGCAAATGTTCTTATAGTCTGTGCGCTATCGCACAAAATGCTTTTGTGGCTGGCTATTGCGCCAGGATCACAAGCTGAGGCGACTAAGCGACAACGCGTTGGTGACGACGAAAACCGAACTCAACTCCATCGCGGCATCGGCGAGAATCGGCGTGCCTCTTGTTGGTCTGGCACTTTGGGAAAATCGGGCTGGCACCCGGCTTTCTCGGTGGGCGCTTACTTCCCGTCCCGGGGATGGAAGCGCTTGGTCCTGTCATTGGCGGCGTTTGGTTTGTCCGGCATGGCTTCGGGAGCTTTCGGCGCAAACCCGGTTTTTTCCTCCACGTGGGAGTGACGTTTCATTTTCATCTGGGGAGCAGCTTTTTCGACCTTGGCGTTGGCGGGGCGTCCGGCGCGGCGCTGACGTTGAGCGAGGGTGCCGCCACAAAGGCGAACAGGCTGGCGGCGAGGATGGACTTCGATTTCATGGTCATCTCCCTCAATAGGTTGACGGGAACCCCAGAGTCCCGGTGGGCCAGCTATGCGAAATCAGCCGACAAGTTCAGTCTGCGCCTTCGCCCCCATCGTCGACATGACCGCTTGATTACATTATTGTCAGCTTGCACAATCGGGACAGCAGGCAGTGGTAGGCGGAAAGCAGACGCTCGCAACAGTAGACGTTACTGACGCTTTAAGTAAGGCGCCAACGCCCGCTCTGGCCGATGAGCTGCCTGTCGCCCTAATTTTGCGAAGGTCTGGAAGTCGGCCGAACCCGCCATTCAAGAGGAACCGCCGAACGGCATTTCGAGGCAACTGGAATGAGGTGCGACCCGTGTATCCGGTGCGCGCCGGTCAAATTAGACGCGCCAGGCGGTAAGCCTCCCAGAACGCTTCGAACACACTGCGTGGCGTTACGCAATCCCCTATGGCGTGTACCCGTGGCAAGCGTTCGCGCAAGGCGGTGTGCAGTTCCGTGCGCGACGTCGATCCGATTGCCACCACCACAATCGTTGCCGGGATCTCTTCGACGGCGTCGTTGGGGCCGTAAGCGAGCACGCTGCTATCCCTTATTTCATGAATGCGCGTATTGATCAGCACTCTAACCTGGCGCCCTTGCATCATTCGCAAGAGCTGCAAACGATTAGCATTGAATACGCCGCGTAGAACCTGCGGTAACATTTCGACAAGCGTTACACGGCAACCGTAATCGGCAATATGGACCGCAGTCTCGCATCCGACTTCGCCTCCCCCAAGTACAATCACATTCGCCTTCGCTGAGAGGTTCACTTTGCCGAGGAGTAGATCAATGGCGCTCACCACATGGGGCTTACCGATTCCTGGAAGCTTCGGCATGAGAGGTTGGGCGCCTGTGGCAAGTATGACGATTTCTGCGCCGGCATCCATGATGGATTGCGGCGTTGCCTCATGCCTTAACTTGATTTCCACGCCTACCTTAGGAAGTTGCCGCTCGAAGTAATTCGTCAACTGCTGCAAATCCTTCTTGAACGCGGGAACCGCCCCTGGTAGAAGTGCACCGCCGAGTCTGGGCCCTCTCTCAAGCAAACTGACCATGTGGCCGCGAACGGCGGCGACGCGTGCGGCCTCCATGCCAGCCGGCCCGCCACCTACGACTAACACCCGCAGCGGCTTCTCAGCGGGGCTCAGCTTAAGTTCATCTTCCAGACCTACGGTAGGATTGACGCTGCAACTCAAGGGTTTCCCCTTGAAGGATCGACCTAGGCAACCTTCATGATCTCCAATACAGGGGCGAATATCTTGGGGTTGATTCAAGCGCACTTTTTCAGGCCACTCCGGATCGGCCAGCAGGGCCCTGCCCAAGGCGATGAAATCGGCTTTGCCCTCGCAAAGCAATTGCTCTGCCAGTTGCGGATATCCTAAACGCCCAACCGCGATGACCGGGATGCTTACGGCTTTCTTCGCTGCAGCTGCCATATCGGCCAGGCAGCCTGGCGGATGATAAAGAGGGGGGTGCGCCCAATCCCAAGTTTCATAGCATCCGGCATCCACGTGCAAGGCGTCAACGCCGAAACTCTCCAGGTACTTCACCACTTCAATGCCTTCTTCCAGCACCCTCCCGCCATCGAGATGATGATCGAGTCCAACTCGATAGATCACTGGGAAATCACCGCCAGTTGCTTTCTTGATCGCGGCAACGACCTCTTGCGGGAAGCGCATTCTGCCTGCCAGGTCTCCACCATAGCGGTCGGTTCGCTTATTCCACAGGGCAGTCTTGAACTGATCGAGCAGATAACCCTCGTGTCCGTGCAACTCCACCGCGTCGGCACCGGCTGACTGGGCTATGCGCGCGGCAGTTGCGAATGCCTTGATCAGCCTCTGAATCTCCTCCAGCGTCATTTCGCGGGTCGATTCGTTCGGGTTGTGGTAACAAGGAACGGCGGACGGCGCGGGTGGCCGGCCTTGGCGCATGAGAAAATGCGGGGCGACGCGGCCAAACCCAGCAGTGAGTTGAATTGCGAGTTTGGCGCCGTAATCGTGGATTGCATCCGCAAGTTTGCTCAGGCGTGGCACATACGCGCCGGAATCCATGCGTGGGAAAGCCGCCCAGCCATTGAGCAGGTTCTTTTCAATTTCGCTCTCAACCGTCGACAGCCCGGTGATGATGAGGCCAGTTCCGCCCCGAGCACGCTCTCGATAGTAGGCGATCGCTTGCTCCGAGAACCTGCCGTCCGGTTCGACCAAGCCCCCGATCGCCATTGGCGCCATTGCCAGACGATTTTTCAGCTCGAGCTTTCCGATCCAACCGGGTTCAAACAGTTTCATAATGCAAGTCCTTATTCGCCTCGATCGCTATTCTGGCTTAAATCCAGATTGACGCAGCACATTGGCCCACTTGGTGATTTCGGCCTTGATCATGGCGCCGAACTCCTCTGGCGTATTGGGCGTAAGGTCCGCCGCATAGGCTGCGAAACGCTCGCGCATTTCCGGCAGGCGCAGGATTCTGCCGATCTCAAGTGAAAGCTTCGTGGTTATCGATGGGGGCGTTCCGGCGGTAGTTACCACGCCAAACCATACCGATGCTTCGTAATTCGGAACGCCAGACTCTGCAACGGTAGGTAGTTCCGGCATGAGAGAAAAGCGTTGTTTGCTGGTGACTGCGAGCGCCCGCAGTTTGCCTGCTTTCACGAAGGGCAAAGTAGAGGCGCCTGGATCGAAGCTCATGGTCACCTGCCCGGCGATGACATCGGTGATGCCGGGAGCGGAACTCTTATAGGGAACATGGACCATATCTGTGGCGGTCAACATCTTGAATAATTCCGCAGCCATCTGCGTTGAGCTGCCGTTACCTATCGACGAAAATGTATACTTGCCAGGTTCGGCCTTGAGCAAGGCGATCAGCTCCTTCACATTGCTCGCGGGCACGCTGGGATTGACGACCAGAAACAAAGGCATGGTCATTCCGAGTGACACTGGCGCAAAATCCTTCACCGGGTCATAGCGAATATTCTTTTGAGTATATGGGTTCATCGCTAGACTGCCGGTTGCCCCCAGGAACAGCGTATAGCCGTCTGGCGGCGCTTTTGCCACCGCCATAGCGCCTACCATCTGGCTCGCGCCCGGCCGGTTTTCGACGATAAAAGGCTGCCCGAGTGCATCCTGCAAATGCTGGCTCAGCGAGCGCGCAAATAAGTCACCGACGCCGCCCGGTGTATAGGGGACGATGAATTTCACCGGTTTGGATGGATAGACGTCCTGCGCGATTACGCTAGTGCCGGCAAGCGCCAGAACCGACGCCACAAATGCGGCTGTTGCTTTTGCGAACAGATTGCTCATGCTCCTCTCCCTTCGTTTGGCGCCAAGCTCAGATTTTCAAAAACTTGGCATTCTCGATTTTCAGCCCCCGGCAAATGCACCGGAATTTAGATGATGCGCTCCCAACCCTTCCAATACTGCTCGCGAAGTTCGCGTTTCAGCAATTTGCCGGCGCCACTGCGTGGCAGTTCGGACACGAATGAGACGCTGCGCGGTTTCTTGAAGGAGGCCAACCTGGATTTGCAGAATTCGATCAACTCCGGCTCGCTCGCTGTGACGCCCTGCTTCAGTACGACTAAGGCCTTAACCGCTTCTCCCCAATTCTCGTCGGGGACACCGATGACCGCGGCATCTGCTACGGCCGGATGCCGGAATAAAATGTTTTCGATTTCCGTAGGGTAAATGTTTTCGCCACCTGAAATGATCATGTCCTTCTTGCGATCGACAACAAACAGGTAACCAAGCTCGTCCATGCGACCCATGTCTCCAGTGAAGTACCATCCATCCTTTAGAACTTCACCGGTGAGCGCTGGCTTATTCCAATATCCTTTCATGACATTGTTGCCCTTGACGGCGATCTCGCCAACTTGGTTTGGCGTCATTTCATTTCCCTTGGAGTCGACCACCTTGACCTGTACCCCGATCACCTCGCGTCCTGCCGAAGCCAATCGGCGAATCTGTTCCTGATTGCCGTTCGGGAGATGATCTTCTGGCTGCAGGATGGTGATGGGTACAAAGGTTTCTGTCGCGCCGTATGTTTGCGAAAAGCCGCACTTGAAAGCTGCCATGGCTTTTCTCAGCGGTTCCACCGGCATGGGAGCGGTACCGTAATAGATTACCTGCAGGCTGCTGAGATCGTATTGCCCGAAATTAGGGTGATCGAGCATTCGCAGAATCATGGCGGGAACCAACAACAAGTGCGTGATGCGGTGCTGTTGAATTTGGTGCAAGATCAAGTCGGGATCGAAAGTTGTCGCAATTACGTTGGTCCCGCCCATAAAGGAGAAGGTGAACATGCTGTTGGTGTCCGCAGCATGAAAGAGCGGGGGCACGTTGAGAAACGCTAGTCCAGGGCGCAATTTGCGCTCGAGCGCGGTGTTGTAGCAACTGCTAATGATGTTGCGATGCGTGCTCATTACGCCCTTGGGCAAGCCGGTGGTGCCGCCCGTATAACCGAGTACGGCAATTTCGGATTCGTCCACGCGCACTTCCGGCTTCCGCAATGGCGCGGCCGCGAGCAAGTCTTCGTAGCGCAGCGAATCGCCGGGATCTTGGTCTATGCAGACGTAGCTTGTCAGCTGTGGCGCATTGCTCCTCAGCGCTCCGACCAGCGGCTGAAACTTGCCACCGAAAAATAGGACCCGAGCACCCGAGTCTTGCAGGATGTAGGCGAGTTCCTGCTGCGACAGACGGTAGTTTAACGGCACTACAGGCAGGCCGGCTTTCGCTGCAGCGAAATAAATTTCGATATATTGAAAGCAGTTTTCGTGAAGCACGGCAACCCTGTCGCCCTGATCGCAACCCAGAGCACGAATGGCATTGGCCAGGCGATTCACCCTCTGGTTCATCTGCGCAAAGCTGAAGGCGGCTTCGCCATCGAGCAAGGCGAGATCGTCTGGATACAGCTTCGCATTTCGTTCGGGTATATCCCCTAGCAGCATCGCTTAGATCCTCGTGCCTTATCCGCAGCGGCGACCGAGCACTAATGCTTGTCGACTCGCAGGTGATCCGACACAACAAATAGCATTCCTGGTGAAAGACAAAGAACTTCGGATACGCGGCGCACCCATTGCACAATGGGCATGACTTGTTGTAGATATTGGCAGGCAACGGCTCATGGTAGAAGCACTTCTGCTTTGCCCACCGAAACCAATTCCTGATTCTGGTTACGCGCAAAAATATCCACGACCAGGTAGTTCTTGCCCGGGCCGTGGAAGTGCTTTTCGGAGACCGTGCCGCCTGCAGTGACGACGTCCCCCGGGAGCACAGGCTTCAAATATTTGGCATCGAGCTTTGTCAACCATCCCCCTGCCGGGCAGGCCCAGTCGGTAATCGCGGAGGCCATGAAGGACATAGTCATCTGACCGTGGGCGATCGTCGATTTCCCGCCGGGCAGGTCGGCTTTGGCTTTCCATGCCGGATCTACATGGATTGGGTTGTAGTCGAATGAGGCAACGGCAAATCGATTGATAACGTTCTGGTCGATATGTCGTTTCACCATCGGCAACTCGGTGCCGAGGCTTACGCTTTCAAAAGTGACATGCATCACGTACTCCTGGTAGTCGCTGATACCGCCGGGCGCTCGCTGTCTCGGCGAGAATTACGACGGCAACGCAGGTTGAAGGGCAATGTACTTTCGCAATGCCTCCCTTGTCGGTGGAACGACCAACGTCGGCCAGCGCCGCACTTTGACTGTGCCGAATTGATCAAAAAACTCTTGTTGGTACTGCAAATAATATTTGCCGCGTTTGATCCACTTGTCGGTGGAGCGCAATTTCAACGAGACGATGTCTCCCGGCCGAAACGGTTCGAAGAAAATATTCATCTGTCCCGGATTGAAGCAACCTGGCGTACGCACCCAATTACAGGGGCCCAATTCGATGCAATAAAAGCTGATCGCAATATAGAAGAGCGGATGCGCGATAAGCCCGCCCCATGGTCCATTCTTTGCGTACTTTTCATCATTGAACAAGGGGTTGGGGTCCATGATCGCTTGAGAAAAGGCAATGATATCCTCCGCCAGTACTTCGAATTTTCTGGAGGACGTGTATTCCCGGCCAATCTCAATTTCATCCCATACCTCGTATTTGTCGGCGTCGAGGAAAAAATTGGTCTCAAAGGTTCGTTGCTTTTGGGCGGTGAAATACTTCGCTAGGTGGGCGTAGCGCATGAACGGACTCCTCCTGCAATTTGATTGTCGGCAATGCTATTCACGACGCTTTCCACAGACGCGCCGCGACCTGAATGCATAGGCCCAGTTCGTCGACGAACACGGCCTCGTCGGCGTGTCCATCGTTGCCGGTCAATTTGCGATGATCTGCCCCTGCCACAGCACGCAGTCGCGATCCGCTATTGAACGCGGTTGAGAGGTTCAACGACAGCGCTGAAAGTGTCTATGGTCTGGAACTTGCATTCAATCAGACCGGGGAAGCGAAAGGGTGAGTATTGCGAGGTTTGTTGATCTATGTCAAAACGCGAATACTCACGTGAAAAGGTTGGCGCAGAGGAGTTGGCTGCGCGGGAGTTACAGGCTTATTGGATTAACTGTCCGGCAGTGAAGCTTTGAACGGCAAGTTGGGCCGAGAAGCGCACCTTCATGACGAAATGACAGACAGGCGACAGGGGCGCGATACAAGGCGTTGGGCATTGACTATCAGGCTAGTGCTAGATCCCGGGCGGCATCTCAGTCCGTCAAATCCGGCCAATTCTGACCTTCGATAACCACCGTTAGCGTCGAAATTGAGGCGGAGAGACTTTGTAGGCGCTAGTGCGGAACTGCCGAAACACTTATTAATGTACCTGGCGATCGTCCGGTTTCAAAAATGGCGAACTCACACTATCGACCCATTGCCGCCACTGGCAAGAATGGAAAGCGGCCGTTCGCTGCGGACGCCGAGAATGCGGAAGCGGCCGTTCGCAACCCAGAATCCGTATTTCTTGCTTGGGCGGCAGCTTCGCAGCGATTGCGGTCAGTGGCTCCGTTTAGATGTATTTCCGCACCCGGCCACAAGCCGCCCTTGAAGGAAAGGAAAAATTGGGCTGCTGAACGGCCGGTGCGAAGCCGATAGCGGACACGACCAGCCGGTCGTCCATCCGAGATCGCTCAACGGCCAGAGCGGATACGCCTGCCAAGTCGGCCTGCCGCTAACCACGCGAAGGGCCAAGCAGCCTACGGCTTCAGCGCGAACGATCCCCAAAGGCCATCGAGCGCGATGACTCGGTGCAGCTTTTGCTGTGGCTCAAGAAGCAGCACGCCTCACGCCTCGGCCACCACGTAGTTGCGCAGCGTTCCGATATGGCTGATCTCGACCTCAATGATATCGTCCTCGACAATGCCCTGGCTGATGTGGTGCCCTACTTGGAATCGACACCATTTCATAAGATCTATCCCCCTTCGCTCTACGGACATTTCCTTAGCTACATGAGTGTTCACAGGCAGCTCGGATTACCCATTCTGCGCATTTATCGGTACTCAGAATCTTCTTCCAACAAAGCCCGCGAAGCCTGACAGTTGAGACCATACCTTCAGCTACGGAGTTGTGACAAACTCCGACAGGGACTTGCACCCTGCAAATGGCACGCCCTCACGGGCGTACGTCCCCCGGCAGAGCCGGGGGCTTACCTCACTGAGTTATCGGCACTGCGCTTGGTCCAACAGCACGGCTAAGGTGAGCCAATTCGCAAAAATCGAAGGGACTCCTACCGGATGTGTATTTCAACTGCGCGAACCCTGGCGTGCCTTGGTGCGATAACCTGCCCTTGATATTGTCATAGCGGCAAGATTGGGCGGAGGTAAGCTGACCGTACAGTGCGAAGGAGGGCCCCGGCGAGCTGAGGCAGCGGCGAATCGTCGAAACTATTTGCAGGGCAACTGATCGAGCGCCTGGGCCAAACTCCCGATCACAAGGGCCCGCCGCCGCCGCCATGGCTGCCCGCCGGCCAGCACGATCCGCTGGTTAATCTCCAGTTCGATGCCAATGTAATCGTCCGCCGGGAAGCGGCGGCGCAGGTAGGCGGTGAACCCGTCAGACTTTCCGGTATAGGGGTAGTTACGGCGCACCCGCAGGCCCGGCTCCCGGGCTTTGAAGCAGGCGAGCCACTCCCGGCACAGGGCAGCTTCTTCGGCTCGCGCCGGGTCGTAGAGCAGTCCGACGTCGGCCTGGCGTACGACGCCGTCGCGCACGGGCGTGAAACTGTGGCTGGAGAGGTGGATCACGCGCTTGCCGTTCGCAACCGCATGGACGATCGACGCCTCTGCTCTGGCGCGAAACGGCAGGTAATGCTGTTCGAGTATCCGGTGCCGGATCTCGGCAGGCAGCCGCCGGATGCACTCGGCGTGCAGTCGCGGATGCCCGGGCGAGCGGTTGAGGTCCACCAGAAGGCGGCTGATGGTCGAAAAGATTACCGGCGCGCCGAGCTGCCGCGCCATGTCCCGGGCCATGGCTAGGGCACCGGGGTCGTAGCCGCGGTGGCTTTCCAGCAACGCTTGGTGGCCGGCGAAGCAGCCGCGGTACCGGCCCGGAATTCGATTCCCGCCATGCTCGCACGTGACCAAGAACTCGCAGCGTTCGTCCATGTCGGCCTTCAAGCGTCGGGGCCCATGAATAGGCGCCCGTCCGCGAGGCAGTCGCAGAGTTCCCGATAGACGGCCTCCAGCTGCGACCGGTCGAAGCCTTCGCCGAGCGCGCGCATGATCCGGCGTGCGAGAGGGCCGCGGTTCAGGATAGTATCGAGCGAAACACGGCTCACCTGGGACAACAAGGGGTCCGCGGCACATGCGGTGAGCAGGTGCCGCCACAGCTCATGGGCCTCGCAGTGGTCCCGCGGGAAGCCCAGCACTGCCAGGTAGCCCGAATCGTTGATCACCGCGAGGTCGGCATCGCGGATGCAGGCGAGCAGGATTTCCCGGAGGGAGGCAGTATCGATCCGCCGTTGCGCCTCGAGTGCCGACCACCGGCCGGCATACAGCTTCCGGGCGACGGCGATTGCCAGGGCGGCGACGGCCAGATCGGCCTGCGGGCACTCCTGTATATCGATGACGCGAATCTCCAGCGCATTGCGGTCAAAGCGCGGAATCACGCCACGCGCGTTGAGCCATTCGTGCCGCAGCACGCCGTCGGGGTCAAGGGGGGCGATCTCCTGGTACATCGGCGCCAGCACCGCGGCTTCATATTCGGCGCGGCTGGCGGCGTTGTCGGGGACGAGCCGACCGATCAGCGCCGGTACGCGGGCCGGGTGGAAACGGTAGCACGCCATCCGGAAATCGAGCGCTTCGCGGGCGCGCCCGTTCGCTACCGGCGAACTAGCTGCGAGTGCGGGCAGGATCGGCAGCAGCAGGCGCACAGCGGCGTGCAGGCGCGCGAACTCATCGTCGTCAGCAAAGGGTAGGTTCACGTGCATGCTCTGAATATTGGCCCAGCCGTGTGATCGGCAATCGAAGATGCGGTCGTAGGTGCGGTAGATGACGTCGTCTTGGTGCGGCCACAGTTGCGTTTCGGTCGCCGGGTTCATCCACGGGTGCATCGCGCCGGGCATGAGCCGTGCGCCGAACCCGGCGAGCAGTCCGTCGATGCGCCCGATTTCGGCCTGGAAGCCCGCCGCGAGCCCATCAAGGCGCGCCTCGGGCGCGGCATTCTTGATCTCGACGAGATGCAGCACCAGTTCGTTGGACCAACTGAAGCGCCCCGATTCCACCCCGTTCGCGCAACTGCCTGCGGCCTTGCGGAACAACTCGTCGGCGATCGGCATTACCGCGAGGTTGTCCCGATCCACGATCATGTACTCGAGCTCGATGCCGTAGCCCGAAAATGCGCTCAGCGGTCCAGCAGGCGCGGTCATGGCAGGCGCTGCCTGCGCGCGGCCATCCTGCGGGCGAACACGCTCATGACATCAACGTAGAGTGCTTCCTTCAGCACGCCGTCCTCGTTGCCGGCGTCGACGTTGGGGTTGTCATTGACCTCGATCACGCGATAGCCGCGCCCCACCTGCTTGACATCCACGCCGTAGAAGCCGTCGCCCATCAGGTTGGCCGCCTTGAGGGCGAGCCTGACGACTTTCGGCGGCGCTTCCTCCAGGGGCAGGGCCACGGTGGGGCCTTCCTCGTAGTGCTTCTGCCCGGGGGTGTGCCTGACGATCTGCCAGTGCCCGGAGGCCATGTAATACTTGCAGACGAACAGCGGACGACGGTCGAGGATGCCCACGCGCCAGTCGAATTCCGTCGGCAGGTACTCCTGGGCCACGATCAGCTCCGACTTCTCCAGCAGACTGGTGACGAGGGCGCTCAACTCGTCTTCCGACTCCGCCTTGACGACCCCCAAGGAGAACGAACTGTCGGGCTGCTTGAGGACGCAGGGGAAGCCAAGAGTCGGGACGATCTGATGCACGTTGTCGCGATGCACCAGCAAGGTCTTCGGTATCGGAATGCCGTGCCGGGGCAGTAGTTCGGCCAGATAGACCTTGTTATTGCAGCGGAGGATCGAGTCCGGGTCGTCGATCACCACCAATCCCTCGGCCGCGGCGCGCCGCGAGAAGCGGTAGGTGTAGTGGTTGATGAAGGTGTTATCGCGGATGAAGAGCCCGTCGAATCGGCCTAGGCGTCCCAGGTCGGAACGGCCGATGACTTCGACCGCGATGTCCAGCGCATGAGCGGCCTTCTCGAACTTTCCGATCGCCTCGTCGTTGGAGGCCGGATGGGCATTGTCGCGATCATGCAGGATCGCTAGATCGAAGCGGGGTGGGCGTCGGCGCCGCGGTCGCCGCTGGCGGCCCGCGAAATAATTGCGCGCCGCCTCGACGACAAAATCATGGTGCTGGGGCGGGATGTCGGCTGCCGCAATTGCCTTGACGCTTCTCACATGCCAGGCGTCGTCCTTG
>Ga0208716_1000825_pt1 | contig 12403 bp, 8 predicted proteins | sample NGESurdeep092012_8_FD_184482 | JGI IMG/M metagenome (GOLD analysis project Ga0208716, IMG submission 184482) | Arctic peat soil microbial communities from Barrow, Alaska - NGEE Surface sample 415-3 deep-092012 (SPAdes) | ecosystem: Environmental > Terrestrial > Soil > Wetlands > Peat ...
GCAGGTCGTGCGCGGCTCGACGCCCGCTCCGCGGGTCGAGCCGCGCACACGGCCCGGGCGCACCGGGTGACGCGTGGCCGACCTGCCGCTTACATCGTGGTCCTGGCGTACGCGACGATCCAGCCGACCGACAGCACGACCGCCAGGAGCCAGCGCACGCGGTCGATCGACCGCAGCCGCACGGCGGCGCAAACGGCAAGCCCGACGAGCATCAGCAGCACGGGAAAGTCGACGTAGCGCTGATACCAGGAGAGATTCGCGACCGAGGTCGCGAGGAGAGCCACAAGTGAAACGACCAGCGTGCGGTCGACCGGCTGCGCCGTGCGCGTCACCAGGAGCGCGGCGACCAGCGCCGCGCCGATGGGCACGAGCACCCACCAGATCAGGCTCGTGCCTACCGGCCCGGGGTAGTACGAGCCCACCAGCGAGAGCCAGCCGAGATCGTACGGGTCCGGGCCGATCGCGCCGCGCAGCGAGTGCGCGGCAAGCGCTCCCAAGGCCAGCGCGAGCACCGCTCCGACCACGAGACCGCCTCGCCGGCCGAGACGGCCGGGCAGCGCCTTGATCTCGTCGAGGGGCATCACCAGCAATCCGAAGGCGCCCACGACGGCGAGGCTCATCAGCAAGTTACGGACCGGCGCTCCGCCCGTCGATGGAAATGGATGATTGCCCCGCGGCAGCAGTCCGCCCCAGTCGATGACGAGCGCCGCCAGCGGCACGAGGCCGGCGACGAGCACCAGGCCGTGCGCGAGGCTGCGGCGCGCCGGCAGGCGCGCCGCAGCGAGCGCAACCGCCGCTGGCACGAAGAGCCAGGCCGCGGGCTGGCGCATCGTCGTCGCGATCGCGGCGAACGCAGCGAAAGCGACGAGTCGACGCATCTTCGGCTCGCGCACGTAGGCGAGCAGCCGCTCCAGCGCGAGCGCCACGAAGAACCATGTCGGGTTGTCGGTCAGCACGCGGAACGACTGGCCGAAGAAGAACGGCGAGAGCGCGAGCAGAAGCGAGAGTCCAAGCGCGTCGCGCGGCCGCGTGCCGAGGCGGTCGCGAAGGATCACGTAGGCGACCGCGCACGTGCCCCACGAGAGCGCCGCCACGACGAGCCGCGTAGCGACCAGCGAACCGCCGAAGGGCAACGACAGCGTCGCCAGCAGCCAGTACACGAACGGGCCCGACCACGCCTGGTAACCCCACAAGATCGCACGCGGCCAGATGTGGGCGACGTCGCGGACGACCTGGTAGTGGGTGCGTTCGTCGCCGTACTGGTAGGTGGGAAACCCGTGCCGCAGCCAACTCCAGGCGACGATGACGGCGACGAAAGGCAGCGCCAGCAAAACCAGGTGCACGATTCGCGATTCGGAGAGCGCTCTGCGCATCGACCTGCCTGTCGCTGGTTGCGGCAAATGATACATCAGTGGGCGCAAAGGGCGCTGGGCTTAGCCGATCAGCCGCTCGATCAAGATCTGCAGCACCTCGAGCTCATCCTTGTCGAACCAGAACACCTGGCAGATCTCGCACGCGTCGACGGCGACCGCGTATTCGTAGTTGTAGTGGCGCCGGTTCATCGTCCGTCCGCATGTCGGGCACGTGACGAGGTTGGCCTGAAACGCCGCACGCTGCTGCTTGGCCATGCGACGCAGCTGGTTGCCTTGCCCGAAGACCTGGTCGGCGATCCGTTCCTGCTCGAGAGTGAAGCCCATCTCGCGCCGCGCGATGATGCGCCCGACCTCCGTCTTGCCGACGAGGCGGCCACCACACGTATGGCAGGCGAGGATGGTCGCGCCTTCGTAGGACATCGGCCGGAGAGCCGCGGCGCAGACCGGACATCGCTGCACGCCGACGCCCTCGTGAGTGACGGCCGATCCGGTCGGGTGAGCGGCGACCGCCGGCGCGGTCGCCGCCGCTCCGCCCGACGCCGCTCCGCCCAACGCTGCGTCGCTCAACGCTGCGCCGCCCAGCGCCGCCACCATCGCCGCCTCGGCCTGCGGCCGCGGACCTGGGGCGGCGGCCACATGTTCGCGGCCGGCAAAGCTCTTGTCGGCCTTGGCCGCCTGCGACTCGAACTCGTCGCGGCCCATATTCGCCACGCTCAGCAGTGCGGCGATGCGTTCGGCCGTCGGCGGATGTGTCGCGAACAGCCGGTCGAGCGACGATGTGCTGTCCGGCTGGCTCGCGCGGATACACAACGGCGCCAGCCCCGGCGGGATGAAGCCGCCGCCGCCGGGATGACGGCTGATCGTGCGCAAGGCTTCCGCCAGACTCACCGGGTCGCGCGTAAAGCGGACGGCGGCGAGATCGGCCTCCTGCTCGCGCGTGCGCGAGATCGCCGCATTGACGACGGTGGACGCCAGTTGCAGCACGGCGAGCACGCCGCGCATGAGCAGCAGCAGCAGCACGGCTCCGATGGCGGCTCCGACGGCGCCCGCCGCGAGCCCCGAGGGTTCTGCCTCAGCGTCATCGCCGAGGAACGTATCAATGCTGTCGCCCCAGCTCGAGTAGATGCCGAACAGCAGACAGGCCACCGTCACGGTCACGTAGCTGCCAGAGAGGATGTGCGCGACTTCGTGGGCGACGACGCCCTCGAGCTGCTGCCGGGAGAGCCGCGAGAGCGTGCCTTCGGTGACACCGATGCAGCATTCACCCTTGAGGTTGCTGAAGGCGAACGCGTTCATGCCGACGGTAGGCACCACGAGGCATTCGATCCGCGGCGCTCCGCCGGCGATGCGCATCTCCTCGACGATGTTTGCGAGTCGCTGGTGGTAAGCGTCGTGCGGGTCCAGCGGCTGGGCGTTCATCGCCGCGACGAGCCGGTCGCGCGCGCTTCGGCGCGCGCCGTACCAGTAGAGCGCGGCGACGAACGTGGCAGCCGCGAAGAGCTCGAGCGCACCGCGCCACGTGGTCACGAACCGCAGCGTGCCGGGGACCGGGCTGAAGATCAACGCGCCCAGCGAGGCGATCCAGGCGAGGACGTAGATACCGACGAAGACGAGCGCGAGGAGAGCCGCAAAGAGCGCCCACATGCGCCAGCTCTCCTCGCGCTCGACCTGGAACGTACCGCGCCGCGGCCTCTCACCAGCAGTCGACATCAACGGCTCCGAGTAGTTTCAACTGTTCTCCCCGTGGCTATAATGGTTACCGATCGGTCCGACACACGCCGATCACGGTACCCCCCAGGTACCACCCCATGGCTCCTTTCACAAGCCCCGCGCCCCCCGCGGGGCTGCCCATTTTCAGTGCTAGTTGTCGGCAGCAGGCTCGCGGGCCGTGAGCCGATTATAGATGACCTTGCCGCCTTCGCGCCCCTCTGCGAGACTGTCACCGACCGGCAACGCGCAGGGAGTCGTCGTGACTGATCGCCCGCCCGCCGTCGAGATCGTCGCCGCCGGCAACGAAGTGTTGCTCGGCGACGTACTCGACACCAACACGAACTGGCTCTGCCGGCAGATCACGGCGCTCGGCGGTCAGGTACGTCGCACGGTGCTGGTGCGCGACGACGTGAGCGCGATCGCCGACGAGGTCCGCGCCGCCGTCGCGCGCCGACCGGCGCTCCTTTTGACGGTCGGCGGCCTCGGCCCCACCAACGACGACACGACGCTGGCGGGCGTCGCCGCAGGCGTCGGCCGCCCGCTCGAACTGCATCCCGAGGCCGAGCGCATGGTCGCCGAGAAGTACGTGGAGTTTGCGGCACGGGGTTTCGTCCCGTTCGCCGAGATGAACGAAGCGCGCCGCAAGATGGCCGTGCTGCCCCGCGGCGCGCGACCCCTGATCAACCCGATCGGCGGCGCGCCCGCTGTGCTCCTCGAGATCGACGCCACGGCGATCGTCTCGCTGCCCGGCGTGCCCGAGGAGCTCTACGCGATCGTCGAGGAGTCGATGAACGACATTCTCGCGCGCATCTTCGCACGCGCTCACTATGAGCAGCGGGTGCTCGTCGTCGGCCTGCAGGACGAATCGGCGATCGCCGACGTCCTCGCCAGAGCCGAGGCCGCCCACCCGCTCGTCTACATCAAATCACGCGCGGTTGTGATGGGCGCCGAACGCGTCCTGCGCGTCACGCTCTCGGCGCGCGGCGCCGACAAGGTCACGCTCGACGCGCTGCTGACGGCGCCCGAGCGCGACATCACTCAAGAAGTCGGCGCAGCCGGCTACGCCGTGCGCCGCGAGAGCCGCTCCGAATGACCCCGAAAGGAGACCGCACCGTGCCCGAAGAGACCCTTGAAGAGGCGTGGGAAGCGATGCTCGAAGCCGATCGACAACGCGATCGAAGCTCCCGTCGGCACGCACGTGGCCGGGAGGCTTCACCGGCGAGGGGGCGCTTCAGACGCGCGTTGCGGCTGGCGGCCCGGATCGTCCTTCTCGTCATGCTCGTGCGCCGCACGGTGCGCCGAAAGCGAGGCTAAAGCCGTCGGCCGGCTTGGCCGCAGGCGCCTCGGCCGGCTCAGCTCAGATGATCGTCGATGAAGTGCGTCGAGACCGTCCCGGCGATGAACAGTGGGTGCTCGAGCACGACGCGGTGAAAGGGGATCGTCGTCTTGATGCCCTCGACGATGAACTCCTCGAGTGCCCAGCGCGACCGCGCCAGGCACTCCTCGCGGTCGCGCCCCCAGACGATGAGCTTGCCGAGCAGGCTGTCGTAGAACGGCGGCACGGTGTAACCCTGGTACACGTGGCTGTCGAGCCGCACCCAGGGGCCGCCCGGCGGTATCCACCGCGTGACCACGCCGGGCGACGGCAGAAAGCCGTTGTCGGGGTCCTCGGCGTTGATGCGGAACTCGATCGCGTGTCCGACGACGGCGATCCCCTCCTGGGCGAAGGGTAGCGGGTCGCCGGCGGCGATACGGATGCCGGTCTTGACGACGTCGACGCCGGTGACCATCTCGGTGACGCAGTGCTCGACCTGCACACGCGTGTTCATCTCCATGAAGGAGAAGCGACCCTCCGGATCGAGCAGGAACTCGACCGTGCCGGCGCCCTCGTATCTGGCAGCTTTGGCAGCTTCAACGGCGGCGTGACCCATGGCGGCACGCGTCTCGGCGGAGACCGCCGGCGAGGGCGCTTCCTCGATCAGCTTCTGGTGGCGCCGCTGGATCGAGCAGTCGCGCTCGCCGAGGTGCACGACTTCGCCGTGCGCGTCGGCGAGCACCTGGATCTCGACGTGCCGCGGCGCCGCGATGTACTTCTCGACGTACACGGCGCCGCTGCCGAAGGCGGCCTGCGCCTCGTTCTGAGCCTGACGCACGGCGACGTCGAGCTCGGACTCCTCGTTGACGATGCGAATGCCCTTGCCGCCGCCCCCGGCTGCCGCCTTGATCATCACAGGCAGGCCGATCTCGCGCGCGATCGCGGTCGCTGCGGCGACATCGGCGACGACGCCGTCCGACCCCGGCGTGACGGGCACGCCGGCGGCGGCCATCGTCGCCCGAGCCGCCGCCTTGTCGCCCATCAGCTCGATCGACTCCGGCTGCGGCCCGATGAACTTGATGCCTTCGTCGCGGCAGAGTCGCGAGAAGGAAGCGTTCTCGGCGAGGAAGCCGTAGCCCGGGTGGATCGCCTCGGCGCCGCGCTGCTGGGCCGCCGTGATCAGCGCCGGCATGTGCAGGTAACTGGCCGTCGCCGGCGGCGGCCCGATGCAGACCGCCTCGTCGGCGTAGGCGACGTGCAGCGAGTCGGCGTCGGCCTCGGAGTAGACCGCGACCGTGCCGACGCCCAACTCCTTGCACGCACGGATCACGCGGATCGCGATCTCGCCGCGGTTGGCGATGAGGATCTTCTCGAACATAGGCGGCGATTATAGCAACCGTCGCCCGGCGCCGCGCGGCCCCGGGCGTTCTCTCGCCAGGCAACACCTCTGCGCCCTTGACTCTTATCGCGGCGCTCCCGTCTGCCGATACCGGCCGCGAGAGGAGGACCCCTCACGGGCGAGTGCCCGATGTCCATATCCTCTCTCTCTGCCGGGCCGGTCTCCTTCCAAGACCCCGCGGAAACCCGCATCCGCACGAAGGGCCCCAGCCGGCCCGGCCTTTTCTCTCTCCCCACGATCGCCGCTCGCCCGGCGGACGACAGGCCACGCCGCGCCACGCGTATGCTTTATGATTGGTCCATCCGCCAGGGGAGGTCCGCGTGACGAGTAGCAAGAAGCGTTTGGCCGTCGTCGACGACGATCCGGCTCTCCGCGAAGAGCTCCGCACGCTCTTCGCGGACACCTTCGAAGTCGACGCGTACACGGGCGAGCCCGGCACGCTCAAGCAGTTGCGCGAACGACCGCCGGACGTGCTCCTCACCGAGGTCGCAATGGAGCGTATCGACGGCTTCGACATCCTTCGACTGATGAGCACCACGCCCGCGCTGCGCGCCGCGCCGGTCGTGGTGCTCTCTTCGCTCAGCGACTTCCCCACGTTCGAGAAGGCGCACCGCCTCGGCGCCGCGGAGTTCGTCACCAAGCCGTTCCGACCGGAGGAGCTGCGCGCCAAGATCGACGCCGTGCTCGCCGCGCGCCGCCAGCGCGGCGTCGGCCGGCTCAAGCTGGGCGCGCTGCTCGTCGCCAGCGGCCTGGTCACGCAGGAGCAGCTTGACCAGGCGCTGACGCGCCAGAAAGGGATGGGCGCCCGTCTCGGCGAGGTGCTCGTCCGCGACGGTCTGGTCGCCGAGAGCGATCTCGTCAAGGCGCTCGCCGGCCAGATGCACATCCCGATCGTCGACCTCGGCCAAGTGGCGCCGACACCGGCCGCGATGAGCCTGTTGCCGCGCGACTTCATCGTGCGCCACCGTCTGCTGCCGTTGGCGATCGACGACAAGGGCGCGATCAGGCTTGCGATGACCAACCCGCTCGACGTCGTCTCGCTCGACGAGGTCGGCCTGCGAGCGAAGAAGCGTGTCGTGCCGGTCATCTGCTCGGAATCCGCGTTCGACGAAGCCGTGGCCGTGTACTTCAGCTCGCGCGGCAAGCTCAAGGAGGTCCGGGACGAAGAGGTCCGCACCAGCGACGATGTCGCCGCCGCGCTCGACGTGTCGACGATCGAGATCGTCGACAGCCTCATCACCGACGCCGTGAGCATGAAGGCCTCGGACATCCACCTCGAGCCGCGCGAGAACGTGCTGCACGTGCGCTGCCGCATCGACGGCGTGCTGCACGACATGCGCGAGTACTCGGTCGATCTGCAGCCCGGCATCGTCAGCCGGCTCAAGATCATGGGCAACCTGAATATCGCTGAGCGCCGCCTGCCACAAGACGGGCGCACCTCATTCGAGACGTCGACCGGCGAGACGGTCGATCTGCGTCTCGCCTCCATCCCCAGCCTGTTCGGCGAGAACATCGCGATCCGCATCCTCGAGGTCTCGCCCTTGCCGCCGACGCTCGCATCCCTCGGTCTTGCCGGCGACACGCTGGAGCGCTACGAAGAGGCGCTGCTCATCCCCGAGGGCGGCATCGTGATTTGCGGGCCGACCGGCTGCGGCAAGTCGACGACCCTGTACACGACGCTGGAGCTGATCAAGTCGCCCGAGCGCAAGGTCTACACCGTCGAGGACCCGATCGAGCGCCGGGTGCAAGGCATCGTCCAGAGCGAGGTCAAGCCGGGCATCGGTCTCACCTTCGCGCGCGCCCTGCGCGCCCTCGTGCGCGCCGACCCCGACGTGATCATGGTCGGTGAGATCCGCGACGTTGAGACCGCCAAGATGGCCGCCGACGCAGCCATCACCGGCCATCTCGTGTTCACGACCCTGCACACCAACGACGCGCCATCGGCGGTCAACCGCCTGGTGGAGATGGGTGTGCCACGCTACCTCGTGGCGGCGGCCTACCGCTGCATCGTCGCGCAGCGCCTCGTGCGCCGCCTCTGCCGCCACTGCCGCACAACGGAGACGATCACCGACAACCGCTGGATCGACCTCGGTCTGGGCGCACCGCCGAGCAAGAAGATCAAGATCTACCAGCCGGCCGGCTGCGCGAAGTGCTTCGGCACCGGCTACAGCGGCCGCGCCGGGCTCTACGAGGTGCTCACCGTCGACGACGAGATCCGCGAGATCGTCGCCACCGGCGGTTCCGTCGCCGAGATCAAGCGACTCGCCAAGGCACGCAGCATGAAGACGATGCGCGACGACGGCATCGCCAAGGTGCTGGACGGCACGACGAGCTACCTCGAACTGGTTCGCGTCACAATCTAGGACGGCGCACCCTGAGCGGGATCGACATCCTCTCGTTCCTGTACATCATGCTGGTGTTCGTCGTCCTGTCGCCGGTCGTGCAGCTCGAGCAGCTCGATCTGCGCCGCTACGTCGCGCGGCGACGCTTGGGCAAGCGCCGTCGCACATACGTGGTCACACTCATCCACCGCATGGAGACGCTGGCGCTGGTCGGCGTGCCTGTTATCCGGTTCATGTCGCTGACGCGCGCCGACGAAGTCGCGCGCGCGCTCGCCGCGGCACCGCCAGGCACGCCGATCGATCTCATCGTGCACGTGCCCGATGGGGTCGTCGTCGACGGCGAGCAGATCGCCGCGGCAATGGCGGCCTGCAGCACGGCCGTGACCGTCGTCGTGCCGCACTACGCCCTCGGCGACACGGCGCCGGTGCTCGCCGCGGCGCAGCGCGTCGTCGGCGGTCCGCGGACGCCAACAGATCACGGAGAGACTGAAGCCGATGAGGCGGACGCCGAGCTGCTGCGCCAGGCGTCCGCCCTGCTCGATCTCTACCCGCAACCGCCGCGGCGCCGTCCGGCGCTCGTCTTCGTGCCGCTGCCGAGCGCCCAGCGCCGCGATCCCGCGGACCGAGCCAGGGCGCACCCGTAGACACGTGTTCCATTCTCGGCGCCCGGCCGCTCACCGATAATGTCTAGCGGAGACCGCGAGAGCGGAGAGAGAGGAACTCTCGAAGCGGCTGTTCTTGAGCGAACCACCGCCAGCGGGGGCGGCGAGCTCAAAGCCGGCAGTTTCTGGGCCCTTCTGCCAAGAAAAAGGGCCCATCGCTCTGCTCAGATCCACTTCGGGCGGTTGTCGACCACCCGCTTCGCCTTGCCCTCGGTGCGTTCCAGCGTGCACGGCTCGACAAGCTTCACCTTGGGTCGCACGAGCGGCGCCGAGCGGAGGTCGTCGAGTGACTTGAGATCGCCCGGAGCGAACCCGGCGTCGTCCAGGCGAGAACGATAGAACAGGATGCTCTGGTACGCGCGCGCGAGCGTCACTCGCAAGCGCTCGAGCTGCAGCGCGCGCAACTCATCGCGGTCCATCGTCTCGTGCCGCACGTCCCAGATCGCGATCGAGCCTCCTCGTCGTTGGCGATATGATGTCCGGGCGCGTTGCGGCGCCCAAACCAGGGGGTACTCCCCAGGGTATGGTCACACGCTCGCAAGGGAATACTCTGGCGACGGGCGCCGCCCTGAAGCGTGAGCTTGCGATCGAAGCTGGAGTGATGTCCGAGAAGACGACCATCGAGATACCGATCACCGGCATGACGTGCGCCACCTGCGCCGTGCGTAACGAGAAGGCGCTGCGCAAGGTATCGGGCGTCGACGCCGTCGCCGTCAACTTCGCCACCGAGCACGCGAGCGTGACCTATGATCCCGAGGCGGCGACGCTCGATGACGTCATCGCCGCCGTCGACCAGGCCGGGTATGGGGTAGTCACGCAGACAGAGACGCTGGCTGTCCTCGACATGACCTGTGCGAGCTGCGTGGCACGCGTCGAGAAGTCGCTGAAGAGCGTGCCCGGTGTGATCACGGCCAACGTGAACCTGGCGACCGAACGGGCGACGGTGGCGTACCTGCCCGGGCAGGTCACGCACGAGATGCTGGTCGGCGCCGTGGTCGGGGCGGGCTACGGCGTAGCCGACCAGCCCGCCGACTCCGCGGCGCCCGCAGCGGCCGACGCCGAGACCGCCGGCCGACGGGCGGCCTACCGCCGTCTTCAGCTCAAGGTCGTCGCCGGTGCCGCGCTCTCCGTGATCGTGTTCGCCGGCAGCATGCACGGCTGGTTCCCCTTCCTGCCGGCGTTCATGAAGAGTGGCTGGTTCGTCTGGGCGCTCGCCACGCCGGTGCAGTTCTGGGTCGGCTGGCAGTTCTACAAGGGCGCTTTCGCCGCTGCTCGGCACCGCACGACGAACATGAACACGCTGATCGCCATGGGCGCGTCAGCCGCCTACTTCTACTCGGCGGCCGGCGTGCTCTTCCCCGGGTTCTTCGCCCACCGCGGTCTCGGTACGCCGATGTACTTCGACTCAGCCGCGTTGATCATCACGCTGATCCTCTTCGGGCGCATGCTCGAGGCGCGCGCCAAGGGGCAGACCGGCGAGGCGATCAAGCGGCTCATCGGCCTGCAGCCGCGCACGGCGCGCGTGGTGCGCGACGGCGTCGAAGTCGATCTTCCCGTCGCGCAGGTCGCGCGCGGCGACCTCGTGCTCGTGCGGCCCGGCGAGCGGATCCCCGTCGACGGCGTCGTCGTCGACGGCGGCTCGGCCGTCGACGAGTCGATGCTCACGGGCGAGCCCATCCCGGTCGTCAAGGAGGCCGGTGACGAGGTCATCGGCGCCACGATCAACACCACCGGCGCTTTCACCTTCAAGGCGACGAAGGTCGGCGCCGAAACAGCGCTCGCGCAGATCGTCCGGCTGGTCGAACAGGCTCAGGGCTCCAAGCCGCCGATCGCGCGCATGGCCGACGTGATCGCCGGCTACTTCGTGCCGATAGTGATCGGCATCGCCACGCTCACGTTCGTCGTATGGCTCGCGTTCGGCCCCTCGCCGGCGCTCAACTACGCGCTGCTCAACTTCGTCGCCGTGCTCGTCATCGCCTGTCCCTGCGCACTGGGTCTCGCCACACCGACGGCGATCATGGTGGGCACCGGCAAGGGTGCCGAGAACGGCGTGTTGATCCGCGACGGTGCGTCACTGGAGACAGCGCACAAGCTCACGACGATCGTGCTCGACAAGACCGGCACAATCACCGAGGGCCGGCCGACGGTCACCGACGTGCTGCCGGCCGACGGGTTCGCCGCGGATGAGGTGCTGCGCCTGGCGGCCGGCGCCGAGCGCGGATCGGAGCATCCGCTCGGCGCCGCCATCGTCCAGGCAGCGCAAGCGCGCGACCTCGACGTGCCGGCGGCCACGTCGTTCGCGGCACACGCCGGCATTGGCGTCCGCGCGCTCGTCGACGGCCGCGAAGTCGTCGTCGGCAAGGCGCAGTCGCGAGACGTGGCGGCTGCCGACGACCATGCGCACGATCTGAGCTCGCAGGGCAAGACGCCCGTCTCCGTTTTCGTCGACGGGCGTCCCGCCGGCGTGATCGGCATCGCCGACACGGTCAAGCCGGGTTCGGCGGCGGCCATCCGCCGCCTCCACGATCTCGGTCTGGAAGTGATCATGCTGACCGGCGACCACCGCCAGACCGCCGCCGCCGTCGGTCGCGAGGTCGGCCTCGACCGCGTCGTCGCCGAGGTCCTGCCCGAGCAGAAGGCCGAGCAGATCAAGTTGCTCCAGGGTGAGGGCAAGCGCGTGGCGATGGTCGGCGACGGCATCAACGATGCGCCGGCGCTCGCCCAGGCCGATGTCGGCATCGCCATCGGCACCGGCACGGACGTGGCGATGGAGGCGGCCGACATCACGCTGATCGCCGGCGATCTGCAGCCCGTCGTCACGGCGATCGCGCTGTCGAGGCGCACGATCGCCGTCGTCAAGCAGAACCTCTTCTGGGCGTTCGCCTACAACGTCGCCTTGATCCCACTCGCCGCCGGCGTGTTCTACCCGGCCTTCGGTGTGCTCCTCAACCCGATCTTCGCCGCCGCGGCGATGGGTCTGTCGAGCGTTTCCGTGGTCACCAACAGTCTTCGCCTGCGCCGCTTCCGCTCGCCCGCCTGACCGGCACCAATGAAGAACGCCCTCGCGGGGCGTCGGCGGACTCACATCTGACGGGCGGCGCGGATCGACCAGCTCACAAACGCGAGGGGGCGCTTCCACTGGGAAGCGCCCCCTTCGTCGAAGACTCTGTCACTCGATTTTCGCTACACATCTCTTGCCGATGTCTACCTGTGGCGCGGCCACCTTGGCGTCTTCACCCAGTAGTAGATGAACGGGACACGTCCCATTGATCTCACCTCCTCTCTCGACTCGTTTCCGGTTGGATTATAACCATCTCCATAGTGTTTATGCCAGTGGCCGGGCACATTTCAGCGTTTCGGCAGGGTCGGGCAGTGCCGACCCTGCCGAAACGGCACTCCGACTTGCCATTCTGCCGAAACGCGGGCGCGACGCGGCGGTCGCAGTCCGAAACGGACAAGAAGACGACCGAATATTCCCGCGTCGGCTATTGCCGGCACACGCGCCACCGTGCCAGCATCCTTTTGGCAGGAGATCGTCCCGACTCTGCTGGGGCCCCTATGGATGTCAAGTCTGATCTCGACCGCAACGCAATCGGCCACTT
>Ga0208716_1000826_pt1 | contig 12402 bp, 10 predicted proteins | sample NGESurdeep092012_8_FD_184482 | JGI IMG/M metagenome (GOLD analysis project Ga0208716, IMG submission 184482) | Arctic peat soil microbial communities from Barrow, Alaska - NGEE Surface sample 415-3 deep-092012 (SPAdes) | ecosystem: Environmental > Terrestrial > Soil > Wetlands > Peat ...
GAGCCACGAACGGAGCCCCCCCTCCGAGGCGACGCAGCTGACCCCCCTCAGACCGACGTCTCTTCCCCCGGCGCGAGGACGATCGGGCGCGTTCCCGGGGAAACCTTCGCCAGCTCGGCGACGAAGCGGTCCGCGTTCGGTTCGAGAATCGGGAACGTCCCATAGTGCATCGGGATCACCGCTTTGGCCTTGAGGAGGGCGCACGCCTTCGCCGCCTGCCGGTAATCCATCGTGAACACGGACCCGATCGGCAGCATCGCCACGTCGATCGGGTACAGTTCGCCGATGAGTGCCATGCCTGCGAAGATCCCCGTGTCGCCGGAGTGGTAGATGGTGAGGCCGGACGGGGTTTTCAGCACGTAGCCGACCGGAGCGCCCAGCGCGCACGAGTGGCGCGCCTCCGTCATCGTGACCTCGAACCCCTGGACGCTGACCGTCCCGCCGACGTTCATCCCCCCGCCCCCGTGGAGCAACTGGGCCTCGGGGACGCCTTTCGCCTTCAGGTCCCCCGCCAGCTCGAAGATCGCCACGACGAGGGCCCCCGTCTTCCTCGCCATCGCGACCGCGTCCCCCGCGTGGTCGAAGTGGTCGTGCGTGAGGAGCAACAGGTCCGCCTTGGGCGCGGTGTCCACCCCGCCCGGCGCCTTCGGGTTCCCCTCGAACCACGGGTCGATGAGTGCCGTCTTCCCGTCCCGGATGGAAAAGCCGGAGTGTCCGAACCAGCGGATCCGCACCGATGCCATGGCCGCCCTCCTTCGCGCGATGGAAGTTACCAGATTCTTATATAACGGCACTGCATCCGATCCGTAAAGAGGGAAATGCCTCCTACCCGGCGACGGGAGGGCGTGGTAAAACGACAATGGGAACGCGACGACGGGGGCACGGAATGAAAAAGGCGAGGACAGCGGGACCTTCGATCCCCTTCCGGGTGGTGGTCCCCAACCGCGTGGACATCGCGGGGGGGACCCTCGACATCTACCCTTTGTACCTCCTGATCGGGGACGCGATGACGGTGAACGCCGCCGTCGCGGTACGCAGCGAGGTCGCGGTGCGTCCGTTCCGACGCGGAGCGGCAAGGATGTTCTCGGGAAATTTCGGGATCGCGGTCACCGCCGCCGACACCCACGGCTTTTCCCTCGGAGGGAAGATGGGGCTTCTCTCCCGCGGCCTGCGGCATTTCCCCGCGGTTTCCGGCGTCGAGATCCGCGTGCGCAACGTAGCCCCGGTCGGCTCCGGGATCGGCGCGTCGTCCGCACTCCTGGTCGCCCTGATGCTGGCGGCCGGAAGGCTGACCGGGACCGCGTGCCCCAGGGACGAGACCGCCCTGGCGGCGATGGAGATCGAGGCGGCGCACCTGAAGAGCCTGACCGGCCGGCAGGACCACATGGCGGCGCTGCGCGGCGGCATCCAGGGGATCCGGTTTTCCCCCGGGCGCGTCGAAACGCTCCGGCTCCCCCCCGGGGGGCCGGCGGGGACGATGCTGCGGGACCACGCGTTCCTCGCCCACACGGGAATCGCCCACCACTCGTCGGACGTCAACTGGCGGATGATCCGCGGGGCGATCGACGGGGACGGCAGGGTGCTGCGGAAGTTCCGGGGGATCGCCTCGGCGGCGCGAGATGCATGGGATGCGGTGTCCGCGGCGGATCCCCGAGGAACGGGCGCCGCGATTGCCGCGGAGTGGACGATCCGCAAGACCCTCGCCCCCGGCGTGTCCACGGCGGGCGTGGAGGAACTTTTGCCCGACCGTCGGTTCCGTCGCCTGGTGAGCGGCGCGAAGCTGTGCGGCGCGGGGGGGGGAGGGATGCTCTTCGGTCTCCTCCGGGACCCGGGCGATCGCGAGGCCGTGGAGGTGCTCCTTTCCGGGGCGAGGATGTCCATCCTCCCGTTCCGGATCTCCGGTGGTCCGCGGTTCGAGGAAATCGGGAATGGCGACTGAAAAAACGTGGGACGTCGCCGTCGTCGGCGCGGGTCCCGCGGGGATGTTCGTCGCCCGGACGCTGGCCGGAACGCTCTCGGTCATCGTCCTCGACGAGAAGGGGCGCACCGGCGGGGCGGGCGCGATGACCGACGGGAAGCTCAACCTCTCTCCCTTCATCGGCCTGGACCTCGCAGAACTGCAGATGACCGAGGAGGAAGCGGACGCGCGCATCGCGGCCGTCGACGATGTTTTCGTCGCCCACGGCGCCGATCCCACGGTCTACGGCGAGGACCGGGAACGGATCGACGCGTGGCTCGACCGGGTTTCCTGGGTCCGGCACCAGACTCCGAAGGGAGAGTGGGACATCACCCTTCGGCCTGCGCGGCAACGCCATATGGGAACGGATCTTGCTCACCGGGTAGTGGCCCGGATGACGGAATCGATCACGTCCGCGGGAGCGGGATTCTCCCTCGATACGCGGGTCGACGGGATCTCCGTGGGGCCCGGCGGCCTCTTTGCCCTGCGCACGGCGAAGGGGGAACTGCTGGCGAGATACGTCGTGGCCGCACCCGGACGCGACGGCGCCTACTGGTTCCGGGAGGCGGCCCGGGGGCTCGGGGTCACCACGCGCTACGGTTCCATCGACATCGGCTGCCGGGTGGAGGTGGCGTCCCCGGTCTATGACGAGATCACCCGCGTCCTGTACGATCCGAAGTTCCTCTTCGTGACCCCCACTCACGGAGACCGGACGAGGACCTTCTGCACCAACCCGGGTGGCCGCGTTCGCTTGGAAGCGCGCGACGGGTTCAGGCTGGTGAACGGCGACGCTCTCAAAACCAGCAAGACGGCGAACACGAACTTCGCGATCCTCAACACCGTGTCAATGACGGAGCCGATCCAGGATACGACCGAGATGGGGCGGAAGGTGGCCGAGTTCGCCAACTTCTGGGGAGGAGGGGAGAGCCTGGTCGTGCAGCGCCTGGGGGATTTGATGCAGGGGATCCGTTCCCGGAGGGAAACGTTCCACTCGGCCGGCCTCGGGTACGACAAGATGACGCCGACGCTGCTCCCTGGCCCGGGGGTGACGCCGGGAGACATTTCCTTCGCCTACCCCGGAAGGATCGTCGACAACCTCCGGGAGACCCTGACGCTCCTGTCCCGCGTGATCCCGGGAGTGGCGCACCCTTCCACGGCGATCTACGTCCCGGAGATCAAGTTCTACGACACGAAGTACGTCACCGACCGGTATCTCGAGACGAACGTCCCGAACCTGTTCGTCGCGGGCGACGGGGTGGGAAAATCCCGCGGGATCGTCGGCGCCGCCCTGAACGGCTGCCTGGCGGCGGAAGGAATCCTTCGAAAGGAAGGGAAAGGCTGATTCGGCTGGCCGGTTGCCTTCACGGATGGATGATTTTCGAGGGATCGAGGATCTCGAACCCCGCCTCCTCGATCGCCTTCCGGATCGGCCCGACGTTCAGCGTGGCGACTCGGAGGAAGTTCGCCCGCTTCCCTGCTTCCACGTGCCGGGTGGAGAGCACGCTCGTGATGTTCACGTGGAAGGAGCCGATGATCGCGGCCAGCTGCGCGAGCGTTCCAGGCCGGTCGGGGACGACGACCTCGAGGCGCGAGGAGACCTCGCCCACGCCGAGGGCGTCGATAAACGCATCCAGCACGTCGGTCCGCGTGATGATCCCGGCGACTTTCCCCGCGCCGTCCACGACCGGCAAGGCGTTCACCCGGAAGTCGTGCAGCAGAACGATCGCGTCTTCCAGCGTGTCGGTGAGCGTAGCGGTGACGACCTTGCGGGTCATCACCCGCTCCACGGGAGTGCTCTTCATGAACTTCTCCGCCTCTCCGGCCGAGAATCCCGGCACCAGCCCCGCGGGGAGCACCGCGGCCCGGATGTCCCGGTCGGACACGATCCCCAGCAGGGTGCCGTCCTCCGAGACCACCGGTACCTGACGGATGGTGTGTTCCCGCATCTGGCGCTGCGCCTCGAAGAGGGACGTGGACGGGGCCACCGTCACGATCTTTTTCTTCATTCTGCGTGCGACGAACATTGAACCACCCTCCGTGGGCCGGGATCACTCGCCGAGGAGTTCCCGGATGTGAATTTCGATGCAGGACGTGAGCGAGGAGGTTTCATACCCTCCCTCGAGAATCGAGACGACCTTCCCTTCGCAGAACCGGTCTGCCAGCGCGAGCACGTGGCGGGTCATGAAGCGGAACCCCTCCTCCGTCACCTGGAGGTCCGCCAGTGGGTCGTCGCGGTGCGCGTCGAACCCCGCCGAGACGAGGATGATCTCCGGCCGGAACCGCTCCACGGCCGGCGTGAGCGTCTGTTCGAAGGTCGTCCGGAACTCCCCGTCCCCCGCGCCGGGGGCCATCGGGGCGTTGAGCGTAGCGCCTTCCCCCTTTCCCTTGCCGATCTCCCACCGGCGGCCGGTGCCGGGGTAGAGGAAGGTGGGGTGCTCGTGGATGCTGAAATAGAAAACCGTCGGGTCCTCAAGGAAGATGTTCTGCGTGCCGTTGCCGTGGTGGACGTCCCAGTCGACGATGAGGACCTTCCCCACGCCGTGCCTCGCCTGGAGGTACCGGGTCGCGACGGCCGCGTTGTTGAGGAGGCAGAACCCCATCCCCACGTCCCGTCCGGCGTGGTGCCCCGGAGGCCGGACGGCGCAGAAGGCGCGGTCGACCGTCCCTTCCGCCACCGCTTTCGCCCCCGCGATCGCCCCCCCCGCCGCCAGGAGCGCGATATTGAAGGAGTGCCGGTTGAGGTAGGTGTCCTCCGAGTCGAGGGTGAGGTCGCCGCGCCGGCAGGCGGTCTCAAGCTTGTGAAGATACGCCGGGTCGTGGACGGATAGGATATCCGCGTCTTCCGGATACTCCGGTGTCACCGGCACCATCCGTTCGATCAGGCCGACCCTCCCGAGATGATCGGTGATGGCGACCAGTCGCTCCGGAGACTCCGGGTGTTCGAACGACGGGGAGTGGAGGAGGTAGTCGGGGTGGTAGACCCAGGCCACTCGTTTCATGAGCGCTCCATACGCACCCCGACACTATACAAGTTTCACGCTACCTGAACGTCGTGATCTCCGACGCCGGCTTGCGCGGCGGTTTCGGGGGCGCCGCGTCCGGTTTCCCAACGGCGATGATCGCCAGCAGCTCTTCGGGATACCGGACGGAGAGCGCCGATTCGAGCTCCTGCTTCGCGATCAGCGGGCCGGTCATCCAGCAGGTGCCGTACCCCAGCGCGCAGGCCGCCAGGATGAACTGGGTGATCCCGGCCGAAATCCCCTGAAGCCCCGGGTTCACCTGGAAACGGCGCGCCTTGTACCGCTCGGGGTCCTTCTCGCGGAGCACCTTGTCCGTCGCCGATTCGTAGGGGGCGCCGACCACGCAGATCACGGCGGGGGCGAACGCGAACAGGTTCTGGTAGGTCGCCTTTCCCTCCCCGCCGGCCTCGGTCCCGGTGAAGCGCGAGACGATCTCGTCGACGATTCCCCGCATCCGATCGATCGTTTCCCGCTCCTGGACCGCGATGAACCGGAAGTTCTGTGAATTTCCCGCCGTGGGGGCCCAGGAAGCGGCCTCCGCCATTCGCAGGATGTGTTCCCTCGTGACCGGGTCCTTCCGGAACTTCCGGATGCTTTGTCGGCCCTTCATCGTTTCGAAGACGTCCATTCGATTCCTCCTGTTGGTCGGTCGAGTCATTCCAAGCCCGGGTACCCCAGGGAGCGCATTCCATACGGGAGTGGGGCGGTCGGGAGTCCTACTCCGACGATCTCCCGGCGTCGCCTTCCTTCGCCCCCGTCTTTTTCCTGGGTTCCGCGAGTTCCCGCTCGCTGTCGGCCGATTCCCGCTTCTTCCCCGCCAGTGCCGTTTCGCACGCGTCCCCCCGGGACGAAAGCTCCTGGAGCGCGGCTTCCTGCGCGGCGACCTGCTTCGAGAGGGCCTCGACCTCGCGGGCCAGCCTCGATGATTCCCGGTTCGACGATGCGTACGCATCCCGGAGGGCCTCGACCTCGCGCACCTTCGCGTCGTAGGTCGACGCAGTTACGATGCAGCCGCCGCAGGAAAGTAGCGAGGCCACCGCGGCAATCGTGATCATGACGCGACGGGGCAAAGGCGGTTCTCCGTGGAAGATGACATCCGCTATGGGCAATATTGATTTTACTTTCCGGCACCGTTTTAATACAGTTGAAAATAAACACGGGAGGGCTATGCCCCGTGCCATCCTCGCCTGACGATCTCTTCGAGAAGTTCCTCGCGCTCGGTTACGTCGCCCCCGACGATCTGAAGGAGATGAAGGAGCGTTCTTCTGCCCTCGGGATCCCGTTGGCCGAGGCCGTCCTCCTTGCGGACCGGCTGCACCCGGACGCACGCGCGTGGATTCTCTCGGAATCGCTCGGGATCCCGTTTCTCGAGGTCGAGCCAGACTCCATTTCCCTCGATCTCGCCCACCTGTTCCCCGAAGCGCTGGCCCGCGAGAATCGGATCGTTCCGATCGCCCGGGAAGGGGACCGGGTGACGGTGGCCGTGACCGACCCGTTTTGCCACGGGGTGTTTGCGGTCCTCGAGGAGATGACCGGGCTCTCCCTGCGCATGGTGGTGTGCCCCGGGCGGATGGTCGGGGAAATCCTTGCCCGCTTCTACCCCGATCCGTCCGGCCTCGAGCCGTCCGATCTCGGGGAGGGCTCGATTTCCCGGGAGGTGGCCGAGAAGTGGCTCTCGGAGGGGGGGAAGATGCGGGTTTGCGGTCAGGTCCTGCTCCACGCGGCGTCCCGCGGGATGTCGGGCGTCCGGATGTCCCCCGTCGGCCGGGAAGTGGTGATCGAGGGCCGCTCGGAGGCGAAACCCGTGCGCCTGCTCTCCTTCCCGCTCCGCTTCCGGAAACTGCTCCTCGACGCGTTCCTGGAGCTTGCGGGCGTCCAAGGCGGGTCGGACCTTCCCCCGGAGACAGTCTTCCACCTCGAGTCCGGGACCGGGGTCGTCTCTCTCCAGGCGAGTTTCCTGCGGGGTCTCTCCGGCCCCGAGGTGATCGTCAAGATTCTCCCCGACCTGCGGGTGGGGATCTCCCTCGACTCCGTCGGCTTCAACCCGGGCCAGCTTGACATCACCGAAAAGGTCATGCGCAAGGGAAACGGGCTCTTCCTCGTGTCGTCGCCCGGGCCCGAGGGGGTCGCCACCACCCTGTTCGCGATGCTCCGCGAGGCGTACCGGCCCGGCCTTCGCGCCATCACCGTCGAGGAGCGCCACCGGTTCCGGAACGAGGGGTATATCCAGCTCGACCGGCGGCAGGCGGTGGAGCGGTATTCCGGCGACTGGTCCCGCCTGGCGGAGTCCCTCGAACCCGACATCCTGATGATCGAGCACCTGCCCGATCCGGCGGCCCTCGCCGACCTGCTTCACCTCGCGCAAGGCGGGCCCCTTGTGCTGTGCGGCATCCGGAGGTTCAACTTCGACCGGGCGCTTCGCACGCTGCTGACCCTCGAGGTGGACCCGTTCATCCTCGCGCACGTCATGCGGCTCGTCCTGCACCAGCGCCTGGTGAAACTGCTCTGCATGGAATGCCGTCGGCAGGTCCCCGCGAGGCCCTCCCTGCGGATGGTGGGGGAGCGGTATCGTGGCGAGCTGGAGCGGATCGTCGCGGATGCCTCGTTCTACCTTCCCTCCGGGTGCCCGAAGTGCGACGGGACGGGCTACTCCGGCCGGATGGCGCTGATCGAGCTGATCCCCTTCACGCCGGGGGTGCAGAACATCGTCGCGTCGGAGGGTACGCTCGAGGAGAAGCTGTCGCGGCTGATGGAGGAAGATCTGTACTCCGCCGCGCAATCGGTGCAGGAGATGCTCGAGCGCGGGATGGTAACCTACGAGGACGTCGCGCCGTTCTTCCGCTGAAAACCGGTCGGAACGGAGTACGGTGGAGCACGGGTAGACAAACGGGAGACGAGGGGGCTCGATGAAGGAGACGACACTTCACCGGATGTATATGAACCGGATCGCCGAGGGGGGAGACTCGGTCCGGTACATGGTCCCCGGCGATCACGGGTACACGCCGGTGACGTACCGGCAGGTCGGCGACGCGGTGCGGGAGATCGGCCTCGGGCTGATGGCGCTCGGGCTGTCGCGGGGGGACCGCGTGGCGATCCTCGCGACGACGCGCCTGGAATGGTGTCTTGCGGACATCGGGTCGACCCTCGGCGGATTCGTCACGGTGCCAATCTACCCCTCGAACCTCCCCGACCAGGTGGAATATATCCTGGCCCACTCGCGTGCGCGGGCCGTCTTCGTCGAGGACGAGCTGCAGTACAACAAGGTCGCGGGGGTCCGGCCCCGCCTGTCACACCTCACGAGCGTCGTGATGATGACCGGGGGCGTGGGGGGAAAGGAAGGCGCTTCGACCCTCACCGCGCTGCGGGAGCGCGGGAAGGCGCACGGCTCCTCGAACCCGGGGGTTCTCGAGGCGCGCGCGGAGGAGATCCTCCCCACGGATGACCTCACGATCATCTACACCTCCGGCACCACCGGCCCCCCGAAAGGGGTCGTGACGCGCCACAGCAACTACGCCTTCAACGTGACCTCGGCGCTCGAAGCGGTCAACGTCCCCCGGGGGTCGATGTTCCTCCAGTTCCTTCCCCTGGCGCACTCCCTCGGGCGCCTGGAGCACTTCCTCTCCTTCGACGCGATGGCCGTTTCCTCCTTCGCCCGTTCCCTCCAGACGGTCGCGGAGGATCTCGCGGCGGTCCGTCCGGAAATCATGGTGAGCGTGCCCCGGCTCTACGAGAAGTTCTACGCCCGCGTGCTGGCGAAGGTCGAGGAAGACGGGGGGCTGAAGAAGGGGATCTTCGAGTGGGCCCTCGGGGTCGGCCGCGAGGCGTCGCGGTGCCGCCAGCAGGGCGGAGAGCCGCAGGGGCTCCTCGCCTTGAAAAACGGGATCGCGGACCGCCTGGTCTTCCGGAAGATCCGGGCGCGGATGGGCGGAAGGCTGCGCTTCTTCATCTCGGGGGGGGCCCCCCTGTCCCGGGAGATCGCCGAGTTCCTGCACGCCATCGGCGTTCTCATCCTCGAGGGGTACGGGCTCACGGAGACCTCCACGGTAACGACGGTCAACCGCCTCGAGCGGTACAAGTTCGGCACCGTGGGGAAGGCGCTCCCCGGCACGGAGCTCCGCATCGCCGCGGACGGCGAGATCCTCGTGCGGGGGTCGCACATCTTCCGCGAGTATTTCAACGACCCCGCCGCCACCCGGGAGGCGATCGAACCGGACGGCTGGTTCCACACGGGGGACATCGGGGCCCTCGACGAGGAGGGGTTCCTCCGCATCACCGACCGGAAGAAGGACATCATCGTCACCTCGGGGGGAAAGAACATCGCCCCCCAGAACCTGGAGAATCTCCTCAAGAACGACCGGTACGTCAGCCAGGCGTTCGTGTTCGGCGACCGGAGGAAGTATCTGACCGCCCTCCTCACGCTCGCTCCCGAGGAGATCGTCGCATGGGCGGCCCGGCAGGGGATCCAGGATCGCAGCATCGAGGCGTTGGCGAAGCACCCCAAGGTGCTGCAGTTGATGCGCGAGCGGGTCGACGAGGTCAACCGGGGGTTGGCCACCTTCGAGCAGGTGAAGAAATTCACGGTGCTGGGGACGGACTTTTCCCAGGAAACCGGCGAACTGACGCCCACGCTCAAGGTACGCCGCAAGGTGGTAATCGAGAAGTATGGACGGATTCTCGACGATCTCTACGGGAAGGATTGATCGGGTCCGTTGCCCACCACGATCTATGAACTCAACCGGATGCCGGAGGTGGAGCGGTCCGCGCTCTTGTCGCTCCTCGTCCCGACGCGCCTCTTTTCGATGTTCTCGATCGACCCGCGGACGTTCCGGAATCCCCCGGGGATCGAGTGCGTGAAGTTCACCTGTCCGGACGAGATGCCATTCTTCCAGATTGACGTCCGGAGGGATCCTTCGGACAAGGACGCGGCGTACTTTCTCGATGTGTCGACCTCGGCGTTCGGGCAGATGGAGATCTCCTTCATCATCGTCAACGATCCCGACGGGGAGAGGTTCGGGATCGACCGGGACGACAACGGTCACGAGACGTACTTCGGGACCGCGCGGCGAAACGTGCCGGAGGAGCTCCGGGCGATGGAGGCCGGCCTGGCGCCGGGGCAGGTGCGCAGGGGTTTGCGGATGATGTCGGAGATGGTGGGGTGCTGGGACGCCTTCTTCGGCCGGCTGGGGTACAAGTTTTACTTTCTCGAGCCGCTGGGGTACAACAGCGCGATCCTGTACGAGCGCGCGGGGTTCCAGTACCTGAAGGGGAAGGAAAAGATGATGTGGACCGACCGGGAGTTCCGCCCCGGCGGGTCGCTGCACGGGCGACTCGACGGTAGCACGCCATTCCGGCAGCCTTCGCTCGCCGGGACCGTCCGGGGGCGGGCATGGGCGATCCACGACGGGATCCTCGACGAGCCGTGGGAAAGTCCCAAGATGTACAAGACGGTCGGCACGCACGCGGGCGTCGTTACCTTTACGGGGGAGAAATATTGATCCCGGAGCGCCTTCTTCCGATCGCCCTCCTTCTGGCCGCGATGCTGCCGGGCGCGGCCGCGGCTCAGGAGGGAGAGCCCCCCCCCCGGATCTTCTTCGAAAAGAAGGTCTATTCCGACACGGCGGGCGGGAAGCAGAGTTTCTTCGAGACGTACACCGTGGAGAAGGGGGACACGCTCTGGAAGATCCTCGAGCGGAGCGAGCCCCTCCGCCCGGAACAGTACGCGGAGCGCCTCAAGGAATTCCGGCGCGCCAACCCGAAGGTGGCCGACCCGTCGCGCATCGCGCCGGGCCAAAAGCTTCTCGTTCCGTCCGTCGGAAGACCGAAGCCGAAGGACGACGGCAAGACGGTCGGCTACACGGTGAAGCGGGGAGACTCCCTTTCGGGGATCCTCTCCTCCCGCGACGTTCCGCGCCGAGAGTGGAAGAAGCACCTCGACGCGATCCGGGAGATCAACCCATCGGTCACGGATGTGAACCGGATCGTCGCCGGGAAGACGCTCCATCTCCCGACGGAAGGGTACTTCACGGAAGCGAAGCCGCCGACCGAGCCGGAAAAGGCAATCGCCGCCGTGGAACCGGGGAAGGCGATGGTCGCCGCGGAACCGGTGGTGCCGTCGATTGCCCCGGAACCGCCGGAACCCGCCGCGTCGGCGCAACCCGTCGCGCCGCCGATAACCCCGGAGCCGGAGAAGATCGCGCCGCCGGACGTCGGGGTGGCGGTCGCACCGCCCCCGATGCAGGCCATGCCCCCCCAGGACGTTCCTCCCGCCCCGGCGTTGACGCGCGAAATCGCCGCAGGTCCGGGCCAGGACGCCCTGGCCGCCGGGAAGCCGGAGGCGGAGTTGCTGGTTCCCAAGCCCATCCCCCCGGCCGCGTCGGTCGTGGAGACGGGGAAGGCGAAGCCCGCGAAGGAGGCCGTCATCCCTCCGGCGCGGTCACCGTACCGGGGGCTCCTGTCGGACCTCTTCCTGGCGATCGGTGAAAAGTGGGTCGATCGCGGAACGATGTACCTTCCCCTCCCCTCCGGGGGCGACGCGGTGCTGCAACTGTCCGATTTCCCCGTCGTGCGATTCTCCGGGGGAACGGAGGCGCTCATCGATTTCCGCGGCGGCATCCCGCCCCGCGTTGCGGATGCGATCTCCGCCCAATGGAAATCGCTCCGGGTCGTCTCTCTCGCCGACGCGGGCGGCGCGGGGGATCGGATCGACCGGATCCTGCGCGTGTCGGGGTACCACTCCGTAAAGGAGGGGATTTCCCGCCCCGTGGTGATGGGCGAGACCGTCTCGGTCGCGCTCCCCGCGCGCCGGGTCATCCAGCGGACCGAGGATAGCCTCATCTCCGGGGACCTCATTCTGCTGAAAGAGGTCCCGGAAAAGCCCGATCCCGAACTTCTCGCCGTCCTGCGGTATGCCCGTCGCCTCGGGCTTCACGTCCTTCCCTACGCCGACGACCCGAACGCGATGGAAGGGTTCCTCGTGGGCATCCAGGAGGATTCGTCGTCGGGAGGGATCCCGGTGGCCCTCGCGGTTCCGAAGACGGGCGGGCTCCCGGCGGTCGACTTCGGCCTCTCTTTCCTCGGGATCGCCGCCAGGACCGGGGAGCGCCTGCGCGTGGGTGGGGAAGGTGACGCCTTCCGGCTCGTGGTTTCGCCCGAGCGGTATTTCGAGGTCGGAGGGAAGAAGTACGTCGTCGATACGGGGAAGATGTCCCCCGCGATCCGCTCGATCCTCCGGGAGTCGGGGTACGCCGTCTTCCCGGCGGGAAAGGACGCTTCGGGCAGGGAGATATTCCAGCGGCTGATGAAGGCTGCGGGGATCGTGCCGGAAGAGTGGAAGGAGCACCTGCTCACAGGGGGTGCGAAGGCGGGATACGAGATTCGGGTCACGGGCGCGTTCCTATCCCTGTCCGGCACCTCGGGCGGGAAGGG
>Ga0208716_1000827_pt1 | contig 12401 bp, 23 predicted proteins | sample NGESurdeep092012_8_FD_184482 | JGI IMG/M metagenome (GOLD analysis project Ga0208716, IMG submission 184482) | Arctic peat soil microbial communities from Barrow, Alaska - NGEE Surface sample 415-3 deep-092012 (SPAdes) | ecosystem: Environmental > Terrestrial > Soil > Wetlands > Peat ...
ACTAACAATATCTTTTGTACTCGCAATTTTCGCATTGCTAAGATGGGGCCGCCAACTCCGCCGCAGTACTAGAATTGGAGGAAACAGCAAATGACGCGCGAACGGATTAGAAATAGATTGTTTCAAATGCTATTAGAAATCGATACCGAATCCGCCATGTTTGATTGGGTAAGATGGTTTGCAATTATGGACTCTTTAAGGCTGGTGAGAGTATGAATTCGCCCCGCACCGCCCCGCCCATTTGCCTAATCTGCAAACTTCCACTCGGACCCGAAGAAACAAAAGCATGGCATTTCGATTGCGAAGAGTGTACAGAGTGTGGCCAACCACTTCACAATTCCAATAAACTAATTTGGGATTGTCTGAATTCCGGCATTCCCGTTGCCGACATCACATGCCGCAACAAAACAAAAATTAGAGAGATCCGCGACAAAATCTTCCCCGCCACCATCGAGCATTTGCGAGCATTCAACGCTCAAATACTTTCAATCAAGCACGAAGTAAATCCACAAGAAGAAGACCTGAAACAATTGTACGACGTGCTCCATGAATTACAGGATGCCGCTAGCTCCATTAGTATTCTACTCTCTCTCACAAAAGACAAGATTCGAATTGAAAGCAATGTCGAGTACACTGAAAAAGTCAAAACAGAGCGCCGTCAAAGCTCTGAAGCAGCCGCTATAGATGAAAACAAAAAAGCTGCACGCCAAGCTGAACGTGAGAATCCCGCCTTGCGAGATCGTAGGAAAGCAATTGAAGGTATAATGAAAACATTCGGTTTCAGTTTGGAAGCGGCCACCGCTATGATAGCAGCACAGAGTCCGAAGGTACAGTGAGAACACAATGAAATTAACTTCCCTTTGCTCCATTTGTAACAAACCACTTGTGCTGGTAAATGAATGTCAATTTGGGCAGGACTGGTATCGCAATTACAAGTGTGGCCACGCCTTCTATGAAACGGACACCCGCTCTGTCGCTGTGCGCGACGAAACAAGACGCAACTACGATGCTTGTGCTCCAGGCAAATCCGCGTTTGATTTTCAGCGCGAAGGTATCGACTTTATTTTCAAATCAAATTTCAATTGCCTCATTGCAGATCCAATGGGTTTAGGCAAAACAATTCAAGTCTTGTTAGCAGCAAGAGAAGCAAAATTCCCCGATGGTACACCACGATTCAGAAGTATCCTAGTACTTGTGAAAGCCGCCACAACATATCAATGGTATGGCGAAACAAAAGAATGGTTAGATCCAGCCTTATGGTCCGCCTTCATTATTCAAGGTACAAAAGGTTTCATTCCGCCAGGTTTCCGCACTTATATCCTTAGTATGGACACCATGTCCCGTTTTATGAAGACACCCACCGGCGCCGCCACGCTCAAATCTCTGAATGTGGATCTTGTGATAGTGGATGAATGCCATAGTTTCAAAAATCCTGACTCCGCCCGATCTCAAGCTCTTGTAGCTTTTTTGCAAGACATATCCATTTCGGAATTGGATCGTACTCTACATTTAGGCTGTGCCGCTTGTGAATACCAATGGGACAAACCAATCAGAATTAAAATCAATTTGCGTACCAATCGCGGTAAATTGTCACACCTTGAACGTGGGGAATGCCCAAAGTGTGGCGCGCAATTTGCTTTACAAACAGAGCATGAATTAACTGTGGAGGATAGAACAAAAGGCCTTGTAATGCTTTCAGGAACGCCAATTAAAAACAGAGCAGAAGAATATTTTATCCCACTCAATTTAATGCGCCCTGATATTTTTACTGGTTTGGATAGTTTCCGCCGACGCTGGTTAACACAGGATGATAAAGGGAAGTGGTCCCGCATCGCCTCACACCGGATTGAAGTATTCAAAGAAACGACAAAAGATTTTATCATTCGACGTGAGAAAAACGAAGTTTTGTCACTTCCCCCATTCCGCCGAACTTTTGAGAAAATTGGAATTGAAGGTGAAGAATTCCAGCGTGCTTACCAAGCAGCACTTGATGTATTACAAAGGCGTGTGGATGAATTAGCGGCTGAAGGTAAAGAAATGAGCATGCTTGAAATGCAAGAAAACCTCATGACACTTCGCCGAATTGTAGGACTTGCAAAGGTTCCAGCCGCTCTAGAATACATTGAAGAATTTCTAGAATCCGTTGAAGATGAAAAACTTGCTGTTGGAATTCACCATCAAGGTGTGCGAGACAATCTGTACTTCGGATTGAAACAAAAAGGGATTAAATGCCTTAAACTTTCCGGCGAAGATTCCGCCGAGCGCAAGAATCAAATCTTAATGGAATTTAATCGCGATCCCGAAATTCGTGTTCTTATTGTTAACATGATAGCTGGCGGAGTTGGTTTAAATATTCAAGCCGCAAATAATATACTCACACTTGAGCGACAATGGAATGCAGCTGATGAAGAACAGTTTGAAGGCCGTTTCCATCGCCAAGGACAAACGAAACCAGTCTGCAATAATTACATGATAGCAAGTGGAATTCCAGTCGAGGATTACTTCAATACACTCGTTGAAGAAAAACGGCGGATATGCGGCGAATCTTTGGACGGTTGGTCTTTCACCCAAGATAAGGATGCTGTACGAGATTTAGTTTACAAGTCACTCAATACAAAATTGAAATAGGAGCAGAATCAAATGACCCTACGATCCGATATTGACATCAACGATATTTTCAGAGAAGCTTCGCAGGATAAAGAAAGAATTTTTAATTTAATTTCAGAAGCTGTTTGTTGTGAACGCGCAACAGACAGAATCATCCAGCTAATTGCGTTGGTTTCCATTTCAAATCCAACGCTTCTTATTCACCTGATTACTCCAGGTATGGGGATTACAGCACTCTTACAAACTATTGCAGCTTATACATTTGAAGCGGGTCGTTTGTATGGGAGATCAGAACTCCAAAAAGAGATGGAGGAAGGAATCAGATGAAAATAAAAGAGAAATGTGAGATTTGTAAGTGCTTGAATTTAATTTCCGAAGGAAAGAAACACCCTTCACAGACGGTGTGGAATGTTCTCATACGAAAGTTTGGGGCAATTCGGCAGAGAGATCCAAAGGCGATTGCCTCATTATGTCATTACCACCGTAATCCCTTGCAACTGGTTACTGATTTTCAATCCATCAGCGAGTTCATCGAGGGAGTATTTACCACGATTGAAAACTATTTGAATAAAGTTGATAAGTCAGGAAATTACAAAATTGGTCCAGCCAATGAAAAAAATCTATAGCACCAACTTTGGTTACTCATATGAAGAGCTTGCACGGCTTTCCTGTATGCTCCAATATGCTTACGAAAAATCAAAAAATCCAATAATCAAAGCCGCTCTCAACCAAATTGAAAAAGGAATGAAAAATTAAATGTCACAAGTTACTATTATGGACGCACGAGAAATTGATTTTGAAGCTGGTTTTAAACTCCGTGAGCTTTTAACCAAATTTGGGGTTTGGAATGATCTAACAAAAAAGCTTGATATCCCCCCAAAAGATAATCCAAATTATCTTAGTTGGAAACAATACTACAATAAAATCTATAACCCGCTTATAAATTGGCGGCCAAATGGTGAACAATTCGCTATGGTTAGCTATTAGGAGAATCAAATGCCACAAGAACAGCCGGAACAGAATTGTTTAAATTGCTATTTTTTCCTTCAAACTTCTGAACGTGCTAATCAAAAGATTGGGTATTGCCGGGCGAATCCGCCACAATATCATGAGGAAATGGATCAAGAAACTGGAATAAGCATACCAAAAATTGGGCGCTTTCCAGTTGTACTCAACAATATGTGGTGCGGAATGTGGGATTACCACGAATGAGAGAACACTATGGAATATAATCCATCAGGGGTTTACTGTTCAATTTGCAATACTCACAATCAATGGTGTGAGCATATTCATCCACCACAAGAACAGATCCGCCACAAGAATTTAATTTTCTCGACAATCTGGGTGATCTGTTCAGCCACTATAATGCTCTGGTTACTTTTGAAGATACTGAAATGAGAGACCACGAAGATTACGAATACGTACCCAAAAATGAACTCTTTCAAGATTCGTTTCCTCACATCACTGAAAAGCAATTAAATTATATTGAAATACTCAAAAACGATTTGGGGATGACAGTTCATACCCGCAATACTCACATAGTTTCTATTGTTGGAAACCAATGGCTGAAACGGTGCGCTGGTTCTATACCAGACGTTTGGACACTAAGCAGACCTGAAGCAAGCCAAGTAATCGAAAAATTTAGACAATGGAAAGAGGCAAAGAAATGAAATACGCAGTTTACGTAGATAACGTCCTCAACGATTCAATTGAATGTCTTTTCTATAAAACAGAAGAGGAAGCAAAAGCAAGTATTGTTGATCTTATTACAAAATGTGAAGAAGATTCCGTGGATAAAGAAAAGAATCTTGATTGGGATATAACCCTCCTCAAAGTTATTGGCGAATGCCATTGGACTCAGGGTGGGCTCACACTGGAGGAAATCAAATGAAAATCAAAATCGAACGCAAATCACCTTATACGCACCAAATTTCTGAAATTGAAAATCAAACTCTAATTGCAGAAACACACCATGAGCATAAAGAAGTTTGGTGTACAGTAGAAGCAAATAACCTTCTTGTCTTCAGAACTCCAATGGAAGGAACACTCGAAATTTCAGCAATTTAGGAAAAATCAAATGCAAAAGATTAAATTATGTAATTCTATTGTTCTGATTGATGATGAAGATTATGATTCTATATCTTCACAAACTTGGTACAAAAACGAAACCTCTTTTGTTAATCAAGATAGAGTACCAATAGGAAATTTTATTCTTGGGTATGAAGGTCCATTAATTGTAGACCACAAGGATAGAAATTTCCGGAATAATCAAAAAGAAAATCTTCGCTTGGCAACTCACCAGCAAAACTGTGCAAATCAAGGGCCAAAGAGAGGAAAGTATAAAGGAGTTTCGTTCCATAAAGGCACAGGTAAATTTCAAGTTCATCTACAAAGAGGGGAAGAAAAAGTTTACATTGGCATATTCACATCTGAAGTTAGAGCCGCTAAGGCTTATGATGAATTAGCAAAACAATATTTTGGTGAGTTTGCTTATATAAATTTTCCGGAGGAAAACAAATGCAGACTTTAATCTTGGATAGTAGTCAAATCTCGCAATGGTCTGAGTGTAGCACTGAATGGTCCCAACGTGGGCTAATTCAAATTAACAAAAAAGATCCAACAGAAACATTTCGCCCATCCGATGCGCTTGCGGCTGGAAGTTTGGGCCACAAGTACCTAGAAATCTACTACACTGAACTAGCAATGTCTGGAGATGTGACAGCCGCTGCGCGCAAAACTCTCGCTTTCGATCCGGATGAAGCGGACAAAGTTGAAAAACAATTTCCACTTGACATAGCACTACGCGCGAAAGTTAAGCAACGTGTGGTGGATTATTTCATGATGTATGGTCCGGGCCGTGATTACAAACCAGCTTTCAAGAAAAAGGCCAGTGTAGAAATACACAAGGATGGGTTACCCTACGATATTTTGGTAAAAGACCCACTGGTGGAAAAGGGATTCAGTCACAAGCTTTTTGAAAATAAACAGTACCTTTTTGTTCTTGAAGGCCGTATCGATTTTATTGGAGAAGCACAGGATGGAACTCTTTTGTGGATGGATCATAAGTTCCAGTTCCGCGAGCACGAACTCTATGCAAAATCAATTCAATTCCGCAACTACTCGCTAGCCACTGGCTTGAATCTCGCAGTAATCAATTACATCCGATTGCATGACAAAATTCAACCAAAAACTTTCGTTCGACAGCCGCTCTCATTTTCTTCACTTGAGATGCGACATTGGAAAGAAGAACTAATTGACATTTACATGCAAATTGCAAAACAGGTTGTAGCTGGTAATTATCCCAAGAATCGAAATTCTTGTTCTGGAGCATGGGGAAAACCCTGTCAGTATGTGAGCTTATGCGAAGAATACAATCTTGAGATTCGTGCAGCAATTCAGAAAAGGGATTTCACACAAAGAAAAGAGTGGAGACCGTGGTAAAAAGGAAAATTGCTATGATGACATTTTTATTTGGAATAATCTTCGGATTTTGTATTCGCGGATTGACTCAGTCCAAGATTACATGGTTGAGATTTTGGTAGCAAAAAAAGGAAATTCTCATGCCGACATTAACAAAAAATTCTGATGGTTCCCCTCACGTTCACATGTATGTGCGTGTTGCGAATCTGGATGGTACAACAGATAAAAATCGCTATCGCTGTGCTCATCCAGATTGTACACATTGGGCATATCGTAATTTCCTTAATGGAAAACGCTCAATTTGCACAATTTGCAGGACGCGTGAGATCATAATGGATTACGAAAATCTCCGCCGCGCCCACCCAAGCTGTTTCGAATGTGGCAAAGGCAAAAAAGCCAGAGCTATTCGTGAAAAATACCAACAGCTTAACGAACTTTTTGGCGATGTGGACAGTGAGGTGGCTTCGTGAGCCAAGAACAAGCTAATCTTTGGGTGATTAGAGGGATGATTGGAAATTTTCCAGAAGATAACCAACGTGCAATAAGAGAATTATATAATGAAATAAAAACTATTATAGTTAAACATGGGGATAATGCAAAATTGGTTATTGCTCTGATAGGAGCAGAATTGGCGGCTGGAGAATGACCCACTGCCACATCTGTGAATTAGCGATTGCTACACACAAATGCTCAGTTTGTAACAGCCATTTCTGTGAAGAGCACGCAAAAAAGCATTTGAAATTTTGGGTTATAGATAATCCGGATGTAAAGATAATAAAATTGGAGCCTCCTGATGCCAAAACTCTCTGATCGTAAAGATGACCAACGCTTCTTTGGAATGTTCGTTGGCCGCCACCACTCTGGCAAAACTGTAGCGGAAGCCAGCTTTCCCAAACCAATTGACTTCGAAGATTTTGATGGCAGAATTGGTGGCGCTCAAGTACCATGGCTAGACCAAACTGGAATCACATACACATTCTGGCCACCTAAATCTCCTAATCTAATTCAAAAATTAAATGAAAAGCTCGAAAATCTCCTCGCAATTTCTCAAATGCAAAACAGCCAAGCGGCTGCTGGATTGCAACTTCCCAAAACTCACGTCACCGATTCAATTACAAATCAATGTTATGCCTTCATCTGTCAAGCAATCTCTCTAACCCACATGAAGGAAGATGATTCGGGTAGTGGGAAACGCCGGAAAGCTGGCCGTTGGATTGGTCCAGTTCAAATGGCTGGAATTGAAGATTATGGTTTGGAATCTCAGGGAATGTCTGATTACGTTGCATTTCTGAAGTCTCTTCCAATCCAAAACGTAATCCTTTCCGCCCACCTAATCGATCAATACGGATTCGCAAAGGACGAAGATGGAGACGAAATGCCCTATGCGCCGCGAGTAGTTGTAGGGCAAAAGCTTTCCATCCGAGACAAGATTGGAGAGACAATCCAAACACACTTCGATCACATATTCAAATTTGAACGAGAAACATCAAACAAGGAAGACAAATTCTACGTAACATTCCGTGGAGGAATTGCTTGTACAAGTTACGACTGGCTTCCCTACGGGCGACAGGAATGGACTAAGAAACCATTCTACGAATTTATGATGGCATTTAAGGAGAAGAAAAAGTGAACAAAAAATATAGAATAACTTTAACTTTTGAATCAACAGGGGATGAGGAGGTATACCCTGATGACAAATTCTTTCAAGAACAATGGGAACAAACAGCTTCTAGTATAGAGGGGGATGTAATTAAAGTAGAAAAAGTGGAGGAGATTCCAAATGTGGAAACTAAAAAACTCTGAGGGAACAGAACAGCTTTGTCACACTCTCGATGAAGTGGCGACGATTATTCTGAATGCCCCAATTCTTTTGGAATACACACTCAAGTTTATTCCACTTTACGAGAAGCCAAAACAGAAGCGGCCTGAAGAATTCATTGATGAAAGGGGAATGTCATTACGTGAATTCCTTGAACAACCACCAATCCCACTTTCAAACCAAGATTAAAATTAAATTAAACGTTCTGTGCGCACAAAAGGAGAATTAAACGTATGGCAGTTTTACATTTTACAGACTCAGACAAACTCGCATCTTCTATCATGCCAGATAGATGGTATGGATTCGAGGTAGTTGAAATTGGAGAGCCGAAGAAGTCGGACTCCGGAAAATCAATGAACATGTGGAGCAAATTTCGAGTAATTGACGATCCAAAATATACCAGCAAACAATTGGAAATTTGCTTCAACACCGGCATGAATTCTCCCAGTGTATTGGGAACAGCATATTTCATGCCACATACAGCTTTAATCCATCTGGCAGCCGCTACAGCCGGATGTGAAATTGAAGATGTGCCGGAAGATTTGGATACCGAATCACTCAAAGGTTTGAAATTTGATGGTAGGGTGACAAAGGGTATTTATGACGGAATCGTTTTGAATACACTTACAGGATTCTTGCCACTCGGAGTAGGACAACAGAAAGAACAGGAAGGGTCGCCTTTTTAGGTGAAATGATATGGTGCTCGCGCGAACTAAATATCGGATTAAACTAGTTGTGGTGCTTTCACACCATATTCGCATTGTGGAATGACTAGCCACCGACGCGAGCTTTTTTAGGAGAAGAAATGAGAGTAATCTGTACAGACAATCATGGTGGTGATTACCCAAATGAAAAATTTATGTGTGAATCATTACCACTAAAAGAAGCTACAGAATTTGCGGCTGAATTAAATAAAAATGTAACTGATTGGTCAGATGATTATTTTATGGTAGTAGATGATGATTATGTATTAATACCCGGATTTGAGGCTTAACTTTGATCTCAGGTCACGGTAATTCCAACGCACTCATAATGCTCATAGCTGATGGAGCGGCTGAAGGAGATGTATCTTGTGGTTACGCATTAAGTGGAGATCGTGAGAAAAAGCTCAAATCTTTTGCAATTGCTAATCAAATTCCATGGTCTGAGTTTTGGATAACAGCTTTAATTAAAGAGAAGATTAATCTTAAAAAATCAGATCCAAACAAATCCCTTCTTACAGATCAATATAAAAGTATACTTCTCAATGAGATCAATACAATCCGCCCGAATGTTCTCGTTCCTATGGGAGAACTCGGTTTTAATTTTCTTACCCAACTTACCGGGATACGTAAATTTCGTGGCTCAGTGTTACATCCTTCTGGCGATATTACATTGTTCCGCCCTTCACTTCGCATCATACCAACTTTGGGGCCAGACCCTTATCTTTACGAAGACCCAAAACAAGAATTTATAACAAGATTAGACTTCTCCAAAATTAAGCGTAATATGTATGAGATGGAGCCGTTGAAAGAAATTGGGATGTGCTGGTGGGCTAAAAATGCAATTGAACTCGGAGAATTCTTCCTACGCCATTATGATCGGACAATTCAAACTACCGGATTCGTCACGATTGATATTGAAACCTTTGCGAATATCCCAACTTGTATTGGATTCTGTTTTGATGGGCAAGAAGCCTGTTGTGTTCCAATTTTGGATTATAATATTTCTCTCACTGAAAGAGCCGCTATGCTTGGACTTGTGCTCAAATTGCTCCGAAGTCCAATTCGCAAGGTAAACCAAAACCTAAAATTCGACTGGCGAAAACTGGAGCGGCTGGGTTGGAAAGTAAACAATTGGGTGGGTGATACAATGTTAGCACAATCATGCCTGTATTGTGAATTTCCTAAGAATTTAGGATTTCTTACTTCCCTCTATACAGATATGCCTTACTTCAAAGATGAGGGGAAGGAATTTGATCCAACAAAATATAAACGTGAACAACTTTATCTTTACAACGCAAAAGATTGTCTGGCTACACATCAAATCTATTCACAACAAGAAGGTGAACTAATTGAGCAAGGTGTACATGGTGTTTACAGTAATCTAATTACAATCCTTCCTATCTACAAAGAAATGGAAGAAAATGGAATCTTAGTAGATGATACCGAGAGGCAGCGGCTGCTGGCGAAATACATTAGTCTTTATCAAATATATGTACTCAAACTTAAAAAACTTGTTGGCCGCCCCTGCAATCCACTTAGCAGCATACAAATGCAAACTTTAATTTATGATGAACTAAAATGGGAGGTGGTACGTGGAGTCAAACACAGCAAAAAGTCGGGCAAACCGTCGGCTGATGAAGAATCACTTGAAATCCTTATGTGGTCTTCAAAATGCAATTCAAATCTCGGGGCTGCAATCCTCAGAACTGTCATTGATTGTAGAAAGTTTCACAAATGTATTGAATTTCTCTCTTTGCCTACTTATCCAGATGGAAGGCATAGATGCGAATTCAATCTCGCGGGCGCTGAAACAGGTCGCACCACAGCTGGGGAAACCACAGATTATTACCTCTATTACGATAAAGGAAAAATAAAATTAGGTAACATGGGTCACAGCTTTCAAACGATTGGGAAACATGGTTTTGCAGTAGATGAGACAACTTATGGCAAAGACCTGCGATCAATATTCATTCCGAGTCCGGGTTATTCTTTCGTCGAATGCGATTTATCTCAGGCCGAAGCTCGGGTGGATGCGGTTTTGGCTAAGGACTTTGATAACCTCAAGATATTTGACTCTAAATCAGGTATTCATCGGCTTACGGGTTCTTGGGTTTTCGACTGTCGCCCAGACGAGATCAAAAAGGAAATTTTAGTTGATGGAGTAGATCGATACCATGTAAGTAAGACAGTGCGCCATGCCGGAGAGCGAAATATGACTCCAACGAGGCTACTAATGATGATAGCGAAACCTAGTAAATTCTGTGTGGAGGTTCTAAAGAAATTTCATGCGAATCAACCTAATATCAGACAAGTATTCCATCGCGATATTAGAGAACAAATCCAAAAAGAAAGAGTACTTATCAGTCCAAATGGAAGGCGAAGAGATTTTTTCGGTCGTATTAACGAAGAAACAGTTAATCAAGGTATTAGTCAACTACCTCAAGCGATCGTTACCGATTACATGAAAGCCGCTCTGCCCAAAGTCCTGGCGGAATGCCGCGATTTTATGCGGCCACTCTCTGAGGCACACGACGGCTTTCTGAGTGAAGTAAAAGAAGGACACGAAGAAGAGTATGGGCGAATCTTTAAGAAAAGTATTGAAGTTGGGATTGACTTCCGTACTTGTTCACTTCCAAGAGATTTCGAACTAGTCATCCCTTGCGAAGTTGCAATCAGTAAAACCAATTGGCAGCTTATGGAGGAGGTGAAACTGTGAGAAAGATTGACGAAAAACATCATATTGAAAACAATCAAATAATTAAAACTACTAATGGTACAATTATACCAGAAACTGAGCCAACGATTCTTTTTCGTGGAAGAGATAGGCTAGCTACACCAATGTTAGAGTTTTATTATCAATTATGCAAAAATGATGGGGCAACGGATTATCAATTAGGAACAATGGAAGCAATGATTAATAGATTTAAGCAATTTTCAATTGATAATCCACGAACAATGAAACAACCCGGGATTACAAGAGGACTCTAATGAGACGTTGCAGGTCTTGCGGATTTGTTCTTATACAGAATAGTAGGGACGGAGAAACAGTCTATATCTGTATAAATGAGAACTGTAATTTAACAAACAAGAGGGTACTAGGATACAACGAAACATCATGGGAGACAGAAAGAAAGAAGTATGTAGGAGAGGACACAAATTAGAAGAGCCAAATTTGTGTTACAACTCTGTAGGTTATAGGGAATGTAGGATCTGTAAGCAACTTAGAAAATACAAAGCCAGAAAATTGAAAGATAACACAAAATGACACACAAACAATTCGATGAATATCAAGAAGATTTGCTCAATAAGGTAGTTGGGATGAAAGACACAAAAGGAAAAGAATACTCAAATTCAGAAAATCGCTTTGCCAATTTTGAGAGAACGGCTGCCGAACTTGGCTTAACAAATATTCAGGTAGCTTGGGTATACACAAAAAAACACTTGGACGGAATTGCAAGTTACTGTCGTAAAGAACAGACACTTTCCGAACCAATTGAAGGTCGAATTGTGGACGCAATTGTTTACTTGACTTTAATCGCTGGGATGATTGAGGAGAAACAATTAGACAAAATTGGTAAAGGATTTTCATTGGAGGGAATGGAAGGCAGCCAAAATGAAACTTATCTTGGTCTTGAAGATGCAAATGTCGGTAAGCACCAGCCCTTTGAATATGACCCAACAAAAACAACAAAATAGCTATCTAACTACTATGACTGAGCAAAATGAATTTTGTCGAACTTTTTCTGGAGCACACACAATATTATGAATCCCCAGGAAGTTTCTGGAAATGGGCCGCCTACACAGCTATTGGAGCAGTTTTGCGAGATAACTGCTTCAGAACACTCGGTGAT
>Ga0208716_1000828_pt1 | contig 12367 bp, 3 predicted proteins | sample NGESurdeep092012_8_FD_184482 | JGI IMG/M metagenome (GOLD analysis project Ga0208716, IMG submission 184482) | Arctic peat soil microbial communities from Barrow, Alaska - NGEE Surface sample 415-3 deep-092012 (SPAdes) | ecosystem: Environmental > Terrestrial > Soil > Wetlands > Peat ...
CTCCGCCCATTGCAGGACTACCTCGGCGCCCGCACCGATGGGCCGTTGTTCCTCAACCGCGCCGAAACCGCCCGGCTGGCGTACACCACCAGCTACGCCCTCATCCGACGGCTCGCCCGCCGCGCCGGCATCCCCGCCGCCGACAGGCTCAGCCCCCACAGCCTGCGGCACAGCTTCGCCACCGAGTTGCTCGGCAACGGCGTCCCGCTGCAGGACGTCCAGGACGCCATGGGCCACGCCGACCCCCGCACCACCCGCCGCTACGACCGCTCCCGGTACAACCTCGACCGCCACCCCACCTACCAGATGGCCACCCAACTCCACCGAACCAGCAGTCCACCACCGGAGTAGCCGGGCAAGGTCGTCGGCGAACAAACCGCGCACGCTCCACGGGCGCTCTGTTCAGCGGACGAGCCTCGACGCCGAGCGGAGGGCAGCATTGACCGGGTGAACACCACGCGAGCCGGCCATGGCTGACGACGCGCTGTTCACCATCGCCGGTCAGGAGTTCAAGGTGACCAGCCCGGAGCGGGTGTTCTACCCCGCAACGGGCACGACGAAGCTCGACGTGATCGGCTATTACGCCGAAGCCTCGACCGCCATGCTCCCGCACCTGGTGGGGCGGCCGGCGACCCGTAAACGGTGGCCGGAGGGCGTGGACAAGACCTCGTTCTTCGTCAAGGACCTGGAGGCCGGCACGCCGGGATGGTTGACCCGGGTGCAGATCCGGCACGGCTCGGGCCCGAAGTTCTACCCGGTCTTCGATTCCCCGGCCGCGCTGGCGTGGTTGGGGCAGGTCGCCGCGCTGGAGCTGCACGTGCCGCAGTGGCGGATCGAGCAGCCCGTAGGCCCGACCGTGACCACTCGGTCCGGGGAGCGGCACCCGGATCGGGTGGTGTTCGATCTGGACCCCGGCCCGGGCGCCGGGCTGGCGGAATGCGTGGATGTCGCCCTGGCCCTGCGGGAACGCCTCGGCCCGCTCGGTCAACGAGTCACGGTCGCCACCAGCGGCAGCAAGGGCCTTCACCTGTACGTGCCGATGGACCAGCCGATCAGCTGCGGGGAGGCCTCGGAGTGGGCCAGGTTGGCCGCCGAAGAACTTCAGAAAGCCCTTCCCGCGCTGGTGGTCTCGCGGATGGCCAAGTCACTCCGGACCGGCAAAGTGCTCATCGACTGGTCGCAAAACAACAGGTCGAAGACCACCATCTCGCCGTATTCGCTCCGCGGCCGCGACCAGCCCTGGGTGGCCGCGCCACGAACCTGGGCGGAACTGACCGAACCCGGTCTACGGCAGCTGGACTACCGGGAAGTCCTGGACCGCTTGGCCGACGGTGTGGATCCGCTCGCCGACCTGCACCGCACCCCCCGGGTGTTGGCCGCGGCCGCCGGGGACACCGCGACCCGACCGGCTCCGCGTCCCGCGATACGGGTGACGTCCCGACCGCGGCCGCAGGCGGCCCGGCGCCCAGCCCCGCCGGTGACCCCGGCGGCCTCGAGCACGGGTTTGCCGGCGGATCTGACCGGCCCGGTGGAGCTGGAACTGGCCAAGGCCGTGCCGACCCTGCCCGGCCCGCATGCCATGCCCGGTGGCACCCGCTGGGAACTGAAGTGGGACGGCTTCCGGGCGGCAGTGGTCCGCGGGCCCGACACTGTCCGGATTTGGTCTCGGAACAAGACCGATTTCTGTAGATAGTCGGCCTGTTGCACCACCTCCTGTTGGCAGGTTCCCCGAGCTGCTGCCATCATCACTCCTCCACGCATGACGCCCCCGAGCTGATCCTGGCTGCGGTATCGGAAGTCCGGAGAAACCCACCTGGCAGTTGTTCGGCGCGAGACGGGACCGGCCCGGTCCAGCGAGCCTCGAACGGGGAGACCATGTCCGATGGGTCGCGTCAAAGGTCCAGTCACCATCGATTCGTAACGAAACCGTCGACGGGCAACGGAACTAGCGGATCAGATAGGGGGACGGCATTCGCCCGGCACCCCGCGGGATTGGCTCGGCACCGCCATGCGCCCCGCGGCAAGACACACCCTTTCGCGTCTCGACGGGTGGCAACGAAACCCGTCGCAGGTGTAACGGGAAAGATTCGGTGCGCACGCCTGTCTGCCGGACTCGTCCAGCTGCCGTGCCAGCAGGAACTCGTCAAGCTCCTTGAGCTCCATCGTCGCCGACAACCGGGTCCGTAGTTGATCTTGCGTTGTGGAATCCAGGGAGTGGCCGGCCGCCCCGGGAATTTGCGTCCCCGACCGATCCGCGTTTGATCACTCCTAGCTACTCGGTGGTTACTGTGGAAGACTCCGGCGCGTGTCGCATCGTGACAGCGGTCATTTCGGTACGGACGGGTATTTCTTGACGGTCGCACCCCGGGTTTACAGCGAGCCGGACAGGTGACGCCGCGGCGGCAGCGAGGTACCTGGATCGGCAGGGGTCGGGCCGTTGTCGCCGTGCTCGGGGTGGTTTTCCTGCTGTTCGGGTTCGTTGTTGTTTCCCCGGTGGCCGCTGCGGACCCGACCGCGTCGATGACCATCACCAAGACCGCGTCGGCCACGGACGTGCAGCCCCGCGACGAGTTCGAGTATTCGATTTCCTTCCAATGCACGTCCGCCACCGAAGCGGGTTGCGTGAACGCGGTGGTCACCGACGTGGTGCCCGGGTCGTTGATCATCATCAGCGATCCGGTGGTGACCGGTATCCCCGCGGGTGATGCCACGTCGACGGTGTCCGGCCAGACGGTGTCGGTGGCGTTCCAGCAGGACCTTGGCGGCGGGAACGTGGGGCTGCTGGCGGGTGTGGAGGCGACGATCACTTTCCGGGTGCGGGTCGACCCGAACATCCCGTTCACGCTGAACGGGCAGCCGCTGGTCAATACGGCCGGTATCGCGGCGGACAACGCGGATCCGGCGAATGCCTCGGCGACGGTGACCCCGCAGATCCCGCTACAGCTGGCCGCGGCGACCACGAAGTCCATCGACCCGGCCGGTGCGGTGGCCGATCCCGGCACATCGCTGACGGTGGCACTGACCGGGGCGAACACCTCGAACACCGGTGTGGACACGCTGGTGGTGACGGACCCGGTCGACCCGACGGCCACCCCGAACCCGTTCCAGTACCTCGCGGTGACGTCGCTGGGCCCGATCACCCCGCCGCCGGGCGCGGAAACCGTGCAGGTCCGGGCCTGGGTGAACGGGGCGTGGGTGGACGGACCGGTCGGGCCGCCCGCGGCGCTGCCCGCCGGGGTGGACCCGGCCGATGTCACCGGCCTGCACTTTGTGTTCACCAGCACCGATGGAGCGAACATCGACCCGGGCGCGACGGCGAGCATCGGGGTGAGCCTGGCCCAGCGACCGAACGTGGCGGACCTCACGGGCCCGACTACCGTCAGCAACGACTCGGACACCTCGGTGACACTCGGGACCGACACGGCCACCTCGGCCCCGGCCACCGATACCTACCAGATCGCGCCACCGAACATCACGGTGGCGGCCGGTAAGTCGTTTGACCCGGCTACCGTGCACGCCGGTGACCCGAGCACGGTCACCCTGTCCGGCACCAACACCTCCCAGCTGCCGCTGGACTCGATGACCGTCACCGAACCGCAACCCGGCTCGACCAACCCCTTCGCCGACGGCGGCCTGACCTTCACCGGGTTCGGCACCGACGGCAACGGGGCCGGCATCGTGTGGCCGCAGGGCGCGACCGCCGCAACGGTCACCTACACCTGCCAAGGTTCGGGACCCGGACCACCGCTGAGCACGACCACCCCGGACACGCTGCCGGGCCCGCCCGCCGGGTGCACCGTCATCGGGTTCACGGTGACGTTCACCGATCCGATCGCCCCCGGAGCCGAGGCGACGATCCCGTTCACCGTGCGCACCGCGACCGAGCAGGGCACCGAGGAGCTGACCCGGACCAACGAGGTCGGCGTGACCGGCACCCTCAACGCCACCACGACGGACGCCACCGCGACGGCCGACATCACCACGATCGTCGACCGACTGGCCGTCGGCGTGGACAAGTCGATCGTCCCGTCCTCGATCCCGTCGTTCCCCGGCCAGGTCGCCGTGGTCGAGCTGACCGGCACCCTCAAGCCCTTCCCGGACTCCACCGCCGACGCCCATCAGATCATCGTCCAGGACCCGGACCCGCTGGGCTCCGATACCTGGTACGCCGCGTTCCAACCGGACAGCGTCACCGCCACCCCGGTACCGGCCGAATCGACGCTCACCGTGCAGTACTACAACGGCACCGACTGGGTCGATGTGCCCGGCATGGTCGACATTGCCGGGCCGACAACCTTCAACGGTGCCTTCCCGCCGGAGGTCACCGAATCGGCGCAGGGCATCCGCTTCGTCTACACCTCCACGCTGGACCCCCCGGACGGCTTCCCGCCCGGCACCCAGGTCAAGCCCAACCTGACCTATTCGCTGCGGCCCGGCATGGAGAGTTCCGACGCCACCGTCACGAACTGCGCGGGAACCTCGGCGTCCACCGACGTCCTGGCCGCGACCGCCGATCCTCCCGCCTGCCAGCAGATCCAGCTGGTACCACCGGACCTGGGCGCGATCGACGTGATCGACAAGGCGTGGGACACCAAGCTGATTAGTGCCCGATCACAGGCCGAGGTGGGCGCCAGCCTGTCCTGGTCCACCAACGGCTTCTCCGGGCTGCAGGTCGTCCGGATCACTGACTCGCAGGTCCCGGACATCACTCCTTTGGCGTCTAGCGTTTTCGACGTCTTTGACCTGGTCCGGGTTGACCCGATCACCCCGTCCGACGACCCGTTGCTGACCTACGACCAGGTCAAGTCCGTCCAGCTCTACCGGCTGCCGGTGGGCAGCACGAGCCCCGCAGCGGGCAGTTGGGTGGACGCCACCAACGATCCGTGCCCGGCGCAGTGCGACGGGACGTTCCCGGGTTACGCGTTGACCGCCGCCGAGCAGGCGGACACCATCGGATTCCGGCTCAGCTACGTCGAGAGCCCGACCCGCGTCGACCGGATTGCCGGTCATCCGGAAGCGCCCCCGGTCGGCACCGGGATCGCGCCGTCCACCGGCAACAACCGGAAGATCCACCCGGTGTTCCAGCTCCGGGACGAGCTGCGCAGCAACGCCGACGTCCCTGTCACCGCGACCAGGGTCTACAACGTCGACGGCGGCAGCGGAACGATCCGCAACACCGTGCGCCTGACCGGTCTCTTCGATGGCAACGAGGTGCTCATCCAGACCGCTTCCGACGACATCGCGCTGGCCGACATTCCGGTGACGGTGAACGCGACCAAGAGCTGGTCCGGCGGACCGCTGGGCATCCCGCAGCCTGGAGTGCCCGCCGACCGGTATCCCACCGGCCGGCTCGAGATGACCGCGGAGAACACCACCCCGGCGAAGGTGGACCGGCTGGTCATCACCGACCCGACCGGCGGCACCAGCCCGTTCGACACGTTCAACCTGGCGCGGTTCGTGTCTATCATCGACCCGGCCGGCTCGACCTCGTTGACCGTGACCCTCACCCGGGCCGGCGGCGGGACCACCGACTACACCAAGACCGACGCGCTCGCGTTGACCGAAGATCAGCTGACCGAGGTCGTTGGGTTCACCCTCACCTGGACCGGGCGGATCGATCCCAGCGCCACCGGTGAGGTCGTCCTGGACACCCGGTTGCGCGCGACGTCCCGCAGCACCGGCGACCCGCCGACCGGGGGGCAAACCGTCCCCAACGACACCTCCGTGGCCGCATCGGATCTCGTCGATTACCCCGGCGTTACCCCGAACACCGCCACCGACAATGCCTCCGCCGGCATCGCCCTGCAGCAGCAGGGCCTGGGCGTCACCCCGACGAAGTCGTTCACCCCGACCACCCAAACCGAACCTGACAACTCCCCGGCGACCGTGACGCTGACCGGTCAACCCTCCGGCCCGTCCCGCACCACCAGCATGATCCTGACCGACGCCGCGCCGACGTTCTGGAACCAGTACGACCTGGCCACGCTGAACCCGGTGTCGTTGACCGCGCCCATCGAGCAGGTCCAGGTCGACGCCTTCACCGGCGGCGCCTGGTCGATCGCCGCCGGCCAACCGGTCCTCACCGGTGGCTCCTGGCAGCTCGGTTCGCCCACCGCCGGCGGCGCGGTCACCCTGCCCGCCGGGGTGACCGCCGGGCAGGTCCAGGGCCTGCGGTACACGTTCAGCAGAACCGACGGCAGCAACTGGGAGAACCCGGCCAACCCCACCCAGACGGTCACGTTCCAGGTCACCCGTCGCGCCGACCTCAACACCGGCGGCCCGGTGCCCTCCACCCTGGCCGGGTCCACCCCCGCCCCCGGGGAGACCATCGCGGGCCAGGCAACCGACACCACCACCGCCACCGTGATCAGCTCCGATGTCGACGTCGACGGCAACCCGCTGACCGCCACCGGCGACGCCACCGCCACCATCACCTTTGAGCACGCCACCAACGCTGTGCAGGTCAGCAAGACACCCGACGGCGATGTGAAGAGCCCCGGCACCCCGTTCCCGTACACGTTGACCGTGACCAACACCGGGGCCGTGCCGATCACCGACCCGGTGATCACCGACCGGCTACCCACCGACGCCGACGGAGCGCTGATCGTGCTCCCTGACGCCGGCGCGAACTACCGGTACACGTTGACCCCCCCGTCGACCGCCGGCACCGCGATGCCCATTGACCCCACCCGGGTGACCGTCGACGAAACACCACTGCAGATCACCTTCACCTTCCCGACCGGCACCCAACTTCAGGTCGGGGAGAGCTACACGATCACCTTCGACATGCAGACCCGCCCCGGGTTGGCCGCCGACACCGCGTTCACCAACAGCTTCGGCATCGTCGGCGACCGGCCCTTCGACCAATGCCAGGGCACTCTGGACCCGACCACCGGGGAGTGCCGGGCCAGCGCCACCGACACGGTGCTCAGCGCCGGTGCGCTGTCCGTGCACAAGCTGGTCAAGGCCGAGGCCTCGGACATCCTCGGGGTGATCCAGGACCCGCTGGTGCCGACCAAGCCCGCGTGCCTGACCGACCCCGATGGCTTCTATGGGCGTCCCTGCGTGCCGGTGACCAAACCGGGCGGGGCGATCACCTGGCGGATGCATTTCCAGAACACCGGGAACCGGCCGATCGACCGGATCGTGGCCGTCGACCGGCTGCCCGCGCCGGGCGACAAGCTGGCCACCGCGAACCTGGACCGCGGCAGTCAATGGACCCCGGTGCTGACCGGCCCGGTGCCGACGTGGGTCGGCGATCCCGGCACGCTGACCGCGTCCTACACCACCGAGACGACCGCCTGCCCCACCGCTTTGGGCACCGACGGGACCGTGTGCCCCGAGGTGACCTGGACGCCGTGGACCGCCCCGCTGGCCCCCGCGGTGGCCGCGACCGTGCAAGGGGTGCGGCTCGAACTCGCTCCGGCCACACCATTGGCCCCGGCCGCGACCACCGACGTCGACCTGCAGATGACTGCCCCCGCGTTCAGCCCCGACGCGGGTGAGAACCCGATCGCCTACAACACGGTCGGCATGTCCGGCCGCTGGGTGAACGGCGCCGACACCGGCTACACGCTGACCACCGAACCCCCGCGGGTCGGCGTCGCCCTGGCCACCGGCCCGCTGCAGGTGGTCAAGGTCGTCGACGGGGACGCCGCCGACCAATTCGCCCCGACCTCGTTCACTGCGACGCTGGAGTGCACGTCGGTGGGCCAGCCGGTCGACCTGGGCGCCGCGGCGGACCTGACCCTGACACCCGGTGCCCCGGTCACCGTCGAGAACCTGCCGTGGGGCGCGACCTGCACGGTCATCGAGAACCCGGGCCAGGGCGAGACGAGTTCGCAGGCCACGACCGTGACGATCGTGCAGAACCCGACCACCGTCCCGACGGTGACGCTGACCAACACCTACGACTACGCGTCCCTGACCGTCCGCAAGACCGTCGACACCCACGCCGTGGACGCCGGCGGCACCCCGATCCCCTACGGGCCGTTCACCATCCTGGTCGGCTGCACCTACCTCGACGGGCTGGTCTACGCGCGGGGCTACGGGCCGCTCAGGCCCATGCAGGTGGAACTGCAGGACCAGCAGGAAGCCACCTTCACCGGGTTACCGGCCGGCGCCTCCTGCACGATCACCGAAACCGACGATAAGGGCGCGGTGACCACCACCTTCGACACCACCGTCGGCGGCACCGAGGCGCAGGCCGACGGAACGACGGCCACCGTCGACCTGGCGCCCGACACCACCGACGGCCAGCCGGCGAACACCGCGACCGTCACCAACACGTTCGCGGTCGGCAGCGTGCAGCTCAGCAAGCAGGTCACCGGTAAGGTGGCCGCCACCTACGGGGCCGGTCCGTTCACCGTGCACCTGGCCTGCACGCTGACCGACGACACGGGCACCCGCCCGGTGTACAACGCCGACATTGTGCTCGGCGGCGCCCAACCGCTCACCAGCACCGTCGACAACCTCGCCGCCGGCGCGGACTGCGACGTCACCGAAACCGACAACGGCGGCGCCAGCACCATCACGATCGACCACCCACACCTGACCGTCGGATCCGGCGACACCGCCGCCATCGTGGTCATCAACTCGTTCGACCCCGGGCAGGTCGTCCTGACCAAAAAGATCACCGGTGACGCCGCCGCCTACGCCGCAACAACGTTCAACGTCACCGTGACCTGCGCGGCCAACGGCGCGGTCCTGCCCGGATTCCCGATCACCGTGCAGGTCACCGCCGGCACGGACACCACCGTCCCGACCCTGGCCGGCGCCACCTGCACCGCCACCGAAACCGGGGCCGGTTCCGCGACCGAAGTGACCTACCTACCGGCCAACCCGGACGACGCCACCCAATCCGGCCAGGTCACCGTCACCCAGGAGACTCCGGGTGCCGTCGCGATCACCAACGAGTACCGCGCCGGCGGCCTGCAGATCGCCAAAACCATCACCGGCCCCGAGCAGAGCATCGGCACCGGCCCGTTCACCTTCTCCGTGGCATGTTCCTTCGACGGCAAGAACAACGCCTACACCGGAACCGTCACCGTGCAGCCCGAGCCCGGTGCCACCCCCGCGACATCCCCTGTCATCCAACCGCTTCCGGTCGGCGCGGTCTGCGTCGTCACCGAAACCGGCACTGGCGGCGCCGACACCACCCCACCGCCGGTCACCGTCACCATCCCGGATGTCGACACGGCGGGAACCGCCCAGGTTGTCGTGGCCGGGTTCGTCAACACCTTCTCCGCGGGCACCCTGCAGATCAGCAAGGTCCTCGACGGCGACGGCGCCAACCTGGCCGCCGACAAGACATTCACCGTGCAGGTAACCTGCCAGCTGACCGGCACCGGGGCCGGGACCGTCACCCTGTACGACGGTCCCGTGACCATCCAGGGCGGCGAAACCCTGCCCGTCACCGACGCCACCGGCGCAGCGGTGGTACTGCCGCTGGGCGCCCATTGCTTCGCGACCGAGACCGATTCCGGCGGCGCCGATGCGGTCCACGTCGACTTCGACTCGTACCAGAACGCCGCGGTTGTCACCCCCGGACCGCTGACACAGGCCCTGACGATCACCGTGACCAACACCTTCCGAGCGCCGCCGCCCGCACCCGGAACGGAATCCGAACCCCCGCCGCCCGCAGCGGCCCAGGCCAGCGAGCTGCCCAACACCGGAGCGCCGATCGACATCTCCATCGCCCTCGCCTGCCTCCTGCTGGCCGCCGGGGCACTGCTGGTACGGCTGAGCCGCCGGCGCGCCGTACCCCGTGAATCCCAGCCACTGAAAGGCGGACGTTGACCCGCGTCGAACCCCCGTGCATTGCGTCGGGTTCTCCTGTTCTGGTCGGTCGACGACGGCGCGATACTCCTGCGATGACCGATGAATCGCAGGACGGCCGGACGAGCCAGGACCGCCCGTGCCCGGGCCGCCGCGCCGACGTTTACTGCGCTCCACCGAATCCGAGATCGTTCCGACTAGCGCCGAGGACATGTCTACGACGAGAACCCTCCCTGCACTGAAACGCGATTCCGCCGCGAGGATCCGGAGAATGCCCTTTATCATCCGCCGCCTTTTGCATTCCAGTCGTCACGAACCATCGCAGTGGTGACGAAAACCACCCCCAGGCCAACGTTTTCCAATCCCCGTTTCGTGATCTCGGCTGTTAGGTTCCCTGGTGTAGCGACCGGATCCAGACGATCAGGCACGTCCTCTAGCTAGCCCCAGGGGGTTCGTCATGACGGCAGTTGGTCCAACCACAACTCATCGTCTGGCGGCCGAGTTCGCCGGCACCTTCGTCCTCGTCTTCGGCGGCTGCGGCGCGGCCGTGATGGCAGCTAATTTCCCGGGCCGCGACAACCCCGGTAACCCGCTCGGCATTGGCTTCCTTGGAGTGGCACTGGCCTTCGGTCTGACCGTCCTGGTAATGGTGTATGCCGTGGGCCACGTGTCCGGCGCCCACTTCAACCCAGCCGTGACCCTCGGCGCGGCGGCGGCGGGCCGATTTCCGTGGAAGGACGTCGTCGGATACATCATCACGCAGCTGGTTGCGGCGGTAGCCGCCGCAGGGCTGTTGTACGTCATCGCCTCGGGCCGCGAAGGGTTCACCACCGCCGGGCCCAACGGCTTCGCCACCAATGGGTTCGGCGACAACTCACCCGGCGGCTACTCCTTACTCTCCGCGGCGCTGATCGAGGTCCTGCTGACGGCCGTGTTCCTCTACGTCATCCTCGGCGTCACTGACACCCGCGCACCCAAGGGCTTCGCGGCCATTGCGATCGGCCTGGCGCTGACGCTCATCCACCTCATCAGCATCCCGGTCACTAACACCTCGGTGAACCCGGCCCGGTCCACCGGACCGGCACTGTTTGCCGGTGGCACCAGCCTCAACCAGCTGTGGCTGTTCTTCGTGGCGCCGATAGCGGGGGCCTTGATCGCCGGATTCACCTACAAGCTGCTGTTCGGCGAGGGTCCGACCGCTTCCCTGGAGCAGGCCTCCGCCGGCTGACGTCAACAGCGACGGTGGCCCCGTTGTTGGGTTTGACGGCGTGTCAGGGGTATCAGGCGTCCGACCCTCGGCCCGACCGCCAACATTGCGAACGACCCGAACAACTCGATGACGGCAACGCGGCGTGGCCGACGTACCCTCCGCCACGCCGCGGTCGCAGTCCATGGGGCCACCCAGCGCCGGGGAACAAGGTCAGCGGCGACTCGTGGATCGAACGGTCAGCAATCCGCGGATCGTTGTAGAACGCGGCCTGCACACCGTCGCGGGGTATCGAACTCAGCGACTTTCGCCTGGGCCGGCCCATGGTGATGTCGTGGTCGGCCAGGATCAGTCGCACTTGTCCGGATAGCAAGTAGAGCCATTCATCGACCAGCCTGACCCCACCAGCCCCGCGCGCAGTAGCTGTTCGCCCGACCGCCGAGGGCGCACTATCCATCGGAATCGGCCAAACCGCCGGGCTCTGACTATGCGACGAAGGCGATGTGGGGAACTCACCGCGTACTCCACGCCTGTGGCGTTGCCCCGGCGTACCCCCGCCGCGCCGCGGCGCGGACACTGAGTCAGATTTCGCGAATCCCGGCGTTCGAGCGGAATGTCTGGTTTGTCTTTGTTGGTTATGATCGGGGCGCGATGACCCAGTCAGGTACTGCCGGAGGTGGGCCCGCCGGTAGGCGGACATCGACGTGCACTGGTCGCGGTGTGCGCAGGCAACGCCGTGGAGTGGTACGACTCCGCACTTTATGGTGGCTCGGCCATCGTCATCGCGGCGGTGCTCACGCCGGGCGGTTGGGCTGGATTCACCACTGTGTTCGCGGTGGTTGCCATGTCGTGCCTGTTCCGGCCGCTCGGCTCGTTGATCATCGGCGTTCGTGCCGACAGGGCCGGTCGTCGGCCCGTACTCGCGGCGACGATTCTGTTGATGGCGGGAGCCACCGGGGCGATCGGCTTGTTACCGCCCTGGACGGTGATCGGGGTGGCCGCTCCGCTGTGTCTACTCGGGTTGCGCGCGGCTCAAGCGTTCTCCTCAGGCGGTGAGATCGGGGTGGCCGTCGCCTATCTCACCGAATCCGGCTCAACGGATCGGCGCGGCAGGTCCGGCGGGTGGTACCTCAGCACGGTTGCCGTTGGCCTGGCCGCGGGCCTGGGTGCCACTGCCGCCATGGCGGCGCTGCTGGATCCCGAGGCACTGCATGCGTGGGGGTGGCGGATCCCATTCCTTGTCGCGCTGCCGCTGGGAGCGGTGGGTGTTCACTTGCGTCGGCGGCTCGCGGAATCCCCGCACTTTGCGGTTGCCGCCCCGTCGCGGCGGGTGAGGCCGATGGTAGTGCTCAGGGACCATCTGCCGATTGTTCGGCGCTGCTT
>Ga0208716_1000829_pt1 | contig 12365 bp, 9 predicted proteins | sample NGESurdeep092012_8_FD_184482 | JGI IMG/M metagenome (GOLD analysis project Ga0208716, IMG submission 184482) | Arctic peat soil microbial communities from Barrow, Alaska - NGEE Surface sample 415-3 deep-092012 (SPAdes) | ecosystem: Environmental > Terrestrial > Soil > Wetlands > Peat ...
ACACCGCCAGCCGGGAATCTTGCTTACCAAAGACCTACTTCCACGAAAGCCCCGAAATCCACCTGCCGTACTAGCTGCACCAGCTTGGCTTCGGGCCGCGAATGTGATACTTTCTCGTATATCAGATACGGGAAAGTTGGACATGGCCCTTCACCTTGTAGGCGAGACAATTGACAAAAACCGCAGCCACTACGGCGCGGAAACCGGCAAACTCGTCCAACTCATACGGGGGATATACGTACCGTATGGCGATCAAACTGAACGGTAAGGACGACCATCTGCGGCGGTCCGATTTTAGAGCCTTGGCGGCGACGATGGGTCCCAAGGCCGGAGACGCCGATGCGGTCATCGGCGACGCGATCGTTCGGCTGGGAGATGCCACGGAACGTCTGCAGCTTCCGCAATTCCCGGACTATCGCGACGAGAGTGCGGCGATGATGGACCGCGCCTTCGAAATAATCCGCGCCCGCCTTACCTCCTTCGCAGAATAAGGAAAGGGCGGGGGCCATGCCCCGCCCCCCATTGCCCACACTAGAACTGCAAACGGAAAGCGAACTGCATGCTCCGCGGGAAGTTCTGCTGCGAAATGGTGATCCGGCCGAAACTATTCGAGGTCAAACCGGTGTCCGGCCCCTGATAAATCGGCGTATTGAATGCGTTGAAGGCTTCGCCGCGCAACTGGAAATTCAAGCGCTCGCGAATCTTGAAGTTCTTGAACAGGGACATGTTGACCTGCGTCGCCCAGGGGTTGCGGATGTTCGGGAAGCGGTCGTCATAACTCCGCAGCGAGTAGGAGTTGGGTAATTGCGCCCAGACCACCGCCTCGTCGGCGCTCGCGCAGTTGCTGCGTGTACCGTTGGCCAGCAGGGTGCACGTGTTGAACCACCGGGCGTAGGTTTGCTGGCCCTGCGGCAGGGCGGGGTTGGCAAAATTATAGGCGTCGGGGCGGCTGGTGGGAGTCCCGGTCATCCACTCCAGCGAGGTGTTGTACTGCCAGCCTCCGATGATCTTTTCGGTAACTCCGGAAGCATTCGATGCCCAACGCTTGCCTTTGCCAATGGGCAGGTCGTACTGGAGCGTGAAGGAAATGTGATGCGTACGGTCGTAGTCGGCCAGGGTCTGGTACGTCCACGTGTACTGCGCCTCCCGATAGCCGCGCGTCATGATGATCTTGCTCAGGGTGTAAGAGAAGTTGAACAGCAGACCCTGGCTGAAGCGCTTATTGGCTCGTATCTCGAGCAGGTTGCCGCTCTGTATTCCGATGGGGATACTGGCCTTGGTGACCCCGGTGAACTGCGGGAATGGCAGGACCGCCTGCGCGATGCTGGTGGTGGCATTAAACAGGCTGGTGCCGGCGAGTTCGGCCGCCCCCGCAAAGGGGTTGGCGACGGAGTTGGTGCAGAGGCTGGTGTTGGCAACGCATTGCAGGCGCTGCGCCATGGAGTAGGCGTCGACGTTCTGGCTGACGGTCAGCTTGTGCGTGCGGCTGCCCACGTAAGACGCTTCCAGCGTGGCTTTCCACCAGGGCAGTTCGTACTCGAATCCGGCGTTGAACTGGTGCACGCGCGGAATCTCGTAGTTGGGGTCGTCATAAGTGATGCCCTGGCCGACGAAGGTGCGGGCGCCCAGCGAGTTGCCGTAGGGTTGCAGGACCCCTGCCGGGAACGGGTTGTCCCAGGTGGAGTTGCCGGGCAGATTCGGGATATAGGAATTGGCCCCGCCGCCGCTGGTCGATACGTATGGCGTACTCCTTGAGTAGCCGTTCTGGCGAACCGTGACCAGCCCTCCGGTGCCACCCAGAGGCAGGTAGCTCATGCCGTAAGACGCGCGCATGACCAGGTGCCGCTGGATCTGGTAGGCCAGCCCAAACCGAGGCTGGAAGCCGGTCTTCTTGGCGCTCCACGTGGAGCGCGCGCCCGGTTGGGCGAAGGTCAATCCGCCGCTGGCGGCGCCGCTTCCCAGGGTATATTTCGCGTTGGGGTCGAACCCCGTGACCATGCGGTCCCAGCGCTCCGTGATCGGGGTCTGTAGATCCCAGCGCAGTCCCAGGTTGAGGGACAGCTTCGAGGTGACGGTGAAGTTGTCCTGGATGTAAAGACCGTAGGTGCGGAACACGGCGCTGCTCTGCGCGTTCACGTCGGTATTGCCGCTGGCTACGTCGCCCAGCAGGAAAGAGCCGATGCTGTTGCCGCTCGTGCTGTCGGAGGTCTGCGGGTTGCGCTGTGTGAAGCCTCCGTTGAAAGCGAAGTTGCCGTAAGTCCACCCGGAGGTGTAGCGGTTGGGGCGGGTCTCGGCAATCAGCGTACCCATCTTCAGAAGGTGGCGTCCGGCGGTCTTGGAAACGTCGGCGCTCAGCGTGTAGGCCTGGTCCGGCCAGAAAATGCGGTTCGCAGTGTATCCGCCGGTCGCCATGGTGAGGTAGCCGGAATAAGCCAACTGCGGGAAGTGGACGGTGGGAGAGGAGCCAATCGGGTTCTTCCAACCGAGTTTGGAGCCATCGAACGAATCCGCCTGCTCCTGCGCGCTGTAGTTGATATAACGTTGCCAGGCGGCGCGTATATCCACCACGGTGGTGGGGTTGACCGTCCACACGTGGTCCAGCGTGGAGCCGTAGTTGACGCGGCGCAACGGGTCGTTGCCGGATTTCGCGGGGCTGTCCGAAATGCCGTTGCCGGCACGATACTCGAAGCCCCAGTTCTGGCTCACGCTGCCCGACGTGCGGTGATTTTGGTTCCACACGTAATCGAACTTGGAATACCACGCGTTGTATCCGTACTTGCCGATATTGGGGGAGGAAACCCAGTTGTTGACGTGCGTGTAGGCGATGCCCGGCGTATTGGAGTGCGGGAAGAACGCCATCAGATTGCGCGAGATGGGGCTCTGCATCGACACCGGAATCTGGTTGCCCGCGAAGGCCGTGCGCGTGAAGCCGCTGCCCGCCGCCACCGTGCTCAGCGGATCGTACATCACCATCAACTGGCCGGAGGCATTGCGCGTGTCGGAGAAATCGCCCACCCGTTCCAGTTCGCTGGGCACGGTGGTGGTCACCGGAAACGGCACGCGTTCGCGGAAGCCTTCATACCAGCTCGAGAAGAAGAGTTTGTTCTTGCGGATCGGGCCGGTCACCAGCGTGGAGAAATCGTTCCACTGATGCTGCATGGCTGGGATGCCGGCGGCGTTGCTCTGCGTGAAATTGGCGTCGAACTTGTTGTTGCGGATGTATTCGGAGAAGGTGCCGTGAAACTCGTTGGTGCCGCCCTTCATGGTCATGTTGAGGACGCCGCCGCCGGTGAGCCCCAACGATGCGTCCGAAGAGGGCGTGGAAACCTTGAACTCCTGGATGCCGTCTACCAGCGGAGCGAACTTCCATTCACCGGTTCCGGCGTTGATGGAAGCGCCATCCAGGTTGAACTGGTTGCTGGTGATAGCGCCCCCGTGCATGGTCACGCTGCCGTTGGTGTCCCAGGCACGCGTGCCGGAGAACCCGCTGGCGCCGAACTGCTGCTGGGTGAAGATCACGCCGGCGGAGAGCTGCGTCAGCATGAACACCTGGCGGCCGTTGAGCGGCAATTCGCTGACGCCCTTATTGTCCATTAACTGGCTCAGCACGGAGCGGTCGGTATCGATGGCGGCCAACTCGGCAGTGACCGTCACATTCTCGCTGATCGCGCCCACTTCCAGGCGAATGTCGACGGTCGCCCGGTCGCCCACCGCCAGACTGATTCCCTCGCGCGTGAGCTTCTTGAATCCCTTAGCCTCGCAGACCACCGTGTAGGGTCCGGCCGGGACTTGAGCGAGTACATAGCGCCCGTCGGCGGCGCTGGTGGTAGTGATACTAACGTTGGTTTCAAGGTTCGTCGCCTTGACGGTGGCCCCCGGAATGCTGGCACCCGAAGAATCGGTCACCTGGCCCGATATCAAGGCCCTAAACTCTTGTGCACAGGCAAGCGCACTGCAGAGCATGACTAACATGGTCAAACGGAAGCGCATTTTACTCCTCACCCGCCGGGACCCTGGGATCCCGGATACCCAATTTATATATCGTTTCGGGTCCGAACACAATGGGGGAAGATCGCGCCCGGCGTGTGTCGCACCGCGTAAAACGCAAAAAGGCGCCGGCTTCCGCCGGCGCCTTTTCCTGGTTCTCGAAAAACTGCTACTCCTTCACAGGAGCGGACTTCAGCTTCTCGCGCTGTTCTTTGAGCACCGCGCGGCGGCTGAGTTTGATTTTGTTGCCTTCGAGCGCCAGGCACTTGACCAGGATCTGGTCGCCTTCCTTCAGCTCGTCGCGAACGTCCTTAATGCGATTCTCGGCGATCTCGCTGATGTGCAGCAGACCGTCGGTTCCCGGGAAGATTTCCACGAAAGCGCCGAAATCCACCAGGCGCACCACTTTGCCGAGATACGTCTTGCCGATTTCGGCGGTGGCGGTGAGATCGCTGATGATTTGGATCGCCTTGTTCGCGCTGGCTTCATCGGCGCTGGCCACGTGAATCGTGCCATCGTCTTCGACGTCGATCTTGACGCCGGTCTGTTCGATGATGCCGCGGATGACTTTGCCGCCTGGTCCGATCACGTCGCGAATCTTGTCGGTCGGAATGTGCAGGGTGTAGATTCGCGGTGCGTACTGGCTGATCGCCGCCCTGGCGGCGGGCAGCGCCTCGTACATCTTGTCGAGGATGTGCAGGCGGCCCTTGCGCGCCTGCGCCAGCGCTTCCTTCATGATATCCACGGTGATGTTCGGCACCTTGATATCCATCTGGAGACCGGTGATTCCGGAGCGCGTGCCGGCAACTTTGAAATCCATGTCGCCGTAGTGGTCTTCGGCGCCCGCGATGTCGGTGAGGATGGCGTAGTCCTTGCCTTCCAACACCAGGCCCATGGCAATACCGCCGACGTGAGCCGGCAGCGGAGCGCCCGCATCCATCAGGGCCAGCGAAGCGCCGCAGACCGTGGCCTGCGAGCTCGAACCGTTGGATTCGAGGATGTCGCTAACCACGCGCATGGTGTAGGGGAACTTATCTTCGCCGGGGATCAGCGCGGTGAGCGAACGCTCGGCGAGAGCGCCGTGGCCGATTTCGCGGCGGCCCGGTCCACGCATGAAGCCGGTTTCGCCGACGCTGAACGGCGGGAAGTTGTAGTGCAGCATGAAGCGCTTGCTGGCTTCGCCCGGTTCCAGGAGTTCGATGCGCTGCGCATCGTCCTTGGTGCCGAGGGTCACCGTGACCAGCGCCTGGGTTTCGCCGCGCGTGAAGAGGGCGGAACCGTGGGTACGCGGCAGAACGCCGGTTTCGATGGTGATCTTACGGACCTCATCGAAGGCGCGGCCGTCGGGACGGCGGTGGTGCTTCAGCATCTCATCGCGGAAGACGCGCTCTTTGAGAGCCGAATAACACCGGGCGCCTTCTTCGCGCTGCTCTTCGGGCAGGGCTTCGACCACGCGCTTCTTGAGGGCGGCGATCAGCGCGTAGCTTTCCAGCTTCTCGTGCTTCGCGGTATCCATCGCCTCCGTCAGGTCTGCGCGGGCATCTTTGGCAACCTGATCGTTAATCGCCTGGTCCAGGACGTGCGGGATGAATTCGCGCTTCTTCTTGCCGGCCAGCTTCATCAGTTCGCGGATGCCGGCGGCAATCTTCTTGCAGCACTCATGCCCGAACTCGATGGCGCCGAGGACCTCGGCTTCGGAGACTTCCTGTGCGCCGGCTTCCACCATCACGATGCCTTCTTCGGTGCCGGCCACCACGATGTTCAGCTTCGATTCGCGGCCCTCCGTATAGGTGGCGTTGGCAATGTATTTGCCGTCCTTCATGCTGACGCGAACTCCGCCCAGCACGTAGGGGAAGGGAATTTCGCTGATCGCCAGAGCCGCCGCCGTGCCCGCGATGGCGAGCGAGTTCGGATCCTGTTCGGGGTCGGCCGACAGGACCATGGCGATGATCTGGGTTTCGTACAGAAAGCCCTCGGGGAACAGCGGGCGGATCGGACGATCGATCAGGCGGCTGGTGAGGACTTCTTTTTCCGAGGGGCGGCCCTCGCGTTTAATGAATCCGCCCGGGATCTTGCCGGCGGAGTAGGTGTACTCTCGATAATCGACGGTGAGCGGGAAGAACCCGGCCCCCACCTTCGGCTGGTCAGCCATACAAGCGGTGACGAGTACCACGGCGTCACCGGAACGAACGACAACAGCGCCGCCCGCCTGCTTGGCCATTTTACCCGTCTCCAGGGTGATCTTACGGCCGCCCAGGTCTACTTCAACTATGTGATGCATTCTTTCTTAAACCTCCAACACTCTGCCGGAAACCAGTTCCGGTAAGTCGTAAAAGTCGGTTTCCATCTAAGGAACCGTTTGAGAGTGGAGCTGACAGGGTGGATAATCCGCAGCCGGTACCGGGCAACGCGCCCGGCACCCGTTCGAACCAAATAGGTGTGCAAACGGAAACATCCGCCCCATACCTATGGAGCGGATGGTTTCCGCGAATGGGACTAGCGGCGGATGCCCAGCTTCAGAAGAACCGCTTTGTAGCGCTCTGGGCCCTCATCTCGCAGGTAAGTCAGAAGCCGGCGACGCTTGGCAACCAGGGTCAACAACCCTTTGCGGGAGCCGTGATCCTTTTTGTGCGTCTTGAAATGCTCCGTAAGCATCGTGATTCGGGTGCTCAACAGGGCAATCTGTACTTCTGGCGACCCGGTGTCGGTTTTGTGGCGCTGATTCCCGGTGAGAATCTGCTGCTTTGCTTCAATCGCCAGTGCCATTCTAGGGGTAATGCTCCTTGTCTTCTCTTAATCTCGCTTTGGTACGTCCACCAGAATACCACAGGCGGGAATGCCGTGGGGTGGATGCACGACGAGCGAACTTTTAGTATACAGCGCCCTCAAAACACCTGGAAGCAGAACACCTGGTTGGAGCCCTCGGCGCTGAACGCATACTCGCCCGGCTCCAGGCTTTCCTCCACTTCCAGGCGAAAGAGTTTGCCGGTGTTCAACCGTGTGAGTTCGACGCGGATGGCTTTGGGCTGCTTCTTCGGAGCGAAGGCGATCTCGCGCCGGCCGTTTCTGGTTTCCAGCTTGTAGAGCGCCAGCTTGGCCGCCACCAGCTTATCCTCTTGCAGCAGGAAGATCGGCGAGGCCAGCGGGGTCCTGGCGCTGGAGCCCGCTCCCTCGATGACATAGGTGGTTTCGTCCTTTTTGCCCTTCTCCTCTTTGGCCTCAAGGACCTCGGTGGGCACCAGGTTCGCGGCGTGCTTGAGGTAGGGCAAGTCGGCTTTGGGCGGCAGCGGTCCGCTATAGTTTTGCGCGGCGCCGGCGAAGGCGGCCGCGAAGCATAGGGCAAGACAGCGGATTCGCATGGCTGTTTGCGATTATCCTACCTCCGCGGGGCGAATGGCGGGGAGGGGTCCCTTAATGAATGAAACGCCTACTGGAACGTCACGGTGGCCACGCGGTACCACGGTTGGCCGCTGGCCTCGTCCACTCCCCAAAACTCAAACTGGTGGTGCGCGCGGCCGCCTCGTTGTTGACGCAATGGCCGGCGGTCAGGAAGTGGGGCTTGAAGCTGTTGTCGTGTGGAGAGCAGGGTGCGCCGGATGCCTGTCTTCACCCGGGCACTCGGCTCGGACACCGGCGGTATACTTCAGAGGGAGACAAAGGCGTGGCGGACCCGATTGCCAGCGACACCATCCGTGAACAGCGTGAGGCAATCGTCCGCATTGCCGCCAGGCACGGCGCGACCGAGGTGCGGCTGATCGGATCTGTCGCACGAGGCGAAGCCCGCCCTGACAGCGACGTCGATCTGCTCGTGACTTGGAGCGAGGACACCAGTCTCCTCGACCAGGCGGCTCTCATGCTGGAGCTTGAAAGCCTGTTGGGCCGGAAAGTCGACATCGCTAGCGACGGCTGGGTGAAGCCCTCGATCCGGGAATCGGTCTACCGGGATGCCATCGCCTTATGAGGAGCGACGCGGATCGCGTGAGCGATATCCTCACGGCCACCGCGAAAATCAGAGAACGAGTCCCGGATAGCATTGATGCCTTTCAGGACGACGAGATGCTCCAGGTCTGGGCGATCCACCACCTGCAGGTGATCGGAGAAGCCGCCCGCGGCGTGTCCCAATCCCTCAAAGCGCGTCATCCCGAGGTGCCGTGGCCACAGATCGTCGCGCTGCGGAACATCCTGGTGCATGAGTACTTCGGCCTCAATCTGCACCAGGTCTGGACCATGATCCAAAAAGACCTTCCCAAGCTCGAGGAGCAGGTTCAATACATCCGCTCACAGTTCGCGCCCGGCTCCGAGCGCGGCGCCTGAGGTGCACGGGCCTGCCGGGCGCCGCCTCGGCCAGGTTCCGGTGCAGTAGTCACTCCCGCAGCTCCACGATGGTAGCTCCGGCGCCGCCTTCCTGTTGCGGCGCCGGATAGAATTTCGCCACGTGCGGATGCGTGCCGAGCATCTCGGCGACCATGCGTTTCAGCACGCCCATACCGTGGCCGTGTACGATGCGCACGCGGCTGGCGGTGGCCATCACGGCGCGGTCCAGGAATTCATCGATCGCGTCGCGCGCTTCTTCCGCCCGCTGCCCGATCACGTTGATTTCCTGGTGCACCGGCGCGAGCTCCGGCGCCGGCTTGTAGCTCACGTTCTTGGGCAGCTTCCCCGCGCCGCCGCCGCCTTCGGGCAGCACCTCGATCACGTCGTCGATCGAGACCTGCATCTTCATGAAACCGACCTCCACTTCGAAGCGCCCGTTGCCCAAGAGGCGGCGCACGCGCGCGGGGTCGCGGACATCCTTCACGCGCAAGCGCGCCCCCTCTTCGATGCGTAGCGGCTGTATGCGGTCCTGGCGGGAATCGTCCTGGGTCGCGAGCACCGTGGTCTGGAAATCCTCGCGCAATTCGCGCTTGGCCTTGGCGACGCGGCGCACGGCGTCCTGATCGGCCTTGCGCCGGTCGCCGCCCTGCACGATCTTGCCGATGGCATCCTGCGCCTGCTCCTCGAATTTGGCCAGCGCCTCATCGGTGCGGCGCTCCAGTTCCTTGATCTTGGCGGTTTCGCGCTTCTCCCACTCGCGGGCGATTTCCTTCTCGCGGCGGTCGAGCTCGACGATCTTCTCGCGCAGGCTGACCTCTAGCGCCTGCGTCTCCTCGATGCGGTGGTGGAGTTCAGAGAGGAAGCGCGTGACATCGCGCTCGCGGTCGCTCATGGAGAGACGCGCGCGGCGCATGATGTCCTCGGGCATGCCGAGCCGCGTGGCGATTTCCAGGCCGGCCGATTTCCCGGGCAGGCCCAGTTGCAGGTGGTACGTCGGCTCCAAGGTTGCCTCGTCGAACCCCATGCAGCCGTTGACCACGCCAACGGTCGCCGCGCCGTAAATCTTGAGCGCCATCAGGTGCGTGGAGACCAACGTGAACGCGCCGGCCGCGCGGAAGTGCTCCACCAATGCGACGCCGAGCGCTCCGCCCTCTTCGGGGTCTGTGGCGGCGCCGAGCTCGTCGAGCAGGACCAGCGAATTCGGCGTGACGTCGAGCGCCATCTCGCGAATGTTGGAGACGTGCGCCGAAAAGGTGCTGAGGTTTTCCTGGATGGATTGATAATCGCCGATATCGGCCAGCACCGCTCCGAATAGCGGGAACTCGGCTTCCGCGGCGGGCACGGGCAGGCCGGCCTGCGCCATCAGGCTGAGCAATCCCACGGTCTTGAGCGTCACCGTCTTGCCCCCGGTGTTGGGGCCGGAGATCAGCAGCGTGCGGCGCTCGCGCGTGAGTTCGAGCGAGATGGGGACGGCGGTCTTATGGCGGCGGCGCAGCACGTCGGCCAGCAGCGGGTGGCGCGCGTCCTTGAGGTAGAGGCGCTCGCCGAAGCGCGGGATGGCGCAATCGAAATCGTTGGCGAAACGCGCCTTGCCGAAGATCAGCTCCAGCTCCGCCATGGTGACCAAAGTCTGGCGGATGGAGTCCCGATACACCCGCAGGCGGTTGGTCATCTCCATCAGGACGCGGTAGACCTCGCGCATCTCCTCCTCGGTGAGGCGCACCAGTTCGTTGTTGAGGTCGATGGTCTCTAGCGGCTCCACAAACAGCGTGTGCCCGCTGGAACTGGCGGCATGAATCACGCCATCGATCTTGCGGCGCTGTCCGGCGATCACCGGGACGACGAAGCGCTCATTGCGGATGGTGACGAATTCCTCCTGCAAGACGCCTTCCTCGCGGTGGGCGCGCAGGAAACGCTCGAGCGACTCGTGGATGGACTTCTTCTGGCGCTCGATGTCGCGGCGCAGGCGGCCGAGCGCGACGCTCGCATGGTCGGCCACGCTGCCATCTGGCAGGATCTTGCCATCCAGTTCGCGCAGCAGAGCGCGAAACTCGCCGATGGTGGCAGCGCGGCGTCCCAGCAGCGGAAAGCGCTCGGCGGCCGCGGCCAGGTGCGACTTGGCGTCGGCGGCGACATCGAGCAGGGTGAACAGCTCGAAGATTTCCTTGGGCTCGAGCCCCGCGCCTTCGATGCGCAGTTTGTGCACCGCGGGTTCCACGTCGGGGATGCCGCCGAACTCGATGCGCAGCGCGGCGCCGCGCCCGCCGGCTTGCGGGTGCAGGGCGGCGTGCAGGTAGTGAATCGCCTCTCCGGCTTCGGCGAGCGCGGTGTCGAGTTGCGCGCGGTCCGTAAACGGGCGCACCTTTTCCAGTTCGCGTTTGCCCAGCGGGCTCGCGATGTAGCGGCCAAGGAGTTGCCGCAGAGCTTCGAATTCCAGGACTTCAGCGCTTGTTTTCAAGATGGCTACTTTCTAAGAATAGCTTCTCACGCGAGGGAGTCGTTCGAGAGGGAGGATGTGAGTTCAACGCAGAGACGCAGAGAACGCAGAGATAAGCGCAGAGAAAACCAGACGGAAGAAACGGATTTGCGGAGTTCGCTTCCAGTTTCTCATTCTCCAAGTGTGTTCTCTGCGCTTCCTCTGCGTTCTCTGCGTCTCTGCGTTGAATAGACTTTGTGTTTGGTTTCGGCTTCGCCGCGTTAGAGGAGCGGTTCCTTGAGTCGTCTCCGTTTGCGGAAGGCTTTTTCAATCACGCCGACCGTGCCTTCGGTGATTTGGAGGTTCTCTAAGCCCTCCGGCTTCACCCATTCCACGCGGCAAACGTCATCGCCCGCGCACAGCGTGCCGCCGGTGACGCGGCAGATATAGTCGACCAGCACGTAGTGGTACTCGGCCGCGCCGGTAGAGTCGCGCATGATGCGCTCGAAGATTTCGAAGACGCCGAGAGGCTCGATTTCGAGGCCGGTTTCTTCGCGGACCTCGCGGCGCACGGCGAAATCCAGGCTCTCGCCGACTTCCAACGCGCCGCCGGGCAGCGACCACCAGCCCTTCAACGGCTGCTTGCCGCGCTGCGCCATGAGGATGCGTCCGCGGTCGAAGATCAGCGCGCCCACACCGACGATCGGGCGCTTGGGGTAGCGGCGGTCGTCCGTCACTGGGTGTCCGGCCGTGCCCGGAAGACCACGGCGCGCGCGGTGAGAAACAGGGTCTTCATGTCGCCTTCTCCGAAAGCCAGGCTGGACACCACGTCGGACATTTCGATCAGATGGACGCGCTTGCCTTCGGGGCTGTAGACGGCGATTCCCTTGGCGGCCACCCACAGGTTGCCCTGGGCATCCACCGCGATGCCGCCGGGGGCGCCTTCGATTTTGGCGGCCAGCACGCGCTCGCCGGCAGCCTCGCCGTTGCGGTCCACCTCCCAGGCGCGGATGTTGTGATCGTCCACGTTGGACACGTAGAGCGTGCGTCCGTTGGGCGAAAGCGCGATGCCGCGCGGCCGAGAGGCGGATTTGGCCACCAGCGTCATCGGGCCTTTCGGCGGGATGTGGTAGACGCCGTGGAAGTCGAGCTGGCGGTGGTCGCTTTGTTCGCCAAAGGCGGGGTCGGTGAAGTAGACGTGCCCGTTCCGAGAGACCACAATCTGCGACGGAGCGTTCAGGCGCTTGCCTTCCCAGGCTTCGGCCAACACCTCGATCTTGCCGTTCTTATCGGTGCGCGTGACGCGCCGCGTACGGGTTTCGCAAGTGTATAGGCGGCCCTGGGCGTCGAAGGCATTGCCGGCGGGACCGTGGGCGTCGATGCGGTAGACCGTGACCGCAGAGCCCGGCGCCCATTGGAGCAGGCGGTCGCTGGGCGTGTCGCTGAAGACCAGATAGCCGCCCTCCCTGGACCATGCCGGCCCTTCGGTGAAGCGGTAGCCTTGCGCCAGGCGTTCGAATTTCAACTCTCCGAAACCCTGGGCGAGGGCCGGCAGCGCGAGCAGCGGTAAGAGAATGAAAAGCGGGTCCAGGGGGACCCGCGCGGACCAGGGGGTCCGCCCCACAACACATGGGCCGGTCATTTCCCC
>Ga0208716_1000831_pt1 | contig 12310 bp, 12 predicted proteins | sample NGESurdeep092012_8_FD_184482 | JGI IMG/M metagenome (GOLD analysis project Ga0208716, IMG submission 184482) | Arctic peat soil microbial communities from Barrow, Alaska - NGEE Surface sample 415-3 deep-092012 (SPAdes) | ecosystem: Environmental > Terrestrial > Soil > Wetlands > Peat ...
ATCTCGCCCCCCTCGCGGATCTTGCGGAACGTCTCCGGCGACACCCCGTCGATGGAGAAGCAGATCCGGTCCAGCCCCGCGGATGCAAGGGATACCGCACGCGCGTCGGTGAGAAGGAGCCCGTTGGACTGGAAGCCGACCCACCCTTCCGTGGGCATCCGCTCCCGGGCGGCGCGGATCATCTCCTCGAGCTGCGGGTGGAGGAGCGGTTCCCCGACGCCGTTCAGGATGAACGCATCAAGCCCCGGAAACGCGGGGGCAAGGGCCCGGAACAACGGTATCGAAAGGTCGCCCTCGGGATCAGCGCCACCGCTGGTTTGCTTCACACACATGGCGCAGCTCATGTTGCAGCGGGAGGTCACCTCGACGAACAGTTTGGACGGGTGTTCCCGCAGGGTGGGCGGAAGGGACATGGCGGTTCAACCTCCGACTCTGGACATATCCAGAGTCGTCGATCCGGACGGTTCTTCGCGGAGCCGATGCTTCCCCGGCTTGGTGCCGACGATTCGTAATATGACTTTTTCCAGTTCCGACGGATCGTTTCCCCGCAGGATCGGCTTCAGGTCCGTTTCCGACTCGGAAAACAGGCATCCCCTCGCCATCCCGGAGGCGGTTACCCGGATCCGGTTGCACACGTCGCAGAAATGTCCGGTGACGGGGGTGATCACGCCGATGGTCCCGGCGGCGCCGGGGATCCGGTAATCGTTCGCGGGCCCCGCCAACTCTCCCCGGTCGATCCCGGCGAAGCCGAACCGCTTCGAAATCCGCTCGAGGATCTCCCGGCCCGGAATCCCCAGGGATTGCCAGTCCGGACCCGCGGCCGAAGGCATGAATTCGATGAACCGCACGGCGTACGGCTTGTCGAGGGTCAGCGCGGCGAAATCGACCACCTCGTGGTCGTTGACTCCCCGCATCACCACCATGTTCAGCTTGATCGGGAACCCCGCGGCTTCCGCCGCGGCGATCCCGGAAAGGACGCGGGATACCTCCCCCCCGCGGGTGATCCTGCGGAAGTTCTCCGGGACGAGGGAGTCGATGCTGATGTTGAGGCGCTGGACGCCGGCGTTCCTCAGCGACTCTGCCATTTCTTCCAGGAGGAGCCCGTTGGTGGTGAGGACGAGTTGGCGAAGCCCGGGGATCCGGGCAATACGGGAGAGGAAGCCGAGGATCCCTTTCCTGACCAGCGGCTCTCCGCCCGTCACACGGATCTTTTCGACCCCGAGGGATACGGCCGTCCGTGCGACGAGGAACAACTCTTCGTAGCTGAGGATTCCCCCGTGCGGAAGCCACGGAACCCCGTCCGCCGGCATGCAGTACCTGCACCGCAGGTTGCACCGGTCGGTGACGGAGAGCCGCAGGTAGTTGATCTTCCTGCCGTAGGCGTCGATCATCATCGTACGTCCCATTATGCACCATCCGTACCGGCGTTTTCCTGTTCGCGACGAAGAAATCTGCGCCGCGACCGCCCGTGATTCCGCACCGTTCTTCAGGAGACGGTTGAAGTAAAACAGAACGCGGTTTCCTGTTTTCCCGGAATCGGGTCTGATCCGGCCGGAACCGTCCCGCCCATGTGCAGAAATGAGACGAAGAGGGGACCCGTCGCATCCGTTCGGTACGCCGCAGGTGCTGGTGAAGAGTTGAAAATCATGGAATTTGCCGCCTGCCGTCGGTCTCCTGCACGGGAGCGCGGTGGAGGGGTTCCTGCCTGACGGGGAAGGAGGATCTCCGCGGATGCGACGACTGCTTGCAATAACGAGTGTTATCAGTAATACTTTCATAAATAAAACAATGGATACATTCAGGCGACCTTCTCGAGGGCCGACGCGGCGCATGGGGGGACGACATGGGAGCGGATCGGGCCCGGTGACGGCACAGGTATTGCTGCTTTTTTCCCGGTCAACCGCGAACATTTGCTCCGATTTTATAACCGGCAGAAAAGGAGAGCGCACATGGACAAGATTCTGAGGGTCGACATGGGGGCGAAAGGCGGACCGAAGTTCAGGACCGAGCCGGTTGGCGAGTTCGCCGGCCTCGGCGGGCGTGCGATGACCACCGCGATCATCTCCAGGGAGGTCCACCCGCTTTGCCATCCGCTTGGCGCGGAGAACAAGCTCGTTATTGCCCCGGGATCCCTCAGCGGCACGGCGGCGGCGATGAGTGGGCGGATCTCGGTGGGATGCAAGAGCCCCCTCACGGGAGGGATCAAGGAATCGAACGCCGGCGGACAGGCGGCGCAGGTACTGGCGAGGCTGGGGTACGCCGCGATCGTGCTGGAGGGGAAGCCGGAGGGGGACGATCTCTACAAGATCTTCATCAATAAGGACGGCGTCGAGGTCTCGGTCGACAACAGCCTGAAGAATCTCCCGAACTACCCCCTCATCGAGAAGCTGAAGGGCCAGTACAGCGACCGCGCGGCGTACATGACCATCGGCACCGCGGGGGAGATGAAGCTGCTGGCCGCTTCCATCGCCTGCACCGACCCGGAGAAGCGGCCGACGCGGCACTGCGGGCGCGGCGGGACCGGCGCCGTCATGGGGGCGAAACGGGTCAAGGCGATCATCCTGGACGACACCGGGTTGAAGATGCGGCCCCCCAAAGACCCGGAGAAGTTCAAGGATGCGAACCGCCGGTTCGTGGAGGGGCTGCGAAAGCACCCCATTACCGGGGAGGGGCTCCCCGCCTACGGCACCAACGTGCTGACCAACGTCCTCAACGAGGCGGGCGCCTACCCCACGAACAACTTCCGGGCGGGGCGGTTCGAGGACGCGGCCAAGATCAGCGGAGAGATGCTGGCGGAGCTCGAGGTGAAGCGGGGAGGACTCGCCACCCACGGCTGCCATCGCGGATGCGTGATCCAGTGCTCCGGGGTCTATGTCGACAAGGACGGAAAGTACGTGACGAAGCAGCCGGAGTACGAGACGGTCTGGGCGCATGGCGGAAATTGCGGCATCGCCGACCTCGACGTCATCGCACGTCTCGACTTCCTCGACGACAACTTCGGCGTCGACACCATGGATACGGGCGCGGCCGTCGGTGTCGCCATGGAGGCGGGGTTGATCCCTTTCGGTGACGGGCCGGGGGCGATCCGGCTCGTGGAAGAGATCGGGAAGGGGACCCCGCTGGGGAGGATCCTCGGCTGCGGCGCCGCGGTCACGGGCAAGGTCTTCGGGGTCGAGCGGGTACCCGTGTGCAAGGGGCAGGCGATGGCGGCATACGACCCGCGGTCGGTCATGGGGATCGGGGTGACGTACGCGACAAGCCCCATGGGCGCCGACCACACGGCGGGATACTCGGTGGGCCCGAACATCCTCAAATCCGGCGGGGACCTGGACCCTCACAAGCCGGAAGGACAGGTCGAGATGTCCCGGAACCTCCAGATCGCGACGGCGGCGGTCGATTCCACCGGGATGTGCCTCTTCATCGCCTTCCCCCTGCTGGACCTGCCCGAGACCTTCGTTGCCCTCCTGGACATGATCAGCGCCTTTCACGGCGTCACCACAACGGGGGACGACGTGACCGCGCTCGGGAAGAGCATCCTCAAGATGGAAAGGGACTTCAACACCCGCGCCGGGTTCACGAAGCACGACGACCGGCTGCCGCGGTTCTTCCTCAAGGAGCCGATCCCGCCCCACAACATCACCTTCCAGGTGACGGACGACGATCTGGACACGGTTTTCAACTGGTAGCCAGGGAGGGGGATCCAGCGGCTTCACATCGCGGTGGTGGAGGGGTGATGCGGGTTACCGTGAAGCTGTTCGCGACGTTCCGCAAGGGGCGTTTCGACATCGACGTCCGGATCGTACCCCCGGGGTCGACGGTGTCGAAGGTCATCGAGGACGCGCGGCTGCCCGACAGCGAGATCGGGATTCTCCTGGTCAACGGCCGCCACTCGAACCGGATGCGGGAACTGGCGGACGGCGACACCGTCGCCATCTTCCCCCTGGTGGGCGGGGGGTAGTTTGGAAGACCTTCGCGTGAACCTGCTGACCCACGCTCAGGGCGACCTGCTCCCCTGGGCGGCCCAGGTGGCGGCGGCGAAACGGTTTCAACTTCGCCTCGGACAGGTCGAGGAGGCGGCGCTGGAACTGGGACTGATGCCGTCGCGCTATCAGAGGAACCGGCAGACCCTCTCGGTTTCCGAACAGCTCAAGCTGTTCCGCTCCCGGGTGGTGATCCTCGGGGTCGGCGGCCTCGGGGGGTACCTCGTCGAAGAGCTCGCCCGGCTCGGCACCGGGACCCTCGTGGTGGTGGACCCCGACACGTTCGAGGAGCACAACTTGAACCGCCAGATCCTGGCATCTCCGGCGAACCTGGGAGTCCCGAAGGTCGACGCGGCGGTGGAGCGCGTCGGGATCGTCAACCCCGCGGTGCGGGTGATCCCGGTGAGGGCCACCTTTTCCCGGGAGAACGGGGGGGATCTGTTTTCGGGAGCGGATGCGGTGGTCGACGCCCTGGACACCGTGACCGCCCGGATGGAGCTGGCCCACGCCTGCCGGGACATGGGGATCCCGATGGTGCACGGGGCCATCGCCGGCTGGTACGGACAGATGGCCACCCAGATGCCGGGCGAAGACATCTCCCGGCACATCTATCCGTCGGGGAAGGAGCAACGGGGAGTGGAAACCCGGCTCGGGAACCCGGCGTTCACGCCGGCCGTGGTCGCCAGCCTGCAGGTGGCCGAGGTCTGCAAGATCCTTCTCGGACAGGGGAGATGCCTGAACGGAAGGATGCTGTTTCTCAATCTGCTGGATATGGAGTTCCTGGACATGGAGTTCGACGAGGCCCCGATCGCGTCCGGTGCCGCGCCCGGGGACCCCGGATGACCCGATCCTCCGCAGGATTTTTTTTGGCAATCGCTATATAGTGAAATACATAACGGACCGCGGTCTCAAACGCAGGGGAGGGGAACGTCAGGCATGAACCAGCTCACACGAAACCGTTGCATCGCTGTGTTGTTCGTTCTCCTCGGGCTGGCCGCGCTCCCGGCGCGCGCGGAGGAGCGGCTCCGGATGTCCACCACGACCTCCACGGAGAACTCCGGCCTGCTCTCCGTGCTGCTCCCCCCCTTCGAAAAGAAGTGCGGCTGCAAGGTCGACGTGGTCGCCGTCGGAACCGGGAAGGCGCTGAAGCTGGGGGAGGCGGGCGACGTGGACGTCGTATTCGTCCACGCGCGGGCCCTCGAGGACAAGTTCGTCGCGTCCGGATTCGGGGTCAATCGCCGCGACGTGATGTACAACGACTTCGTCCTCGTGGGACCGCCGGACGATCCCGCGGGCGTTGGGGAGACGCGAAGCGCGCCGGAGGCGTTCCGGGCGATTTCGTCGAAGGGGAGCCCGTTCATCTCCCGCGGCGACGAATCGGGGACCCACCAGAAGGAGAAGGAGATCTGGGCGTCCGCCGGGATCGTCCCGAAGGGCGCCTGGTACGTCGAGGCGGGGCAGGGGATGGGGGAGGTTCTCACGATGGCCACCCAGAAGCGCGGGTACGCGCTCTCCGACCGCGGTACGTACATCGCGTTCCGCAAGAAAACCGACCTCGTCGTGCTCCGTCAGGGGGATAAAAACCTGTGGAACCCGTACGGGATCATCGCCGTCAATCCCCGGAAGCACCCGCACGTAAAAAATGATCTTGCGATGAAACTCGTCGATTTCGTCACGGGGCCGGAGGGCCGATCCATCATCACCGGGTTCAAGGTGGACGGCGAGCCGCTCTTCTTCGTCACCGGAGAGGGGAAGAAAAATTAAGGGGAAGCCTGGCGCGAAACGTTCTCCGGCGCACGGGGCAACGGGATCCGTCTCGATCGCGGCGACCCTCTCCATGCGACGCGCGGACCGGACGTTCGTCGGGGAGGACCGGATCGGTCTGCTGGAGGCGATCGACCGGTGCGGGTCGATCAGCGGGGCGGCCCGGGAGGTCGGGATCAGCTACAAGACGGCGTGGGACGCCGTCGACGCGATGAACAACGCCGCGGAAAAGCCGCTCGTCCGCCGGTCGGTGGGGGGCGTCGGCGGCGGTGGTACAATGCTCACGGAAGGGGGGAAGGAAACGGTACGGCTGTACCGCGTCCTGCAGGGCGAGCATCAAAGGTTCATCGGGCGTCTCGAGGGGCGTCTCGGGGACGTGGGTCGCCTCTACTCCCTGCTTCGGAGGGTCACCATGAGAGTCAGCGCGAGGAACGTCTTTCTGGGCAAGGTGAAAGAGGTCCGCAAAGGTGCCGTCAGCACGGAGGTCAACCTCGGGATGAAGGGAGGGGAGACCCTCTGCTCGGTCATCACGAACGAGAGCGCCAGGGTGCTTGGGCTCAAGCCGGAGATGGAGGCGTACGCCTTCTTCAAGGCGAGCGCCGTGATCCTTGGGAAGGATCTCCACAACGCGAAGGTCAGCGCGCGGAACCTGTTGTGCGGGAAAGTGAGCCGGGTCGTGCACGGGCCGGTGAACGCCGAGGTGACGGTGGATCTTCCGGGAGGGAGCGTCCTGACGGCCATCGTCACCGAGGAGAGCGCGAATCGCCTCCTCCTGGCCAATGGCGACCATGTCTGCGCTCTTGTAAAGGCTTCCAGCGTGATCCTGGGCCTCGACGCCTGACGCGTTCATGAACTGAATATCGGGGCCGCCGGTTGGATTTCCTGATTTCCTCCTTCACCGACGCCCTGCGCCTGATCGGGTCGTTCTCCCCCGATGTGGTCGACGCGGTCCGCACCTCCCTGTCGGTCTCCGCGGGGGCGACGGTCTTCGCCGCGCTCTTCGGCATCCCGGTGGGCCTTGCCGTCGGGCTCACCGACTCCCGGTGGAAAGGGTTCGCCGTCACCGCGCTGAACACCCTCATGGCGGTCCCGACGGTGGTGGTGGGGCTCCTCGTCTACGGGTTCCTGAGCCGGCAAGGCCCGCTGGGGACGCTGGGGCTTCTCTTCACTCCCACGGCGATCGTGATCGGGGGGACGCTGCTCGCTTCCCCGATCGTGGCAAACTACACCCTCGCGTCGGTCCGGGGCGCGGACCCGCGGATCCTCCCCACGGCCCTCACGTTGGGGGCCGGGCCGTTCCGCGCCGCCGCCACGCTGGTCGGCGAGATCCGGTTCGGTGTGTTCGCTGCCGTGATCGCCGGATTCGGGCGGGTCGTCGCCGAGGTCGGCGTGGCGATGATGCTCGGCGGAAACATCCGCGGGTATACGCGGACGATGACGACCGCCATCGCCCTCGAGACGAGCAAGGGGGAGTTCTCCTTCGGGATGGCGCTCGGGATCGTCCTCATGTCCGTTGCGCTGATCGTCAACCTGTTCCTCAGTCTCCTCCAGCGGAGGTAGCCGCTTGACGGAACTGTACCGGCTCCGGTCGGTCACGAAGCGGTACGGAGCGAACGTCGCGGTCGACATCGACGCGCTGACGATCGACTCGGGCCGTCTGTACACGCTCACGGGCGCCAACGGCGCGGGGAAGAGCACGCTGCTGGGGATCCTCGCGTTCCTGACCCCTCCCACCACCGGGGAAATCTTCTACGCGGGGGAACGGATCGACTGGAAGAGCGGTATTGTGAGAAAGCGGCGCCGGAAGGTCACCTTGCTCCACCAGTCCCCGTATCTCTTCGGGGGGGCAGTGTTCCGGAACGTGGCGTACGGGTTGAAGGCGCGGGGGATCGCGGGGGAGGCGGAGCGTAAGGCGGTCGACCGGGCGCTGGAAACGGTGGGGCTGGAAGGTTTCCGCGACCGGGACGCCCGGGAGCTTTCCGGCGGGGAGGCGCAGAGGGTAGCGATGGCCCGCGCGCTGGCGATGGACCCGGAGGTCCTCCTCCTCGACGAGCCGCTGGCGAACATCGACCGGGAAACCGTCATCCTGCTCGAAACGGTGATCGCCTCGCTGCCGTCCCGGGGGACCACGGTCGTGATGACCACGCACGCCCCGGATCCTCCGGCTGGGAGGAACGTCGGGTCGATCGTGCTGGAAGGGGGGAAGATCGCACATGCCGACCTATGAGGAAGCGAGGAGCATCGTGCTGGAGAACGTCGCGCCGTTGGGCGCCGAGCGGGTCGAGACCGGCCGTGCGCTGGGCAGGACCCTCGCGGAGGATGTCGCCGCGCCGTGGTCCCTCCCGTTCTGCGACAACTCCGCGATGGACGGGTACGCCGTCCGGGCGGACGATTGCCGCGGGCCGGCGCGCCTGAAGATCACGGGGTACATCCCTGCGGGGGGAATCGCATCGGTCGGTGTGGAACCCGGGTGCGCCGTCAAGATCATGACCGGCGCGCCGATCCCCGCCGGCTGCGACGCGGTGATCCCGTTCGAGGAGACCGAGGAGGCGGAAGGGCACGTCGCCGTGAAAGGGAAGGTGGCGGTCCGTCAGCACATCCGGTTTCGCGCGGAGGACGTGCGGGAGGGCGATGTGGTCCTCCCGGGAGGGTCGCCTCTCCGTCCGGCGGAGATCAGCATGCTCGCCTCCCTCGGGAAGGCGTTCGTCCCGGTCTACCGGCAGGTCCGGGTGGCGGTGCTGTCCACCGGCGACGAGCTGATCGAGCTGGGGGAGACACTGTCGCCCGGCATGATCATCAACAGCAACTGCGTGGCGATCGCCGCCGCCGTCCGGGAAACGGGCGCGGAGCCGGTGCTCCTCGGCATCGCGCGCGACGACCTCGCAAGCCATGCGGAAAAGATCACGGAAGGATTGAAGGTGGACGCCCTGGTCACCACCGCGGGGGTGTCGGCGGGCGACCGGGACCTGGTGCGGGAGGTGCTGGCCCAGATGGGCGTCGTGTCCCGCTTCTGGAGGGTCGACATCAAGCCGGGCGGCCCGACCGCCTTCGGGATGAAGGACGGAAAGCCGGTCTTCTCTCTCCCGGGGAACCCGGTGTCCGCGTTGATCACGTTCGAGGTGTTCGTCCGGCCCGCGCTTCTCCGGATGATGGGGCGGAAGAGGGTATTGCGGCCGCTGGTCAAGGCGACCCTTGCCGGAGAGGTGCGGAAAAAACCCGGGAAGGTGCACTTCCTGCGGGTCGGGATCGAGGTCCGCCGCGGGGAATACTACGCGACTTCCACCGGGGACCAGAACACCGGGATCCTTCGGACGATGGTTCTCGCCGACGCGCTCGCGGTTCTTCCGGCCGACAAGATCTCCTTCGCCGCGGGCGAGAAAGTGGATGTCCTTCTCCTGGGGTAGAGCCTCTACCCCGAAAGAGGTCGCAGCGTGAGCCGGACGCCGCGGGGGATCTCCAGCGAGAAGCTGCCCCCTCCCCGCCCGTCCGTCACATCGATGATCGAAGGGGTGGCGGAGACGAGGGGGTACATCTCCGCCGCCGCATACACCTTGACCCCGTCCGCCTCCCCGAGAAGCCGGTCGCTTTGTCCCACACGGAAGTTCTTCATCAGGATCGGGGCGGTGTTCTCGCAACAGCCGCCCCCGATGAGGATCATAAGGGTGTCCGACGGGTTTTCGCCACGGATCTCCGCCAGAAGTCCCCGCGCTCTTTCCGAGAAGCGAAGATCCACGGTCTTTGCCCCCGTTTCTAATAAAGGCCGATCGGCTTCTCCGCCGTCGAGACGAAAATGCTCTTTGTCTGGGTATAGTATTGCAGCGTTTCGAAGGCGCACTCCCTTCCGAAACCGCTTTTCTTGTACCCGCCGAACGGTGCCCCGGCGTAGAGACTGTTGTAATTGTTGATCCAGACGGTACCCGCCTGAAGCGCCTTGGCGGTCTTGACGGCCAGTGGAAGATTCTCCGTCCAGAGCCCGGAGGCGAGCCCGTAGGGGGTGTCGTTGGCCTCGGCGATCATGGCGTCGTAATCGTTCCACCGGATCACGGAAACCACGGGGCCGAAGATCTCCTCCTGCGCGATCCGCATCTTGTTACGGACGCCTCCGAAGATCGTCGGGTTGACGAAGAACCCTTTGGAGAGAGCCGGGTCGGACGGCCGCGTCCCGCCGCACAGGAGGATCGCACCCTCCTTCTTTCCGATTTCCACGTACGAGAGGATCTTCTCCATCTGCTCCCTGGAGACGATCGCCCCCAGCTGGGTGTCCTCCTTCATCGGGTCGCCGACCTTGATCCCCTTGACCTTGGCGACCAGCTTTCCGACGAAGGAGTCGTAGATGGCGTCGTGCACGAACAGACGGGATCCGGCGGTGCAGATCTCCCCCTGGTTCAAGAAGACCCCGATCAGTACCCCTTCGATGGCCCGCTCGACGTCCGCGTCCGGGAAGATGATGTGCGGGCTCTTCCCGCCCAGCTCCATGGTGGCGGGGACGATGTTCTCCGATGCGTACTGCAGGATGAGTCGCCCCGTCGTCGTCTCGCCCGTGAAGGATACCTTCCGGATCCCCGGGTGGCTCGCCAGGGGGGCGCCCGCCTCCGGCCCGTACCCGGTGACGACGTTCAGTACTCCCGGCGGGAGGATGTCCCGCAGGTCGTTGGCGAGCTCGAGGAGGGTGAGGGGGGTCTGCTCCGCCGGCTTCATCACCACCGTGTTCCCGGCCGCCAGCGAGGGCGCCAGTTTCCACGCCGCGAGCAGGAGCGGAAAGTTCCACGGCAGGATGTGCCCGACCACGCCGAGCGGTTCCCGAAGGGTGAGGTGCAGCATGTCCGGGTCGATGGATTGGGTAAGCCCCTGGATATGCCGCAGCGCGCCGGCGAAATACCGGTAATGATCGATCGCCAGCGGGATGTCCATGGTCACCGTTTCGCGGATCGGCTTCCCGACGTTCATGGTTTCCATCTCAGCGTAGTCCCGTGCCCGCTTCTGGATCCGGTTGGCGATCTCGAGCATGATCCCCTGTCGCTCGATGGGGGTTGTCTTCCCCCAGGTGACGAACGCCTCCCTGGCCGCCGCGACCGCCGCGTCGACGTCCCGGGAGTCCCCCGCCGCCACGCGGGTCAGGAGGTCTCCCGTCGCCGGGTTAAGGACGTCGATCGTTTTTCCCGAACCGGATTTCCTCCACGTTCCACCGATGAAATGATCGTATTTTTTCTGTACGGAAGCCCCCATGGAACCCCTCCTTGGAAGGTTATGATGGCGACAGGCACCGAAATACATGGCCCGTATAACGGTGTTCCTGCGCCTTTGTCGGTGCCTGTGGCCGTTATAAACGGTAAAGCGGTTGCCAGGAAGATTCTCCATGGCGCAAAGGCGAGAGAGTCTCCTGCTATTGGGATGCGATCCTTGCAGCCGACGATGCAGCGTGCCAGTATGGCGGGGGAGTGCCCTTCGGACATCGATTCATAATTGTTTTCGAGGCATGAGACTGCCGCACGGAGATCTCTTCCGATGAAAGCCGCCGTCTGCGAGTCGTTCGGGAAGCCGCTCGTCCTCTCGGAGGTTTCCGCGCCTTCCCCCGGCCCCGCCGAACTTCTGATCCGCGTGAGCGCCTGCGGGGTCTGCCACAGCGACCTCCACCTGATCGACGGGGAGTGGAGACAGTGGGGAACGAGGCCCCCGTTCATCCCGGGCCACGAAGTGACCGGGGTCGTCGAGGAGGCCGGTCCCGAAGCGGGAGGGTTCGCGCCCGGGGACCGGGTGGGCGTCCCGTGGATGCAGTTCGCCTGCGGGGAGTGCGCGGCGTGTCTCGCCGGAGCCGAGATGCTCTGCGCGGCGCAAAGGGGGACCGGGGTCACCGTGGACGGCGGCTACGCGGAGTTCGTGAAGGCGCCCGCGGCGTTCGTTCACCGGATCCCGGAACCGCTCGACCTCGTCGATTCCGCCCCGCTCCTGTGCGCCGGGGTTACGGTGTTCGCGCCGCTGCGCCGGGCGGGGGACCTCGCGGGGAAGACCGTGGCGGTGGCCGGCATCGGCGGTCTCGGTCACCTGGCGGTGCGGATGGCGTCCGCGATGGGGGCCCGGGTCGTCGCGATCCTCGAGGAGGAGGAGAGGGGCGACCTCGTTCGGGGGCTGGGCGCCCGTGAGATAATCTTCTCGCGGACGGAGAAGGTTGGGAAGCGGCTCTCCGCGATGGGTGGCGCCGACCTGATCCTGCTCACGGCGGATTCCGCCAGCCTTTTCGAGCAGTGCGTTCCGGGCCTCGGCGTGAACGGGACGCTCGTGGTGCTTGCGACCGTCGCGGAGAGCGCGTCGCTCGTCCCCGCGGCCCTCCTTCAGGGGGGGAAGACGATCCGCGGCTCCGTGACCGGCACCCGGGACGACATGGACGCGATGCTGCGGTTCGCCGCGGAACACGGGATTTCCCCGGTGGTCGAGCGGCATCCGCTGGAGAAGGTGAACGAAGTGACCGAAAAGCTGCGCGCGGGGAAGGTCGTCTTCCGCGCGGTTCTGGTTCCCTGACCCGGAAGCGGACAGGGGCGGAGGGGGTGGCGGTGGAGGATCGGCCGAAA
>Ga0208716_1000835_pt1 | contig 12238 bp, 13 predicted proteins | sample NGESurdeep092012_8_FD_184482 | JGI IMG/M metagenome (GOLD analysis project Ga0208716, IMG submission 184482) | Arctic peat soil microbial communities from Barrow, Alaska - NGEE Surface sample 415-3 deep-092012 (SPAdes) | ecosystem: Environmental > Terrestrial > Soil > Wetlands > Peat ...
CGCGCGGGGCTCATGGTTTCTTCCCTCCCGGCCCGGCGGCCTTGAGCTCCCTGTCGATGACCGCCCTGTACTCCTCGATCGGCCGGTTCCCGAGGAGTTTCACCCCGTTGATGAAGATCGTCGGCGTGTTGTACAGGTCGAGAGCCTCACCGAGCTTCAGGTCCCGGTCGATCTCCACCTGGTGCCGCATCGTGTCCAAGTCCTTCGTGAAGCGTGGGACGTCGAGCTTCAGTTCCTTCGCGCAGCCGATGAGACTTTCCCGGTCCAGCTTCGGCGACCGGTCGAGGAGGAGGAGGTGCATTTCGCGGAACTTCCCCTGGTCGCGTGCCGCGAGCGACGCCTCCGCGGCGATGCGCGAATAGTCCCGGTACCGGTACGGCAGGTGCTTCACCACGAGGCGGACACTGCCGCCGTACTCCTTGAGGATCCTCTCGACGGTCGGACCGACCGCCTTGCAGTGCGGTCACTGGTAGTCGAGGAATTCGACGATCGTCACCGGCGCGTTCGCGGGTCCGATGGACGGGGAGTCGCCCACCGGAACGGCGTACCGGACGTCGGCGGCCCCCGCCGGGACCGCGGCGAGCAGCGTCAGCGCGATCCATAAGGTCAGACGGCGTGCGTTCGATCGCATGGTGCCATCTTTCATCGTTGCCCCCTTCCTCGAGGATCGATCGTTCCATCCGACCCTTTCCTGCAATTTTACTACATAGCACTCGAGGGGATGCTTTATGGCAACGTCCGCCGGATCTGAGCGCGGTCGCACCACCCGAAATGGTATAAAGAGGTAGGGCGCGAATAATCGGCGGGCAGGAAGCTTCGGGGGCGGGATGAGCAGTACGGCGGACAGGATTGCGTCCCACCGGAAGACCGGGTTCGAGGGGGGGAAATGAGCCGCCTCCCCGGAGACGATGCGAAGAGGGGAGACGCCCCTCCCGTCCTGCGGTACGACGGGCGCCGGCTGGCTCCCGTCCGGCATCTCCCCGTGCGGGAGGTCCCCGTCGCCCTCGCGGTCAACGGCGCCGCCCTCGCGACGCTGATCGCCTCGCCCCACGACCTGCATTTCCTGGTGGCCGGTTTCCTCCGCATGCAGGGGTTGGTCCGGTCCGCCGGCGACCTCCTGACCTTGAGCGTGTGCGAAGACTTCGGCTCGGCGTCCGTCCGGATCCGTGGTGACGTGCCGGATCGCATCACGCCGACCTTCACCTCGGGGTGCGGCGCCGGGATCAGCTTCCACGTGCCCGCCGCGGGGGGGCGCCAGGTCCAGCTCCCTTCCGCGGGCCCTTTTGTTTCCCCGGAGTCGCTTTTTTCGGCGATGGGCGCGCTGGCGCGGGCGTCCGAGGCGTACCGCGGGAGCGGAGGGATCCACTCCGCCGGCGCGTGGGACGGCGAGCGGCTCCTCCTGTTCGCCGAGGATATCGGGCGGCACAACACGATCGACCGGATCGCGGGGCAGGCGCTCCTGGAGGGGATCGACCTCTCGGGCAGGATCCTCGCCGCCTCGGGGCGCGTTTCCTCCGAGATGGCGGCGAAAGCGGGCTCCCTCGGGATCTCCGTGATCGCCTCGCGCACCTCACCTACCGACTTCGCGGTCAAGATCTGCCAGGAACTCGGGATCACCCTCGTCGGGTACGTGCGGGGCCGCAGGTTCAACGTCTACACCCATCCGGCGCGGATCGCGGCGGCGGCGGTGGAGAGGATCCCCGGGGTCACGGGGGTGATCCTCGCGGGGGGGGCCTCCGGCCGGATGGGGAGCGACAAGGCGCTCCTGCCGTACCAGGGTGGCCGGTTCATCGAGGCGATCCACCGGCGGATGGAGGAGCTGTTCGAGGAGGTGATCGTCGCCACCGGGGATACGGCCCGGTACGACTTCCTCCCGTGCCGCCGGGTGACGGATCTCTTCCCCGGGATGGGCGCGCTTGGGGGGATCCACGCGGCGTTGCAGGCGATCGACACGGAGAAGATCTTCGTCGTGGCGTGCGACATGCCGCACCTCGCGCCGGACCTCATCCGGCACCTGTGTTCCCTTTCGGGAGAGGCGGACGTGGTGATTCCCGAGGGGGAGGGGGGGCTCGAGCCGCTTCACGCGGTGTACCGGAAGGGCGTCCTCCCCGCCGTGGAAGATGCGCTGCGGAACGGGCAGTGCCGCGTGGTCTCGTTCTTCGACCGGGTGCGCGTTCGCCGCGTTTCCCTCGCGGAGGTTGAGCGGGTCGACCCCGGCCTGAGCGCTTTCCGGAACATCAACACCCCCGAGGAGTATTACCGGTTCCGGGACGGGGAATAACCGACAGGGAGGCACGATGGAGGGACCGCAGAAGCCGATGGAGATCCAGGTGACGTTCCCGGAACACCTCAAGGGCGGCGTCTACTCCAACAACATGACCGTAACCCACACCCGTGAGGAGTTCGTGCTGGATTTCCTGATGGTCGCGCCCCCCGCCGGCGCCGTTACCGCGAGGGTCATTCTCTCCCCCGGCCACGCCAAGCGGGTCCTCGCGGCGCTCTCGGAAAACGTCAGGAAGTACGAGGGGACGCACGGGACGATCCTGACGGCCGAGGAGCCGCAGGGGAAGATCGGTTTCAACTAGGGGGTCGCGTCCCCGGCTACCTCCCCTCGAACCGGGCGGGGCGCTTTTCGAGGAAGGCGCGGACCCCTTCCCGGAAATCATGGGTCATCGCGGAGCGGGAGATGCTCTGCCGCTCCTCCTCGAGCTGCGTCTCCAGCGGTTGGGATAACGCCCGGTTGTACAACTCCTTCGCGTTTGCGAAGGCCAGCGTCGGCCCCGCGGCGAGGAGCGAAGCGATCGCGGCTGTTCGCGCCGCGAAGTCCGCGTCGGGGATCACCTGCTGGACCAGCCCCCACGCGGCGGCCTGCTCCGCGGAGAGGACCTTCGAGAAGAGCGTCATCTCCATCGCCCGCTGGGTGCCCAGCGCCCGCGCGAGGAAGAACGTCATCCCGCCGTCGGGGGAGAGCCCGATGTTCTGGTACCCGAGGGTGAACCGCGCGGATGCGGTCGCCACCGCGACGTCGCAGGCGAGCGCCATCGAGAACCCCGCCCCCGCCGCGACCCCGTTCACCGCCGCGATCACCGGTTTCGGCGCTTTCCGCAGCGAGGCGATCAACGCGTGCAGCCCGATCGCCAGATCGAGGAACTTCGCGTGACCTTCCTCCCGAAACGCCTCCATGAACTCGACATCGCCCCCCGCGGAGAACGCCTTCCCCTCGCCGGTGAGCACGACGCATCGGACCGACGGGTCGACCGAGGCTTCCGAAACGGCCGACAGGAGCGCCTTCCCCATCTCCGGGTTGTACGCGTTCAGCCGGCCCGGTCGGTTCATCCGGATCGTCGCAATCCCCCCGTTCCGCTCCACCTGGACGACATCGCTCATTTCCGCCTCCTCTCTCTCCGCGTCGATCGATAAATATCGCCTCCGGTTCGTCCCATCGACGGCACCGTACCAATATAATGATATATTCGCCGCGTGTGAAAGGAGAGAGTATGCCGACGTTGTTCGAGAAAATCCGGGACCGTCACGTCGTGACACGACGGGGAGACGACGTCCTCCTGTACATCGATCGCCAGCTGATCCACGAGGTGACGAGTCCCCAGGCGTTTGCGGGTCTTGAGGCCGCCGGCCGATCCGTCCGCCGCCCCGGCGCGATGCTGGCCGTGCTCGACCACAACGTGCCCACCACGCCGGACCGCTCGGTGCGGATCGAAGATCGGGGAAGCCGCGATCAGATCCAGGCTCTGCGGGAAAACGCCCTCGGCGCGGGGATCGTCCTGTTCGACATCGACGACCCGCGGCAGGGGATCGTGCACATCATCGGCCCCGAATCGGGGCTCGTCCAGCCGGGGATCACGGTCGTATGCGGCGACTCCCACACCGGGACGCTTGGGGCATTCGGCGCCATTGCCTTCGGGATTGGTACCTCCGAGGTGGAGCACGTGCTGGCGACACAAGTGCTGTGGCAGAAGATTCCGCTCCAGATGCGTGTCGTCGTGACGGGGACGCTGCGCCCCTTCGTCACCCCGAAGGACGTCATTCTCGCCGTGATCGCGGAGATCGGCGCCGCCGGAGGGACGGGGTACGCCCTCGAGTTCTCGGGAGAGACGGTCCGCCGGATGTCGATGGAGGGCCGGATGACGGTGTGCAACATGACGATTGAGGCAGGCGCGCGCTTCGGTCTCATCGCTCCCGACGCGGTCACCTTCGCGTACTTGAAGGGGAGGCCGCTGGCCCCGCCCCCCTCCCTGTGGGACGCCGCGGTGGCGGACTGGAAAACGCTTCCGTCCGACCCGGACGCGTCCTGGGACCGGGAGGTGGCGCTCGACGCGTCGAACCTCGAGCCGCACGTCACCTGGGGGACGAGCCCGCAGGACGCCCTCCCCGTGGGCGGGGTCGTTCCGGACCCGGAGAAACAGGAAGACCCGGGAGAGCGGGCGCGGATGCGACGAGCGCTGGAGTATATGGCGCTCTCCCCCGGGACGCGGATGATCGACATCCCTGTGGACAAGGTGTTCATCGGCTCCTGCACCAACTCGCGGATCGAAGACCTGCGGGCCGCCGCCGCGGTGGCGAAGGGACGCAAGGTCCACGCGAACGTGACGGCGCTGGTCGTTCCGGGGTCGGGGCTGGTGAAGCGGCAGGCGGAGGAGGAGGGGTTGGACCGGGTCTTCCTCGACGCCGGCTTCCAATGGCGGCTCCCGGGGTGTTCGATGTGCCTCGGGATGAACCCGGACAAGCTCAAGCCCGGCGAGCGGTGCGCCTCGACATCGAACCGGAATTTCGAGGGGCGGCAGGGACCGGGGGGGCGGACGCACCTGATGAGCCCGGCGATGGCGGCCGCCGCGGCGGTTTCCGGCCGCATCGCCGACGTGCGGGAGGTGGCGCGATGAGGGAGAAGTTTCTTTCCTTGAGCACGGTAGGGGTCCCCCTGGACCGGACAAACGTCGACACGGACGCCATCATCCCCGCACGGTATCTAAAGACGATCAAGCGCACGGGATTGGGCGAGGGGCTCTTCTTCGCGTGGCGGTACGACATGGACGGGAAGGAGAGACCCGACTTCCCGCTAAACCGTCCGGAGTACCGGGGCGGCGAGGTCCTGGTGGCGGGCGAGAACTTCGGCTGCGGCTCCTCGCGCGAGCACGCCGTGTGGGCATTGATGGACTTCGGTTTCCGCGCGGTGATCGCCCCGTCGTTCAGCGACATCTTCCACAACAACTGCCTGAAGAACGGGATGCTCCCCGTGACGCTCCCCGCGGCGGACGTGCGGTCGATGATTGACGCCCTTCTGGCCGCACCGGGGGGCAAGGTCCAGGTGGACCTGGAGGGGCAGACGGTTACGGGCCCGAACGGCGAAATTCACGCGTTCGGGGTCGCCTCCTTCGCGAAGACGTGCCTCCTCGAGGGGCTGGACGAGATCGCCTTGACCCTCACGAGCGCGGCGGAGATCGACCGGTACGAGCGGGAGAGGAAGAAGGCGACGCCCTGGCTGTTCCTGGATCTCGCCGGATGAGCACGGCCCGGAAGGAAGGGCCCGGGAAGTTCGCGGTCGCGCTCGTCCAGATGGCGATGGGGATGGACCCGAGGGAAAACCTCGAAAAGGGCGTGGACCGGGTCCGCGAGGCGGCTCGGGGAGGGGCGCAGGTGGTGTGCCTGCCCGAGTTGTTCCGCACCCGGTACTTCTGCCAGACCGAGGAGACGGCCTTCTTCGACCTCGCGGAGCCGCTTCCGGGGCCGACCACGGACGTCCTCTCCGCGGCGGCGCGGGATGCCGGCGTCGTCGTGATCGCACCGGTCTTCGAGCGCCGCGCCCCCGGGGTGTGCCATAACAGCGCCGCGGTGATCGACGCCGACGGGACGATCGCCGGGATCTACCGGAAGATGCACATCCCGGACGACCCGGGGTTCTACGAGAAATTCTACTTCACCCCGGGGGACCTCGGCTTTCGCGCCTTCGATACCCGCGCGGGAAGGATCGGCACACTCATCTGCTGGGACCAGTGGTACCCCGAAGGGGCACGCCTTACGGCCCTCGCCGGGGCGAGCATCCTCTTTTACCCGACGGCGATCGGCTGGCACCCCCGGGAAAAGCAGGGGCATGGAGAGCGGCAGCGCGATGCCTGGCGCACCGTGCAGCGGGGACACGCCGTCGCGAACGGCGTCTACCTGGCGGCGGTCAACCGGGTTGGGAAGGAGATTCCGGGCGGCGGCGAAGGGATCGAATTCTGGGGATCCTCGTTCCTTTGCGGGCCGCAGGGCGAGATCTTGGCCGAAGCGTCCGCGGAACGGGAGGAGATCCTCTTCGCCGAGGTCGACCTTGCACGCATCGAGGACGTGCGCCGGAACTGGCCGTTCCTGCGGGACCGGCGGATCGACGCCTACGGGGGGATCACGAGCCGTGTCCTCGACGACGAGCTGTGGGGAAAGGGGCGTTGACCCCCGCAGCAGGAAAAACGGGGGGCCAGCTCCGCGCCCCAGTACGAGCTTCGCGCCGCTGGGGTACCCCCGCAGTAGCAAAAACGGGGGGCAGTTTCCGGATGCCCGCGGAGTGGGAGCCGCACGAGGCGACCTGGATCGGCTGGCCGCACAACCGCTCCGACTGGCCCGGAAAATTCGCGGCCATCCCCTGGGTCTACGGCGAGATCGTCCGGAAGATCGCCGCCGGGGAGATCGTCCGGATCCTCGTCGAGTCGAAGGCGCACGAGGCGAAGGCGGCCCGGCTTCTCTCCCGCATCGGGGTGGTTCCATCCCGCGTCTCCTTCTTCCGTTTTCCGGCCGATCGCGGGTGGACGCGCGATTTCGGCCCGATCTTCGTCCTTCGGGCCCGCCCGAAGCCCGAAGTGGCCGTCGCCGGGTTCGGGTTCAACGCGTGGGCGCGATACCCGAACTGGCGAAAGGACGCGGGCATCGCCGCGCGGGCCGCGAAGGCGCTCGGAGTGAAGTTCCTGCCGGTCCGGTTCCTCGGAGAGCGCGTCGTTCTGGAGGGGGGCGCGATCGACGTCAACGGGCGGGGAACGCTGATTGCGACGGAGGAGTGCCTCCTCGATCCGGAGGTCCAGATTCGCAACCCCGGGATGTCCCGGGAGGGGATGGGGGAGGTCTTTCGCACGTTTCTCGGCGTCACGAACGTGATCTGGCTAGGGAAGGGGATCGCCGGGGATGACACGCACGGCCACGTGGACGACCTGTGCCGCTTCACGGGACCCCGCACGGTGGTTCTGTGCCGGGAGATGGACCCGAAGGACGAAAATCATCGCGTGCTCGAAGAGAACCGGGAGCGACTTGCATCCGCCCGGATGGAAGACGGCTCCCGGCCCGAGGTGGTGCCGCTGCCGATGCCTGCGCCGCTGCGCTTCGACGGGATCCGGGTGCCGGCCAGTTACGCCAACTTCTACGTATGCAACGCGGCGGTGCTCGTCCCAACCTTCAACGACCCGAACGACCGGATCGCGCTCGGGATCCTCTCCGAGCTGTTCCGGGACCGACCGGTGGTCGGAATCCACGCCGTGGACCTCGTTTGGGGGTTCGGCACGCTCCACTGCCTGACGCAGCAGCAGCCGGCGGTGGCGCGGGGGCTGGTTAGAGGGAAAGGATTTTCCGCACTCTCTTCGTGATCTGGTCCTGGGTGAACGGTTTTCCGATGCATTCCCTGCGCTTCCCGAGGATCCCCTCGCTCACGACGACTTCCTCGGCGTACCCGGTCATGAAAAGGATGCGCACGTCCGGGCGTTCCCGCTCCAGCCGGTCGGCAAGTTCCACACCGGTCATCCCCGGCATGACGATGTCGGTCAGCAGGAGGTCGATCGACGTGTCCCCCCGGCGCGCCAACGCAAGCGCCTCTTCCCCGCCGGGGGCCTGGAGAACGGTGATACCGCCACCCTCCAGCATGGTGGCGACAATGTTGCGGACCACGTCCGAATCCTCCACCAGCAGGACCGTTCCGCCCCGCCCCTCCTTGTCCCGCCCCGCTGGCTCCATCGTGCCCGTCCCGTCCTTTCCGGAGGTGTCCCGGTAACTCCTGTCTTGCGGAAAGATACGATATCTTACCGTGGAAGCGTCCGAGGGGGGCGCCCCCGCATCCCCCCGATACGCGGTAAAATGAAAACGTAACGAGTACGCTTGAGGAGAGGGAGGCTGCCGGCGAGAATCATCGTGCCCGTCCTCGTTGCGGCCTTCGCCTTGGCGCTGTTCGTCGGGCCGGCCGCCGCGGAGGAACGGACGGTCGTGGGGACGATCGTCCGGGTGGATCCCGCGGGAGGGGTGCTCGCCGTGCGGGACGCCGCGGGAGCGGTCTGGAGCTACAAGGTCGAGGCCGACGCCGGGATCGACCTGTCGGCGTTGCGTCAGGGCGACCGGGTCAAGGTGTCGATCGGCCGCGCGACTCCGCTGAACATGATCACGGCGGCGGACCTGCTGCGCAAGGGGGACCGGGTCGAGAAGGCCCCGTACTGACCGGGCAGGCGGCGCAACACGAGAGGAGGCGGTTTCGTGAGCAAATGGGTCGTCCTGTGCCCCGAGTGCGGGGTGGAATTCAAGACCGGCGAGGAGGAGATCCCCGAGCGTTGCCCTCATTGCAAGCACGAGGGGAGCTTCGAGGTCGTGGACATGGACGAATGATCTCCGCCGCACGGTGACATGGCCGGTCCGGACCTCCTGCTGATTCACCCGCCCGCCGCCCGGGCCGCGGAACCGCCGCTGGGGACGGCGGTGCTCCTGTCGCACCTGCGCCGAAGAGGCGCGACGGCGGAAGCGATCGACGCCAACCTCGAGGCGCACCTTTACCTGCTGGACGGGGATCGGCTGGCCGTCGCCGCCGGTCCCGCGCCCACGATCGCTCTCCAACGGGCCATGAAGTGCGTCCCCGAGTCGCTCTCCTTCCTCCGTTCCCCCGATGCCGGAAGATCGTTTCCACGGTACGTCGCCGCCGCGCGCCGCCTCAACACGGCGTTGTCCGCGCATCGCGGCGAGAGCGGGCGCGAACGCTGGACGCTCGGCGACTACGTTCACGCCGATCTCTCGGAGTTTTCGCCCCGGGACCTCTCTCTTGCGGCGTCCGGGAAGGCCGGAACGCTCTTCTCCGGCTACTTCCGCGACGCCCTCCTCCCTCGCGTCGAACGGGTGCGTCCGCGCGGTGTCGCGATCTCCGTGAACTACCGGCACCAGGTCCTCCCGGCCTTTGAACTTGCAGGGTTGCTGCGCCGCCGTCTGCCCGGCGTCCCCGTCTACGGCGGGGGAGGGATGTTCACCTCCTGGAGGCGTTCCCTCCGCGGCATGGGGTGTTCGTTCCTCCCCTTCGACCGGGTCGGATTTGGTCCGGGGGAGCGGGCCCTCGCGGCGGTGGCCGGGGGCGCGCCAACGGGCGGCGGCGTCTTTTTCGAGGACGGGGAAGCGGCGGAGTTCCTCCCGGATTTCGGGTTCGCGCCGCTCCGGGAGTATCTGTCCCCGGAGCCGGTCCTCCCCGTCACCGCGACGCGGGGATGCTACTGGAGGAAATGCCGGTTCTGCCCCGAGGCGGTCGCTCCCCTCCATCCGTACCGGGCGACGGACCCGGGGACGTTCCCCACGCTTCTGCGGGAGCTGTCCGATCGGTACGGCGTCCGGCGGTTTCACCTGACGGACAACGCGATCCCGGTCGCCATCCTCCGGTCGATAGCGGACGCGGGGAGCGCGCTGCGCGGCTTTTCGTGGCACGGGTTCGCCCGCTTCGAGCGGGAACTGCTCGAGCCGGAGTTCGCCTCCTCGCTGGCCGCGGCGGGGTGCTCGATGCTTCAACTGGGGCTGGAGAGCGGCTCGCAGCCGCTTCTTGATCGGATGGGAAAGGGGACGCGCGTCGCCGACGCCTCGGCGATCCTGTCGAACCTCTCTCGCGCGGGGATCGCCACCTACGTGTACGTGATGCTCGGCGCCCCGGGGGAGACGGAGATCGACGCGGAGCGCACGCGGTCGTTCCTCTCGGAGCATGCCGGGAAGATCGGGTTCCTGAACCTGTCGATCCTCAACATGCCGCGCGATGCTTCCTGGACGGGGACCACCGAAGGGAGCGCGCCGCGTGAGGGCGGGTTCAACGACGGGGACGAGCCGCTCGGCTTGTACCGGCGGGTCCCGGCGAGCGGCGGATGGGGGAGGGCCCAGGCCCGGCGGTTTTTGCAGAAGCGGATCCTGGGCGACCCGGCGATCCGCGCCATCGCGGCCCGAACCCCGCCCTGGTTCGGCGACAGCCACGCCTTCTTCTTCGGTTCACGAAAGGCGGATGATACGGAAGGGTCCGGCGGAGTCGCCGCAGGAGGGGGGGCGAAGTGAGGTAAAGCGCAGCCGTGCAGATTCACCGCACGGCGAGCCACGAACGGAGCCCCGCCCTCCGAGGCGACGAAGCCGAAGGGTGAGTACCATAGTCTTAGGCCCGCAGCACCACCCGGGCGTCCGCGATCGACAGGCCCCGCGCGTGGACGATGACCGGGTTGAGGTCCATCTCCTCGATCTCCGGGTGCGACGCGAGGAACGCCGAGACCCGCAGCAGGAGCGCCCGCAGGGCGTCGACGTCCCCGGCGGGCTTCCCGCGCAGCCCCGTGAGCGCCCTGTACCCGCGGATCTCCCGGATCATCCCCACGGCGTCCTTCTCCGAGAGCGGCGCCACGCGGAACGAGACGTCCTTCATCACCTCGACGAAGATCCCCCCCAGGCCGAACATCACGGCATGGCCGAACTGCGGATCCTTCGTCACGCCGACGATCACCTCGTTTCCCGCGGGCGCCATCGCGCAGACGAGCGCCCCTCCGGTCCGCACGCCAAGCCTTCCTTCCGCGGCCCGGATCGCCCGGAACGCAGCGCGCACGCCCCCGTCGTCGGCCACGTCCAGGAAGACGCCCCCGGCGTCGCTCTTGTGCGTGACGTCGGGAGAGTTCATCTTCACCGCGACGGGGAAGCCGATCCCCCGCGCCGTGGCGACCGCCTCGTCCTCGGTCCCCGCGCGCCCGAAGCGGGTCAACGGGAACCCGGCCCGGGCGAGGAACGCCATCGAGTCGGCGGGGGTCATCGTCGTTCCGGCTGCCGTCGCCTTCTCGTGCCCCGCCCCTTCCACGGAGAGGGGAAAGCGGTCGCGGTCGAACCGGATGTGGCAGGAAAGGGCCTTCACGGCCCGCTCCGGCGTGGGGAAGACGGCGATCTTCTTCTCGTGGAACAGCAGCCGCTCCGCGCGCTCCACGTCGGCGCCGCCGAGGTAGGCCACCAGCTCGCACCGTCCGGGGCGGATCACTTCGGAGGCCCCGGGGATCGGGTCCCCGAAGATCGTCATCACCGCGTCGAACTCCCCTTCGGCCGCGTCGAGGACGTTCCGGTAGCGGGCGGCGTCGGTGTCCCCGGTGAGATCGAGGGGGTTGCCGACGATGCAGTGGGAGGGGAGAATCTCATGGAGTTTTCCGGAGAGTTCGGTGGATAGCGGAGTGACGCGCAGCCCCTCCTCCTCGGCCACGTCGGTGGCGATGATCGCGGACCCGCCGGAGCTCGTGACGATCAGCATCCGCGGGCCCTTGGGGGGCGGGACGTAGGCGAGGGCCTTCGCGAAGTCGTACAGCTCCTCGAGCGTGGCGGCGCGATGCACGCCGTTCTGGCGGAACACGGCGTCGTAGATCTCGTCGCGCCCCGCGAGCGACCGGGTGTGCGACTCCGCCGCCTTGCGTCCCCGCTCGGTCCGCCCGGCCTTGAAGATCACGACCGGCTTCGGGCAGGCGCGGACGGCGGAGAGGAACTTCGGGGCGTCCTTCACCCCTTCGATGTAGAGGGCGATCACCTTCGTGTGCGGGTCCTCCGCGAAGAAATCGATCAGGTCCGCCTCGTCGACGTCCGAACGGTTCCCCATGCTGACGAAGGCGGAGAACCCGAGCCGCTCCTCCGACGCCCAGTCGATGAGCGCGGCGCCGACGGTGCCGCTCTGCGAGACGATCGCGATCTCTCCCCGGCGGATGATGAGCGGCCACGAGGCGCATACGCCATGGTACGGGTAGTTCACTCCCTGGCAGTTGGGCCCGACCACGCGGATTCCCGCCGCCTTCGCCGCCTTCGTCATCTCCTCCTGGAGAGCGGCTCCAGCCTCCCCGGACTCGGCGAACCCCCCCGTGATCACGATGGCCGACTTCACCTTCCGTCCCCCCAGTTCCCGCATCGTACCGGGTACGAGCTTCGCCGGGATGATCACGACCGCGAGGTCGGTCCCCTCGGGGAGTTCGGTGGCGGA
>Ga0208716_1000837_pt1 | contig 12209 bp, 7 predicted proteins | sample NGESurdeep092012_8_FD_184482 | JGI IMG/M metagenome (GOLD analysis project Ga0208716, IMG submission 184482) | Arctic peat soil microbial communities from Barrow, Alaska - NGEE Surface sample 415-3 deep-092012 (SPAdes) | ecosystem: Environmental > Terrestrial > Soil > Wetlands > Peat ...
TGCTCGGCCTGATTCCCGCCGGCTGGTTTCCCGGCGCGATTGTGCAGGACGGGAAACGTCATGCGATTTACGTGGCGAACATCAAAAATCTCGGCCCCGGGCGGCTGGGCAAGACCGGTCAAACGGAATTCAACACGAAGCAATACTACGGTTCGCTCTCACTTGTGCCCGTGCCGTCGGCGAAAGATCTGGCGGCCTTCACGCAAACCGCACTGGCCAACTTGCGTTATCCGCTGCTGGCGCAGGCGAAATTGCCGGCGCGCACCAACCAACCCGCACGGCCCGTGCCGGAGCGCGTCGGCGAGCCCAGCGTCTTCCAGCACGTCATTTACATCATCAAGGAGAACCGTTCTTACGACCAGATTCTCGGCGACGTGCAGGAAGGCAACGGCGACGCCGGCCTCTGCACCTTCGGCGCGCGCGTCACGCCGAACCAGCACAAGCTAGTCCGCGAATTTACGCTGCTGGACAACACCTATTGCTGCGGCATCTTGAGCGCCGACGGCCACAACTGGACCGACAGCGGCATCGCGAACGATTATGTGGAGCGTTCGTTCGCCGGCTGGCCGCGCAGCTATCCCAGCGGCGGCAGCGACCTGGACACGGCGGACGCGCTGGCCTATTCGCCGGCGGGTTTCATCTGGAACGACGCGCTCGCGCACGGCCGGACGGTCTGCGACTTCGGCGAGTTCACCTCCGACAAAAAACAATGGAAGGACCCTGCGCGCAAAGGCAAACCGGGCTTCCTCGATTGTTACCGCGACTTTATAAACGGCGCGGACGAAATCACGTTGACGGACGAACCGGACATCGAGGCGTTGCGGCCTTACATCGTGACGAACACGGTTGGCTGGGATCTGGATGTGCCGGACGTTTTTCGCGCCGCGCAATTCATCAAGGAACTGAAACAATTTGAGGCCGCCGGCAACTTCCCCAACTTCGTCATCGTCTGGTTGCCCAACGACCACACCAGCGCCACGAAATTTGGTTCACCCACGCCAGCCGCCCAAGTGGCGGACAATGATTTGGCGTTCGGCCAGATCGTCGAAGCCGTCAGCCACAGCCGGTTCTGGACGAACACGTGCATTTTTGCAATCGAAGATGATCCGCAAAGCGGGTGGGACCATGTGAGCGGCTACCGCACGACGGCTTATGTCGTCAGCCCTTACACGAAGCGCAGACAGGTTGTGAGCACGCAATACAACCAGACCAGCCTGCTGCGCACGATGGAACTCATGCTCGGCCTGCCGCCGATGAACCAGATGGATGCGACGGCGACTCCGATGTTCGATTGCTTCACCAACACGCCGGACTTCACCGCGTTCACCGCCATGACCAACAACGTGCCGCTCGACGAGATGAACCCGCTGCCCAAACTCATTTCCGATCCGCGGCTGCGCAAGGACGCCTATGTTTCTGCGAAATTACCGCTCGAAAAGGAAGATCAATGCCCGGAAGATTTGTTCAACCACATCCTCTGGCGGGCGATGAAAGGTTCGCAAACGCCGTATCCGGCGTGGGCGGTGAAAGCGGTGGAAGACAACGATTGACCGTTGTTTTGCCCCAAACAAGTGCTGGAAATTGCCCCCATCAGGCAATTCCCGCCAATCAAAAAAACCAACTTTTCTTGTAACTTTGGCCGGGTTTTGCCTAAGTAATGGATGAAACCTGACTAACGTGGAATCTATTTCACCAACGCTTGGGCCGCCGTCCGGCACGCCGCCAACGCCCGCAACCTCGCTGGGCGGGCGGCTGTTGAATGTCTTTGCCGCACCGGGCGACGTTTTCGATGAAATCAAAACCGTTCCCCCGCGCACCACCAACTGGCTTGTGCCGGCGTTGCTTTCGGCATTCCTTGGCGTGCTCTCGGCGATTGTCATGTATTCACAACCGGCAATCATCCAGCAAATCCATGAACAACAGGCAAAGATTTTTGAGGATCAGGTTAATGCCGGCAAAATGACCCGCGAGCAGGCGGATCAGATCGAAGCGGCTTCCGAGAAATTCGGTGGACCGGCGACCATGATGATTTCGGGCTCAATCGGCGCGGTGGTCACGAGTTTTGCGCGGGTGTTCTGGTGGGCATTTGTTTTATGGCTTTTGGGGCTGGTTTTCCTGAAGACGAAATTGGATTATCTCAAGGCGCTCGAAGTGGCCGGCCTGGCCAGCATGATCGCCCTGCTGGGAGCCATCATCACCCTGCTGCTCTCCGTAAGCCTCGGCAAAATTGTTACCCCCAGCTTCGCGCTTCTGATCAGCCATTTTAATCCGAAAAATGTCCTGCACCTGGCCCTCGCGGCGATGAACTTTTTTGCTCTCTGGCTGGTGGGAGTCCTGGCCGTCGGTTTGTCCCGGCTTTCCGGCGCCCGGTTTTCGAAGGCGCTTTGGTTGACGGGTGGATTCTGGCTGACCATCCAGTTTCTCCTCATCCTGCTCGCCGTCCTGGTCAGCGCCATTTTTTCGGGGGCAAAATAGGCGTCAAATGATTGACTGAAACATCATGGCCAATTCAAAGAAACATCGGCAGGTCATCGTCTTTTCAGTCATCGGGCTGGCGCTGGTTGCACTAATGACGGCAAGATCTTTAACGATTGTCCCAATCAAATAAAACGAAATTCCACGAGGCCTGTCTTAATACATATCTATCATGGCAAACTCCAAGAAACGCAGGAAAATCATCATTTTTTCGGTCATCGGCCTGGCGCTGGTTGCGCTGACGCTGGTGGCTGTGTTCAGGAAAAAGGCGCCGGTCATCACGGTTCAAACGGAAAAGGTCACGCGGCGCAATCTCATCGAACTCGTCGTGGCCAACGGAAAGATTCAACCGGTGACGCAGGTGGTCATCAGTCCCGAAGTTGCCGGCGAAATCGTGGCGCTGCCGGTCAAGGAGGGGGACCCCGTAAAAAAAGGCGACTTGCTCGTGCAGATCAAACCGGACAATTACGAGGCGAGCCGCAATTCCGCCGAGGCCAATTACAAATCCTCCCTCGCCAGCATTGACCTGGCACAGGCCGAACTTGAAAAAGCGGAGACTGAATACAAACGAAACCAGAATCTCTTTCAAAACAAACTGGTCTCCGACTCGGTCTTCCTCGATTTCAAAACGGCTTACGAAGTGGCCAGACTGCAACACCAAAACGCCATCCACCAGGCCGATCAAGCCAAGTTCGGCCTCGACAAGGCAAAGGATGATTTGAGCAAGACCACCATTCAATCGCCCATTGACGGCATTGTCGTCCGCCTCAAATCGCAGCTCGGCGAGCGCGTGCTGGGCACCTCCTTCAACATGGGCACCGAGATCATGACCGTTGCCGATCTGAACGAGATGGAGGCCCGCATGGACATCGGTGAGATGGACGTGGTGCTCATGCAACCCGGACAGAAGGCGCGGCTGGAGGTGGATGCTTTCAAGGACCGCAAGTTCAACGGCACCGTCACCCAGGTCGCCAACTCCTCCAAAAGCACCGCCCTCGGCAGCAGTTCCAGCCAGTCGCAGGAGGCCACGAAGTTTGAGGTTCGCATCCGCCTCAACGAAAAGGAGGATTTCCGCCCCGGCATGTCCGTCAACGCCGAGATCGAAACCCGCTACCGCACCAACGTCCTCACCGTGCCGATGGCCAGCGTCACCGCGCGCCCGCCCCAAAAGAAAGACAACGGCAAGAACACGGCCAAAGACGTCCAAACCAATTCTATCCCCGGCACCAATGCAGTCGCTGGAACAACACCCGGCACCAACACCGTCGCCGGAGCCGCGACCGGGACCAACGGCGTCGCGCCGGACAAGAAATCGAAGGAAGCGGCCAAGCCGGTGGAGGTGGTCTTCGCCGTCAAGGACGATCACGCCAAAATGGTGCCGGTGAAGATCGGCATCTGCGACGACAGTTACTGGGAGATCACCGAAGGTTTGACCGAGGGACAGGAAATCGTCTCCGGCGGTTTTAAGGCGATCAGCCGCGACCTGGCCGACGGCAAGAAAATCAAACGGGGCACGCCGGACAAGGGCGAAGCCAAGGAAGCAAAGTAATGCGAACGCAAATCCGAAGCCCGAATTCCGAAATCCGAAAGAAGCCCGAATTCCGAAATCCGAAACGGCAATGCACAGGTTCGGATGATATTCTGGACATTCGGACTTCGGTTTTCGGATTTCATTCGGTTTTCGGGCTTCGGTTTTCGGGTTTTACAGCATGAGCCTCATCCGTTTCCAGAATATTTCACGGCGCTACCAGATGGGCGGGGAGACCGTCCATGCCTTGCGCGACGTGTCGCTCGAAATCCAGCGCGGCGAGTATGTCGCCATCATGGGGCCGTCCGGCTCCGGCAAATCCACGATGATGAACCTCATCGGCTGTCTCGACACCGCCACGTCCGGCCGCTACGAATTGAACGGCACCAACGTCAGCGAGATGGATGACAATCAACTGGCGGAAGTCCGGAATCGCGAAATCGGTTTCGTGTTTCAAACCTTCAATCTGCTGCCCCGTTCCAACGCCTTGCACAATGTCGAGCTGCCGCTGATTTACGCCGGCATCCCCGCCGCCGAACGGCGGAAAATTGCGCTGGCAGCCATCTCACAGGTCGGCCTGGCCGATCGCATGCACCATAAACCCAATGAGCTTTCGGGCGGCCAGCGACAGCGCGTCGCCGTCGCCCGCGCGCTGGTCAACAAACCGTCCATCCTGCTGGCCGACGAGCCGACCGGCAACCTCGACTCCAAAACTGGCGCGGAAATCATGGCGTTGTTCGAAGACCTCTCACGCGCAGGCAACACCATCATTGTGGTCACGCACGAGGAGGACATTGCCAGACAATCCCGCCGCATCATCCGCCTCCGCGACGGTTTGATTGCGAGCGACGAGAAGCTGGCCGAGAGTCGAGAGTCGAGAGTCGAGGGACAGAAGGCCAAAGCGGATGAGCGCATGGCTCAGGCTCTCGACCCTTCCGCGCCATGAACGCGCTGACCGAACTCAAGGAAGGCCTGAGCATTTCCTGGGCGGCCATCCGCGCGAACAAAATGCGTTCCGTGCTTACGACGCTCGGCATCGTCATTGGCATCGTCACCGTCACGCTCATGGGCACGGCCATCGAGGGATTGAACCTCGCCTTCCTGAAAAGCATTTCGTCACTCGGCGCAGACGTGTTCTACGTCTCGCGCTTCAGTTGGGTGAACACAACCCATGAAGATTGGCACCGGCAACAGAAGCGCCGCCTGATCCGGCTGGCGGATATTGAAGCGCTGGCGAGCCAGCTGACCCAGGCCGCCGCCGTCGCGCCCACCGCGGAAGACGACGCAACCTTGAAGTACAAGAACCGCAGCTCCAGCGGGGTGACCATCCTCGGCACCACCGAGGCCTATCTGCTCACCAGCGGGGTGGGCGTTTCGCAAGGCCGATTTCTTTCCGTCCCGGATGCCGCGGGCGGCCGGCCCGTATGCGTCATCGGCAGCGAAGTGGCGACCAATTTGTTCCGCCAGGAGCCGCCGCTGGGGGCGCACATCAAAATCGGCAATCAGACCATGGAAGTCATCGGCGTGATGGAAAAGCGGGGAAGTTTTTTGGGCATGTTCAGTCTGGACAACCGCGTGATCATTCCGCTGAAACAGTTCACCACCGCCATCTGGAGCAACCCCGACATCGGCATCGAGGTCAAGGCCAGGGGGCTGGTGCAACTGGACGAAGCCCGCGAGGAATTGCGCCAGGTCATGCGCCGCGTCCGCCATCTGGAACCGAACCAGCCGGATGATTTCGCCATCAACCAGCAGGACCAGTTCGTCGAAATGTTCAATCGCGTGGCCGGCACCATCGCCGTCATCGGCCTGTTCGTCACCGGCCTGTCCCTCTTCGTCGGGGGCATCGGCATCATGAACATCATGTTCGTCTCGGTCGCCGAGCGGACGCGCGAAATCGGCATCCGCAAGGCCATCGGCGCCAAACGCCGCACCATCCTGCTGCAGTTTCTGATGGAGGCGGCGTGCATCTGTTTGATTGGCGGGTTGATTGCCCTGGCCATCGCCTGGCCGCTGACGCTGGTGGTGCAGCGGTTTCTGCCGGCGACGATGTCATTGACCGTTGTGGGCATCGCGCTGCTGGTGTCGCTCGTGACGGGAGTGGTGTCGGGCTTCCTGCCGGCGTGGCGCGCGGCGCGCATGAACCCGGTGGACGCGTTGAGGAGCGAATGAGCCGAAAGTGTGAAGCGTGAAACGTAAAACGTGAGGCGTAAGAAAGAGGTCGGTTATGAATTATGATGAATGGTTAAAGTCGGTGCCGGTGGAAATAACGGGCGATTCACTTTGGAAAGTCGAGGCCTATCGGCTGGCACTGTTCGCTGCGGACTTGGGTTGGCATGACGTGAGCAAATTGATGAAAGACAAACGCACGCTCGGACTTTCGGACCAGCTTTATCGGGCTCTCGAGTCGATCGGAGCGAACGTAGCCGAGGGCTATTCACGAGGTACAGGCAAAGACCGCGCCCGGTTTTATGAGTATGGTTTGGGTTCAGCACGTGAGAGCCGTGGTTGGTATTACGATGGCCGTCATGTGCTCGGCGAGAGAGTCGCGGAACATCGGATTCGTCTTTCGACCCAAATCATCCGCCTGCTGCTCACGATGGTTCCGGATCAGCGCGGCTCGCTCCTCCGCGAAGACAGCCCTCCCTACCAAACCTCCTTGACACCACCAGACACAGAATCTCCTTTCGTTCCCGATGAACTGGCGCAATTGCTCCAAAACATTCCTCTAGCTTAACCATGCATTCACGCATCACGCATCACGCATCACGTTTCACGCATCACGCACCACGCATCACGACCTAAGCCATGCCAGCCAAACGAACAAACCTACTGCTCGGCGAACTGCATGAAAGTTTCTCCATGGCCATGAACGCGCTGGTCGCGCACAAGCTGCGCTCGGCGCTCACGCTGCTCGGCGTGTTGATCGGCGTGTTCTCCATCATCGTCGTGATGACCGCGATGCGCGTGCTGAAAAGCAACGTCGAGAACGAAATGAGCCAGTTGGGCAGCCGCACCTTCGCGATCCAGAAATGGCCGGCGGTCCATTTCGGCACGGGTGATTGGGAAAAATACTGGCGGCGCAAGAACATCTACCTCGCCCAGGGACGGCAGGTGCGGGAGAAGACCACGCTTGCGAGCAGCGTCGGCATCGAAGGCAATTTTTGGAGCGGGGAGGTCGAGACGCATTACCAGACCACGCCGCCCACCGTCCGGTTGCTCGGCGAAACCCCCGGCAGTTTTCCCGCGCGCAACTGGACCGTCGCCGAAGGCCGCGCCCTGTCGGAATCCGACGTGGACAATGCCCGCGATGTTTGCGTGCTGGGCAGCGCCCTGGCCAAAACGGTTTTTCCCTTCGGTTCGGCGGTGGGCGAAGAGATCAAAATCAGCGGTTACAAATACCAGGTGATCGGCGTGATCGCCCCCAAGGGCGGCTCGGTCGGGGGCGAGCAGGACAACTTCACCGTCATCCCCATCACCACCGCGCTCAATCGCACCGGCCGCTGGTGGCGCAGCCTGACGATCCTGGTGCAGGCGCGCGACGCCGCCAGCTACGAAGACTGCGTTGAAGAGGTGCGCGGCATCCTGCGCGTGGCCCGCAAGGTCCCGCCGGGCGCCGAGGACGATTTCGAGCTGTTCTCCAACGATTCGCTCATCACCCAGTTCAACAACTTCACCAAGGCCGTGCGCATCGGCGTGGTCGTCGTCAGTTCCATCGCCCTGCTCGCCGCCGGCATTGGCATCATGAACATCATGCTCGTCTCGGTCACGGAACGGACCCGGGAGATCGGCATCCGCCGCGCGATCGGCGCGAAGAAGCGCAACATCATGGCGCAATTCATCATGGAAGCCATCGTGCTCTGTGAAGTCGGCGGTGCCATCGGCGTGGTGCTCGGCATTCTCGGCGGCAATGCGCTCGCGTGGTATATGAAAGTGCCGCCCGTCATCCCGATTGACTGGATTGTGCTCGGCTTGCTGATCTGCTCCGTGGTTGGAATTGTTTTCGGGACCTATCCGGCCTACAAGGCGGCGAACCTGGATCCGATTGAATCGTTGCGATACGAGTAAATTGCGAGCGACTCTGTTACGCAGCGAAAGGTAGGGCCGTGTTCCGCAGCCCAAATACTCGTCTATTGAATCCTTGTAGCAGCCGACGTAAGGAGGCTCATTTCAAACAAGGAAGTCAGAGCCTCGTGACCTCGGCTGCTACGATATCAGGATCGTGGTGCAGTCGGCGCAACAGGCGGCGGTGCTGGTGTTGGTGTATTGAATAAGGAAACCAGGAAACCAAGAAGGCGGAAGCGAAGCCGGTTCATGGTTTCATGGATTCCTTATAGAATCCAAAGACGGCAGTACTGGGGTATTGAGGACGCGCTCAATCCTCCGCAAACAGATATTCCAGATCCGTCGTCGTGAGGCTGCGGGCGCAATTTTCAGGTCGCAAGCATCATGCTTGATTTGATGCCCAGGTCCTCGCAGATCGCCTTCGTGATTGCGAATAAATTGCGCGTGGTGGGATTACCATGACGACTCAACATGCGATGTAACGCCTTCTCGCCAAAGCCGGTCTGTCGCGACAATTCCTTGAAAGTGATGTTGGCATGAACGAGATCGCGCAACATCGAAAGTCCTTCGTCAGTTTCTCCTTCCATCAGCGTGTTGACCGCCTCGGCATATAACGCTTTCGCAAACTTCGGATCGCGTTTGATCCGGGCCAAAACTGTCTGCTTATATTCTCGTGTCAGTGCCATTTTAATCTTTCGATTGCTTGTATCTTTTCCAGCGTTCAATTGCGACAGCAATGTCAGCGGATTGCCGCCGCTTGCTGCCGCCGCCCAATAAAATGATAATTGTTTTTCCGTCGCGTCCGAAATACACCCGATAACCCGGGCCAAAATCTAATCTTAATTCAAACACGCCTTCTTGAAGTGACTTCGCCGCTCCAAAATTTCCTGCTTCAAGTCGGTGAATGTATTTGTCAACGCGCGCGGCGGTTACGGCATCAAGCGAGTCGAATCAGTCAGCGAAAGGCGAATTTCCGCCATAGTTTTGAAAACTATTTGGGCTTAATCCGCGAACAAATACTCCAGGTCCGTCGTCGTGAGGCTGCGGGCGAAACCTTCCTCCCCCAGCACATCGGCTATCGTCTGCGCCTTGCTCTGTTGCAGTTCCCAGATTTTTTCCTCGACCGTGCCGGGCGCGATGAGCCGGTAGGCGTTCACCGTCTGTGTCTGGCCGATGCGATGCGAACGGTCAATGGCCTGCGCCTCCACCGCCGGATTCCACCACGGATCGTAAAGCACCACGTAACTGGCGTTGGTGAGATTTAAACCGGTTCCCGCCGCGCGCAGACTCAGCAAAAACACGCCGGGCTGCGTGTCGCTTTGGAACGCGTTGACGACCTGCTGCCGGTCTTTCGTCTGGCCGGTGAGAATGTGCGTGGTAATTTGCCGGTCGTGACATTCCTTTTCGAGCAATAGCAACATCTGCACGAACTGGCTGAAGACCAAAACCTTTTGTCCCTCGGCCACCAGCGGATCGAGCAACTCGAACAGCGTCTCGGTCTTGCCGGACGCGGTGTCGCTGCCGACGAGCCGCGGATGGCAGCAAATCTGGCGCAACCGCGTGAGCGCGGCCAGCACGTGCATCTTGCTCTTGTTAAGGCCCTGTTCCGCGACGGCATGCAGGATCTGGTCGCGGCTGCGGCGCAGTTCGGCCAGGTAAAGTTTCCGCTGTTCGTCGCCGAGCGGACAATCGCGCCGTTGTTCGATGCGGTCGGGCAAATCCTTCGCCACGTGTTTTTTCAGGCGGCGCAGCAATAACGGGCGCAGCCGGGCCGAGAGCCGTTTGCGCGCGATGCGCTGGGCGGATTCGGTTTTCTCGCCGCGCGTCTCCACCGTTGGGACGGCTTCGTCGCCGGCCTGGGAACGCGGTTCGTAAGTTTCGATAAATTGTTCCTGATTGCCGAGGTAGCCGGGCTGGATGAAATCCACGATGCTCCACAAATCCAGCAGCCGGTTTTCGAGCGGTGTGCCGGTGAGCGCCAGGCGATACTCGGATTTCAACTGCTTGACCGACTGGGTGACCTGCGCGCCCGGATTTTTGATGAACTGCGCCTCGTCCAAAATCGCCGCGCGGAACGCGAATTTTTGCAACTCCTCCAAATCGCGCCGCAACAGCGCGTAATTCGTCACAATCAAATCGTGCTGCGGAATTTGCTTCCGCAAATTGTGCCGCGCCGCGCCGCTTTCGAGCACGAGCACTTTCAAACCCGGCGTGAACCGCTCCGCCTCGCGCCGCCAGTTGTGCAGCACGGACGCCGGACAGATGACGAGCGACGGCTTGGGATTTTTCGTGTTGCGCTCCTTAAGCCGCGCCAGCCACGCGAGCGCTTGCAGCGTTTTGCCCAGACCCATGTCATCGGCCAGAATGCCGCCCAGCTTGATTTGCGTGAGGTGGCAGAGAAAATCGAAGCCGTCCTTTTGATAGGGACGCAACTCGGCCTGCAATCCGGCAGGCAACGCAACGGATGGAACGCCTTTGAAATCCCGCACGCGCGCGCGCAACGCCTTCGCTTCCGGCGAATCGGCAAAGCGGGTGAACTCGTTCTCGTCCAGATGCGCCACGTGTTCCATGCCGACTTTTTGCGGCACGGCGATGAGGCCGTCCACGCCCATCTCGGCCATCGCCTCGTGCGCGCCTTGCACGGCGTTGATATCAAGTTCCACCCAGCCGGAATTCGGCAGCTTGACGAAACGGCTGGTGGCGGCGGCGAGCCGTTCGAGGTCCGCCTTGCTGAGTTTGAGACCTTCGGCCTCCCATTCGGCGGAAACCGCCAGCCAGTCAATGCCGCTGCCCTTGACGATGAGCCGCGGCTTGAGCTGGCGCGGTTGCAGGAACAGGCGGTGAAACGCCGGGTTGCCGAGAAATTCCGCTTCGCTGGGACGTTCCGCCCACACGGCCGCGAGCGTGCCGAGAAAATTTTCGTTCGCGTCGCCAATCCACAAACCGGGTTCGGGCGTGAACCAATCCAATTTGCGCAGCCATTGGATCGCGGGTTCGAGGTGCGGGTCGTCGAGAATTTCCGGTTTGTCGCCCGGACGCTTCTTCGCTTCGTTCGCGACCCATTCGTAGCCGTTCCAAAACCAGACGCTTTGGTCGCGGAGACTTTTGGCCAGCAACCGCAGCCGCACCGTGTCGTCGAGCAGTTCGAAAACGAACTGCGGCCTGGCCGGATGCGCGACGCAAAGCTGCTCCCAATCCACGCCGTGATTCGACTGCGTCTTGCGCAGGTGCAACAGGAGCCGATGGCTCAGTTTGCGCACCGGCACGGACGGTTGGTGCGCGAGATATTTCAGCACTGGCGGCGGTGGCGCGTTGCGCAGCAGATAAAACGTGCCATTGACCAGCGCGAGCGGCGGCTGACGGTTGAAAAATTTCGCGTCGGCAATGGAATGGTTTTCACCGCCGGGCAGTTCAATGCGGTGCGTGAACGACAGTTCCTTGTCGCCGTTGTCGAGGTGCGGTGTGAGCGCGGCAATCTGGCCGTGAAAATGGAGCGGCTGGCCGTCACCTTCCAGGCGGGGCGAGTGCCCCCAGCGCGCGAGCCATTGGAGCAGTTCGGCGTCGGACAAAACCAGCGTGTCCGCGTCCCGCAATGCGGAATTGCGGTTCGTGTCGGCAAGCCACTGGATGAACTCCCAATCGGCGGGTGAAAATAATTCCTGCTCGTGCGTGGCGCGAACGACGAGGTCAATCAGCTCCCGCAGCGTGCGCGCCTTTTCGCCGGTGCGCGGGCGCAACAAAAGAAATTGCACGGCCAGGCGGTAACGCGACGGTTCTTCGTCGTCCGGTTGCACGCGGCAGACGACGCGCAACGTGGCGCGCGGCGTGTCGAGCAGCGGCAGTGCTGGCGGCGAGAGCCAGTTTTCGAGCTCCTTGACGAGATTTTGCTCCTGCTCCGTCTCCTCAGCCCGGGCAAAACGGTCGGGGCTGGCGTGCACCTGCAATTCGGGCGGCACGGAACGTTTGGCGCGGAGAAATAAAAACGCGAGTTCCTCCAGGCGCGCCTTGCCCTGGGCGTTCAGCAAACGCGGCCACCAGTGCGTGTCGGGGAAATCGCGGCGCGAGAGCGACAGTGTTTCGAAATAATCCTCGAGCAACAGCCACGAACGCTGCGAATCGGGGCACGTCGCGAAACTTTTCA
>Ga0208716_1000838_pt1 | contig 12208 bp, 10 predicted proteins | sample NGESurdeep092012_8_FD_184482 | JGI IMG/M metagenome (GOLD analysis project Ga0208716, IMG submission 184482) | Arctic peat soil microbial communities from Barrow, Alaska - NGEE Surface sample 415-3 deep-092012 (SPAdes) | ecosystem: Environmental > Terrestrial > Soil > Wetlands > Peat ...
CACCAGCGCGAGGCTCTCGCGGACTTCCTGCAATTCCGCGCGGCTGGGTCCCTTCGGAGCCACGGGCTGTTGGGGAGCGGGTTGCTGTTGAATCGCCTGTTGCGGCGCGGGCTGTTGCGGCGCGGGCTGTTGCACAACTGGCGCCTGCGCCGCGGGCTGCGATCCCACGGGGACCGACTTTGCCACGCCCGGCGTCCGCGAGGGAACGCGCGGGCTGGCGCCCACGGGTGTGGAAACGGGAGCGGCGGGCATCTGCGGTTGCGGTTCCGGCTGCGAGGATGGCTGCGAGAGTGGCTGCGCGGCAACGGGAGCAGGCGGCTCGGAAACCGGCGGTTGCGCGGCGGGAGAGGCGATCTTCGCCGGCGCCGCGCCGGTCCCTTTCCAGGGAGCGATCGCGACCAGGGCCACAATGGCGAGCACGGCGGCCACGGCGCCGAGGCCCATCCAAAGCCCGCGGCGGCTGCGCGTTTGTACCGGCTGGCTGACGGGTGGAGCGGCAACGGGACGCCCGGCGGCGGCCGGCGCCGGGAGCGCGGCCACCGGCTTTAGATCGGCTGCCACGTTGGACAGCGCGTTGCGCAACGCCCCGGCGGTCTGAAAACGTGCATTTGCGTCTTTCGCAACCGACATCAGAATCACATCATTGAGCAATTGCGGCAACCGCGGATCGACGGTGACCGGCGGCACCGGCGTGCCCTGCAGATGCGCCGACATGATGGCGAACTGGCTGTCTCCATCGAACGGCCGCTTGCCGGTGACCAACTCGTAGAGCGACACCCCCACCGAGTACAGGTCCGAACGCGCATCCGGCGCGGTGACGCCCTGAATCTGCTCCGGAGACATGTAGTACAAGGACCCGACCGTGGTCCCCGTCTGGGTGAGTTTGTGGTCGGCGGACGAGCGGGCGATGCCGAAATCCATCAGCTTCACGACGCCGCCGGACGTCAGCATCATGTTGGCCGGCTTGATGTCGCGATGCACCACGCCGCGGGCATGCGCGTAATCCAGCGCGGAAAGCACCTGCATGATGTAGTTCACCGCCTCGGCGGCGGGCAGCGGCCCATCCTTGAGCTTCTGATCCAGGGTGACGCCTTCGACGAACTCCATCAGCATGAGGAGCTGGTTATCCACCCGCACGGCGGTGTGCAGCGCGGCGATATTGGGATGCTCCAAGCTTCCCTGCACTTTGATCTCGCGCAGAAAACGGTCGGCCAGATCGGGCTGATTGACCAAATCGGGAAGCAGCACCTTCATGGCTTCCACGCGGTCCGAAATGACGTTGCGGACCTTGTACACCTGCCCCATGCCGCCGGCGCCGAGGATGCCGACCACCTGGTAATCGCCGACGATGGAACCAATCTCTAGATTCATGATTCGCCTACTTGTTGGATACCGTATCGCCGACTTTGGCCGGACCCGCCCCGGTGAACTTGCCCACCGCGGAGGACTCGTCCACTTCGGTGATCTTGAGGGTGCCCACGGCGTCGACCACACTGCGGATGACTTTGCCGGTGGCGGGATCTGTCACGTTGCGCACCTTGCGATTGACGGCCAAGGTGTCGCCCACTTTCACGCCGTCCTTGGAGCCGACATTGACGATGATGGTGCCATCCGGCGAAGCATCCGCTACCAGGCCGTCAATCTTGACGACCTTAACGGGCCCCGTGGGCAGCGACGCCGCCTTCTGATCCAGACCGTGAGCCACGTCAGTGGTCGCCTTGTTGACGGCCTGGCCCAGGATGGTGTTGGCGAAGTTGGAATTCTTCATATCGAGCGCGCCACCGCCCCAGCCGCTGGAGTTTCCGCCGGCGCCCAGGATGCCGGCGCCAGAGCGCGACTCTTCGCCGTGGCCTTGCACAGAGGCCAGGATCTCGGCGGTAGACGTGTCGATCATGCGCGCGATAACGGTACACACGGCGGTGGATTTGGAAGTTTTCACGCCGCCGATTCCGAAGCGGCCCAGCGCGTTGGACGCCGCACCGCCGCCGACGGCGGTACTCTTATCGTCACGGCCGAATTGGGTGATGCTGCCGACGACGATGGCATCGACACCGAGAATGCGGGCGATCTTGGCGGCGCTGGCGGGGTCGGCGCGGTCGCTGTTGGAGAAATTCTGCTCCGCCAGGATCTTGTCGAGCTGTTTGCGTTCGATGACGGAGAAGACGCCATCGTTCACCAGCTTGTCGACGAGGATGTCGGCAATGCCCTTGCCGATATCCTGATTGGTTCCGAACATCGCGGCGACTCCGCTCTGCACGGTCGAGTAATCGAAGTTCATCACGGCGATACGCTTCTTCTGCTGGGCCGATGCTCCGGCAACCAGCGTGAGGCACGTTATCAAACTCGCAATTCCGCGCATAAATCCCCCGTAGCTAAACATAGGCCAATCCGTTACAGCCGTCAACGGTTTAGGTACTACTATAGTCCAAAAGAAGTTCATGGATATTCCGCCAGCGCGTGAGCCACTTGAGCGAGAATTTCGACCGGGTCGGGCTGGTCCACGCGGATTACGGTGGCGCGCGGGCCGGAAGGCCGCCAGCGGTGGAACATACGGGGCGCGGGAAAGCCGGCGAAAATGCCGATCAGCGGCACGCCGCAGGCGGCTGCCACGTGCTGTCCGGCGGAATCGTAGCCCACGTAAAGACTGCTGCCCGCGATGACTTGGGCGAAGCCGGCGAAACTCCCCTCCCAGAAGGTGGCGCGGGCTCCGGAACGGGCGACGGCGCGTTCGACGCGCGCGGCCTCTTCGCCGCCGGCGCCCTTATCGATCGCCAGAGGGGCTCGGGCGGAGAGGAGGGCGAGGAGCTCACCTTCGAATGAATCGGAGATTCGCTTGGCGGGGTTTTCGCCTACGCCCAGGCTGACGGCGATGTAGGGGGCGGGCGGGGCGGAGGCGACGGCCCCGCCGGCTTGCGCCGTAAGAAGCGGGTCCAGGGGGACCCGCGCGGACGGACCCAGAGGGTATCCCGTCCGCCCCACAATTTCGGGAAAACTGAGTGGCAATGGTGCTGGGGCCACGTAGGGTGCGGCGTTGGGGACGCCTAGGGTTTCTGACGCCCATTGGGCGGCCAGGGTGGGTAGGTTGTGGTCGCTCCTGCCGCCGTAGCGGCGGCTTTCGAAGAGGTGGTAGCGGTCTTCCGCGCAGATGGGGAGCATCCCGAGTTGGGTAAGACGCGAGTCGGGGTCGAGGACCAGGCAGTCCGGGGCGGAGGCGAGAGCTTTGAGATCGTCCCAGACGGCGAGGCGCTCGCGCAGGCTGCCGCGGCGGTACTCGACAGCGGCATGACTCAAGCGCGGGTCGGCGGCGAACAACTCGAAGTTCTTGCGCGGGCCGACGAACACGATCGCGGCATTCGGGAAGGCCTGCTTGGCGGCAGCGAGGAGCACGCTGGTAACCGCGACATCCGCTCCGAGGGTGACGCGGGAGAGCACCAAGACGCGGCGCGGCTGGAGCGCGATGGGGCGCGGGCGGCGGACGCGATCATAGCGCGCCACGAGCGCGGCCGGATCCTGCCCGGCGCCCTGTGACGAAGCCTCGATGGCCCGCGAAAACAGGCGCGCGTAGGCATCGCATAGCGCGGGCTCGAAGCGATCGCCCAAGCCCTCGATCAGGATGCCAAAGAGGGCTTGGGCGCAGGGCTCCTCCAGGAGGATGCGCGGAAGTTCCAAGGGCGGATGGCCGGCGATGCACTGGCGGAGCACTCGGCGCGCGACCTGGTCACACGAAATACTTGTCAATCAGAATCCCCAGTTTCAGTTTGGTGGCAGCGGGCACCTGGCTGCGATCGGTGAGGATGGCGTGGGCCAGCGCGGAGCCACACTTGCAAGCGCGCGCTTTGGGCATTTCGGCCACCGCCCCGGCGACTACGCGGCAGGCGTTTTCGGCGTTCTTGACCAGATTGGCGATGATGTCGTTGACGGTGACGGCGTCATGTTCGGGATGCCAGCAATCGTAATCCGTCACCATAGCGACGGTGACGTAGCAGATCTCGGCTTCGCGCGCCAGTTTGGCCTCTTGCAGGTTGGTCATGCCGATGACGTCCATGCCCCAAGCGCGGTAGACGTTGGATTCGGCCCTGGTGGAAAACGCCGGGCCTTCCATGCAGAGATAGGTGCCGCCCGGCTTCACATTGACGCCGGCGGCGCGGCAGGCGGACTCCAGCACGCGGCTCATCTCGGGGCAGATGGGGTCGGAGAAGCCGATGTGCGCCACCAGGCCTTCGCCGAAGAAGGTGGAGACGCGCCCGCGCGTGCGGTCGAAGAACTGGTCGGGGAGGACGAAATCCTGCGGGCGATGCTCTTCCTTAAGCGAGCCCACCGCGCTCAAGGAAATGATGCGCTCCACGCCGAGCGATTTCATGCCGTAAATATTGGCCCGGAAGTTGAGTTCCGAGGGCGAGAGCCGATGCCCGCGCCCGTGGCGCGCGAGGAACGCGACGTTGCGCCCGGCGAGCGTGCCGAGGACGTAGTTGTCCGACGGGCTGCCGAAGGGCGTGGTGATGTTGAGTTCTTCCTGGGCTTCAAAACCGGGCATGCTGTAGAGCCCGCTGCCGCCGATGATGCCGATTTCCGCTTTCAATGGGTGTTCTCCTGAATGAGATGTAGCCGCCGAGCGCCGAGCGCCGCCTGAAAGGCGTCCCCAGAGGGGACCCCAGGCAAGATTGCCTGCCCCACGGGCTTGGTGATGGCTCTCACTTGGTGTTCTCCTGAATCAATTCCAATAGCACGCCTCCGCTGGAGGCGGGATGGACGAAGACGTAAGTGTGGCCGCCGGCGCCGGTGCGCGGTTCGTTGAGCAGGCGCGCCCCGCTGGCTTGGAGGCGGGAGACGGCGGCGTTGAGGTCCGGCACGCGCAAGGCGATGTGGTGCAATCCGGGCCCGCGCTTTTCGAGGAACCTGGCGATGGGCGAATCGGGGGCGGTGGGAGCGAGCAGTTCAATGCGCGAGTCTCCCGCCGGCAGCATGGCGACGTCCACCTTCTCGGTAAGGACGGTTTCGCGATGGGTGACGGCGAGGCCAAGGGATTGGTAGAAGGCGATGGATGCGGCAAGGTCGTGGACGGCGATGCCGAGGTGATCGATGGAGGGGGGACACACTGGTGGGGCAGGCGCTTCCGCCTGCCAACCCTCCGGACCCAGAGGGTACCCCGTCGCGGCTCCGATGGAGTCGATAGATGTGTGGTGGTCGGTGGATTGGTCAGGAGCGGGTTGGCAGGCGGAAGCGCCTGCCCCACCTGTGGGGATGGAGTCGAGGGCGGCGGCCAATTCGGGGATGCCTTTGCCTTCGGTGGCCACGGTGTGGAGGATGGGGCAGTTGAAGCCTTCGGTGTGGAGTTCCAACTCCACGCGGTCGGCGCCGGGGTGATCGGACTTGTTGACGACGAAGATATCGGCGATCTCCATGATGCCGGCTTTGATAGCCTGGACATCGTCGCCCATGCCGGGGACGAGCACGACGACGGTGACCTGGGCGACGGAGGCGATCTCGATCTCGTCCTGGCCGACGCCGACGGTTTCGATGATGACGTAATCCCGGCCGGCGGCGTCCATGAGGCGGGCGAGATCGGCGGTGGCGCGGGCGAGTCCGCCCAGGGTGCCGCGGGTGGCCATGGAACGGATGAAGATTCCAGGGTCGGCGTGGTGCTGCTGCATGCGGATGCGATCGCCCAGAATGGCGCCGCCGGAAATGCGGCTGGTGGGGTCGACGGCGAGGATGGCGATGGTCTTGCCCTGCTTGCGCAACTCCAACGCCAGCGCGTCCACCAGGGTGCTCTTGCCGGCGCCGGGCGGGCCAGTGATGCCGACGATGCGGGCGTGGCCGGTTGCAGGGGCGAGTTCACGCAGGGTTTCGAGGGCTTGGGGATCGCGGTTTTCGACTCCGGTGGCCAGACGCGACAACGCGCGCGTGTCCCCTTCGCGGATTTTTCGCGCCAGTTGGGTCATCAGCTTGCCAAGCGTCCAGACAGGCCAGGAGGCCTGTCCCACTTGGTCGAGAATTCGGCGTGATAGGACATTAGGACTTGAGTAATTGCCGTGCGATCACCAGGCGCTGGATCTCGCTGGTGCCTTCGCCGATGGTGCAGAGTTTGACGTCGCGGTAGAACTTCTCGACGGGGTAGTCCTTGATGAAGCCGTAGCCGCCGTGGATTTGCACGGCCTCGCCGGCGATGCGGACGGCGGCCTCGGAAGCGAAGAGCTTGGCCATGGCGGATTCGCGGGTGACGCGCAGGCCGCGGTCGAGCATCCAGGCGGCGCGATAGTTGAGCAGGCGGGCGGCATCGATATCCACCGCCATATCGACGAGCTTGTGCTGGATGGCCTGAAACTCGGAAATCGGGCGGCCGAACTGTTTGCGCAGTTTGGAATACTTGAGGGCGGCGTCGTATGCGCCCTGGGCCATGCCGATGGAGAGCGCGGCGATAGAGATGCGGCCGCCATCGAGCACTTTGAGGCTGGCCACGAAACCGTCGTTCAATTTGCCGATGAGCTGTTCGGGAGAGAGACGGCAGTTTTCGAAGATGACCTCGCCGGTGGCGCTGGCGCGCAGGCCGAGCTTGTTCTCCTTCTTGCCGCAGCGGAAGCCGGGGTTGCCTTTTTCGATGGCGAAGGCGGAGATGCCGTGCTGCGCGGCGGCGCGATCGGTGACCGCCATGGCCACGCAGAGATCGGCGAAGTGGGCGTTGGTGGTGAACGTCTTCGACCCGTTGAGTACCCACATGCCGCCTTCGAGTTCGGCGTGGGTGCGGGTGCCGGCGGCGTCGCTGCCGGCCTCGGGCTCGGTGAGGGACCAGCAGCCCAGCCATTCGCCGGTGGCCAGTTTGGGAAGATAGCGCTGCCGCTGTTCCTGGTTGCCCATTTTATAAATGTGGTTTCCACAGAGCGACGTATGGGCGGCGACGATGATGCCGACCGATCCATCGACGCGCGAGAGTTCTTCAATAATGATGGAGTATTCGATGTATCCCAGCCCGCTGCCGCCGAGTTCTTCCGGGAAGATGGCGCCCATGTAGCCGAGCCGGCCGAGTTGGCGGATGACTTCGAGCGGGAAGGTCTGCGCCTCGTCCCACTGGGAGACGAAAGGCGCAATCTCGGCTTCGGCGAATTCCCGAACCGCTTTGCGCAGTTGGATCTGTTCCGGGGTGTACTCGAAATCCACGGCGGCGCCCTTTATGTTCGCAAAATCAGCCGATCTCTTCCTTGACGGGATCCCAGCGGACGGTGCGCTTCTGGCGGTAGCTTTCCACCGCCATGCGGCAGGCGATGGAGATGCGGAAGCCGATTTCAAACGGGCAGTTGGGCTGCGCGGCGCCGCGGATGGAATCGACGAAGTTCTGCATGTGCGCCTTGGGATCGCTGCGCGTGACACCGGTCATGTCATTGCCGTCTTTGCGGTTGACCTTTTGGGGGTAATACTTGAGGGTCTGCGGGGTGTGGGAGATGGTGCCGTTATCGCCGAGGACGTCTTCGGTGACGCGGAGTTGATCGTTGCCGAAGCCGGAGTCCCAGGTGTAGAGCAGCTCCTCTTCATGCTCCATGCTGACGTTCATGGTATCGGGCACTTCGCGGCCGTCCTTCCAGAGGTAGATGCCGCCGACCATGGTGACGGCGCGGGGAATCTTGAGATCCAATACCTTGTACCAGACGGAAAGCTGGTGGCACATGTTCTCGTAGACGTTGCCGCCGGAGTAGTCCCAGAAGAAGCGCCAGTTGATGTAGCGGTTGGCGTCGAAATCGACCGGTTTGGAGTCGCCGAGGAAGCTCTTCCAGATGATGTTTTCGGGCGTCATGTCGGGATAGACGGGGCGCGACCACTGGGGTTTGCCGTGAGGGGTATTGCGGTACATGTGGGCGTGGATGGCGGTGATCTTGCCCATGAGTTCCGGCGTATTGAACTTGATGGCGTCGGGAATGGCGCCGGTGGAGGTCCACTGATGGCCGATTTGGACGGTATGCTTGCCGGCGTCCTTCAAGAAAGCGGCGCGCATGCGTTTGGCGTGGTCGACGGTGAACGCCATGGTCTTTTCCTGGTAGACGTGCTTGCCACTGGCGATGGCGGCGGTGAAGTGCTCCGCGTGGAGATGCTGCGGGGTGGCGATGAGGACCGCGTCGATATCGTGGTCGTCGAGCAGGCGGCGATAGTCGAGGTAGGTCTTGGCGTTGGGGGCGATCTTTTTGACGTCTTCCAGACGGCGCGTATAGACGTCGGCGGCGCCGATGCATTCGACGTTCTCGCAAGCGAGCGCCTGTTGGAGGATTTCGCTGCCGCGGGCGCCGGGACCGATGATGCCGAGGCGGATACGCTGGTTCGCGCCGAGGGCATTGCTGGCGGCCAACGTGCCGGCGAGACCGGTAGCGACGCGGCCGATGAAATTACGGCGAGACTGCATGGGAATCGGACTCCTTGGACGTAACCCAATTATATACGTTCGGGACGCGGGAGCTGAGGCGTCTGGGGAGACGGGGTCTCGGGCTCATCAGGCAGAACACATGGGGGGACGAGGAAGGGTTCGCCGTTGGGGCGGAACTGGCTCAGTGCCAGTAGTGATGCTGGATTTGGCCCTGGAACGCCTTCTCCTTCGGTCCGTTAGGGTTCTCGCCGTGAATTTCGAGCAGGTTTAGAACTTGGGCGGGACTCTGGGCGTATGGTCGGACACTCGGAAAGTGGCCCCAAGAGACGTTGTGGGAAGCGTCGTCAGGTCTTCCAAAGTGAACACTTTTGCTGGACCGCATCGCCCTATGCCGATTGCACCGTTTCCAGGCCGGTGTACCGGGCGATCGCGCTGAAGTCGCGGTCCCGGTGCCACACCGGTATTCCATGATCGATAGCGATTGCGGCGATCAGGCAATCCGCCGAGGACCGGATGGTGATACCTCGCCTCCTACCCTGCCGATAGATTTCTGCCGCGGAAACGAACATGTCGAGCGGGACCGGATCACTGAGGACTGGAATCGCGCCGAATGCCGTCCGAAACGCGTCACTCTGCAACCCCTGTCTTAGTCCTTGAAGGACTTCTTGCACAACCGGACCGCAGGTCACGAAGCGAAGAAGGTCCTCCTCTCGGATGACGTAGCGGGGCTTTCCGGCCAAAAGCTCAATCCATATGGAAGTGTCGACTAAAATCATTTGCGACGGCGCCCGCGCGGTGGGCGGTCTTCTCGCATTTGGGACAGATCGCCTTCCCAAATTCCGGATCCAAAGAAGTGCGGAATGCTTTGGATCTTCCGCACGCGAATCACCTCTTCGAGGGCAGTGTTCACGGCGGCTGAATAGGTCTTCGCCGCCAAAACCTGAGTAGCCTGGACGAGCAGACGCTCATCCAACACAAGATTTGTGCGTTTCATGTGTATAGCATACCGCTATGCCGCTTCCTACAGCGGCGTGATGGGCCGATTATCGCTTCCCATGCGGAAAGTATGCGTGGCGTCCATGCCCGGGGGCAGCGTGATCAGTTGCGGACGAATCAGCACCAGCACCTGGCCGTCGTCCGAACTCTTGGTATGCAGACTGGTGAGGGGGCCGAGGAAGGGGATGCGCGTGACCCCGGCCAGGCCGGCGATGGTGCGCGCCTGGTCGCGATCCAGCAATCCCGCCACCGAGGCCCACTCGCCGAAGCGCAGCTCCGCTTTGTTCTTGATCACGCGGCTGGAGATCACCGGAATGCCGTTGACCGACGAGCCGGCGAGCACCTTAAATTCGGAATCGATATCCAGCGTTACCGATTCCGTGCCGTGCACGGCCGGCGTCAGTTTCAGGGTGAGGCCAAGATCTTCAAAGGTGAACGATGGCGGCGGAAGGTAAGAGGCGCCGCCCTGGCCGAAGCTCTGCGAGCCGCCGTAGCTGGCGGTGAGGATCGGGAAGCGGTCGCCCACGTGGAACGTGGCGGGCTGATTGTCCACACTCCGCAGTTCGGTATCGAGCAGCAGTTTGCCCGAGGACTGGGACATCGTGGCGACCAGCGACGAACTGAGGACGTTGACCGCCAGCCCCACCAGGCTGGCACTGGTCATGCTGTGCGCCAGGTTGGCGAACGTGAAAGCCTGCTGGAGCGGCACTACCGAAAAGGTATTGGCCAGATCGAGCCCATAGGTGATGGCGTCGTTGCGGCTGACTTCGAGGAACTTGACTTCGATGGCCACCTGGGCGCGCGGGGAAGTCAGGTCTTCGAACATGAGGCGCGCGGGGATGACCTTGGAGACGCGGTCGCGTAGGATCACGCTGTTGTTCTGTGTGTCGAAGGCGACCTTCTCGATGGCGAAGGCCTGCTGCACGGCGGTGACGATGGAGTTGAAATCCTGCGCATTGGTGGCTTCGGGGAGGTGCAGTTCGATGGCGGCGGTAGGCTCGCGTTCGGTGCGTTTCTGCGGAGTATCCTTGACCACCAGAAAGACCCGCTTGCTGAGCGGCACCAGGAAGCTGCCGGTGGCGGCTTCGAGGCCGTGCAGGGCATCGCGGTAGTCCGAGTTTGCCATCTGGAAGCGGAAACTGGCGCCCGCCTGATAGTCGTCGTCGAACAGGCAATCCAGGCCGAAGGATTTGGCGACTTTTTCGAACAACGCCTTGGCGTCGCCGTGCAAGTCGAAGTCCTGGCGTCCGCTCTGGGCCTGGAGTTCCATCGGGGGGAGGAGTTTGCGGGCTTCCACGCGGTCGTCGGAGGTGGCGATGGGGAGCGGGGGCGCGGGTAGAGCGTCGGCGGCATCGCTCGGTTCGTCGAGGGTGAACTCCGAGGGCGGCGCCACTTTGGCTTCGAGCGCGGCGCGCGTGCGTACGGCCAGGCTGCGCTGCCAGTAGGCCTTGTTTTGCGGGGACATGGCGGCCGCCTGGGAATAGAGCAGGTAGGCTTCGGCCATGTGGCCGGCGCGCTCCGCCCGGCGGCCCCTCAGATACAGGTCGTTGCCGGAGGGTCCTTGTCCCGCCAGGGCGGCTGCCAGGGCGAGCCAGACGATGGTCACACGTGTCCGCACATAATAATGACGTGGCGCCACCTTCCTGCGTGCAAACGATTCACTGTGCGAATCTGGTGCTATGAGAAGCGGATTCGCGGAGTTCCGGCAATGGATCGTGAAGGATCCGATGGAAGTGATCCTGCCGCTCGGGATATTCGCTGCCACCCTCCTCGTGTGTTGGGTGGCGCGGCGCCTGATGCTGCGCGCCTTAAGGGCACGGACGGCGCGTACCGGGAGCCGCGCGGGCGCGGTGCTCTACCAAGCGCTGCGCGGGCCCACCTTGATCTGGGCGCTGATCCTGGCCGTCCACCTCGCATTCCAAGGGTCGGACCTGCCGGTGAAGTTCACGCATCCGGTTGCGAACCTGCTGTTGGCGCTGTGGATCGTGTCGCTGACCTTGATGTCCATGCGGGTGGTGGGCAACCTGGTGCGTCATTACGGAGCGCAGATCCCCGGTGCGCTGCCGGTAACCACGCTGACACAGAACCTGGCGCAGATCTCGGTGGTGATTCTGGGCGGTCTGATTCTGCTGAACCACTTCAGCGTGTCGATTACGCCGATCCTGACGGCCTTGGGAGTGGGCGGTCTGGCTGTGGCACTGGCGCTTCAGGATACCCTGTCGAACCTCTTTGGAGGGTTCTACGTGGCGGTGGCGGGGCAGGTGCGTTTGGGAGACTATATCAAGCTGAACACCGGCGAGGAGGGCTACGTTACGGACATCGGATGGCGGTGCACCACGTTTCGGGCGCTGGCGCACAACCTGATCATCGTGCCCAACGCCAAGCTGGCGCAGGCGATGGTGACCAACTACTACCTGCCGGAGAAACGCATGTCGGCGAACTTTACGCTGACGGTGGGGTATGAATGCGATCCCGACGCGGTGGAGCAGGTGCTGGAGGAGGTGCTCAAGCAGGCCGCGGGGGAAGTCCCCGGAATGCTCGGGGAGCCGGCGCCGGCGGTGGCTTTCGACCCCGGATTCGGGGAGACGGGGATGGGGTTCACGGTCACCTTCCACGTGGCGGACTTCGCCAGCCAGTTCCCCGTGCGCAACGAGCTGAGAAAGCGCGTGTTGCGCCGCCTCCGGGCGGAAGGGATCGGGATTCCGTACCCGTCGCGCACGGTATACCTGCGCGGGACGGGGCCATCAGAGGGGGTGGAACTCCCTGGCACCAGAGATCTTTGATGGGCCCGATCGAAGTATTTTCCCGGTAGCAGGATCGTGACATTCAGTACTGCTTCCTCCCGTCAACCATAGCGCCGAAGCT
>Ga0208716_1000840_pt1 | contig 12194 bp, 8 predicted proteins | sample NGESurdeep092012_8_FD_184482 | JGI IMG/M metagenome (GOLD analysis project Ga0208716, IMG submission 184482) | Arctic peat soil microbial communities from Barrow, Alaska - NGEE Surface sample 415-3 deep-092012 (SPAdes) | ecosystem: Environmental > Terrestrial > Soil > Wetlands > Peat ...
GAGCGCTCGATGTCGGCCGGCTGCCGATGACGTTGCGAGGCGCGACGTTGCTGGCGTGAAGTCATCGAGGCGAGCTTGCCATAACGCCTACAGCAGCGGTCTCGGAAACAGCCCCTCTCCTTTGGTGACGCGCCAGCCGCCTGCGTCGAGGGACTCTACGTCGCCGAAGAGGACTTCGGGTGCCTTGTCCGGCGCGCCGAGCTGGCTCCAGAGCGCCTCCGCCTTGCCCGGCATGAACGGCGCGAGATAGGCCGCCTGGCGCGCCAGCGAGCGCGTGAGCGCCGCGAGTGTCACCTCGAGCTTCGCGCGATTGGCGGGATCCTTCGCGAGCACCCACGGCTGCGTCTGCTGGATGTGCTGGTTGGCGCGTTCGGTGAGCCGCCCGACGCACGCGAGCGCCTCGTGGCAGAGATAGCCGCGCGATCCGTCCATGGCGGAGCGGGCGCCGGCGAGGTCGGCGGAGTCGAGTGCATCCAGCTCGATGCGCGCGTTCGAATCCGGGACGACGCCGGCACAGTACTTCTCGACCATCGCGATGACGCGACTCGCGAGGTTGCCGAGCCCGTTCGCCAGTTCGGACGTGTAGACGGCGTCGAAGCGTTCGAGCGAAAACGAGCCGTCGCCGTCGAAGGGAATCTCCCGGAGCAGGAAATAGCGGAACGCGTCGGGCCCGAATCGCCCGATCGTGTCGTCGAGGTCGATCTTCACGCCGGCACTCTTCGAAAAACGCTCACCGCCGAACGAGATGAACCCGTGCGCCCATACGCGCTCGGGCAGTGGCAGCTCCGCCGCCTGCAGCATCGCGGGCCAGATCACGCAGTGCAGGCGCGTGATGTCCTTGCCGATCACGTGAAGCTGCGCGGGCCACCGGTCATGCCATTCCTTGCCCGGATAGCCGGTTGCGGTCAGGTAATTCGGCAGCGCGTCGAACCACACCCACGTGCCCTGCTGCTCGCCGTTCGCGCTCTCGATGGGAAAGGGAATCGCCCAGTCGAGCTTCGAGCGTGTGATCGAGATGTCCTCGAGTCCCTGCGCGAGCAGGCCGAGGATTTCGTTGCGGCGCGACTCGGGCTGAATGAAATCCGGGCGCTCCGAAAGAAGCCGCTCGAGAAAGGGCTGGTATTTCGTGAGCCGGAAGAACCAGTTGCGTTCCTGCGTCCACTGCAGCTCCCGCGTGGGATGCAGGACGCACTTTCCGTCCACGATCTCGTCGACGCGCTTGAACTGCTCGCAGCCGACGCAGTACCACCCTTCGTAGGTCTTCTCGTAGAAATCGTCGGGCGACGATTCGTGGATGCGCTTGATGAGCGCGCGCACGCCGCTCTTGTGCGCGGGGTCGGTCGTGCGGATGAACTGGTCGTACGAAATGCCGAGCCGGTCCCACGTGCCGCGAAAGCGCTCGGCGACGCGATCGACGAAAGCCTGCGGCTCGATGCCCTGCGCGGCCGCGGTCTGCGCGACCTTCTGGCCGTGCTCATCCATGCCGATGAGGAAGTGCACGGGACGCCCGAGCTGGCGCTGGAACCGCGCGATGGCATCCGCGCCGATCTTCTCGAGTGCGTGCCCGAAGTGCGGATCACCATTGGCGTAGTCGATCGCGGTCGTGATGTAGAATTTTTCTTTCAGATTGGCCACGTCAGCTCCCGGCCGGCGGTGCGGGAGGGGCCGGCGGCGCGTCCGGCGGCCCCTCCGGCGCCCCGACCGGTCCACTCGGCGTTCCGCCTGCGCCGCCGCCCTCGCGGCCCCTGCGGCCGCCACGGCGCCCACGACGGCGGCGACGTCGGCCGCCACCCTCGCCCACTTCGCCACCCTGTTGCTGCGCCGGCGGCGCAGGCTGGGGCGACTGGGGCGCCTGCCTCTCCTGCGGCTGCTGCGATACCTGCGGCTGGGGCGCCGACATCGCTTCCGGCTTCCGGCTTTCCGGCTTCCGGCTTTCCGGCTTCCGGCTTGCCTCCGGATACGTGCGCGTCTCCGCGCCCCGCGGCGGCTCGACGGCATAATTCTCGGTCGTCGCCTCATCCTCGAACTCGGATGCGTCGTCGCTGGTCGCAAGATCCGAGGCAGCTGCGACCGACTCGCCGCCGAGTTCGTGGTTGAGCTGCGCGAGCGGCACCACGCGCACTTCGCCGGTCGCGCCGCGCAGCGTCACCTGTTCGCGGAAGATGTCGTTCGAGACGATCTTCTCCTCGCCGGCGAGCGTGACGACGATCTTCCCCTCTTTCGGAAAGCGCTTGCGCTGCTTCACGTAGAACTCGTGCTCGTAGCGCAGGCAGCACATCAGGCGGCCGCACGATCCGGAGATCTGCGAGGGATTCAGCGTGGAGAGCCGCTGATCCTTTGCGATGCTCGACTTCACGGGCCGCAGTTCCGGGAGCCAGCTTGCGCTGCAGAACTGGCGGGCGCAGCGGCCGATGCCGTCGAGGCGCTTGGCCTCGTCGCGCACGCCGATGTGCCACATTTGCACCCGCGTGCCGAACAGTCCCTCGAGCTGGCGCACGAGCTGCCGGAAATCCACGCGCTTTTCGGCGGTGAAATAGATCGTGAGTTTCTTGCGGTCCCACTGCCACTCGGTATCGGACACCTTCATCTCGAGTGCCTGCGCGCGGACCTTCTCGATCGCGCGGCGCCGCACGTTGTCCTCGTCGGATCGCAGCAGCGCGCCTTTCGCGATATCCTCCGCGGTCGCGGCACGGAGCGCCGGCCTGAGTTGATCCGGCGAGGCCTTTCCGTGCGTCGTGCCGGCCTTCCGGATGGCGGCGAGCTCGCCGGTCGCGTTCACCACGCCCAGGTCCTCGCCGCGGTCGGCATCGACGATCACGTGCGCGTGCAGCGCCGGTGGATCGGGAAAGCTCCACGTGAAGAACTCGCGCCGGTTCCCCTTGAACGTCACCTCGATCAGGTGCGTCGCCGGCGGCGTCGCCGGCGCGGCGGTCGTGCCGTGGTCCGTCATTCCTCGAACTGTCCCATGCGCAGGTATTTTTCACGGCGGCGGCGCACGAGCTTGTCGGGCTTCAGGCGGCGCAGTTCGTCGAGGTTGCGCAGCAGCGCCTCTCCGACCGCCTTCGCCGTGGTTTCCTGGTCCGCGTGCGCACCGCCCGGCGGCTCGGGAATGATCTCGTCGATGATGCGGAGCTCGAGCAGGTCCTGCGCCGTGATCTTCAGCGCGCTCGCGGCCCGCTCGCGCATCTCGGGACTCTTGCCATCCTTCCAGAGGATTGCGGCGCAGCCTTCCACCGTGATCACCGAGTAGACGGCGTTCTGCAGCATCAGCACGCGGTCCGCCACTCCCAGCGCGAGCGCGCCGCCGGAGCCTCCCTCGCCGATGACCGTCGCGATGATCGGCACGGTGAGCTGGCTCATCTCGAGCAGGTTGCGCGCGATCGCCTCGCTCTGTCCGCGCTCCTCGGCACCGAGTCCGGCCCACGCGCCCGGCGTGTCGATGCACGTCACGACGGGAACGTGGAATTTCTCGGCGAGCTTCATGAGCCGCAGCGCCTTGCGGTAGCCCTCGGGGTGCGGCATCCCGAAGTTGCGGTGGAGATTCTCCTTGGTGTCGCGGCCGCGCTGCTGGCCGATGACCATGATCGTCTCGCCGTCGAGGCGCGCCCAGCCGCCGACGATCGCGGGATCGTCGCGATAGGCGCGGTCGCCGTGCAGTTCGATCCAGTCGGTGAACGCGAGGCGGATGTAGTCGAGCGTGAACGGGCGGCGCGGACTTCGCGCGACCTGCACGCGCTGGATCGGCGTGAGGTTCGCGTATATCGACTGGCGCAGCTCGCCGAGTTTCTTCTCGAGCGGCGCGATCTCGGCATCGACGCTGATCTCGCGCTCCGCCGCCATCTTGCGGAGCTCCTCGATCTGCCGCTCCACCTCGACCAGCGGCTTCTCGAACTCCAGTGCCGAAGTGCCCATGTCAGCTCCCGCGCACGAGGTGCACCCGTTCCGGCCCGAGCAGCGCCCGCAGCTCCAGCAGGGCTGCGGACGCCGGGGACAGCTTGAGCGAGGCGGATCGCAACCGGGCGCGCGAGCCGTCCGTGCCGTTCCAGCAGACTTCGAGCGGCGCGGAGCCGGGATGCGCGTCGACCACCGCACGCACGTCGCGCATCACGAGCGCCGGCAGCGAGACACTTTCCGTGAGGTCGAGCGACACCGAGATCTGTCCCTGCGTGCGAAGCTCGGCGAGGCGCGTGACGGACTCGACGATGAAGGTCGCGGACTCGGTGCCCTGGTCCCGTTTCGAATAGCCGCCCTTGATGAGCACCGGCACGTCGGCCTGTACGCGATCGTGGATGGCGGCCCACGCTTCCGGGAATACGAGGACTTCACCCGAGCCCGAGAAATCCTCGACCGTGAGCCGCGCGAACTCGTTGCCGCTCTTCTTCGAGACCTGCTTCTTGATCGCGGTCACCACGACGGCCAGCGACGCCGGCTGGTCGCTCCAGGTGCCGAGCGCGGCGACGGGAAGCGTCGCGAGCAGCTCGCACTCCGCGCGGAACGGTTCCAGCGGATGGCCGGAGATGTAGAATCCGATCGTCTCCTTCTCCTTCGTCAGGCGCTCGTGCTCCGTCATCGGGGCGACGTTCGGCAGCGACGGCTGCATGGCGTCCACGGCCGAGGCGCTGCGCGGGCCGGCGTCGCCGAAGAGCGAGCCCTGTCCGGTCGACGCCTCGTCCTGCATCAGCGAGGCGTGCTGGATCGCGCCGTCGAGCGCGGCGGCATATTGCGCGCGGTGCCCGCCGAGTCCGTCGAGGGCTCCCGCGTACAGCAGCGCTTCGAACACGCGTTTGTTGCAGGTGCGAAGGTCGACTCGCTCCGCGAAATCGTACAGTGACGCAAATGGATGGAAGATGGAAGATGGAAGATCGAGGACGGACGCGCCGTTTCCATCTTTCATCTTCGATCTTCCATCGTTGGTCTTCCGACCACGCGTAGCGATTATCGAGTCAATCGCCGCGCGTCCGACATTCCGCACCGCGCCGAGTCCGAAGCGAATCCGCTTGTCGTCGAGGACGGTGAACTTGTAGCCGCTCTCGTTCACGTCGGGCGGCAGGATCTCGAGGCCGAGCTCACGGGCCTCGTTGATGTATTTCACCACCGCGTCGGTGTCGCCGATGCACGCCGAGAGGAGCGCGGCCATGAACTCGGCCGGGTAGTGCACCTTGAGGTACGCGGTGTGGTACGAGAGCACGGAGTACGCGACCGAGTGCGACTTGTTGAAGCCGTAGCGGCCGAACGTCTCGATCTGTCCCGCGAGATCGGCGATGATGTGCTTGTCGTATCCGCGGGCGATCGCCTTCTCGACGAACTTGCCGATCTCCCCGCGGATGAGCTCGGCGTCCTTCTTTCCGACCGCCTTGCGCAGCACGTCGGCTTCGGCGAGCGAGATGCCCGCGAGCCGCTGCGCGATGCGCATCACCTGTTCCTGATAGGTGATGACGCCGTACGTGGGGGCGAGGATCTCCTCGAGCTCCGGCAGGGCGAAGCTGACGGCTTCCTCGCCGCGCTTGCGACGGATGTACACCTTGTGCATCCCCGCGTCGAGCGGCCCGGGACGCATGAGCGCGCTGCTCGCGACGAGATCGTCGAACCGGTCGGCGCGCATCGAGCGGACCAGGTCCGTGGCGAGCGGCGACTCGAACTGGAATACGCCGGCCGTGCGGCCGGCGCGCAGGGCGCGGTACGTGGCCTCGTCGTCGAGCGCGAGCGTCTCGAGATTGGGGACGTCGCGGCCGCGCGCCTTGATGGTCGCGAGGGCGTCGTGGATGATCGTGAGCGTCGTGAGGCCGAGGAAGTCCATCTTCAGCATGCCGGCCTTCTCGAGCGCGTTCATGTCGTATTGCGTCACCACCACGCGTTCGTCGCTGTCTCTTCCGGCGCCCTTCGAGTCCTGCGTGCAGATCGGGACGTAGTTGTCGAGCGGACCGGGCGCGATGACGATTCCCGCCGCGTGAATTCCCGCGTGGCGCGACAGCCCTTCGAGCGAGATCGCGAAGTCGAGCAGCTGCCGGTGCCGTTCGTCGCCCTCGTACAGCTTGCGCACTTCGGGAACTTTCTCGATCGCTTCCTTCACCGTGAGCGAGAAGTTCGGCTGATTCGGGATCAGCTTCGCGATCGCGTCGGTTTCGGCGGGCGTGAAGCCGAGCACGCGGCCGATGTCCTTGATGGCGGCGCGCGACTTGAGCGTCCCGAAGGTGATGATCTGGCCCACGCAGTCGCGACCGTACTTCTCGCGCACGTAGTCGATCACCTCGCCGCGGCGCTCTTCGCAGAAGTCCACGTCGATGTCGGGCATCGACACGCGCTCGGGGTTCAGGAAGCGCTCGAAGAGCAGGTCGAACTTCAGCGGGCATACGTCGGTGATGCGCAGGGCGTACGCGACGAGCGAACCGGCGGCTGATCCGCGGCCCGGCCCGACCGGAATCCCCTTCTCACGCGCGGCGCGAATGAAATCGGCGACGATGAGCAGGTATCCGGCGTACCCGGTCTTGATGATGACGCCAAGCTCGTAGTCGAGACGCTCCTGCACGTTGGCGGGCAGCGTCTTCGCGCCGTCGTCCTTGTTCAGGTAGCGCTCGCGCGCGCCGGCCGTGGCGAGCGTGACCAGCAGGTCGTTCTCGGATTTTGCGCCCTTGGGGAGCGGGAACGACGGCAGGTAGTATTTCTTCTCGAATGCAAAACCGGCCTGGTCGGCGATCGCGAGCGTGTTCGCGAGGACGTCGGGACGGTCCTTGAAATGCTCGCGGATCTCGGGTGCGCTCTTGAAGTACAGCCCGCGGTCGTACTTCAGGCGGTTGTCGTCGAGGCGGTCCTTCTTCAGGCCGATGCAGAGCAGCACGTCGTGCGAGTCGTGATCCTCGGCGCGCAGGAAGTGCGAGTCGTTCGTGGCGATGACGGGGAGACTCAGCTTCTTCGCGAGCTTGAAGACCTCGGCGTTGAGCTTCTTCTGATCGCCGGCCTCGTGCGCCTGCACCTCGAGGTAGTAGCGGTCCTTGAAGACGTTCGCGTACCACTCGGCGGCCTCCCGGGCTTCATCGAAGCGATCCTCGAGGAGATGGCGCGCGACCTCGCCCGCCATGCAGGCGGAGGAAACGATGATCCCCTCGTTGTATTTCGCGAGCAGCTCGCGGTCCACGCGCGGCTTGCCGTAGAATCCCTCGGTGTACGCGAGCGACGAGAGCTTGATGAGGTTCTGGTAGCCGGTGCGATCCCGGGCGAGGAGGACCAGGTGGTAATATGAGCGGTCCCCCGGCGTTGCGCGGCCGCGCAGGCGGCGGTCGCCGGGGGCGACGTACGCCTCCATTCCGATGATCGGCTTGATGCCCTGCGCGCGCGCCTTTTCCTGGAACTCCCACGCGGCGTGGAGGTTGCCGTGGTCGGTGATCGCGAGGGCCGGTTGTTCGAACTCGACGGCCCGGGCTATCAGGTCGTCGATCCGGTTGGCGCCATCGAGCAGGGAGTACTCGGAGTGGCAGTGCAGGTGTACGAAGGACATTGAGTTGAAAGCTAGCCGTTGTCGCGCGGCCCTGTCAAAGCGAAATTACCCCTCTGTCCCACTTGCTAAAAGATTACAGCGCAAAGAGTTAATGAGAAGAATCGAGGTCACCTCGTTCGCGTTGCTTTTTCTCGCCGCGTGCCATCGCGACGGCGTCGATTCGGCCGTGCCGTCCTGTCCCGCCGGCGCGGCCCTTCTTGCGCCCTACGATGCCGTTACGGTGAGCAGCGCGCAGCTCGACAGCTGCCTCACCCTTCCGGGGAACGGCGCGACGTATCTCGTGGTCGGGCAGTTCGCGAGCGTGGGAGATCCGACGAACGTGGTGAACTGGCAGATCAATACCAGCGTCGCGGGCGGCTCCGCGGCCGCGACCAGCGTCGCGAGCGGCTCTGCGGCCGCGGCGTCGCGACCGCTGCATCTGACCGGCGACAACCCGATCCGCCGCGAGTTCGAAACGATGCTGCGAGGAATCGAGCGCACGATCGCCCCGCGGGCGCGGGCGGAGGCGATTGCGGCGCGACGCAGCCCAGTGCGGCTGAGCGCGGCGATCGCCCCGCCGCCGGCGCTGGGCACGAGGCGCGATTTCAAGGTCGTGGCGGCGCTCGACGGGTCGAGCTTCACCAGCGCCACGGCCCGGCTCGTCTACGCCGGCGATCACGTGCTGCTCTACGTCGACACGATCGGACAGGGATTTTCGGACGCGCAGTACCGGTCGCTGGGAGCGCTGTTCGATCGCGATCTCTACGCGATCGACATCAGGGCGTTCGGCAGCGAGAGCGACGTGGACCAGAACGGCCGCGTCATCGCGCTGTTCACGCCGAAGATCAACGCCCTCGTGAGCACGTCGAACTGCGCGTTCGCCGGATACGTCACCGGGTTCTTCTACGGCACCGACCTGTTGGTGAGCGATCCGAACTCCAACAAGGGCGAGATCTTCTTCTCGTACGTCCCGGACTCGGCGGGCACGTATAGCTGCCCGCACACGGCGGCATCGGTGCTGCAGGTCGTGCCGGGAACGTTCCTGCACGAGCTGCAGCACATGATTTCGTTCAACCAGCACGTGCTCGTTCGCGGCGGAGCCCAGGAGGACGTGTGGCTCAACGAGGGGCTCGGCCAGATCGCAGAGGAACTCGGATCGGAGTACTATGAAGCGAAGTATCCGCCGCCATCCGGACGATCCACCACCACGCAGCTCTTTCCGGATTCGGCCGGGCCGTTCATTCAGCCGCAGCTGCTCGACGCTTACGTTTACCTGAACACCACCCGGGCTCATTCGGTGACGTCCTACAACGGCGGCGGATCGCTCGAGGAGCGCGGAGCAACCTGGCTCTTTCTGCGCTGGCTGGCGTCGCAAAAGGGGGAAAGCATCTTCGGACGCCTCGTGCAGACATCGAAGACCGGCATCGCGAACATCCAGGCGCAGGCCGGGGAATCGTTCGGCGCGCTGTTCGGCGACTTCAGCACGGCGCTCGAGGTCGACTCGATACCCGGCGTGCCGCGGTCGGGCGTTCCCGCGCGCTTCCGCTTCGGTTCGCGCAACCTTCGCGCGCTCATGGCGCGCGAGGCGACGATCGAGACGTTCCCGAATCCCTGGCCGTTGCCGGTCTATTCGCTCGGCATCGGCGGCGCGCTCTCGTCGAACATGATTCCGGGAACGATGGTGCACGCGAGCATCACGCCGCCCGCGGGCGGCACGAACGTCTCGCTCGGCTTCACGGGCCCACAGTCGGCTCCGTTCCCGGTGGCGCTCGGCGCGCAGGTGACGATCTTCCGGATGCCGCCATGAGGACCGAACACCGACGACCGACGATGGAAGATCGAAGATGGAAGATGGAGCGGGTCAAGCGGCTGATCGCGCTGGCCGGTGGCGTGGCAATACTCGGCGGGCCGCTCCCTGCGCGAGCGCAAACGCAGACGTCCAACGACACGCGTGCGGCGATCCTGCTCACCCTGCCTGCGAGTTCGCGCGCCCTCGCGCTGGGAGAGGCCTGGGGCGCCGTCGCAGACGATGAGAGCGCCCTCTTCTACAATCCGGCGCAGCTGGCGCGCGTGCGCGCTCTCGCGGTCGGCGGGTCGCTGCAGAACTACATCGCGTCCACGACGCTCGGCGCGTTCGCCGTCGCGGTTCCACTCGGGCACGGCACGATAGGCGTCGGGCTTCAGCTCCTGGACTATGGAAGCGCCGACGAGATCGTGCCGGCGGACGGAAGCAACGGCCAGGCCGGCACGCCGACCGGATCCACCGTGACGGCGCAGGACATGGCGTTCACGCTCGGATATGGAATCGCGTTCGGCTCGCGGCACGAACTGCGCGTCGGGGCCGCGGTGACGTACGCACGACAGGAGGTGGCGAGTTACTCGGGTGGCGCGATGGCCGGCGACATCGGAGCGGCGTATTCGCTTGCGAACGGCTGGGACGTGAGCGCGGCGCTGCAGCATCTCGGCTCGAACCTCACCCTCGCCTCCGTCAGCGCGCCCCTGCCGTTCACCTGGCGCGCGGCTGTCGCGGCGCCGATGGTGCGAGCCGGCGTGTTCACGCTGCGGCCGATGGCGGAGGCGCGAAAGGTGAGCGGCGCGGAGGTCACGGGCGTGCTCGGTGCCGAGGGGACGTGGCGCACGGGAACGAGCGGCACCGTGCTCGCCGCGCGCGCGGGCTACGCATTTCGCGGCTCCACCGATGCCCGCGCGCCGTTCACCGTCGGCGCGGGAATCACGCTCGGGCGCCTGCAGGTGGACTACGCGTACGAGGGATTCGACCTGATCGGCGGCGCCACGAATCGCGTCGGGGTGCGGTTCGCCGCACTGCCGCGCGGCCCGTGACGCGGCGCAAGCTCGTGCGCGTTCGCTGGGGCGGCATCCTCCTCGTTCTGCTCGGCGTCCTGGCCGGCGTCGCCCTGCTCACCGCGGTGACGCCGATGGGACGGTACATCGCGCGCGGTGCGCTCGCGGAAGCGAGGATCCTCTCGCGCCGGCAGTCCATCGCAAAGCTCGTCGCCGACAGCGCCACCGCGCCGGCGATTCGCGCCAAGCTGCAGCTCGTGCTCGAGGCACGGAAATTCGCCGCGGATTCGCTCGGCCTTCCGGCGAAGAACGCGTTCACGCAGTACACGAAGCTCGAGCACGACACGCTCGTGCTGGTGCTTTCCGGCGCGTACCGGGATGGACTCGTTCCCGTGACGTGGTGGTTTCCCGTCGTCGGCCGCGTGCCGTACAAGGGGTTCTTCGACTTCGCCGAAGCCAAGCGGGCCGAGGCCGAGCTGAAGGAGGCCGGATTCGACACGTATCTGCGCCCGTCGCCGGCGTTCAGCACGCTCGGGTTCTTCAACGATCCGCTTCTCTCCACCACGCTGGGGGAGGATTCACTGGGAATCGTGAATACCGTGGTGCACGAGCTGACGCACAACAAGTTCTATGCGAAGGGCGAGGCCGTGTTCAACGAGAGCTTCGCGAGTTTCGTCGGTGCGCGCGGGGCGGAGCGGTTCTTCGCCTCTCGTGGCGACACGTCGAGCGCGCGGCGTACGGTGGCGCGCTGGCACGACGACCTGCTCCTGGGTGGCGCTTGGGAGCGGACGTACCACTCGCTCGACTCGGCGTATCGCGCGCATCCAGGCGACTCCGCGCGCACGGTGCGCTACGCGGCGCGCGACTCGGTGTACGCTCGCACGCGAAGATTTCTCGTGGATTCCATTGCACCGCGGCTGCAGGCGATCGACCCGCGTTACGCCGCGCGCGTGCGACTGGACAACGCGTCTCTGCTCGCGCGACTGATCTATGCGACGGGGTTGCCGAAGTTCGAATCGGTGTACGCGAGTGAGGGTCGGGATGTACGGCGGGCCCTCGAGCGCATCATCCGGGAGAGACCGTAGAGCTTATCGTTCAAATCAGGTGCGGCGCTTCCACATTGGCACGGGCGACGCGTGAGGGGCGATCTGGCGAAGAGCGAAGAGCGACGGGTGAGGGGCGGTCTGGCGAAGAGCGACGGGTGAGGAGTGAGGAGGGAAATAGAAGGACACGGGTGAAACATTTCGGTGACGCACCGAGGCTTCGCGACGTGCAACTTGCTCGGCGTGACGAACGATTTCGACGACGCTGCGCTCCCGGCATGGGAGGCGCGACAGCACACGGCGATTACCGGGGATCCGCTGTGGCGGTTGAACTGCTATCGCGAAGCGCTATTCCTTCTCGAGCAGGTCCGCGAAGACGTGAAGGAACTCGGGCCTCCGAATTTGCACTCGGCTGCGAAGGAGCAGCTTCTCACGTCGGTCGGGTCTATCGCCGCGAACATCGCGGAGGGATACGGACGACCATCTACGGCGGACCGGGTGCGGTTCTTTTCGTACGCGCTGGGGTCCGTGCGCGAGGCGATCGCGTGGTATCAGACGCTCCGGCCATCCGCCGAGCACGCCGGCGTCGACGATCGTATCGACAGACTCGCTCGCATCCGGCGCATGCTGCTCGGGCTTCTCGCGCGGCTCAGGGCGAAGGGCGGACGAAAATTCGATTCGTGGTAAAAGCCGGCGACGAGCGGGGAGTTTGAGAACAGGGACGAGCGACGCGTGAGGGGATTGCGAAGAGGGACGAGCGACGCGTGAGGGGCGATCTGGCGAAGAGCGACGTGTGAGCAGCGAGGAGACGTTCTCCGCACTCCTCACGCGTCGCGTTTCGCCAGATCGCCCCTCACCCGTCGCTCGTCCCTCTCCAG